>SXGS01596721.1_pt1 | contig 10844 bp, 11 predicted proteins | sample 3174681 | NCBI WGS metagenome assembly SXGS01 (sample SAMN11356861, study PRJNA531348) | freshwater metagenome | isolation source: freshwater sample F1-80 | place: China: Fuxian Lake, Yuxi | collected 2017-12-25 | reverse complement strand
AGGGCAAAGGGCAAAGGGCAAAGCCACTGACCAAAAGGTTAAGCTTCCTTTTTTTATCGATTTTTGGACTTTTTTGTTCTATTAACACTGGAGAAAAAGGCAAGTAAAAGACTAAAAGAACGAAAAACAAGGGGACCCCCTTGGAAAAAACGAATGGAAGAGAGAATGGAGCACAATAAATTAACGGTCAATTTCACCAAATACAAGATCCATAGTACCAATCACAGTAACTAGATCTGCAAGTAAATGACCCTTAGTAACAAAGTCTAATCCTTGCAAGTGTAAGAATCCAGGAGCACGTATTTTACAACGATATGGACGATTAGTACCATCTGAAACTAAATATACACCAAATTCACCTTTAGGTGCTTCAACAGATGCATAAACATCACCAGGAGCAACATGATAACCTTCAGTAAAGAATTTGAAATGATGTATTAATGCTTCCATTGAATCTTTCATTTCATGTGTAGATGGTGGTGATATTTTATGATCCTCAATACTGACTGGACCTGTACCAGCGATATTAGTATTAGATAATGCTTCTAAACATTGTAATATAATACGTGTAGATTGTCTCATTTCAGATACACGAATTAAATAACGATCATAAGAATCACCTTTAGTACCAACAGGTATATCAAAATCTAATTTATCATATACTTCATAAGGTTGTGTTTTACGTAAATCCCAAGAAACACCAGAACCACGTAGCATAACACCAGTAAATCCCCAATCTAAAGCTTCATCTGCAGTAACAATACCTACGTCAACTAAACGTTGTTTCCAAATACGATTTTCAGTTAATAATTCTTCGATTTCATCAATACGAATAGCAAATTGTTCAGCCCATTCAATAATCTCATCACATAATCCCATAGGTAAATCTAATGAAACTCCCCCTGGTCTAACATATGCAGCATGCATTCTTGCTCCTGATACGGCTTCATAAAAAGTCATTAATTTTTCTCTTTCTTCAAAACCATATAAGAATGGTGTAAATGCTCCAACATCTAATGCATGACAAGTTACTGCTAATAAATGATTTAATATACGTGTTATTTCGCTAAATAATACTCTTATATAACGTCCACGTATAGGTATATCATTTGTTATACCTAATAATTTTTCGACTGCTAATGAATATGCATGTTCTTGTGCCATCATAGATACATAATCTAATCGGTCAAAATATGGTAATGCTTGTAAGTAGTTTTTATACTCTATTAGTTTTTCTGTACCTCTATGTAATAAACCAATATGTGGATCCGCATGTTCTACTACTTCTCCATTTAATGTTAATACTAAACGTAATACACCATGAGCCGCCGGATGCTGCGGTCCAAAGTTCATTGTAAATGGACGATGCGCTAGTTTTTTTGATTTTTCTACACTTAATGGATTTTGAGCTGTTATTTTACTCATTGTCATACTTAATTTACTTAATATGCCTCATGTCATGGCAGGGCCACTGACTTCAAGCCACGAACTTCAGTCCTAATTCATTACTCATGGATGACTCAAATTTCACTATCTAAGATTTACAAAATGATCTTTTTGTTCCTACTTTTATGGCTCTCCGGACAATCTTATTATATTTATTTTAAATAGCGCAATTATCTTATATTCCAACGGCTTCGGTCATACACAATTATTCAAAGAGTGCGGATACTATGATTATCCTTCCGTCCTTTGAAGTCCAAAGATGATTAAACTATATTATTGATCTAATAATAATTCTATGTACTCTACTATATCGAATGAAGATCTTCATTAGCCATAATTTGTGCTTTTGCCATTACAGCGGATGATCTACTAATAACATCATTTGTATAATGATTTTTCACTGGTGATTGCATTGTATGTAATGATTCAATAGTTGTTGTTAATAATCCAGAATTACGTATATTACTTAAATTAATACCTACAGAAATTGCATCAAAATATTTAGTAACCACAGATGAAGATGATTGATTATCACCAACTAAATAAGCTAAAAGTTGAATTATTTGAAGATCATCGCGAATATCTTTAGATATTGCAGTACTTACTTTAATTGTATTTTGTAGGAATCCATATATATTATAATATGATGATTCTTTTTCATAAAATACTGTAGTAGGCAAGATTAAATCTGCAAGTGGCGCAATAATATCACCATGATGACCTAAATATATTGATCTGATACCATTTTTAGCACTATTATTTAAATAACTTTCTAATGGAGTACCTTCAATATCATCAGAGTCTACATAAACGGTTTGATTAATATTACTTGAACTATTAATACGAGATGTTTGTAAACCAAGTTCTGAAGCCCCAATATAACCAACTGATTCTGCCATAGTTTCAACAAAAGAATCTGATGTATTCAGAATATTACTACGAATTTTAGGTGATAATTTATGTTTCGATGATGATTTCGTTGAGGATTTTGTTGAGGATTGAGAAATTAATTGACTTAAAATTCTATTTAATAAATCTTCATTTGAACTATAGCTTGATGTTACAATATAAGGTTTTTTTGATCTTAATATACTATTACCAATTTTCGCACATAATTTACCTTGTAAGAAATATAAATAAGAAATATTAGATCTACCTAAATTAATAGTAGGAAATGTTAAATCATTTCGAGATGAAGCTGTTAAAAAATAAGTACTATGAGTACGTGCATATGATTGTCTAAATAATGCATTAAGTACAGGTATTTGTATTCTTGGATTACAACCTAAAAAGAGTACAAAATCTGAAGATTCATAACGTTTAGGAGTCATAGTATAAGAATAACGAAAATCAATATTAGAAGAAAAATATGAATTGGATAAGTGATTATGTTTATAATTCCAAACAGCGGATAATTTGTTAGTGATACCGTGTTTTTTAGCTAATTGATATATAGCAGAGAGTGTTTCATTATCAACATAGTTACCTAAAACAAAAGAAGTATTACGAATCGATTTCGGATTTATCCAATCTTTTAATATATCTAATGCTTGATGCCATGTTAATTTTGAATTAGGTGTTGAAGGGTGTAATAAACGTTGTCTTTTCGCTCCATCGTATGCAAAACGTGCTTTATCGGAAATCCAACAAGCATTAATATCTTCATTAATACGTGGTAATATACGCATTACTTCCGCACCTCGAGTATCAATACGTGTATTAGCACATAATGGATCTAAAATATCAATATTAGGAGTACTTTTTAATTCCCAAGAACGAGCTGTAAAGGCATAAGGTTTACTAGTTAAAGCTCCAACTGGACATAAATCAACTACATTACCTGATATTTCAGAATTAAATAATCTAGTTATATAAGTTCCTACCTCCATTTGATTACCTCTACCTGAAGTTCCTAATAACGGAACACCTGCTACTTCTGTCGCAAAACGAATACAACGTGTACAATGAATACAACGAGTCATTATTGTTTTTACAATAGGTCCACAGTTTTTATCTATTACAGCGCGTTTAAATTCATTAAAACGTCCTCTATCACTACCATATACTAATGCTTGATCTTGTAAATCACATTCTCCACCTTGATCACATATTGGACAATCTAAAGGATGATTTATTAATAATAATTCTAATATTCCTTCTCTTGCTTTGCGTACTGTTGCGGTATTTGTGAATACTTTCATTCCATCTGTTGCTCCCATTGCACATGATGCTACTAATTTAGGTGATTTTTCGACTTCCACTAAACACATTCTACAATTACCTGCGATTGATAATCGTTCATGATAACAAAATCTAGGTACATCAATACCTGCTTTTTCACATGCTTGTAATATTGTTGCTCCTTTATTTATTTCGACTTCTTTACTATCTATTACTAATTTAATTTTTTGCATCTTTATTCATTATGGTCTTTGATGAATTTTCATCCATCTTCTCCTAATCTTCTCCATTATTTCTTTTTCTGGATCTCTGCTAAGCCATTTATATGATTGCTATTTACTTTTGTCTATTTTAGCCATGGTCCGAAGAATTCCAAGAATTCTAAAGGTCTGAAGGGTCTGAAGGGTGAATCACTAGTAAACCGGCTTTATCCATCTTCTATTTCGAAAAGAGACAACTATTATCAATTATATATATCTGTCCTAGAACCGTAGTACGTTATTCTTCCACAAGCTTAGCCCTGGTGGAGGGTGCCACGGTTAAGCCACAGCGAAGCCTATATAGGTTATTATTTTAAAATAGTGCTTCATGGACACGGCTTCGCCACGAGTCCTTTAAGGATGCGGTTCCGCCATTATATGAACCATAGTGGCAATATATAGCCACTGACTTTTAGGATCTACCGTACTTTCATTTTGTATTTATCGTATGTCGAATTTATAATTATGCCTTATGTTAATATACACACGTATATCCACAAATATGATGCTAGAAAGCACTGGATCAATAAATAATAAGTACTAAAGCTCAAAATTATGTACGTCCAACTTCTGCTAATTTATGTGTTGCAAGTACTGGTGCATAAACTTTTGTACTAGGTGAGCTAATAGTTTTTAATTCTTTAGTCATTTTAGAGATCATTGAATTACCTCCATTTGAGCGTGCATTTTTTACTATCCAGCGTATTGCTAAGGATTGTTGCCGTTTTTGATTAATAGTAACTACTGTAGATACATTGGATGAACCTTTTTGAGAAGACGCACGTTTAGTAGCTTCAACATAAGGATAACATTTACGATATAAATTATGTAATGTATGACCAGTGTCTAACTTATGAGTGATATTCATGATTTTATTATTTGCACGCTCCGCACGATTATTGTTGTCCAATTGGCGTTCCTTTGTTAATTGTGGAGCTTGTAAACTAATAAGAGATTTTAATAATATTAATTGAGCTGTAGTATGTCCACCACTATACATTAAATGTCTTGTCGTTTTATTCAATAAATGCGCTAATTCTTTATTTTCAACTAGCCAATTAAATACATATTTTTGCATAATATCCTAATTCTAATTGTTGTTCTACTCTTTTCTTTGATGTTTTATTGAAACCACTATTATTAGCTCCAACATTATTACTATTTAAAACAAATTTTTCCGTACGAATAGTTGGTAATTCATTTTTAGTTAGTCTCATCATTCTACCATTTTTTCGTTCACTGTCAATCACTTTTACGCTATGATGATTTAAGCTTAATTTACTACGGTCTATTATTTCTATCGATTCATTATTCTTTAAACTATTATGATCAAATATCATAATTGACTTTTCCGTAAATTGTATGCTTGTCATTGCTGAAGGTCCGGATGAACTCTTATCGCATTTTTCAGTAATCGATTTCTTCATTAGCTGTTGAAGAAGATATTGAGTAATTCTATTATTAATATATAAATTTTCTAAATGATTTCGGTTCATAGAGTATGTATGACCCTTATGGGATTTGAACCCATGCTTACGGCACGAAAAGCCACTGTCCTAACCACTAGACTAAAGGGCCTCTAATGTCATAAATACATCGTTGAGGCATTGAATTATCACCAGATTTTACTATTTTACTTTGACTCTCCTTAGTCAACCTTTCTTTAAATTCAGCAAAAATGACACAAAACTAATATTACGAACTGTGCCACAAGGGCATTTATTTATTTTTGGAACATACGGACTACACTCATTTGTGAAAACAACATTAGCTATTTAGTTTTCACAATGATAATAGTGAGAAGCGTGCAAATAATAAAATCGGCGGAATATTGAAGGGAGGTGCGAAGCCCCACGAAGTGCGAAGCCCCATTATTTTAGTTTCCATGGACTAACAAAGTCAAATGTGCGGAATTCTTGAGCTACTTCAACAGGATCAGAAACTACACGTTTTGAACTTTCATCATATCGTAATTCTAAATAACCTGTTAATGGAAATTCTTTTCTTAATGGATGTCCATCAAATCCATAATCTGTTAATATACGTCGTAAATCTGGATGTCCTTGAAAATATATTCCAAACATATCCCATACTTCACGTTCGAGCCAATTAGCACCTCTAAATATTGGTGTAATACTAGGTACTGGTGTTAATTCATCTATAAATAGATTTACTTGCAATCTTTTATTGTAGCGTACACTTAATAAATTATATACTAATTGAAAACGTGCTAAATTATTACTTTGAACTCGTTCACCTGATTTTGATATACCTTCTACCCAATCTACTGCAGTTATATCAGTTACTTGTTTATAGAGCATTGAACTATTATTTTTTAAATAGTTCATGAGTCCTGTAAGACTTTCTACATTCTTTACAATTATTTTTTCCATATTTATATTCATTTTTGTGTAGATCGGATTTATGAGTCTGTGACAATTGTTCATAATATAGTTCGAAGGGCGGTGCGACAGCTCCACCGTTGTTCGAAGGAACATGCATTCTATGATCTTAAACCATACTATTCGTTCGCTCCACATTCATTTTCTTCGTTCTAAACTTTATCCAAATTTACCAAATCTTTACTATTACAGAGGAGAAGGGAATTGAACCCATACTTTCGGTTTTGGAGACCACTGTTCTAACCGTTGAACTACCCCATTACAACGCTTAGCACGCTTTGCACGCTTAGCACTTCGTTGAACTTCGCACGCTTCACCACGCATAGCACTCGCAAAAATTATTAGAAGAGCAGTACAATTGCACCGCGGTGACATAGCCACAAGTTTTCGTAGAAATTATTCATAGATTTATCGCCAAATTGCAGCTTTATCACCGATAAACTGATTGATTCACTATTATCATGCGTGTTTACTACAAGAGAGCCATATATTTAATCATAGTTCAGCATTCTTTCCACCATACAGACAAAATGACCTAGTAAACTTAATTATCGCACAGACTGAATGACGCAGTGAATTTTATGACCTAGACTAAAGCGCCATAGTGGTACTTAATTTGTCTTTGAAGGGTTTGGTTTACCATCGATCTCTCCTAGTTGTTTTGTGACCATAAGCATTTTGACAATTTCAAAGCGTAATAAATGCATTAATTCCATTATCGATTGCTGTTTCACGATATCGCTTTCTGTATTAATCTTCAACATAGATAAATTATTCCAAATTGCTAATGGAATATAATAATTAGTAGGTTTGTCTGAAGGGACGCTATTATTTAATTTATTGCTATTAAAATGGAATTCCATTATTGCATTTTTAGAGTCTAACTTCGAAGCGGAACTATTATTACTATTTTGTACAACCTCACCATAAGGATTCATTATTCGCATTGTTAATTCTTTTATCCCAACAGTACCCTGATTTTTCGGATTGATCTCCTTTACTAAATTTGTGTTATTTTGTGCAGCTATCGTACGTAATTTTAATATACGTCGAGCTTTTTTTAATATTATTCTGTAATCTTTCATACTCTTTTCTATAATCGTTTATGTCCGCTAAGCTTATTAGTTAATCCTTAATCTTTCTTAATATAGACTAAATTGATTTACAAGACTGTAAAAACTTGAACTACACAAATTCGTACCCATCCTAACTAATAGTAAAGCATATCGATTATTTCATAGATTATGGCGAAATACTAGTCCGCAGGAACAATAAATAGGGATGAGTGCAAAATGCTAAGCCCAACGAAGTGCTAAGCCCAACAAAGTGCTAAGCCATGCTAAACAATGCAATGAAATGCAAAGCCCAACGAAGTGCGAAGTCCAACGAAGTGCGAAGTCCAACGAAGTGCTGAAAAGTGACATGAACAGGCTCCGCCATCATGTGACTCTACTTATAAGCGATTTTATTATGATTTAATTGTCTGACTCCGATACATTGCGATACATTGCGCTGTCTTCGGAGTAAGCGGACTAATACTTGCGTAGACCTGGTAAGTAACCTTTTCCAAATAATTCACGAATACAAAGACGTGATAATTTAAAAAAACGATATACACCTCGTGAACGGCCAGTTAATGCACAGCGATTGCGAATACGTGTTAATGACGCATTTCTAGGACCATTAAAGTCTTGTAAACTAACCTGGCTATTGGACATATTTTGCCCTAATTGATTTTGTTTTGTCATAAGTTTTACCACTTTATAAGCGCGTAATTTATGTTCATTTAAATAAAATAGTTTACGTCTACGTTGATCTGATTCTATGTTATGTTTCATAATCTATTATCGACTATCTTAAAGACCTATTATTACCTTCCGCCAAAGTGTTCCGTCTTGAAGCCTAAATAGGCGCCCTTCACTGAAGCTTGCCTACGTAATTATAGTAACAAAGCACTTCGTTGGGCTTCGCACTTCGTTGGGCTTCGCACGCATGGACCTGTATTTTAGGCGTATCCAAGGGTTTTCTCATTTTTCTGTGTTTATAACCCCTCCTAAAAAATGTGAATTAGAAGCATAAAAATAAAAAATAAGGGGGAGTTAAGAATGATAGAAAATTTGTTTGACTTAGCAGCTATAGACTTATATAAGACCTCATTATGCTTCCGCAAGTGTTGGCCCTCCCTTATACGTTTTTAATAGTACTGTAATAGTCATACTATTTGGTACTCTATAATAACCTCGTATATAACCACGAAAATATAAATTTTGTAGTAACTTAACGTTACCTATACTATAAGGTACATTATCTACTTGAACTCTTAATGCTGTTTGTGCATTTCTTATTTTACTTAATAAATTCTTTGTTCCTAATGATGTCATTATTGTTATAGTATTTTGTATCAAATAGCGTGTAATGAAGCTCAGCGACTTATTTCAACGGCTTCGCCCTTCAGCTTCAGTCCCAATCATAATCCATAATATCGAGACACAATGATGAGTACTCGAAATGATGTCCGTTTGATTCATACATTAAACTCCGCATTTCATATATGACGAAAGATTCTAAATTAATTCAACTAATGACTATTTAGCGGCTGATTTTTTTCTAGGTTCTTTCAATTTGATTTGTGTATTCACAGGCATAATTCCTTTACCTTTGTATACATTAATCGGACTAATAGACTGAATAATTGCGGAAAAAGCTTCTAAAAGACCATTCGTTGGATTAGGATTGTTAGTATTAGTATTTAAACTAATTAATATATTAATTGTATCTATTACTGAAACGGAAATATTTGAGGGTATAGGAATTAAACATGGATGACTATAGCCCAATTTAATATTTAGAAAGGAAATGGAATTCGTTTTCAATATAGATGCGCGGTAACCTACACCATTTAGTACTAAATGTAGCATAAATATAATAAATTATCTTGTAATTTTGGTTAGTCCCCTGAGGATTGTGATGGGTTTGTCCGTAGGGATTATTTAATTATGAAGCTAAAGTTCACAGGTGACTAAACAACATCATATCGGGATGGCGTGATTTGAACACGCGACATTCTGTACCCAAAACAGATACGCTACCAAGCTGCGCTACATCCCGTAAATATAGCCCCGCGAGCCCCGCGAGCCCCGCGAGCCCCGTGATTTGGCACCGTCCATATTAATAAAAATGCGGAGCTCTAAACCAATGATATTGTTGTCCGTAGCGCGGAGCCGTCGCGGAGCAGTTTACCATAGATTAATAGGAGTAAATCCGTTGCTTCTTCCTATTTCACTTTTTTAATATCTAGAAGTGGGTCTACTGTGAGATCAATATTATGGGCTCCGCTAACATGACTCTGCCAACATGAATGGTTCAACGGTGAGGGTGGGATTCGAACCCACGAGGCTATTAGGCCAAATGGTTTAGCAAACCATCGCTTTAACCGCTCAGCCACCCCACCTAAGCGCTATTTTGTATTATTATTCCACAATTCTAACATACTGTTTGGCTTTGCGACGGCCAAGTGACAACTGCACCCATTCGATGGTCTATATATATATTAACGTCCAAAATTGGATTTGAACCAACAACCTTATGGTTAACAGCCATACGCTCTAACCGTTGAGCTATTTGGACTAAAATCAGCTTTTCCAGCCATTTTTATAGATCTACAATCCTTAAAAGGACTTATAATATTATCATTGCCTCATTTATCTATTGGGCTAAAATGCCAACTTGGCCTCAATTACGTAAAACGCATCTAACATTAATCCGATCTCATCAATAATAATAAGAAGGTCTGAAGGGACATGTATTCTATATATCTAACTTACAATATTTTATGATTTGGCTCCGCCAATTTTGCTCCTCCTCTTCAAACATTACACTGGGTATTTGTGAGTCCATAAGTTAAGTGAATGAATAAATCTTTTTTTAAACATGGTGAATCGTAGTATTAGAATTACGATATACTTGATCCGCAATAACTTGTAATTTGATATCAGAACGTTTATGAAGTGTAAGAACAATAGCACCTAACATTGCTAATAATAATACAATACCTGAAAGAATAAATGGATACGAAAATGTAGTATATAATAATGAACCAATAGCTTGAACATTATTTAATGTATCTGTATATTCTATAGGATTTGTTGTAATTATTGGAGTCGCATCAAATAAGTAATATAAAGAGTCTGAAGGTCTTAAAGAGAATAGGAAAGATAAGAATATTGTTATTATAAAGAACGCTGTTGGTAAATATCTTACAAATGCTCTTGGTTCTAATGCATTCGCACTTAAATTAAGCATCATTACAACGAAAAGGAATAATACAGCTATTGCACCTACATATACTACTAAAAATATTATTGCTAAAAATTCAGCACCTATTAAGAACAATAATCCAGTTGCATTTGTAAATACTAAAACTAAAAATAATACTGAATCAATTGGATTCGTTGCAAATATTACCATAATCGCAGATATTAATGCTATAGAGGAAAATAAATAGAAAAGTAAATTAGCTAAACCTACTGTGATATCCATATTATTTGATTAAATT
>SXGS01293836.1_pt1 | contig 10844 bp, 5 predicted proteins | sample 3174681 | NCBI WGS metagenome assembly SXGS01 (sample SAMN11356861, study PRJNA531348) | freshwater metagenome | isolation source: freshwater sample F1-80 | place: China: Fuxian Lake, Yuxi | collected 2017-12-25 | reverse complement strand
GACCAGCACGCCTGGTTCCAGGCCTCCCGTGAAGACCCGGAGGGCCCGTACGGAGATTTCTACGTGTGGAGCGACACCGACGAGAAATACCAGGAAGCGCGGATCATCTTCATCGATACCGAAGAGTCCAACTGGACCTTCGACCCGATCCGCAGGCAGTTCTTCTGGCACCGCTTCTTCAGCCACCAGCCGGATCTCAATTTCGAAAACCCCAAGGTCGTCGAGGCGATCTTCGATGTGGTCCGGTTCTGGCTGGACCAGGGCATCGACGGTTTCCGGGCGGACGCGATTCCTAATCTGTTCGAAGAAGAAGGCACCAAGTGCGAGAACCGGCCCGGGACCCATGACTTCCTCCGGGACCTGCGCGCGATGGTGGACCAGGAGTACCCCGGACGGGTGATCATCGCCGAGGCGAATCAGCCTCCGGGCGAAGTTGTCGAGTATTTCGGCACCGCCGCCGAGCCTGAATGCCACATGGCATTCCACTTCCCGATCATGCCCCGGTTGTTCTACGCGCTGCGCGACCAGAAGGCCGCACCGATCATCGAAACCATGAAGGACACTCCGGCGATCCCGGCAGGGGCGCAATGGGGCACTTTCCTGCGCAACCACGATGAGCTGACCTTGGAAATGGTCACTCCGGCGGAACGCGAAGCGATGCTGGGCTGGTATGCACCGGATTCCCGGATGCGGGCGAACGTCGGCATCCGGCGTCGGCTGGCGCCCTTGCTGGACAACTCGCGGGCCGAACTCGAGCTGATCAACTCGCTCCTGCTGGCCTTGCCCGGGAGCCCGTTCCTCTACTACGGCGATGAGATCGGCATGGGCGAAAACATCTGGCTCCTGGACCGCGATTCGGTCCGCACGCCGATGCAATGGACGCCTGACCGCAACGCCGGGTTCTCGAATGCGGACCCCGGAAAGCTCTATCTTCCGGTCGTGCAGTCCTTGGTCTACCACTTCAACCAGGTCAATGTGGAAGCGCAGCAAGCGCATTCGGCCTCGTTGTTGAACTGGACCCGGCAGATTCTGAGCGTGCGCAAGGCGCACTTGGCGTTCGGCCTGGGCGGCTACCAGAACGTGGAAGCCAGTGCGGATTCGGTGCTGGCCTTTTTGCGCGAGCTGCCGGAAGGCAACCCGGAAGGCGAGCTGGCCGAAAGCATGCTGTGCGTGTTCAACCTCTCGCAGCACCCGGTGGCCACGCAGCTCCGGCTTCCGCAATACGCCGGCCGCGGTCTGCGCGATGTCTTCGGTGGCACCGTGTTCCCGACCGTGGGCGAGGACGGCCTGCTCACCCTGACCTTGGGCAGCCATGATTTCTTCTGGTTGCGATTGCGTTCGGCGAATTCGAATCTGGCCTCGCCGTTGACCCAGCCGATGCCGTTGGTGGCCGGCCCGCCGGTGGAACCGTCGCCGTCGACAGTGCCGGCGACCGGACAGATTCCGGTGACCGAGGCTTCGAGCCAAGAGAGGTCCATGCCCTGATGCCGAGCCGCACTCCGACGATCCCCGAACTGCTGCAAGCCTGGTTGCCCGGCCGGCGTTGGTTCCCGGCGAAAAACCAGCCGGCACAGGCCGGGGGATCGGACGGGGTGCGGCTGCGCCGAGTGGGCGGTTTCACGCTCGCGGCCCCGGTTGGCCTGACCGGCGAGGTGCCGGGATTGGAAGTTCATTTGGTCGCGGTCGACTCCGACGGCCGCACCGATGTGCTGCAGATTCCGTTGAGTTACCGTTCAGCGCCCCTGCCCGATGCCGAAGGGTTCCTGCTGGGCTCGGCGGAGCATCCGGAGTTGGGTACCCGGTGGATCTACGACGCGGTGCACGATCCGGTGTTCATCGCGGCTTGGCTCGAATTCATGCAAGCCGAGCACGGCGCGGAGACCGAAGGCATTTCGAGCTACGCCTCGGCCGAGTTCCGGGCCGGGTACGAACCCGGCAAGATCGCCAGGATCCGGCCGATCAGCAGCGAACAGTCGAACAGCTCGGTGATCGTGCGGGGCCATGGGTTCCCGGTGATCGTGAAGTTCTTCCGGGTGCTGAACCACGGGGTGAATCCGGACATCGAGGTCGGCCGCGCCTTGACTGCCGCCGGCTCGGCGGAGACCCCTGCGCTGCACGGTTGGCTGCAGGCCGTTTGGTCGGATTCCTGGGCTGCCGAAGGAGCCCCGGTGCGGCCGGCGGACTTCGGCAGCCTGAGCGTGCTGCACCAATTGGTCCCGGAGGCCGAGGACGGTTGGGATTTGGCCGTCGCCAGCGCCTCCAGCGCCGGCGGCCAGGCGGAAACCGCCGGGCAGCCGGGTTCCGTGGATTTCAGCGTGGATGCGGAGCTGCTCGGCTCGCTCACCGCCCGGCTGCATTCGGCCATGCGCGGCGCGCTGGGCGAAACCGCACTCGACCCGGCCGCCCGGCTGGAATTCCTCGGCGCGCTCGCCGGCCGCGTCCGGTGGGCCTGGGACCAGGCCGGCGCCGCCGTCGGGCCTTATCAGGAGCAGATCGAGCAGATCCTGGCGGACTTGATGGAGGTCCGGGAAGTCGCCAGCCTGCAACGGATCCACGGTGACTTGCATCTGGGCCAATTGATCCGTACCGGCACCCGGGAAACCGGGCTGCGCTGGTTCGTTTTGGATTTCGAAGGCGAGCCGTTGCGCCCGGTCGCCGAACGCTCCTCGCCGGACATCCCATTGCGCGATGTGGTGGGTATGCTCCGATCGATCGACTATGCGGCGGCCACCGCCGGCCAGCAACACGGCGAATGGGCGGAACGGACCAGCACTGCATTCTTGCGTGCCTATTGCGCGGATCGCGGCCGGATCGAACAGAACTCCCCGCTGTTCCTCGCATTGTGGCTGGACAAAGCGCTCTACGAAGTGGTGTACGAACTGCGGAACCGGCCCAGCTGGTTGCATGTGCCGGTGAACGCCGTGCAGCGTTTGCTCAGATCCCTGGATTCCGAGGAAAGCGAGAGCCCGATGGCACCCGATGAGATCCGGCAGCCCGGGCCCAGCCCGATTCCGGCCAGCCCGAACGAACTCGCCAAGCTCTCCGCGGGCCTGCACCACGATCCGCACTCGGTCCTGGGCGCCCACCCGGACGACCACGGGCGCGTGACCGTCCGGGCCTTGCGGCATCTGGCCGAGGCGGTTTCGGTGCGGACCGCCGGCGGAACGGTGCCGATGCGGCACGAATTCGGCGGCGTGTGGGTTGCCGTCCTGGACGCCGAGGAACCGGGCCAGGTCCCGGATTACCGGATCGAGGCCCGCTACTCCGACGGCGCGAACGTGCTGGGCGACGATCCCTACCGATTCCTGCCCACCCTGGGCGAGGTCGATTTGCATCTGATCGGCGAAGGCCGGCACGAGGAGCTCTGGAAAGTGCTCGGCGCGCATCCGCGCAGCTACCCCTCAGTGCTCGGCGAAGTGCACGGCGTGAGCTTCGCGGTCTGGGCGCCGAATGCCCAGGCAGTCCGGGTCAAAGCGGATTTCAACGGCTGGGACGGCCGTGGCCATGCCATGCGCTCGCTCGGTTCCTCCGGAGTCTGGGAGATTTTCATTCCGGAGGCGCAGGCCGGCAGCCGCTACAAATTCGAGATCCTCGGCAAAGCCGGGATCTGGCAGGACAAAGCCGATCCCATGGCGTTCGGCACCGAAGTGCCGCCGTTGACGGCGTCGAAAGTCACCGCCTCCAGCTACGAGTTCCAGGATGCGGACTGGATGGCGCAGCGGGGCGGCATCGATCCGCACAATTCGCCGATGAGCGTCTACGAAGTGCATCTGGGGTCTTGGCGTCCCGGATTGAGCTATCTGGACCTTTCCCGGGAGCTCGTCGAGTACGTGCAGTGGCTGGGATTCACGCATGTCGAGTTCATGCCGGTGGCCGAGCATCCGTTCGGCGGTTCCTGGGGCTACCAGGTGACCTCCTACTTCGCGCCCACCTCGCGGTTCGGCCACCCGGATGAGTTCCGGCATCTGGTGGATGCGCTGCACGGCGCCGGGATCGGCGTGATCGTGGATTGGGTGCCGGCGCATTTCCCCAAGGACGAATGGGCTTTGGCCAGGTTCGACGGCGGACCGTTGTACGAGCACTCCGACCCGCGGTTGGGCGAGCATCCGGACTGGGGGACCCTGATTTTCGATTTCGGCCGGTCCGAAGTCCGGAACTTCCTGACCGCCAATGCGCTGTACTGGTTCGAGGAATTCCATGTCGACGGCTTGCGGGTGGACGCGGTGGCTTCGATGCTCTACCTCGACTATTCGCGCGAAGCCGGTGAGTGGGCGCCGAACCGCTGGGGTGGGCGGGAGAATTTGGAAGCGATTTCCTTCTTGCAGGAAGTCAATGCCACCGCCTACAAACGTTCCGGCGGGGTGGTGATGATCGCGGAGGAATCGACGGCGTTCCCCGGGGTCACCGCGCCCACCGACCAGAGCGGTCTGGGCTTCGGCCTGAAGTGGAACATGGGTTGGATGCACGACTCCCTGACTTATATCGCCGAAGACCCAATCAACCGCAAATGGCATCATGACACCGCGACTTTTTCGCTGGCCTACGCGTTCACCGAGAATTTCCTGCTGCCGATCAGCCATGACGAGGTGGTGCACGGCACAGGATCGATGTTGCGCAAGATGCCGGGGGACCGCTGGCAGCAATTGGCCAATCTGCGGGCCTTCCTGGCCTGGCAGTGGGCGCACCCGGGCAAACAGCTGATTTTCATGGGCACTGAGTTCGGTCAAGAAGCCGAATGGAGCGAACAGCACGGCTTGGACTGGTGGCTGGCCGACATGCCGCCGCACCGCGGCATGCAGTTGCTGGTCCGGCAGCTCAATGAGACCTATCGGGCGACGCCGGCGCTGTGGGAACAGGACAACTCCGGCAGCGGTTTCGAGTGGATCAACGCGAGCGACGCCGACCGCAATGTGCTCTCCTTCATCCGCTGGGATCGGGCCGGCAAACCGCTGGTCTGCGTGGTGAACTTCTCCGGCGCACCGCACCACGACTACCGGCTCGGCTTGCCGTCCGCAGGCCGGTGGCGGGAAGCACTCAATACCGATGCCCAGGAATACGGTGGCTCCGGGGTGGGCAATGGCGGGTCCGTGCAGGCCGGGCCCGAACCATGGGACGGCAAACCGGCGTCCGCGGTGCTCACTTTGCCGCCGCTCGGAACCCTGTATTTGGTCCCCGAGTCCTGACCCGGTTTCAGATAGTCGCCTGTCTTTTGGATAGTTTTTTGCCCGTCAAAACGCAATCTAAAAAGCAAACAGCTATCTGAAATGACGTTCTCGGGTGACGGCAGGTGACGTTCTGCGACGGACGGTGAAGTACCGTGAACCGTCGTGACGGCCGAGTACGACGGCGGCCCGGCAACCCCCTAGGGTCGAGCCATGTTGCATTTCGGATGGTTCGTGGGCCATGGTTTCGGTGTCCAGGGCTGGGGCACGCCCGGCTATGCCCAGGGCTATGACTGGAAGCAGCCGCAGATCTACCAAGCTGCGGCCCGGCTTTTCGAACGCTCCGGTTTGGACTTGTTCATCATCGAGGACTCGCTCACCGTCCCGGACACCTACGGCGGCAGCGCGGAGGTTTCCCTGGCGCAGGCATCGTTCGCGCCGAAGCACGACCCGTTGGCCTTGGTCCCGTACTTGCTTTCGGCAACCGAGAACCTCGGCGTGGTGCCCACGGTCAGCGCTTCGTTCTATCCGCCGTTCACCGCAGCCAGATTGCTGGCGACGCTGCAGCATTTCTCGCAACGGCAACTCGGTTGGAACGTAGTCACGTCGGGCAGCGACCTGGCAGCGCAGAACTACGGCTTGGACCAGCAGATAGAACACGACCGGCGGTATGCGAAGGCCGAGGAATTCGTCGACGTGGTGCGCAAGCTCTGGCGCAGCTGGGCGCCAGACGCGGTGCTCGAAGATGTCGCCGCCGGCCGATACGCGGATCACCGGAAGGTCGCCCCGATCGATCATCGCGGCGAATTCTTCGCGGTCCGCGGTCCGTTGAACACCGCGCCGCTGCCGGAGGAACCGGTTCTGGTCCAGGCCGGGGCTTCGCCGCGCGGCAAGGCCTTCGCGGGCGCCAATGCGGATGTCGCCCTGGCGCTTGCCCGGGGAGTGGACGGGATGCGCGGGTATCGGGACAGCGTGCGGGCGGAAGCCGTTCGGGCCGGTCGGGACCCGGACGAAGTCAAAGTCCTGTTCGTCACCAAGCCGACCGTGGTCGGTTCCCGGGCCGAGGCCCAGGACCTGCGCGAAAGCCGCAAAAACCTCAGCCGGCGGGACATCGACAGCCAGCTGAATTCGATCTCTTATCTTTCCGGGATCGATTTCCGGAAGTTCGACCTCGACCAACCGCTTCCGGCACTGAGCACGAACAGCAATCGCGGGACTTTGGCGCACTTCACCTCGTCGGCTCCGGACGGCGCCACACTGCGCGAAATCCTGCAACGCCGCAGCGGCGGGGCCGGGGACAGCATCATCGGCACCGCCGAAGAGATCGCAGACTACTTCGAAGCCAGTGCGGAAGCCGTGGGCGGAGACGGATTCCTGCTCTCCGGTTTCGTCGACCCGGCCACGGTCCACGGCGTGCTCGACCGGTTGGCCCCGGTGCTGCGGCATCGCGGCTTGCTCCGGAGCAGCTATGGCGACGGCGGTCTCCGCTCGAACCTGCGGGACTTCTGATGCCCGGCTTCAGCATTGGGACCGGGTCGATCGCACTGGCCGATTTCGCTGCCGCGGCACTGGAACCGGCCACCGTGGTCGAAGTGACCGAGGAGGCTTGGCAACAGGTCCGGGATTCCCGTGATCTGGTCGATGCCGCGGCAGCGGCCGGACAGCCGGTCTATGGTCTGAACACCTTGCTCGGCTCCGGGCGGAACACTCCGGTCGAGGCTTCGAAAATCCTGGCCTTCCAGGTTCAGCTGGTGCGCTATCACGCCAGTGGAATCGGTGAATTCCTGGCTGCCGGGCAAACCCGGGCAGTCCTGCTGTCCCGGCTGATCGGATTCGCCAGAGGCGGATCCGGGGTCCGGGCTGAAACCGTCGAATTCTACCGGCAGCTGCTGAACCAGGGGATCCTTCCGGCGATCCCGAGAACCGGCTCGGTGGGGTCCTCGGACCTGACCGCGTTGGCCGCCGTCGCCAGTGTGGCGATCGGCGAGGGACAAGCCCATGACCAGGCCGGGAACTTGGTCGCCGGGGCTGAAGCGCTCGCCGGCGCAGGCATCGATCCGCTGGTGCTGCAGGGGCTGGAAGGCCTTGCCTTGGTCAGCGCGAACTCCTACACGGTGGGCGTAGGGGTTCTGCAGCTCGACAAATTGCACCGGCTCGTCGAGCTCGCCGACACGGCTTTGGTGCTTTCACTCGAGGCGATCGGAAGGCTCGGCGGTGCTGCCCAGCTCGACGCCTATTCGCCGATCATCGCGCGGGCGAAGGGCAGCCGCGGTTTGGCCGAGAGCATTTCCCGAATCCAGGAATTGTTGCGCGGCAGCTGGTTGGCCCAGCCGGGCCGGGACGGCGGAGTCCAAGACCCGCTTTCCTTCCGGTCGGCGCCGCAGACCCACGGTGCCGTGCGGGCACAGACCGGGATCCTGGCCGCTGCGCTCCAAGCGGAGTTGGACGGACGCGGCGAAAACCCACTGGTCGATGCGCCCAGCGGCCGCCTGGTGTCCGGCGGGAACTTCCAGATCACCGAGCTCGCTCTGGCCTTCGAGGGGCTGCGCCTCGGCTTGGCGCACCTCGGCCATATCAGCGAGCGGCGGATCGCCAAACTCTTCCCGGCGCAACGGGAATTGCGCCAGGCGCGGTTGGCCGCTGCGGAATCCGCTCCGGAGGACGACGGATTCCCGGGGTTGCTCTGGTATTCGGCGGCGGCGCTGCTGGCGGAACTCAAGGCGCTTGCCCAGCCGGTGACGCTGGGCGCGCCAACCCTGTCCGCGGATGTGGAGGACCACTCGACGTTGGCACCCTTGGCCTTGCAGCAGCTTGAACGCTCGATTGAACTCAGTGTCGAGTTGCTCGTCATCGAAGCTCTGACCGCGGTTTACCTGCTTGGCTCGGAAACCCTGCGGTCGCGCCCGCTGGGCGAAGCCGCCGGAGCCATCCACCAGGCATTGTCCACGCTGCTCGACGAGCGGCTTCCGGCCGCAGAGCTGATCCTGCGGGCCGGGCAACTGCTCTGGAGCCGGCCATGAGTGATCCGGTATTGGCTGCGGTCGGGAACACCCCCTTGGTCCAGTTGCACGGGCTGGGGGTCCGCAATCGCGTCCTGCTGAAGCTCGAATCGTTGAATCCCGGTGGCTCGATCAAGGACCGGACTGCGCTTGCCATGGTCCGGGCGGCCGAGGCCAGCGGCGAACTGCGCGCCGGGGCGACCATCGTGGAGAGCAGTTCCGGAAACACCGGAGTGGGTCTGGCTCTGATCGGCTCCCGGACCGGGCATCCGGTGGTGATCGTGGTCGGTCAGAGCACGTCGGCGGAAAAGGTCGAGGCGATCCGCGGCTACGGCGCCCGGGTGGAATTCGCCGATTGGGAGGCGGCTCCGGAGTCGCCCGACAACCCCCGGACGGTTGCCGAACGGATCGCTGCGTCGATCCCGGGCAGCTGGTGGCCGCAGCAGTTCGACAACCAGGCGAATCCCCAAGCGCATTACCACGGGACCGGTCCGGAGATCTGGCGGCAAACTAGCGGAGCGCTCACTCACTTCGTGGCTTCGGTCGGGACCGGAGGCACGATCAGCGGGGCCGGCCGCTACTTCAAAGAGGCGAGCCGGGGCGCGGTTCGGGTGCACGCTGCCGATCCGGCCGGCTCGGTCTATTCGGGCGCTCCGGCCGGGCGGATCATCGTCGACGGGGTAGGGAACACTTGGCCGCGCGAGTGTTGGCCGAGCACCTTCGATCCGGCGGTCGTGGACGGCTTCCAGGTGGTCGACGATGCGGAATGCTACGCGACGCTGCATTTCCTGCAGCAGAGCCAGGGTCTCTGCCTGGGGCCATCATCCGGCTTGGCGGTTGCCGCGGCCCGGCGGGTCGCCGACGCTGCACCGGTTGGCTCGCTCGTAGTGGCGATTGCTCCGGACACCGGTCAGAACTATGCCAGCAAAGCGTATGACCGCGACTGGCTCGCCGCCCAGGGGCTCCAGCTCAGTTCCGGTCTGCCGCCGTTGCCGGTTCCAGCCCGTTGATGAAGGCGCGCACATCGGCGACGAGCAGCTCCGGTTCTTCGAGCGCTGCGAAATGCCCGCCGCGCTCGGGCACGTCGGTCCACCGGACGATCGTATTGCTGCGCTCGGCGTGGCTGCGGATCCCGATATCGTGGGCGAACTGGATCGCCGCGGTCGGCACTCCCGAATTCGGCGGCGCGACGCCCCACAGCGGGGCGGAGGCATAGCCGGTGTAGGCGGCCGATCCGGCCGAACGGGTGAACCAGTAGAGCGAAACATTGGCCAGCACCCAGTCCAGGCCGAGGACGACGTCGGGCATTGCCTCGAGCGGATGGGTCCAGGCGCGCAGTTTGTCCAGGATCCAGGCCAGCTGCCCCACCGGGGAATCCGTCAACGCGGTTCCGATCAGACCGGGCCGGGTGGACTGGATTGCGAGGTAGCCGAACTCGCGCTGCTGGAACTCGGCCATCCGGGCCAACCGATCCTGCTCGAGGGCGGAGAGCCCTGCAGGGTCCAGATCTGCCGGGAAGCCGAGGGCGCCATTGACGTGCACCCCGATCACCCGTTCCGGCGCAGCTCGGCCCACCTCGGGCGCGATCAAAGCACCCAAGTCGCCGCCCTGCACTGCGAATCGCGGATAGCCGAGCCGGTTCATGAGTTCCACCCAGGCCCCGGCCGTGCGCGAGCTGGGCCAGGGACCATTGACGAGCGGGGTGGAGAAGCCGAAGCCTGGAATCGATGGAATGACCAGGTGGAAGGCTTCGGCAGCCGTGCCGCCGTGCGCTGCCGGGTCGGTGAGCGGGCCGATCAGGTCGAGGAACTCCAGGAACGAGCCCGGCCAGCCGTGGATCAACAGCAGTGGAGTGGCAGCTGTTTCCCGGGACCTGATGTGCAGGAAGTGGATGCGCTGCCCCTCGATTTCGGTGATGAAATTTCCGTGGGCGTTGATCCGGGCCTCAGTGGCCCGCCAATCGTGGTCCGCCCAGGCCTCGGTCAGGCCAGCCAGGTACTCACTCGGGATCCCGGTGTCCCAGCCGTCGCCGGGCAGGGTGTGCGGGAGTCGGGCAGAACGGAGCCGCTGGCTCAGGTCGTCGAGCTCTTGCTGGGCGATGTGCACGGTGTAGGGCTGAATGGTCGTCATGGAATCAGTCTGCAATGCCTTGCGGTCACTTTTGGTCCTAAAGGCAAAACCGAGTCGGCATCGGTGCTGGATCCGGAACCGGACTGCTTGCTGCCCGAGGCGGGGTGTCCGGGCTCCGACACTCGGCCAAAAACCCCGGAAACAAGCGGATCTGAGCCTACTCGCGGACTGGAGTTTGTCATCACCGGATCATGGTGGTAGAGTTTTATCCCGCGCCAAGTGAACGAAAACGGTTGAAAATCGAAGGTTCGCGAGGCACGAAAATCTTACGATTTGGCACTTTCGGGGGTCAGGACGTAAGCTTGGAACTCGGCCGAAAATCACGACGAAAACGCGGATTTGACACCGAGAACTGAGAAGAGTAAACTAGAAAAGTTGCTCCGGCGGCCGGTAGAACGGCTTCGGAAGCAGTCTGTTGTTTGAGAACTCAATAGTGTGTTTTGTTTTTTGTTGATACCAATTGTTTTGTTTTTTGGTATTTGCTCATGGTTGTCACACCCCGTGTGGCAAGTTGTGGGTTGATGCTGGGAAAGAGTTTTTTGTAATGAATTTT
>SXGS01315711.1_pt1 | contig 10845 bp, 6 predicted proteins | sample 3174681 | NCBI WGS metagenome assembly SXGS01 (sample SAMN11356861, study PRJNA531348) | freshwater metagenome | isolation source: freshwater sample F1-80 | place: China: Fuxian Lake, Yuxi | collected 2017-12-25 | reverse complement strand
GTTGAAGTACGCGGGAACCGTGATGACCGCCTTCTCGACGGTCTCGCCGAGCTTGGCTTCGGCGGTCTCCTTCAACTTGCGAAGGATCTTGGCCGAGATCTCCGGCGGCGAGTGCTCGCGTGAATCGATTTTGACTCGAGCCAAATCCTCGCGACCGCCGACGACCGTGTACGGAACATGGCGCTCTTCCGACTCCGATTCTTGCCGGCGGCGCCCCATGAACCGCTTGATGCTGAAGATCGTGCGGGTCGGATTCGTGACGGCCTGACGCTTCGCGGCTTGTCCGACCAGTTCATCCCCGCCGTCCGTGAAAGCGACGACCGAGGGCGTCGTGCGCGCACCTTCGGCGTTCTCCACCACGATCGGATCCCCGCCTTCGACGAATGCCACCACCGAGTTCGTGGTCCCGAGGTCGATACCGATGATCTTGCCCATGTTTGTCTGCTCCTTGCCGCGGCCCTGCAACAAGTGCCGGCGGCTGGTGATTCGATGTGGAAGGCGAGTAAGCAACCCGCAGGCCGCGACGAGAGACGGAAGGCCCCGACACCCAGGTGACGCTTTTCCGCAGCGAAGCGCTTGTTCCCGCTCGACGGCACGGCCCGAACCTGACAAATCGGCAGCAACCGACGTCAGGTCATGCCGTATTCCTTCAGCTTCCGATAGAGCGTCCGCTCCGAGATCCCGAGGGCTTTGGCGACTTTCGCCCGATTGCCGACGAAGCGATCGAGATTGAGCCGGATGAGTTCCCGCTCGACCCGCTTCAAAGTCATGCCTTCCAAGGCGTCCACGCTGACGAGCGCCGTCCCGGAACTCTTGATGTCCGCGAGTTCCGGAGGGACGTCTTCGACGCCGAGCACCGGTTTCTTGGCGAGCAGCACCATCGTTTCGACGACGTTCTGCAACTCGCGAACGTTCCCCGGCCAATCAGTCTGGGAAAGCAGCCGCAACGCCTCCGCGTCGATCCCGCTGACGGGACGTTCGTGGCGCCGCGCGAACTCCGCGATGAACCGGTCGACCAAATGCGGGATGTCGCCGCGACGCTCCCGAAGGGGCGGCACCGCGATCTTCAACACCCGAAGTCGGTAGTAAAGATCCTCGCGGAAATTGCCCTTCCGGACCTCCGCCTCAAGGTCTTTGTTCGTCGCGGCGATGAGCCGGACGTCCACCTTGATCGGTCGGTTGCTGCCGACCCTCGTGATCTCGCGTTCTTGCAGCACTCGCAAGAGTTTCACCTGCACGGGCAGCGGCATGTCGCCGACTTCGTCCAAGAAGAGCGTCCCCTTGTCCGCGAACTCGAACCGACCCTCTCGAGCCGCTTGCGCGCCGGTAAACGCGCCCTTCTCGTGACCGAAAAGCTCGGATTCGAGCACGCCCTCCGACAAGGCCGCGCAGTTCAGCGCCACGAAAGGCATGTCGCGACGTGCCGAGAGTCCGTGAATGGCGCGAGCGACCAGTTCCTTCCCGGTGCCGTTTTCGCCGAGGATGATGACGGTGGCGTTGGTCGGAGCGACTTGGCTTACGAGTTCGAACACGCGCATCATGGCCGGAGTCGTCGCCACGATCTCCGTGAAGGCCTGCGCAGGCTCCTTGCGCACCGAAAGCGCCTTCGACGCGCTCGCGGGCCCGCCCGCCCGTCGCAGTCGAATGCGCTCCGCCGCCTGCCCCACGACGCTGCGCACATGCTCGATGTTGAGCGGCTTCGTGAAGTAATACGAAGCGCCGTCGTGCATCGACTGCACGGCGTCTTCGATGGACCCGTAACCCGAAATGAGCATGACCTCCGTCGCCGGATCACGCTTCTTCGCAGCCAGGAGCACCTCCGTGCCCCGCCGACCGCCGAGCATCAGATCGGAAATGACGAGTTCCGCGTCTTCGACTTCGAGCGCGGCCAGCGCCGATTCGACGGAGTCGACTCGGCGCACGGCGAAGCCGCGGCCGAGAACCTGCGCTAAGGCGTCCGCGTGATGAACGTCGTCTTCGACGATCAACGTCGACACCGGTGCGTTTAGCGCGGCGCTCATGATCCGGCCTCCGGGATCGACGCCAGCGGGATGCGGATCGAGAAGCGGGTTCCCAAGCCCAAGACGCTCTCGCAGCCCACGTCTCCTCCGTGCAGCTCGACGATCTGACGGACGATGGACAGTCCGAGTCCCGTGCCGCCCGGCTTCGTCGAAAAGAAGACGTCGAACACCCTCTCTCTGACCTCGGGGGTCATTCCGACGCCGGTGTCGATCACATCCAACACGAACGCCCCGTCCTCAGCGCGGGTCTGCACCGTGACGACGCCGCCCGCGGGCATCGCCTGCATGGCGTTGCGGAAGAGGTTGAGCACGGCTTGCCGGAAAAGGCTGTCGTCGACGGCGGTGGCCGGAACCCGGCGATCCAGCTGAGAAACGACGTCGATGCGCGCCGCCTTGTACTCAGGAGCCAAGAACGCCAACGCATCCTCCACCAACGCATTGACGTCGGAGGTCTTCAGCCGGAGCGAAGGCTCCCGGGCCAGCCGGAGAAAGTCCTGCACGATGCGTTCCAGCCGCCGGACTTCGGCCAACACCACGTCCACCCGACGCAGATCCGCGTTCTCCCGAGCGCCCGGCCGTTCGGCAAGATCCTCGCGCAAGAGCTGCAGCGTAATGTTGATGGTGGACAACGGGTTGCGGATTTCGTGCGCCAGGCTGCCGGCCAGCGCCTCGAAGCGGTGCAACCGCGTATCTCGTTCCGTGTCGGCCATGCGGCTCCGATGACTCTTCAGGCGGCGAAAAGACACGACTCCCGACGAATCCGGTCAAGCGCCGTTCGTCCAAGCATCGTAACTTCCGATCCGCGCGCTAAGCAACGTGCGCGCCGCATGCCGATGACCGCACGAATCCCCTTTGACCCGGCCGCCCCTTCGGCCGCCGCCATCGCCGCCGCCGTACGGGCCGTCGACGAGGGAAGCTCGATTTTGGTCCTCGGCGATGCAGGCTACGCGCCGTTTCGCCGCTGGAACGACGATCGGGTATCGCAGGACGGGGGTTTCCCCGTTTTCATGTCGGCGACGCTCGATGCGCTGGAGACCTTCGTCAACCGGCCGCCCCCGCGAGCCGGCCGCATCGCAGAGGCGTTCTGGCCGGGGCCCCTCACGCTGCAATTCGGACCCCCGAATCGTCCGGTGCGCGTCCGCGTCAGCGCCGCGCCGGCGGTTCGCGTCGTCTCCGCTGCGATCTCCGGGCTTCCGGTTCTCATTGAGACTCCGGGAAGGCGACCGGTTGCAGACGCCGAGGCCGCGGCGAAGCGCTGGCCGGATGCGTCGCTGGTGCTCGATTCCGGGAGCTTCAGTTCCACGTCGCCGGCCACGATCCTCGGCGTCGAGCCGGACGGTGCGCTACGGATCGTTTTCGACGGCGCGCCTCGGGTGCTCGATGTACGCAAACGGGTTCCGCTCGAGATCTTGTGCGTATGCACCGGCAACACCTGTCGCAGTCCGATGGCTGCAGCTTTGCTCCGACGTGCGTTGGCCGAAGCGACGGGCGTCGATGTTTCGAATTTGACGGAGCGCGGCTTCAGCGTGGGGTCCGCCGGCGTCTCGGCGTTTCCGGGCAGTCCCGCGAGCGACGGGGCCTCCGCAGCGATGCGGGCCGCCGGTCTGACGCTCGAACACCATCGATCCTCGAAAGCCGACCTCGGACGGCTAGCTTCGGCCGACGTGATTTTTGCGATGACGGCCGACCATCTTCGCCGCCTTGACGAGATTCAAGGCTCGCGGACGACGACCCGAGGCGTGCTTCTCGACCCCGGCGGAAGCGACATCGACGACCCGTTCGGCGGCGACGACCGCGTCTACCGCAGGACCGCCGAGCGACTGGCGTCGATCGTGCGCCAGAGGGCCGCCGAACTCGCCCGCCGGCCTTGAGCCGGGTGGAAACGGGGGACGTATTTAGCCCCCCCGAGAAAAACAGATCCAATGGTCGGCCGCAGGGACCGTATCTACCAGCGACCGATCAAAGTCGTCGAGGTTGTGTTCCAGCACTTAAAACACTGTTTTCCATCCTTTTTTCCTTTCTCCTATTCCAACGAGCTGTTTTCCTCGGCGACGCTTCCAACCGACGCCCGGCCTTTCGCCGGGCGTCTTTCTTTTTGCCCTAAGACGCGCGAAAAACAGCGCGCAAAAAAGAACCCGGGCCCGTCGTTTGTCACGACAGGCCCGGTGTAAGAACTCGTGCTGCGAGAGAGGGCGGTTGGGGAGGGAAAAAGAATCTCAGGCGCGCGCCAAGTTCTCATGTCCGCGGACGGCGTTCGTGTTGACGCACTCATCGCCGCAACCCTGCGAACGTTTTGTTTATACACTGGGGACTCGCAAGGTGCCAGTGTGGACAAACTCTTTTTTTTCCAACCTTTCGGACGCGAGTCAAGACCCCGGCTGAAAAGCGGCTCAAACCGGCCCCTGACCGTCGATTTAAGCCGCTTCTTTTGCCGAATCAGGCCGTATCCCCTGATTTTCAGCGGATTTCGAACTGCAACGTCAGCGTCACCGCTCGATCTTCACCCTCAATGACGTTGATAACCGTGTCCGCCTTCACATAGCCGGCCGGCTTGACTGAGATCTTGAGGGGTCCGATCGGCAACCGACTGAGCTTTACGGAGCCGTCGATCCCGGTCCGAGCGACTTTCTCGGTCCCTTTGCCCGCCTGAATCAGTCGTCCCTCGCCGTCGCGCACTTCGACGAGGCAATGCGGGATCGGCTCTCCCCCGGTGTTCCGCACCAGCAACGAGACGGCGCCGGAGCGCATGAGTCGCGCATCATGAGTCGTTTCATCGCCGTCCATGACGTTGATCTGCGCCGGGGCGGAAGTCACGTGCCGCGGCGAATCGAACCGAATCAGATACTGCCCCTGCGCCACGGCGTCGAGCCGATACCGACCGGCCGCATCCGAGCGCGCGGCGAAGGCCGCATCGACCGCGGCCCCTGAAGCGCTCTTGACCGGATCCAAAGGCGGAACGGCGCCGCCGCCGATGCGGGCGAGCAGCACATCTACGTCCGGAACGGGCAAGCCGCGGTCGTCGACCACCAAGCCCGCGACCCGTCCTCCGGCCCGGATAACCAGCATCCCTAAGTCTTGATCTCCGCCGCTTAGGACTTCGATCTCGGTGCTTCTAGTGGGCGCCTGCCCCGTCGCCTTGAAATCGACGACATAGCGGCCGGGGTCGACGCTCAAGATCCGGAAGATGCCGGCTTCGTCGTCGACGTTCGCCGTACGGACGGAGAGGACTCCCGCCGGTCGCTTGCCGACACCGGGCTCAGGCCGGCGCTCGACGGGCACGAGGGAGACCGTGTATTTCCGCACCGCGTTTCCCGACTGATCCACGACCAATCCCGACACCGCCGGGAACGGCGCGAGGCGAAAATCGACCCCTTGCGCTCCGGGCCTTAGAGCCTCTCGAGCCGGGGCGCCGGACGTCTTGTCTTCCGAGGTCGCCTTGACGACATAATCGCCGGGTCGCAATCGAATCAAGCGGTAACGACCGGCCTCGTCCGAGGTCGCGGCCGAAACCGCGTTCGGAGAAAACGGGACATAGGCTCGGACGTCGGCCTTCGCGGCCGGTGCGCCGTCCGCCCCGAAGACGGTCCCGTCGATATCACCGCCTCGGATGAGTTTCGCATCGAGCGTCGCGATCTCATCCGGCTCGCGCAAGACGGCCTTGTCCTCGACGAGAACGTGCTCGCGATGATCGAAGGTCACGGCGTGGTCGCCCTTGCTCAAGCCTCCGAAGGCATAGCGGCCTTGGTCGTCGGTGCGAGTCGTCGCCAAGGACTTCTGGCCGCACTCTTGTCCCGGCAACAACGTCATGCCGAGGAACGGCGGCTTGGACAGCGTGATGTCGACCCCTTGGATCGGAGCCCCGCCTTCATCGACGACGCGGCCGACGACGCCGCCGCCGCGAGGCATGAGGACTTCGAGACCATCGCGAATCTCGCCCGGCGCGGCGGTGAACTCTTCGCCGAGTCCGATGACGCACCGCTCATCGCTCGCCACGATCTTGTACTTCGTATCCGGGAGGAGTTCGCCGACCAAGAATCGGCCGGCCGCGTCCGTGATCGTCTCCGGAGCGTCGCGGACGGTCCAAAAGACGGCCTTGAGTTGTCCGACCTGGATTTTCGCTCCGGCGAGCGGATTGCCGTCCCGGTCTTTGACGACGCCCGCAGCTTGCGCCGAAGGCTGGATCTCGAGCGCCAAGCGGTTGTTTTTACTCGGATCGAAATCCTCGGCCGGTCCGATCTCCCGCGGGAAGGCCTGCGTTCCGAAACCCTTCTTCGAGACCATGAACCGGACGACGCCGGCTTCGAGCCCCGGGCAACGAAAACGTCCGAGTTCGTCCGTCGTCGCGAAGCGACGCGGCATGCCGATACCCGCGGTCGCGACGACTTCGGCGCCGGCGACGGGCGTCTTGCCGCGCGCATCGACCACCGTGCCTTCGATCACGAGACCTTTGCGGATCCGTAGGTCGACCTTGTTCTCCGGACCGGGTCTCAGCGGCCGGTCTTCGAAGTAGTCGTAGTACTCGTCATGAAAGACGAGGAACTTCACGACGCCGGCGGGGGCGCCCTCGAAACGAAACTCTCCGCGTTCGTTCGAGCGGAGGTCCTCCTGCCAACGGAACGCCTGATCGGCGTCGCGCACGCCGTCGGTCGAGTACCAGCCGCGCACGAACGCGTCCGCGACCGGCTTTCCGGTCGCTTCATCGAGCACGCGACCGACGACCGGGACGCCTTGCCGCAAAGTGAAATCGACCCTCGAACCCGCTTTGATCCAGTCCTTGTACTGAGCGAGATAGCCGCGTTTGCCGGCGAACAGCGTACCCGGCGAGCCGAGTTCGAAACCGTCCGGCAACCTCAGCGTGTAGACGCCGTCCGCGCCGGTGACGAACTTGACGATCGTGCGGCGGACCGCCTGTTCGAAGATGCGGACCTTGTCCCGGCGGTAATCGAACTGGACGAATTCGACGTCGACGTCGTCGAGCGGAGCGCCGTCCGCATCGCGCACGACGCCCGTGATCCCGTTCCGCATGTCGCCCGGTTTGGCGATCAGCGGGCCGGCCGACGGCTGCCCCGACGTGACCCGCAACGCCTCGGCTTCACCGACGACGCCGGTCGAGCCGGCCGGCCCCGGCCGCGTCGTCGGTCCGGACGGCGGGGTGATCGGCGACGGCGGTGCCGCACGGAAAAAGTCGCGCGCGAAAAAAACCGCGACCAGCACGGCTGCAACCGCCAGGATCCAAGTGAGTTTCTTTTCCATCGTCGTTTCGCGCGCTGCGCTGACCCTTCATCGACCGGGAAGACGGGGGCGGGCTCAAGGGAACGGCCACCGCCGGTCGAAGAAAGGCTCGGATCGCCGCGTATTCTCCGCACGGCCTGCGACCATGCCAATTAAAAGTTCCGCCGATCGCGCTTCAGTCATCCGCGACAGCCGCTCCTTTTGGCGCGTCTCGGAGCATTGCGCCATGTCTTGGAGGGCCGTCAACGACGACCCGGCCTTCGCCATGCTCTCGACGCAAAAGGGCGTGATGCAGAACATCTCCGGCGGCGGAGTCTGTTTCACGTCCGCCACGGATCCCGGCCTCGGGAAAATGATCGCATTGTCTTTGGACCTACCGGGGCTGCCCGCCTCGGTTTTGTCGCTCGGACGCACGGTTTGGACGAAACCCGCCGACGGCGGATTCGACGTCGGTGTGGAATTTTGGTGGATCGGCTGGAAGGACGAAGACGTCCAGCAGAAGATCCGCAGCTATATCGCGGACAAGCTACGGACCGAAAAGTCCTGAAACGCGCTTAGGGACGCCGGTAGAGAAACAACCGCTCGTAGAGAGCGGCCACATCCCGGCAGAGCCGTTCCGCCGAAAATTCGGCGGCGACCGCGGACCGGACCTCCGCCCCCGGCGTCCGCTCGGCCTCAAGGACCACGGCCCGGGCCAGTTCTTCGGCGCTCCTCCCGACCACCGATCCCCCGCCAAGGATGACGACCGACCGGGTCGCACCGACGTCCGTGGCGACGACCGGAACGCCCGCCAATTGCGCCTCGATCAAGGCCAACGGCGTACCCTCGCTCCGGCTGGTCAACATCACGACGTCGGCCGCCTCATAGAGGACGCGGACGTCCGCGGTCGGAGCGACGACGGACACCCGGCCGGCTAAACGCGGATCCGCGGCGACCGCGTTCCTAACGGGGTCGGCCAGCGGGCCGTCTCCCGCAAAAGTCAGCGTGAAGCGCTCCGGCAGGAGGCGCATCACGTCGAGCGCACGGAACGGATCCTTCACCGGAACGAGCCGCGCGGGCACGAGCAGCCGCCGCGGCCCGTCCGCGGGCTTCGGCCGAGGAGGTCCGCGCCGGAGGAAGGCCGGGACGTCCGTCCCCGGCGGTACGATCGTCACACGACCGGCGGCCGCATCGCCGAGCGCCGCCAAGACCTCGCGGGCTTGGTCCGGCGCCTGAACGATGAGTGCGTCGCTTCGCCGTGCCGCCGCTCGTTCCGCCATCCCGTAGAGGACCCGACCGGTCCGCGAGAAATAGCCGTCGAAAACCAACCCGTGATGCGTGTGGACGACCGCCTTGACGCCGGCGGCGCGGGCCGCGAACCGACCGACGGCCCCGGCCTTGCCGAGATGCGTGTGGACGAGGTCCGGCCGGAGCCGCCGGAACAGATCCCTAAGCTCGCGGTATGCCGCGTAGTCGCGCACGAGATGCGGCGACCGACGGAGCGATTCGATGCGAACGCTATCCGACGGAACCGGCAGGACGCCGTCGCCTTCGCCGGGATCCGCGACGCCGTGTACGAGCAACTGCCGGTAGCGAGCGGGATCGAGTCCGCGGAGCAACATCGCGACGTGGCGGGTCGGTCCCCCGACGTTCAATCGGGTGATGACGCGGACGACGAGGCGCGGACCGGGGTCGGACATCGCCGGGAAGATAACCCCGCCCGCTTCCCGCACCGTCCGCCCCGCGTAGAGTCGTCGCCATGACCGAAAACGACCCCGTAGAGACCGTCGAAGGCATCGTCGAGCGGGTGCTTTTCCGCTCGGACGACGGCCAGTTCACGGTCCTGCTTTTGAGGGTCGAGGGACGGGCCGACGTCCTGAAGGTCGCGGGTCAAGCGGGCGACGCCGGAGAGGGACAGCTCTGGCGGTTCCTCGGAGAACACGAGGAACATCCGAAGTACGGCTCTCGACTGCGAGCGCTCTCGGCCTATCCGGTGACGCCGTCGACCGTCGAGGGGCTCCGGCGCTACCTCGGCGGCGGGCGGTTCTCCGGCGTCGGCGAGAAAGCCGCCGGCCGACTCGTCGACGCCTTCGGATCCCGCACGTTCGACGTCCTCGCGGGCTCGGACGAAATCAAGATCAAAGGGATCGCCAAGAAGACGATGGGGAGACTTCGCGAGGCCGTCCGCGGGGAGCGCCATCGCAATGAAGCGCTTTCGTTCCTGTCCGGTCTCGGGCTCGGGCCTTCCGCCGCGCAGAGAGTATTCGACCGCTACGGCGAACGCACGATCGGTTCGGTTCGAGCGGACCCGTACGTCCTCGCCGACGAGATCCGCGGCATCGGCTTCCTGACCGCCGATCAACTCGCCGGCAACCTCGGGATCCGCGACGATCATCCTTCGCGCCTCCGGGCGGGTCTCCTCTATTCCTTGAAGCAGGCCGCGGAGCAAGGCCACGTCGGCCACCCGCGCGAACGGCTCGTCGCGACGGCGTCCGGGTTGCTGCAGGTCGATCCGCTCTCGCTCGAAGCGGCGCTCGAGCAGGCCGAAGTCGAGCGTCGCATCGTCGTCGACGACGCCGGCGGCGACGTCGTGCTTTGCTACCTGCCGTTCCTTCATGCGGCGGAGGTCGAGGCGGCGCGGCTCGTAGAATCGGTGCGCGGCCGCAACCCGTTGCTCGCCGCGCATGCGGCTCCGCCGCAATTGCCGGATTTCCTCTCCGACGAACAACGCGCAGCGGTCGAACTCTTGCTTCGTCGACCGGCGGCGCTGCTGACCGGCGGACCCGGCGTGGGCAAGACCACCGTGCTCAAGGCCTACGTCGAGGCGGCGGAGAGCTTGGGCAAGAAAGTCCTCTTGGCGGCCCCGACCGGCCGCGCGGCGCGGCGCATGGAGGAAGCCGCGGGCCGACCGGCGGCGACCTTGCATCGCTTGCTCGGTCTCATCCCGTCGGAGATCGGCGAGGACAGCGTACCGACCCTCGAAATCGACTGCGACGCCCTCGCCGTCGACGAAACGTCGATGCTCGACATCGTCCTCTTCACCCACGTGTTCCGCTCTCTCCCCGCCCGGGCATCGATCGTCTTAGTGGGCGACCCGCATCAGTTGCCGTCCGTCGGTCCGGGAGACGTTTTGAACGGACTCCTTCGGGCCGAGGCCGCGCCCGTCGCGCGTCTGACTCGGATCTTCCGACAGGACGAAGCCGGGCTCTTGGTCCCGAACGCGCATCGCGTCCTCAGCGGCCGATTGCCCGAGCCGCCGAGCCCGGGCGCCGTCTCCGACTACTACTTCATGGAGCGCGATCTCCCGGAAGAAGGCGCCGAGCTGATCCGCGACCTCGTAACCGAACGGCTGCCTAAGCGCTTCGGCTTCGATCCGCGGGAGGACGTACAGGTGCTCTGCCCGATGCACCGCGGAGCGCCCGGAACCGAAAGATTAAACGCCATGCTGCAATCGGCGTTGAACGGCGCGGAACCCGGCATCGTCCGCGGCGACCGGATCTTGCGCCGCGGCGACCGGGTGATCGCAATCCGGAACGACGACGTCCGCTTCGTCGCGAACGGCGAGGTCGGACGCGTGCTCGCCGCCGATCCAGACACCGGGCGGATCGAAGTC
>SXGS01270219.1_pt1 | contig 10846 bp, 8 predicted proteins | sample 3174681 | NCBI WGS metagenome assembly SXGS01 (sample SAMN11356861, study PRJNA531348) | freshwater metagenome | isolation source: freshwater sample F1-80 | place: China: Fuxian Lake, Yuxi | collected 2017-12-25 | reverse complement strand
CTGAATCTCAGAAGTTTTTCTTCTTTTACTTTTAATTATAGAATACGGAATGAATTTTTTTCCATATCGAATCTTACCATTCATTGTTATTCACTGCCATCTTGTAAACTTCAGACCCCAATTTCTCTCTAATTTTTTCATCAAATATTTTCTTATCAAGTGTATCAATTACAGCTAATTCAATTTCGTTTTCTTGTGGCTCTTTGTCTCGCCAGTCTTTTACTAATGCTGCTTTTTTGACTTTCTTGAAGATCTCTTCAGAATATTTTTTGTTTTGCTCTTTATTTGAATGCTTTTCTTCTAATAACATGTAGATGGCAATCTGGAACCTGTCTTTAATTCCTGTTTGCTTCTGGAGTCTTTCTGGACCAGATAATGCCTCTTCAAATATTTCTCTTAATCCTTCAAAGTATTGTGCATCATCTATTCTTCTTTCTTTTTCCTCTTGAATCAATTCTTCTAATTGTTCTTTGAGTTTTTGGTAAAATGCGGGGTTATCGGGACTCATTTCACGAATTACTAGGGTTGCTCTTTTCTTAATCAAAGCTGCTTTTGCTCTGTTATCTCCCTTAAATTTTGCAATAAAACCTAAAAAGTTATCATAAGTAATTTCCTTTGAACCAGATATTTCTGAAATCCCTACAACCCTAATATGCTTATCAATTATCTTTTGCACTTTCTTCCCATATTCACTCAGATCAGGTCTATCTCCGTAAAACCATGCACGAATTTTGTTTCTAATCTCATACCCTTTCTTCAAATCTTCTTCATAAGGAACTGCCTCTTTATCTGGTAGAACAGCCTCTAGTGCCTTTGCAAATCGCTTGAATGCATATTCAAATTCCTCTTGTTCATCTTCATCTTCAAATCTTTTTGCAATTTCGGTATGATTTTTAGAATCAATTCCTTTGATTCTTTCCATAAAGTCTTTGTGTCTTGCGTCTAATTCCAACAAATCATCATCAACGTTGTCCAATGCTCCTTGAACATCTTGTTCTTCAAACATTTTTAGTGCTTTTTGCAAGTCTCTTGTGATTCCCCAAAAGTCGATAATGAATCCTCTGTCCTTGTTTTCATCATAAATTCTATTTACTCTAGCTATTGCTTGAAGCAATGCATGTTCTTTTAATGGCTTATCAAGATACATTACTTGAACTATTGGTGCATCGTATCCAACAAGTAACATATCTACAACAATCAAAAACTTTGTTGGGTCATTAGGAGATGTAAATTCTTCTGCTTTTTGCAGCGCTTCTTCTTGTGGCAGATAATAATCTGCCCAACTAAATCCGTCTGGACCCACTTCGTCTTTTTTAGAATCCATGATAATTCTAGCTGGAAGTTTTGTAAGATCTTCTAGCTCCCGTTTGTATGTCACTGCTGCTGCTCTGGTGGGTGCAACAATCATTGCCTTGTATCCATTTGGTAGAATTTTCTGTGTGTAGTGCCCTACAATTTTTTCACATATTTTTCTTATTCTAGCTGGAGATGACGCAATCTTCTTTTTTGTGGCATACTTTCTTCTAATCTCCGCTTGTTGTGCTTTTGGCAAGTGGCCAAACAGATTATCAAAAATTGTATTAAGTGAATTATCTCCTTCAATTTCTAGTTCTGGAAGTAATCCCGTATGCTCCACTTTGACTGTTGCGCCATCTTCTTTTGATTCTGTAAAGGAATACTTGTCAATTAACGGACCAAATCTTCGGTATGTGTTTTTGTTTTGTTTGTCAATAGGAGTACCAGTAAATGCAAAAAACACTGCATTAGGCATGGCCTTACGCATGTATCCAGCAGTCCATTTGTATTGAGAACGGTGTGCTTCATCTACAAGTACGTAGATCTTTTCTTTTGATTCTACAAATTTTTCAGGCTTGTCAAATTTCTGAAGGTTTACCATGATGGTTTTGCCCTTTGAATGTTGAAGGATTTTTGCTAATTGGCTTCGATTTCGTGGTTTTTCAGGTTCTGGAAACCCGCAGTTTCTAAATGTGTCAAAAATCTGTTTGTTGAGTTGTCTTCTGTCAGTAATTACCATAATTGTTGGCCTTCCAAATTTGTAATAGAGCTGAGTTGCAAACCATACCATTGAGAGTGATTTTCCTGAACCTTGTGTGTGCCAAATAACACCTCCTTTGTCTTCCACTTTTTTATGGTGACTAATTCTTTCTACGGATTTTGTAACTACACGATATTGTTGATGTTTTGCAACTTTCTTTATTTTTTTATGTTCCTCAATTTCGTACAAGACAAAGTTTTTGAGCATATCTAGCAGTGTTTCTTTTTTTAACATTCCTGCAATCATAATGTCTTGAGGAGTAGGTTCTCTTACAACCAGTTGTTCTAGTTCCTTCATTGTAATGTTTGTAAGACTCGTCCATTTTGCATACTTGTTTGGAGGAGACTTTAATGTTCCATATCTTGCTTGAATTGCACTGGTTGCCATAATCACATGATTGAAGAAAAATAATTTTTCATGTCCTAGGCTTTGAGAGCCATCTCTTTGGTATTTCTCAAGATTTTCTTTCCATACTGTCTTCATAAGATCAATAGTTGTAGATTTTTTGCATTCAATAATTACTAGAGGAATGCCATTTACAAAAATAACAATATCACATTCGATGTCAGAACGATTACCAAAATGTTTGAATTGATTTGTAACAATGTATTCGTTTTTGTCATCTTTTGTTCCAATTCTTTTAGGATCAAAATCAAAGAATCTTACTGTTGGATATTCAATTCCTTTCTTTCCATATTGTTTGATTGTAATTGGTTGTGCAATTGCGTTTTCTCCAGCGCGGCCAGTTAATTTGATCCTTATCTTTTCATTTGCATCAATCATAGGAGTGCCAATAGGAAAATTGTCTTCATGAATCTGAGTTATTGCTTGCTCTACACCATCATCATCAAAATCATTCAGTCGTTTTATGGCAGCCTTGAGCCTTTGATAGAGTATCACTTGCCTGTGATCAGGTCTTTCCTTAGGCATGTTTAGCTCATAATTTGGAATGTACTTGTAGCCTAGGGCTGTAATAAGCTCTAATGCAGGAAGTTCGACTTGCCGTCCTTCCTCGTTATCTTCTATTCGAAAATTCATAATTTAATACAAGATTCATTGACTAAGATAAAAAAATACCGAAGATTCAGATTTTACGAAAGAAATTGCTTACACTCTGATCTGCCCAGTAAGCAGTTTCTGCATAAGACCTTTCTTGAGTTTTTCCAGACTAGTCTTTTTAGATTCTAATTCAGAAATTTTAGAATCAACTCCATCAAGTATGGATGCAATTTTCTGTTGTTCTTGAATGGAAGGAATACAAATTTGAATTTGTTTTAAATCAGATTGATTTAATTTTGTTCTTGTACTTCCATTTATCCAAGGAAGAATATTTTTGTGCACTAATGAATAAAAAATCCATTTTAGAACATTATTTGATTTTGCGGATAAAACATGAGCATGATTATTTACCCAACTCTTTCCAGAAATAAAATATGCGATAGGTCTAAATTGATATTCATCAAAATAGCCACCATCTTCAGCTAATAAGACAAGATCTTCATCAAACAGATATTTGTTTATGTGACCTTGAACTCCGTTTGCACCATAATATGGAATTTCTCCTGAAATTTTTTCACGTTCTTCAGAATTTAATGGAACTCGTTCAGAATCTAAAACATTACAGGAATCATCTATTGTTTTAACCTCCCAATCTTCTGGAATTTCTATCTCTTTTCCAAAATACCACTTTACTATCTTGAACTTCTTGTGACCAATTCCTTTTGTTAGTAATGTCTGCATCAAGCCTTGCTTTAGCAACTTTGTTGAGTCTATGATTGAGTCATATTTTGCAATGAGATTATCGACTGTATTTAGTATGGATGCAATTTTTTTTTGTTCTTCTATTGGCGGAACTGGCATTAGCAATCTAAAAAAATCATCATGATTCAAATCAGGAATTGTTGTTGAACCAGCTAAACCCCGAATAAACCCTTGAATCTTTCCTTGTTTCAGAAAATAAATTAGATAATTTTTAGAAAGGATTTTTCTATCAAAATCAACAAGAAAAAAATTATTATGGAAAACTCCCTCAATGTTTGTAATGATTTCACCAGTATTTCCTGTTCTAGTAAATAAAATATCATCTTTAGTACATACTACACGTTTTCCTGGATTTTCGATAAATTCTTCAAATTTTCCTGAATGAACTGCTTTAACCGTGATATACGTAGATCTGTTTGGACCAGATTCATTAAATCTTTCAGAAATTGGAATTTGGAGTCCTTGACGTACCTTGCATAAATCTTTCATGAGATTCATACTCCATTCTTCTGGAATCTCTTCATACTTTCCAAAATACCAATTTGCTAGCTTATATCCTGGTTTTGGCATAAATTTATGAAAGTTTTCTGCGTATTAAGCCATTTTACAAAAAATGCTATATGAGACTCATATCTGGATTTATTGTTGACAGATCAGAAAATTACTTTTGAACAATTAGAACAACGTCTTTTCGATGCTGCCGACATTTTACGAAAGCACTTAGATGCAAGTGAAAACAGAAAACCAGTACTCACATTATTGTTTCTAAAAAGACTAAATGATATTTTTGAAGAAAATGTTGAAAAATTGATGAACGAACAAGGTCTTTCAAAAACCGAAGCAGAAAACAAAAGAAGACATCCAATATTTTACTTGCCAGAAGATACTAGATGGAATAAGTTGCAAGAAGTTTCTGAAGACGTTGGTTCTAAAATTATTGAGATTTGTAAAAAAATAGAAGATGCAAATCAGAAAAAATTAGGAGGTACCATGATGGTATCAGAATTTAACATCAAAGAAAAATACACAGACACGGCTCTTGTAAAATTAATTGATCATTTCAGCACCACAGATGAGGGATATTTTCGTCTTAGAAACTCAGATTTGGAAAATGAGGATGTCTTTGGGGATGCATACGAACAACTTTTGGAAATGTTTGCAAGTGAGACAAAGAAAAAAGGAGGTCAATTTTATACACCAAGACAAGTGGTAAAATTACTTGTAGAGTTGATGGAACCAAAATACAATTACAGAATCAATGATCCAACATGTGGTTCTGGTGGTATGCTAATACATTCAAGACAGTATGTGGAAAAAATTCTAAGAAGTGAGGGAAAATCAAATCAAGAAATTGAAGAATTGCTAAAAAATCTTACATTACATGGACAAGATAGCAATATCGATACAGTAAACATGTGCAAAATGAATATGGTTATTCATGGAGTTCCATCGTTTTCTATAGAATGGGGAGATGTTCTAGAATCTCCAAAATTTGTCAAGGATGGAAAACTTGTTGAGTATGATAGAGTTTTAGCAAATTTCCCGTTTAGTGAAGATTGGGAAGCTTCTGGAAAAGAAAATGATGGCTATCAACGATTTAGGTATGGAATTGCTCCTGCTAAAGACAAAGCAGATTTTGCATTTATCCTACACATGCTGGCAAGTCTAAATGAAAATGGTAAAGCTGCAATTATTTGCTCTCAAGGCGTTCTCTTTAGGGGTGGGGCAGAACAAAGAATCAGGGAAAATATGATTTTAGGTAATGAAAAAGAAAAATTGCAGGTAGATGTGATAGAAGCAGTAATTGCATTACCTGTTGCGTTATTTTATGGAACAGGTATACCTGCATGTGTTTTAATTCTAAACAGAAACAAGCCAGAGAAAAGAAAAAACAAAATTTTGTTCATTTATGCAGCTAATGAATTTCAAGAAGGAAAAGTAAGAAACAAGCTAAGAGAACAAGACATTGAGCATATCGCTAAGGCATTCAAAGCATTCAAAGACATTGACAAGTATTGTCATATTGCAGATTTAGAAGAACTAAAAGAAAATGAGTACAACCTTAATGTTCCAAGATATGTAGATATTTCAGAGCCTGAAGAAGAAGTAGATATTCAAGCAACCATTGATGAACTCAAAAAACTAGACAAAGATAGAGAGGAGCTTGAACTAAAAGTCAAAACAGATCTTAAGGAATTGGGATTCAAGATCTAGATTGCAAAAACCAAAGCCAGGATACAAACTAGTAAAATCACTTTTTGGAAAGTATGAAGAGATTCCAGAAGATTGGGAAGTCAAAAAATTTGATGAGTTATTCGAATTTCTAAGAACTGGAACAAATTCCAGAGATGATTTATGTTCTCATGGAGATGTACAATATATTCACTATGGAGATATTCATGCAAAGTGGAGAACTATACTTGATTGTGATGTGGATGAAATTCCATTTATTGATAAATCTAAAGTTACCACTCTTCCTTTGTTGAAGGATGGTGATCTTATCATTACTGATGCATCCGAAGATTATGCAGGTTCAGGTTCCAGTGTTTTACTAAAAAATGTCAAAACTAGAAAGATTGTTTCAGGTTTACATACAATAGCAATTCGTAGTGCTGATCCAGACATATCAATGGATTTCAACAGATATTTGACTTCTATTAAATTTGTAAAAAATCAAATAATTGCTTATGTTACAGGTATCTCTGTATATGGATTATCAAAAAATAATTTTAAAAAAATTAGGATTCCACTTCCTCCAACTCAAGAGCAACAAAAAATTGCCACCATACTAAGTAATGTGGATTATTTGATTTCATCGTACAATAACATCATAGACTCAACAAAGTTGCTAAAGCAAGGCTTGATGCAGACATTACTAACAAAAGGAATTGGTCACAAGAAGTTCAAGAAAATAAAATGGCTTTTTGGGAAAGAGATAGAAATTCCTGACGAATGGGAGATGCGATTACTTTCGGATTTATCTCAAGTGGTAGATTCTAGACATTTCACCCCGAAATATACTGAAAAAGGAATCCCATTGATTTTGCCAAATAATGTTACGCAATCAGGTTTAGATTTTTCCAATACAAAATTCACTACTAAAGATGATTACGCTGAATTGATTGCAGGAAATAGAAAACCTGAAAAAAATGATATAATATACACAAGAAATGCTAGTTTTGGTGTTGCTAATCAAGTGGTTGATAATACATTATTTAGTTTGGGACAAGATCTTGTCCTCATAAAACCTACTGTAATTGAACCATATCTGTTGTTTCGAATATTAAACTCAGAAATAATTCTACAGCAATTAACTAGTCTCGTAAGTGGTTCTACATTCAAAAGAATTAATCTAGAATTTATTAGATCTTTTTTAATTCCAACATCAAATAAACAAAAAGAACAACAAAAAATTGCATCCATACTAAGTAATGTGGATTCTAAAATTTCTGAATTAGAATCCAAAAAATCGCATATTGAGAAAATCAAAAAAGGATTGATGCAGAAGTTACTCACTGGACAGATTAGAATTAGAGTTTAGGAAATTACAATAAATCAGATTTTCCATAACCGTGATAGTATGGATCCTGTTTAGTGCCCCAAAAAATTGCTTTTTTCTTTAATGCCATATCAGTGATAGAGTTGAGAATCTTGATTTTGGAAATAGTCATGGATGTTGTTCTGTAAATTTTCCATAGTTCTTTTTGTGCCTCATCTATTTGTAAAAATGAGTCAATAAGAGATTTTGCCATGCCTGATTTTGAAATCTCCATAAACCAGGATTTTGCTTCTTCTCTTATTTCATGCAAGTCTTTTTCAATAGTGGATAGCGAGACATGAAGCACATTGGAAATCTCTTGGTTTTTGTAGCCTTGAAGATGCATAAGATAAACTTGTTTTTGTCGTTCTATGGGACTTAATTTTTCATCCGTAAAATTTTGTTCCTGATTTTTACGGTTTTCATATTTTTGATCAATAGATTCAGGTAATTTATTCTCTAAATTCATGATAAAACCTCTGTCTGTAGTTTGGAATAATGTTCAGAGCATAACCAAATCTCTTCATCAAATATAACATATTTTGCCTTTGATTTTTTGTCATTACAGAAAAATTTCATGTAATCACCTTTTTCTCTCGAGGTTTAGATCTAATATTCATTCTACAACATTCGCAACGATTTTTTTCTGTAGTAATGTAACAACTGCAACATCTGCAATATTTCCGTCCATTAGCATATTTGTCCTCACCATGTGGAGGAATGATTTTGATTCTATCACAAAGACCGTTGCATTGCGATGCCATTAATTTCCCAACCTCTTTACAATGAATTTTTCTTTGCCTTCCTTGATGATCATAAATGGAGCAACGCCACAAGTTAGCTCTGCAAGATATTTTCGCATGGTTGCATCAGCACCACATCCAAATTTTTCTTGTGACAAATAGACAAGTTCAAGAATTGCATCAGATACAGGTATTTTTCCGTCAGTTTCCACTCGTTCTGCAATGTATTGTTTGCAAAATGGTCTTAATAGCCTGTTAATTTCAATTTCACTTGATTTTGCCAATAAATTATCTTTTGATTCTGAAAGAGAAATACCACGTTCTTCATTTGTCTTGAGAAGATCTTGTGCCTTGAATTGCATATCCAAATCATGAATTTTTTTTACATTGCAAGATTGGCAGCATAATGCAATGTTTTCAATCCTGTTATCAAATCGATTATCATTCAAGTGCTCAAAAACATAATCAGCCCCAAGAGACAAATCACATTGATAACAATTCAAACCGTTTTGCCAGTGGATTAGTTTAGGGAGATAGTCCTTTTTCTTTGAGTTAGTAAGTGGGCTTGCCAACGGTAACCCTTAGGTTACTATTGAATATAAGGGTGCCCTATAGGTTACCTTAAATAATATGATCGAGCATAAAGATCGTGGCAAAATTCGAAAAAAGAGATGTAAAAGCAGAGATTGCACCTAGTCAAAAACCAATCAAAGTAGATGCAGGAATGTGGGTAGAACTAGAGAGATGGATTAGTACAGAACAAGCAAAAAAAGCAGTATTTCATTCAAAAGCTCAATTTGTGACAGAAGCAATTAGGGAAAAACTAGAGCAATTCCAACCAAGAATCAATGTTAGTGAATCAAATTTTAACGAATTTCATGAAATTTATGAAAAAAACAAGATCAATCTTTCTAAAAAAGGTGTCAATAGTTTTTCAGGTTATGTTACTTACAGGCTAGAAGAGATGATGCAAAAGGATAAGACATTTGCAAGATATGCTCCAAAGATAGAAAAAATTTCTGTAGATGATGATCGAGTGATTCTCAAAGACAATATGAAAAATAGAATTGCAGAAGTGGTTATTCAAAAAGAAGAATTATTCTGTAGGCTGTGTAAAGAAAATGATTGTGTACATGTGGGATTTCTATTTTCATTACCTGAGGTGTATGAAATTATTAGTACTAAAGGAATAAAGTATCCTAAATAAAATATCATGAGGCAAGAGAAATAAGTTTAATCAAAAAAAGCAAAAAATCCCTCACACAGTAAATTCATTTAATGATTAATAATACAAGTTGGAGATAAAATAACAAATGTAAAGTTCAAAAAACAAACAAATGACACATTACAAGCACAAATTAGCCATGTACACTCATTTAATCAAATGTAGATGAACTATAGATGGTTCTTTGATCAGTCACAACTACTGCAGTTTAGAAAACCGTTTCTGAGAGAGAAAATTATTCTTTAGTAACCGTATTCTTGTTTTTCCATTGTTGAAATGCTTTCATTTGTGCAATTTCCTCTTGTAGTTTGACAATCTCTTTACTATTTGATTGATTTTCTTGTGCCTGTTTTTCCATCTTCATTTTATTGCATTTATCCTGATCAACTGTCAAATCAGGCTCAACTTGGATGAACCATTCTATCTTTTTTTCATCATTCATTCTATCATATTGTGGAAGGTATCCTCCATGACCAATCATCTTGTGTGCGTATCCTTCCCTGTGAATATCGGCACACTTTCCAAAAAAGAAGGATCTGAATGAATAAAGTGTGATTTTTCGGTAATTATTGGAGTGATACCGTTCAGTGTACCCCACATTGTCGCAGTATCTAGAGAATGTCTTGCTCTCATTTTTTTCTGCAATTAGTGGATTTGAGTGTCTTGCAAATACAAGATCAGTGTCTTTTATTTTTTTTAACATTGGTACAACATAAGACATTGCTTCTTTTGTAAGATAGACAGATCTGCCTGATCGTGTTTTTACCCCTTCAGGATGAAGTGTTATTTTTATCCTAGATAATGAAGTGTCGAAATCTTGTTTCCGTGCTTGCAGTAATTCTCCAGGTCTTGCACCAGTTGAGAGTAACGCAAGATAAAATGCACGTTTTCTAGGTTTGGCTATAGATAAAATTCTTCTAATGTGCTCCATTTGCATTGCAAATGGCTCTTCATGAATCTTTTTTTTCCAAACTAGATTATCCTTGATGTCCTGAGGATGAAGCTTGAATCCCTCATGATGAAAAATCACCTTTAGTTTTGAGAAATATACCTTCAAAGTAGAAGTCATCACATTCTTTTTGTAGTTCCAGTCAATCCAGCTTTGCAACATATCAAAAATTGCATCCACCTGTTCCTTTTCTGATAGGATATGCAGTTCAGCAAAAATGTCTCCAGATGATCTTCCCTCATAGTATTCATGACAAAATTTGTCAAATGACTTTTGAACTGTCTCAAAGATTTCTTTTGTTCTGGATGATCTATTTTCTATTTTTTCTTCAAATGTTTTTTCATCTTTTTTCTTTATCAGAAAGGAACTCATCGATTAACGATGTATTTTGTGTCATTTATTGAATAAAAGTCCAACTTTTCAGTCCGACATCTTTGTTAAAGTCCGAGATCTTAAAATCATAAAAAAATACAAAATTACACAATATTAAGGAATTCTGAGAAATTATTCCTCAAAATTATCACAACTTGGACATTTTTTATTCATAATTTTTGAGCCACACTCCATACAGATT
>SXGS01027303.1_pt1 | contig 10846 bp, 9 predicted proteins | sample 3174681 | NCBI WGS metagenome assembly SXGS01 (sample SAMN11356861, study PRJNA531348) | freshwater metagenome | isolation source: freshwater sample F1-80 | place: China: Fuxian Lake, Yuxi | collected 2017-12-25 | reverse complement strand
TCATCGTCAAGGCGCCGGAAGAAACCCCGGCCGCCCCCGCAGCCTTGCTGCAGGCGTTTGTGGATGCGGGAGTACCGGCTGGCGTGATCAATCTGGTGTACGGCGTGCCGTCGGAAATTTCGGAGTACCTGATTCCGCACCCGGTGATCCGCAAGATCACCTTCACCGGTTCGACGGCGGTCGGCAAGCAATTGGCCGCATTGGCAGGCCTGCACATGAAGCGCACCACGATGGAGCTGGGTGGCCATGCGCCTGCCATTGTGTTTGACGATTGCGATGTTGATCGCGCTGCCAAGCTTTTGGCCGGCGCGAAGTTCCGCAATGCCGGGCAGGTGTGCATTTCCCCGACGCGCTTCCTGGTGCAGGAAAAGGCCTACGACCGTTTCGTCGATACCTTCGTGGCAGCCGCCAAGGCTCTCAAGGTCGGCAACGGACTGGAAGAGGGTGTCACCTTGGGGCCTCTGGCGAATGCGCGTCGCGTGGCCGCGATGGAGCGTATCGTGGCGGATGCGGTCGAAAAAGGCGCCAAAGTTGCCACCGGCGGCAAGCGGATTGGCGACAAAGGTAATTTCTTTGAACCGACGGTGCTGACCAACGTACCGGCCGACGCCCGCATTCTGCATGACGAGCCGTTTGGCCCGATCGCACCAATTGTGTCATTCAAGACCTTTGATGAAGTGGTGGCCGAAGCCAATCGCCTGCCTTATGGCCTGGCGTCGTACGCGTACACGTCGTCTCTCAAAATCGCGGCGGCGATTGGCGCAGCGGTGGAGAGCGGCATGATGTCGATCAACCATCATGGCCTGGGCATGCCCGAGATTCCGTTTGGCGGCGTCAAGGAGTCGGGCTACGGCTCGGAGGGTGGTGCCGAGGCGATCGAGTCCTACCTCAACTTCAAGGTGGTTTCACAGATGACCGGGACCTGATCTTCCCGGGTGATGTTTCCAAGGCCGCCTGCGGGCGGCCTTTTTCATGGCCGCCTTGCGTGCCAGCCGATGGCTTGGCGGAACTGCAACAGAATGACCTGCGTAATCGATGCATGGACGAAAGGCAGATTTGGGCAGTATCGGTTCTCCCAGCCTTGCCGGAGCCGGCCATGCGCCAAGGATCACTCCTTCCCTACATCCACGATGCGGCGCGCCACGTCGAGGCGGTGGTCGGCGGATGCGCGACCGACTTGATCCAGACCGTGCGCGCGATGGCAAGCTACGACTTTGCCATGCTTGCCTACGGGTATCACGCCACCGTGTCGATGCACAGCGCGGCAATGACAGCTGCCGAGTTGTTGTGTCTGGCCGAGCACCTTGAGCGGGCCGGTGGCGGGCCGCCCGAGGAAATCGACGCACCGGTGCCCTGCCACAGCGGGTTGCTGGAGCACGATGCGGGTGTGCTCGGCACCGCCATCCGCAAACTGACCCAGCGCGAGATCGCTGAGGCTCTGGCCCACTTCCGCCAGGCGGTGGAACAGCGCGGCCTTGACCTGACGGCATCGCTGGCGCTGGAAATGAAGGGGCCCGCATACAACGCACCCACATCGAAGCCCGTGCCGACCTTTCGGTGCATTGAGCGCCAGGCTCTTGCTTCAACTGGTGGCCAGCGGTGCGGCATCGCCCGCGGGCGGGCTCCTCGCACGACGGGCGAATTACAATGCGGATGCTTGTCCCCTTGATCCCGAATTTCTGAAGGATACGACCATGCGCAACGTACTCTCGTTACTCGCCTCCACCCTGGTGTTGGCTACTGCCGCCTCGGGCGTTTGGGCGCAAACCGACAAGCCGGCGGAACCGGCGGCCCAACCCGCAGCGGCAGCACCTGCGGCGAAAACCAAATCACGCAATGCTGCGCCTGCCGACGCGAAAGCCGGCAATCCGGACCTGCTCGGCATGGCGGCCGAGGTGCCGGAAATCAAATGTGTGATCAAGCCGGCGATGAGCAATCAAGACATTGCCAATTGCCGCCGCGCAAAGCAATAGGCCAGACGCGAGTATTCCGCGTATCGGCCTGAGACCGTTGTGCCCCAACGGTTTTTGCTGATTCTCGAGTGGCGGGGCCGGTACTTGCCGGTGCGCTAAAGCGTCGCGCTGGCGATCGGGCCACCCAGCGTGGCCAAGCCCCAGGCACTGGTTTGCGCATCCATTGAAAAATTGATGTGGCTGGCGGCAGCATGCTGGTCGCGAAAGATCCGTTCCATCGCACCTCTGGTGTAGAGCCCGTTGGCGCCAGCCAGTGCGTACAGCGTATCGACGGCCCCGGTTGCCAGGCTGGCGGCATAGGCGCAATTACGCTTTTGCCGAAGTTTGTGTTCCAGGCTCAATTCGATGCCTTCTTCGGTCAGGCGCTGTGCTTCCTGGCAGTCGTTACGCAACGTCAGACGGGCTGCATCGATCTGCGCACCGGCCAGGCCGATGCGTGCCTGCACCGTATTCAAGTCACGCATGGTGAGGCCGGTGTAACTGGTGCTGCGCTCCTTTATCATGCCGGTAATCGCATCGAACATGGCCTGTGCGTTGCCGACCACAGCACCTGCAATGCAATGGGCTGCCAGCCCCCCGAACGGGATGCGGAACAGGGTTTCCGGATTGCCGGCCCAGCCCGGGTAGGGCTGGCCTTTGCGGTGGTGCAGCATCGACAAGGCGCGGTGTTCCGGCACAAAAATCTTGTCACATTTCACCGAGCGGCTGCCGGTACCTTTCAAGCCCATCACGTGCCAGTCATCGATGATTTCGTAATCGGCCATCGGCACCAGGCACATGCGGTAGTCGACGACCTTGTCACCCTCGCGCACTACGCAGGCGAGCATGTTCCAGGTCGATACCGTGACCCCGGACGAAAAATTCCAGTGCCCGGAGAGTTCGATGCCGCCGTCCACGAAGCGGCCGCGCCCCTGCGGGTAGGCGATCCCGGAGGCAATGTAGGCGTCCGGATCGGCGCCCCACACTTCCTCCTGGGCGCGCTCTTCGTACAGGGCCAGCATCCAGTGGTGAATCGAGAGGTTCGCCAGCACCCATGCGGTCGACATGCAGCCGCGGCCGATGATGTCCGGAAACTCCACCGCAGCCGTGTAGTCGAGTCCCATGCCACCCCAGCGTTTGGGTTGAACGATGCGCATCAGGCCGGCATGGTTGAGATCCGCGGCGTTCTCGGCCGACAACTCGCTTGCGCCTTCAGCGCGTGCGGCACGCTCGCGCAGGGCGGGCACCAAGGCCTCGGCGCGCGCCACGGCCTCGTGATAGTTAACGGTCGAGAAGTCGGTGCGGCGTGGCTCCGGGGCGTTCATGATGTCGTCCTGATTTCAGACTACGCTGGGCATCTCGCCGTAGTTTTCGGCCCAATCCGGCATCGTAGTCATGTTGTAAAAATTGAGCTCGATGGTCAGGCCGTCGGGGTCGTCCACAAAGATCTGGAACAGGTTGAATTCCGGAAAGCTGCGCGCCCACCAGGTGCACCCGAGCTTGGTCAGGTGGTCCCGAAATTCTTCAGGATGGGTGGCGCCAAAGGCGACATGGTCGATCACCCCGGTATTGTCGAGCGCTGCATTCGGCGGCGAGCCCTTGTAATACAGATCCGAGTTCTCCACGCCGTGCTGTGCCAGGTGCACCCAGATCTTGCCATCGCGCCCGAGCCAGTAACCGGGAAACGGAAAGGTCGGGCGCGGCATTTCATGCAAGCCCATGGCGTCACAGTAGAACTGCTTGGTCTTTTCAACGTCGTTTGCGCGCAACAAGTAGTGGTTCAGGTCGGTCAAGGGCATGGTGTGGCTCCCGTAAAAATCATCTTGAGATGGCTTGCGTTGTGCGTATTCTAAGTCTGTTGGTGGATCGATTCGGGGTAAACGCCTGGTTTATGTCTGCATCGCGGTGATGAGGCATTCCGGTGTCATCGGCATGGCGCGTACGCGTACTCCGATGGCATTGAATACCGCGTTGCCAATGGCAGCAGCCACCGGGCCTTGCGCTGCTTCGCCGGCACCCAAGGCGGGCAATTCGGGGCGTGAAATCAGATCAATTTCCACTTCAGGTACTTCGGAGAAGGTCAGGATCGGGTAGTGCTCCCAACTGTCCGACAGGATGTTGTGCGCGTCAAACGCCACGGCTTCCTTGAGCGTGAAGCTGACGGTCTGGATGGCGCCCCCTTCGACCTGGTTGCGCACGCCGTCAGGATTGATGATGAGGCCGACATCGACCGCAACCCAGAGTTTGCGCACGCGCACGGCGCGTTCCACCTCCACCTCGGCGACGACGGCACAGTAGGCCCCGGTGTTCTTGTAGCGCGCGAAGGCCAGCCCCTTGCCGGTGTTCTCGGCTGCCGGGCTGGACGACCATTGCCCCATGCTTGCGGCGCGCTGGAGCACGTCAATGGCACGTGGATCGGATAAATGGCGCAGACGAAACGCCAGCGCATCTTCGCCCAGCGCGTGGGCAATTTCGTCGACAAACGATTCGAGTGCGAACACATTGCAGTGGGCACCGAGGGAGCGCATGGCGGAGGTGCGCAACGGCATCGTCAAGAGGCGATGGTTGGTGATGGTCCAGAAAGGAAAATCGTAAGCCGGCACGGCATTGCGTTCCGAGCCGCCGCCCGCTGCCAGTGGCGCATTGACGGCGATCAGGGGCTCAAAAGGCGCCGCCAAATCTGTGGCCGCACGGAAGGCGGGTGTTTTGGCGCGGCCGGGCCGCGTGCCATGGCCATTGCTCCAGACATCGTGGTGCCAGTCAACGATGCGGCCGCCGCCATCCATGGTGGCTTGCAGGTCCACGCACATGGCGGGGCTGAATGGCGCGGTGCCCAGTTCCTGGGCGCGCGTCCAGGCAAGGCGAACCGGCTGCCCGGGGACGGTGCGCGCCAGCAGAGCAGCATCAAAGGCCACATCATCGGCGCCGTTGTGGCCGTAACAACCCGCGCCTTCAACGTGATGCACAACGATGGACTCAGGCGCGCGGTCGAAGGCCAAAGCCATGTCAGTGCGCTGGTTGAAGATGCCCTGGCTGTGCGTCCATATCTCCAGTTTGTGCGGATGCCAGGTTGCCAGTGCGCAGGCGTGCCCGATCGAAGCATGGGCCACAAACCCGCGCGCGTAGGTGGCCGCAAGCGTAGTGCAGGTGCTTGCCGGCAATGGCTCGGGAGCCACGCGCTGGTCGATAACCTTGGTGTCGAGCGGTTGTGATTTGAGCCAGGTTGTCAGACTGTGCGAATCGGGCAGCAGCGCAGGGGAGGACCATTTGCACAAGGTGGCCAACTGCGCCGCCGCCGCCGCAGCTTGTCTCTCGAGGCGCGCGACGACGCCCAGAAAGCTGCCATCCCTGACGACGGCCACCACGCCGGGCATGGCCTCCACGGTGCTCGTATCGACGCTCTCGAGTCTGGCATTTGGGGTGGAAGGCCGCACGATGCGCCCGTGCAGCATGTCTGGCACCTGCCAGTCATGGATCAGGCGTGGCTGGCCGAACACCTTCTCGGACAGGTCGCGCCGCGCCACCGGTTGCCCGACGATGTGATGGGAGGCGAATGGCTTGGGCGTGCACTCCGTATCAACCTCGACATCCCATTGGATCGCGTCCGCGAGGGTCCAGTAGGTGAGAGTCACGTTAGTCGCCACCGCGCCGGCCGGTGAACACGGTTCAGCCGGCAGAATCGTGCCCGCCTTCACGACCAGATCTGTTGCGGGCACACCCAGCTTGTCCGCGGCGGCTTGCAGCAGCAGTGCGCGGGCATGGGCCGAGGCCTGGCGCAGCGCCGTGCCGCATTCCTGAATCGACAGGCTGCCTGAGGTGACGGCCTCGTCCGGGCTGGTGTCGGTTCCGGCCGGCACCATGCGTACCTGCTCGATTGTCAGATCCAGTTCTTCAGCAACGATCTGCGCCAGTGCGGTGACGATGCCATGGCCGATTTCCACTTTGCCGGGAAAGACGTCAACCAACCCGGCGTGACGAAATGCCAGCCACTGGTTCAGATTGGGATTGATCGCCAGGCTCGCGGCGCGGATGCGCTCCCCGTTCGCACCGACGCGGGCATTGGCTTGCGTGCTCAGCCGAAAAGCCAGGTTCATGTCAACTCTCCGCGCATGGCTTTGGCTGCTGCAAGAATCGCCCTGACGATGCGATTGTGGCTGCCGCAGCGGCACAGATGCCGGTCCAGTGCCTGACGCACCTGGGCATCGGTAGGATCCGGGTTGTTGGCCAGCAATGCCGCAGCGCTGATCTGGATGCCGGACAGGCAGTAGGCACATTGCCCGGCTTGCAGGGCAATCAGGGCCTCCTGAATCGGGTGGGGATGGTCCGGTGACCCCAAGCCCTCGACCGTGGTGACCTGTTTGCCGGCAACCGCCCACAAAGGGGTATCGCAAGCAGGTACGGAACTGCCGTCGACCAGCACGTGGCATGCCCCGCACTGATTCAGTCCGCAGCCGAAGCGTGTCGCCGTCAGGCGCAGTTCGCCACGCAGGACGTCAAGCAGTGCAGTATTGTCGGGCGCGTCGCTGCGGCAGGCGGCGCCGTTGATGATGAAAGTAGTCACGGTCTGCGGTTATTGATCCGCCTTGGCGCCGGATATCTTGACAATCCGCGCCCACTTCTCGATGTCATCACGCATGTACTGGGTAAATTCGTTGACGGACATGAGCATCGGCGCCGCACCTTGTTTGGCCCAATCGGCCTTGACGTCGGCGCGGCCAAGTATCTTGTTGATTTCAGCGTTGAGTTTGTCGATGATCGGACGCGGCGTCGCGGCGGGCGCCATGATGCCCAGCCAGATCGTGGCTTCGTATCCGGGCACGCCGGCCTCTGCCATGGTGGGGACATCCGGCAGCACTGCGGAGCGCGCCCGGCCTGACACCGCCAGCGCACGAATCTTGCCGGCAGCAATGTTTTGCTGCATCGTGGGCACGGCATCAAACATCATTTCAACCTGGCCACCGAGCACATCGGTGCGCGCACCGGAACTGCCTTTGTACGGCACATGCTGGATATCGACGCCCGCCATGGCCTTGAACAATTCTCCCGCCATGTGGTACGGCGTGCCGGGGCCGGACGAGGCGTAGTTGAGCGTTTTCGGTTTGGCTTTGGCGGCAGCAATCAGATCCTTGAGGCTGTTGAAGCCGGTTTTCGGATGCACGACGAAAACCAGATCCGAATAATTGATTGGAGCGACGGGCGCAAAGTCTTTCATCAGCGTGAACGGCTTGTTCGTCATCAAGGATTCATTGACGGTATGCGTATTCGACATCATCAGCAGGGTGTAGCCGTCTGCCGGTGACTTGGCCGCCTGGTCGGTGCCGATCACCGAGCCACCGCCGGGTTTGTTTTCGACCACGAAAGATTGACCCAGCGCGTCCTGCAGGCGCTGGGCGATGAAGCGCGCGTAAATGTCGGCGGGGCCGCCGGCAGCAAACGGCACCACCAGCTTGACAGCGCGGTTCGGATACTCCTGCGAAACGGCTTGTGACCACGGCAGGGCAAGCGCGAGAAGGAAGGCGGTTAAACGCAACATGGCAGTCTCCTGGAATGCGTAGGTAGATATGGATAAGCCGGAATCTCAGTCAATCTTGGCGCCAGCCGCCTTGACGATGGCGGCAGCGCTGTCCCAGTCCGCGCGCAGCAAGGATTGAAAGCCGTCGACGCCCATCGTGCTGGTCTCGACACCCAGGCGGGCAAAACGCTCCTGCATCGCCGGGTCGGACATGGCCTTCTGGATCGCGGCGTTCAGCCGGTCGATCTCGGCACGCGGCGTGCCGGCTGGTGCGAGCACGCCCATCCACGAGTCGAATTGAAAGCCGGGGAAGCCACTTTCCGCCGCAGTCGGCAGGTCAGGCAGGAACTTCGACCGTGCCTTGCCGGTGTAGGCGAGCAGTTTGATGCGGTTATCACCTTTGAACTGCACCACGCCGATGGTGGCTGCGGCAACCGCCTGCACCCTACCGGCCAGCACTTCGTTGACGGCATCGCCGGTGGATTTCATCGGGATGTGCGCCATGTCCAGCCCTGCGCGGGCATTGAACGAGGCCATGCCCAGGTGCGTCGCGCTGCCGTTGCCGGCGGAAGCGAAATTGGTCTTGCCGGGCTTGGATTTGACCTCCTTGACAAAGTCCGCGAGCGAATTGACGCCCATGTTGCCGGGGGCCGCGATGACGTAGCCGACGTTGCCCAGATAACTGACGCCGACGAAATCCTTGACCGGGTCGTAGGGCAGCTTGCTGTAAACGTGGCCGGCGATGTTGTGGCTGGCTGCAGCCAGTATCAGCGTGTTGCCATCGGGAGCCGCCTTCGCAACCGCTGCCGAACCGATCGTTCCGCCTGCACCTGCGCGGTTCTCCACCACCACCGAGGCCCCGAGGATCTGCCCCATTTCATTGCTGAATGCGCGCGCAATCGTATCCTGCACCGCCCCGGTGCCAAATGGCACGATGATGCGAATTACACGCTGTGCGTGGGCGTGCTGCGTTGTTGCTGCCAAGAGCAGCGTGGCGGCAAGAACGGCACTGAAGAGGCGGGCAAGGGATCGGTGCATGGCAGGTCCTGACGGGGGTTGAATGTAGAAGAGGCGAAGAAGCGGTTGAGAGTCTGGCTGCCGGAACGTTTCAGCCAGCTTGGGCAAGCCAGCGTTCTGCCAGCCGCACAAAGTAACTCGCGCCGATCGGGATGATGGCATCATTGAAATCGAAAGACGTATTGTGGATGATGCACGGCCCGGCGCCGTGGTCCGGCAGGCGATGGCTGCCGTCGCCATTGCCCAGGAACGCGTAGCAGCCAGGCTTGACCAGCAGCATGTGGGCAAAGTCCTCGGCGCCCATCACGGCCGCGGTTGCCTCGTCCACCATGTCTGTGCCGACGATCTCGCGCATCACCTCTGCAGCGAACCCGGCTTCGGCGGCGTGATTCACCAGCGGTGGCGAGGCGCGGCGGAACGTGATGTCGGCTGTGCATCCGTGCGCCTGCCCAACATGCGTGGCCATGGTGCGCAGGGTGTTTTCAAGGAGGTCGGTGGCTGCCACAGAGAAGGTGCGCACCGTGCCGCCGAGCCGGGCGGTGCCGGGGATGACGTTGGGCGCATCCGAACCTTGTATTTGCGTCACGGCGAAGAGGGCGCGTTCCTTCGTGTCGATCACGCGCGACGCGATGCCCTGCAGCTGCTGGCCCAGGGCAATCACGGCGGCCACCGGATCGAGGCCCGTGTGCGGCATCGAAGCGTGCGTGCTGCGGCCATGCATGATGACCTGCCAGGTGTTGCTGGACGCCATCAATGCGCCATGATTGAGGGCGAATGCTCCTGCATGGCCGATCGGAAAATTATGCAGCGCAAAGACGGCATCGCAGGGGAAACGCTCAAACAGGCCTTCGTCGATCATTCTCTTGGCACCGGCCTTGCCCATTTCTTCGGCTGGCTGGAAGATCAGGTTTACCGTGCCGCTGAACTGCCGCGACTGCGCCAGGTGCCATGCCGCAGCCAGCAACATCGTGGTGTGGCCGTCGTGTCCGCAGGCGTGCATGCGGCCGCCGTTCCGGGAGCGATGCACAAACCGGTTTTCTTCCTGCATCGGCAGGGCATCCATATCTGCCCGTAGGCCGATGCTGCGCCCGCCACTACCTAGGCGCAACACCCCGACGACACCTGTTCCGGCGATGCCGGTGTGGACCTCGTAGCCCCAGTCAAGCAGGCGGCTTGCCACCAGTTCGGCGGTGCGATGTTCTTCAAATCCCAGCTCGGGGTGGGCATGCAGGTCACGGCGAATTGCGGTGAACTGGGAAAAATCGGCGAAGGCATCAAGAGTTCTCATGGCGCCTGCACTCTACCCGAATCGATCCTTTTTCGCATTGCGCCCGGCCGATTCTTTGCCCTTTGTCCGCACTCATCAGCAAGCGCAATCGCCGGCCGAAAATAGTGCTGGCGCGGATAGGTCAATTCGCGTATAGTTCCGGGTTGTGCAATGCAGCATTTGCACCGGGTTTCCTCCACGCGGGCTCCGCCAGATTGTTCAACGGTGTGTCTCGGGTGTTCAGGTAGCGAAGCTAACGGACCGAATCGAAGCAGTCAATCGTGTGCCGTATACCCGTCAGGACGAGCTGAACGCGTCCTTTCGTCTCCGACCCTTTTCGTAAGCCCCCGCGGTTAACTGTGCGGACCGGTGTAACGGCGCAAGGTTTGGTGCCGATATTCCGATGTCCGTCGCGCCATCGTTTGCGCTGTTTCACGCGCAAACCCAGTTAGCGACCAATGCTGGGCCCAGGCCTTGTCCTACCGGATGTGGCCAAGGGATGCTGTCGCGCCGCTTACCAACTTGGCGTGCCACGCTACGAAAAAAGGTAAACACCATGAGTACGAACACTGAAATCCAAACTGAAGTTACCGTCAATCAGGCGGCGGCTCCCGCTCGCACAGCTTCAGCCTCAGCCTTTGCCGCGCTGGGTTTGCATCCGATCATTCTGAATTCCCTGGCGCGTTCGGGCTACGACACGCCGACGCCGGTGCAGACGCAGGCGATTCCCGCCGCGTTGACAGGCGTGGATCTGCTGGTCTCATCGCATACCGGCAGTGGCAAGACGGCGGCTTTCATGCTGCCCAGCCTGAACCGCCTGACTGTCGAATCGCCCGTCAAGGGCAACGGCCCGCGCATCCTGGTCTTGACGCCGACACGCGAACTCGCGCTGCAGGTGGACAAGGCGGCCTTCAGCTACGGCCACAAACTGAAACGCTTCCGCGTTGCCTGCCTGGTGGGCGGCATGCCCTACCCGCTGCAATTGAAGGCACTGCAAGGCCCGGTAGATGTCGTGGTGGCAACCCCTGGCCGGCTGATGGACCACATGGAGCGCGGCCGCATTGATTTTCGCCGCCTGGAAGTCCTGATCCTTGATGA
>SXGS01627155.1_pt1 | contig 10848 bp, 10 predicted proteins | sample 3174681 | NCBI WGS metagenome assembly SXGS01 (sample SAMN11356861, study PRJNA531348) | freshwater metagenome | isolation source: freshwater sample F1-80 | place: China: Fuxian Lake, Yuxi | collected 2017-12-25 | reverse complement strand
TTGTCGAACGACCGGTCGCTCACGCCACGGAAGTCCTTGATGCGGGGGATCGCGAGGTTCATCATGCGGTCGAGGAAGCTCCACATGCGGTCGCGCCGGAGCGTGACCATGAAGCCGCTGGGGGCGCCCTCGCGCATCCTGGTCGGTGAAATTCGCGACCCGGACACTGCGGAGATGGCGTTTCGTGCCGCCATGACCGGCCACCAGGTGTACTCCACACTCCATACCAATTCAGCACTTGGCGCCATCCCGCGGCTGCTTGATATCGGCATTCTCCCGGATATCCTGTCCGGCAACATCATCGGCATCATTGCCCAGCGTCTGGTACGACGCGTATGCCCGCAGTGCCGCGAAGCCCACCCGGCAGATGATGTGGAGTGCCGGTTCATGGGTCTCCCGCCTGATGAACCTCCAACAATCTACCGCGCAGTCGGCTGTGACCACTGCGAGCAGCGTGGCTACAAGGGGAGGCTTACCATCATGGAAATCCTCAAGATGGACTTCGAGCTGGATGAACTGATCGCCCGGCGCGCCACCACCCGCGAAATTCTCGACATGGCCTACGGCAAGGGCTTCATTCCACTGGCCGAAGACGGCATCAGGCGTGTGCTGGACGGTTCAACCACTCTTGAGGAAGTATCCCGGGTCATCGATTTCACCGGGCGCGCCTTGGCGGCATAGGCGGAGACAGCGTGGCGGTCTTTGCATATAAATCGATCGACCTCGACGGCCGTAGCGTCAGCGGCAAGATCGAGGCTGCCAACCTGCTTGATCTTGAGCAGCGTCTGGCACGAATCGGCCTGGATCTGATTACCGCCGAGTCGGCTAACAAGCCCTCAGGCGGATTGCTGCGCGGCAAGGTATCGCGGCAGGACCTGATCACCTTCTGCTTTCAGATGGAGCAATTGGTGGGCGCGGGCGTTCCCCTGCTTGAAGGGTTGACGGAACTGCGCGACAGCACGGAGTCGGCGCGTTTTCGCGAAGTCATGGGAAACTTGATTGAAGCCATTGAAGGCGGTCAATCACTCTCGCAAGCACTTGCCGGGCAGCCTCAGGTTTTCAGCCAGATCTTCGTCAGCCTGGTGGGTGCAGGTGAGCGCACGGGCCAGTTGGTCGAGGTGCTGCGCCGCTTGGCCGATACCTTGAAGTGGCAGGACGAGCTGGCGGCTTACGCCAAGAAAATCGTGATCTACCCGGCATTCGTTGCTGGAATCGTTTTCATGGTGATCCTGCTTCTGATGATGTTTCTGGTGCCGGAAATGGCAAAGTTCCTCAAGAGCATGAATCAGCAATTGCCGTTGCAAACCCGGCTGCTGATCGCCACCTCCAACTTCACCGTCAAGTACTGGTACCTTGTCGTCGGCTTACCGATTGTGGCCGTCATGGTGTTTTTTGCCGCAATCAAGTCGTCACCGGCGTTTGCCTTCACCATTGATGGCATCAAGCTGCGGCTACCCCTGATTGGCCCGATCCTGCGCAAAATCATTCTGGCCCGCTTTGCCAGTACCTTCGCGCTCATGTATTCGTCCGGTATCACCGTGCTGGAAGCCATGCAAATTTCTGAAAGCGTGGTGGATAACAGCACCGTTGCGGACGGCATCTCGCGGGCCGGTCAGAATATTCGCGACGGCCAGGGCATCGCTGCTGCGTTCGGCGCCATCGGCATGTTTCCGCCACTGGTGTTGCGCATGCTGAAGATTGGCGAAACGACTGGCGCGCTGGATCGCTCCCTTCTCAATGTGAGTTATTTCTACAATCGCGAAGTGCGTGAAGGCATCGACAAGGTGCAAGCCATGATCGGCCCGGCGCTGGTGCTGGTGCTCGGCACCGTGCTAGGCTGGGTCCTCCTGTCCATCTTCGGACCTCTCTACGACACGATCGGCAAGATCAAACTGTGAATATCAGCTGGCCTGGAGTGCAACAACGCGTCCTGGTCATCCGCGCGGATGGCGCGGAGATCTATTCGGTCCGCGGCGCCAGCACCATCATGAATGCTGCTTTCACGGCAGCCGAGAGGGATCTATTTCAAAGCTACTGCCACAGCCGACGGGACAGCCAGTTCACCGTGCTGGTCGATATTGTCGAGGAGGATTTCCAGCAGGAGTCAATGCCGTTTGTATCTGGCCGCAATCGGCGTGCCCTGCTTGCGCGCAAGTTTGACCAGTTGTTTCGTGCGACTCCCTACCGCGCAGCCGCGTCGCTGGGCCGTGAATCCGGTGAGGAGCGCAGCGGTAGCCGGCGCGACGAAAACATGTTGTTCATGGCGCTGACCAATCATCAGTGCGTCACCCCCTGGCTGGGATTACTGCACACCGAAAATGTGCAAGTGAAAGCAGTACTGTCACTCCCTGCCGCCTCGCAGTGGCTGGTACCGCGCCTGAAGTTGCGGGGCCGCAGTGCCATGGTGGTAGCGCTGACGCGCGCTGGGTTGCGACAAATCTACCTGGAGAACGGCCAGTTGCGCTTTGCTCGCCTGGCGCCGATGGCGGTCAACGACTTCGCTGAGGTTGGCTTGCGCATGGCCGGCGAAATCGAGCGCACGCACCAGTATCTGGCCTCCCTGCGCTGGATGACACGTGAGCAAGGACCTCTGCCAGTCATGCTTTTGTGCCCGCCCGGTTTGCGCGATGCCTGGCGCATTGCCTGTAACGATACCGATCGCCTGGCCTACGAGTTCATCGATTTCGACGACATCGCTGCGGGGCTGATCAACCAGAGGCGGAACGATCCCGAAGAAGGCCTGATCTACGCCGATGCATTGTGGGCGGCCGGGGCGGTGCGCAAGAAGCCCGACCTCAACTTCGCCCCTGATTCGTCACGGGAGCATCACCATACCTGGCTATGGCGCACCGGGATCGTGGTGGTAGGCGCGGCCATCAGTGCCGCAGGAGGTATTGCCGGGGCCGTGCTGCTGGGTCAGGCCAAGAACATCGACGTCGCGGCGGACCGGCACACAGCAAATGCCTCGCGAGCGAACAATCAGTATCAGGAAATCGCCAAGACATTTCCGCGCACCCTCACCACGCCCGAGCACCTCAAGGGAGCGGTGCTGGCATTGGACCCGCTGGTCATGCGGCCCCTCACTCCGGAAGTTCTGTTGCTGGAGATCAGCCAGGCCCTGCTCGAGGCACCCACTTTTACCCTCTCGAAAATCGAGTGGGAAGTCACGGAGTTGGCTGAGACCAGCCCGCCCGGCGTGCCGGGGCAGCCTTCCCCACCCCCAGTTGCTCCCGGCGGGAAACCCACCACAGCACGCTATGAGATAGCAGTGCTGTCAGGTGCACTCTCGCAGGAACGGAGCGCGACGCCACGACGCAAGATTGTGGCAGCACGCTCTGCGATTGATGCGCTGCGGCGCATCCCGGGAGTCGAGGTCACACCCGTCAAGCTACCCCTGGATGTCGCTCCGACCGGCACTCTCAAGGGTGGTGACACCGATGATGTGAAAGAAGACGCCGAACCGATCATCGTGCGCGTAGCCCGCAAGGCGCCGATATGAGCCCCAAACAGGTTCGCGACATCTCCCTGGCTTCGCTACTGGCTGCCGCACTGGCCGGTGCCGGCATTGCCGCTGCCATTGGCGGCAACTGGGTCAAGGAAGGGGCGCTGAAACGCGAGCGGCAGATGCGTACCCAATCCAGCGAGGCAGCCACCCGCCTGACCCGCGCCACGGACGATCAGGCGCAGATTGCCGCCTATCTGCAGCGCTACCAGCGTTATCTGGATATCAAGGCGATTCGTTCTCCATCGACACAAGATAGCGAACAAGGGGAGCGGCTGGACTGGATCGAACGGGTGGTGGAAGCCCGCGAAGCCCGCTCCTTGCCGCGCATCGCCTACTCCATTGCCGCACGCAAGCCCTTCAGTGAATTGCCGAACCCCGCCCAGGGTCTGTCCTTTCACGCCAGCCGGATGAAGCTCGAACTGGGCTTGATCCACGAGGGTGATTTCTTCGACTACTTCAGGCGACTGAAGTCGCCTCCTGCCGGCGTATTCATGGTGGACCGGTGCGTCCTGCAGACGCGCTTGCCGCCTGGCCCAAAGCCGGCGACAAACGCGCCCAGTCAGGGTTCGCCGCTTTTTGGTGGTCGTGCTCCCATGCCTGCCTCCACCGGCCTGGAGGCCGCCAACCTTACCGCCGAATGCGAGATCGACTGGATCACCCTGATCGACGATGCGCGGGTGCTCGGCGCGCAGACAGGCGGCAAATGAACAAGCATGGATTGATACGCTTGACAGCCGGCGCGATCACCGTCGTGATGGCAAACTTGGGTATCGCGCAATCGCCCGCGCAACAGCAGACCCAATCCTCTCCAGCGCAGCCGTTTGAGAAGCGGCTGGGGCGGCTGTTCACGACTCCGGACGAGCGCGCCAAACTGGACAAAACGCGAGGCGTTGTCCAGCAACAAACGACCAACATCGCCCAGACCGTTATTGTGAACGGCGTGATCCTGCGTCCCGGCAAGACCCCAATTCTGTTTCTGGATGGCAAGGAAGCCATTGCTGGAAGGGTCGAAATCGGCAGCCGCGCCCAAATTCAGGCACGGACCAATGACGGGCATTCAGTCACCGTCAAGCCCGGACAGTATGTGGATCTCGGAAGCGGGCGCACCACCGAGGGGTATCAACTGATCCCGGCCGCGACCCTTCCCGCAGCGAAAGCAGACGAGAAAGTGGCCCCCTACCCTGGCGGCACTACGCCACCTCCTGCCGAAAGTCCGCGCGCCGCCACACCCGCCGAGCGTTAGGGGCCCGGAGCCGCCGCATGGCCATACGCGCCCCGATCCATCCGAGAAATCTGAACCGCCAACGCCAGCGCGGCGTTGCCATGGTCGCCTTGGTGCTTTTGATCATGGTCACATTCGGTTTTTTTGGCTTGCGTAATCTCAACAACTCGCAGCGCCAAACCGTCTTGAAGGATGACGCCGAAGCCATGCTGGCGCGAACCAAGGAAGCACTGATCGCAACCTCATTGGCGATGGGACCTGGCGTCAGCAGCCCAGGTCGCTTGCCCTTTCCCGACGTCTGGACCGGCGCCACATCAGGAGATATCAGCGGACGCGACTACGACGGTACCCGTGACAATAACTGTGCCCGGCAGCAATGGGTCTCGGGCACTGCCCTCCCGACTACGTTGACGCTGACTGCACGTTGCGTAGGTCGCTTGCCGTGGCGCGATGTTGGCCTCCAAATGGATAACGTCCCGGACGACAACGATCCGGATGGTGTGATGCCATGGTTTGCGTTCGGCGCCAGGCTCTCCGCCAACGGCTGCACCGAAGTCAACAGCAAGCTTCTCAACAATAACGCCACATGTGCTCAAGCTTGGCCATGGATCACCGTCGTCGATGCCAAGGGAAATGTCCTGACCAATCGCGCCGCCGTTGTCATCATGATCCCAGGGCCGCAACTTGGCACACAAAACAGAACGACATCGGCGACGCTTGACTCAACCGCCTATCTGGACAGCGTCACCGTGCAAGCCGGCTGCACGGCGCCTTGTATACCGGGTACCTACAACAATGGGAGGCGCTGGGATACGGCGCTGAGTGCCGCAGCGGATAACGCGCGAGGTATGGTCTTCATTCAATGCGCGGATATCAGCACGGTATCGCCGAACAACCCCAACTATGCCCAGCCCTACAACTGCAACGACAAGCTGACTTACATCACTATTGACGAGTGGATAGCGATGGTCGAAAAGCGTGCGTTGGCGGAAGCAAAGCAGCAGCTCAACGCGTTTTATGCAACCAATGGCTACTTCCCTTATGCGGCTCCGCTGGGCAGCATTGATTGCGTCACGGGTCAGAGATACGGGCATCTGCCGGGCGGCAATGCCGCTGTGCGCTGTCCCGGTGGAGGCGCTTCGTTCACCACCCAATCATGGGCAACCACCTGGTTTGACATCAACAACTGGGCGGACGTGATCTATTACGATGTCGCTCCCGGCTGCATCCAGTCTGCCTCGTTGCCCCGTTGCACATCAAGCCTGCTGACGGTAGGGACGCAAACTACTGTGCGCTCCTTGTTGATCGCTGCCGGGCGCCCTATTGCATCGATCGCGAGCCAGGTGCCCGCCATAACCACCCCACCCTATGCGGCGTCACGCGGTGCAGATCAAACTGGCTACCCGAGTGGGACTGTCAGCAACTATCTGGATAGTGTGCGCAACGCCACCGGCTATACCACTCTGGTCTATGATGCCGTGAACACAGCACGCACCAGTATCTACAACGACCAATTGCTGATTGTCGCTCCTTGACCCGCTCCCTTCGCAAAAATCAATCCGGCTTTACGCTGGCCGAGCTTGCCATCAGTGTGGTGATCATCGGCCTGCTGATCGGCGGCCTGTTGGGCCCGATCGGCCGGCAGGTGGATCAGGGACGCATCAACGAAACCCAGAAGCAGATGGAGTTTGCACGCGAGGCACTTCTCGGATTTGCAGTCGTCAACAAGCGGCTGCCTTGCCCGGATACGGATGGCGATGGCATCGAGCAGGCCACCTGCACCACGGCCGCCACGGCCGTCGGCAACCTGCCGTGGGCCACGCTGGGTCTATTTGAGTCGGACGCCTGGGGGACGCGTTTTCGCTACGCCGTATCCTCGGCATTGGCTGTAGCCCCCATCACGTTGACGAGCGTCGGCAGCCTGCGCGTGCAACAGCGCAACCCCGCTACCAAGGCCATGCGCGACCTCGCGGGCGGCGCGGCCCCGGGCGCTGCTGCCGTGATTGTCTCGTTCGGCAAGAACTCCTTCGGAGGAACCTTGGCCAATGGCTCGGCAGCCGGCGTGGCGCGACCTAACGTACCGGCTGTTAATGCCGATGAAACCATGAATGCGGCAGCCGCAGCAGTCACCTTCTCGACGCGCACGCCGATTGACCCAAGTACGCCCTGCAGCGACACAGTCGGTATTTCATCGCTGTGCGAGTTTGATGACCAGGTGCTTTGGCTATCCACGCCAGTGGTCATCAGCCGCCTGGTCAACGCCGGTCAGATTCCCTAGACAGATAGGGCTGGAATCCGCTCCCACCAAGGGTTTCCATGAAAGCGAACAGAAAGAATGGCTTGCACCAACGGTTTCAGGCTGGTGCAGTATGCTCACTTTTGCTGGTGGCAGCGCCTGATTCGGGCTTGCTGGTAAGCAGGATGCGCACCCGACCGGCCTGGTTGCGCGCCAGTTCCAGGCGGTAGCCGTAGCGCTGCGCTTTGGTGGCAAGCTGGTAGAGGCCGATTCCCATGCCGTCCTGTGACGACAGCGGGCTTTTGAACAAGCGGCTCGCAATTTCCTCCGGAACGGCGGCCCCCGTGTCTTCGATGGCCAGCTCGACCTCCGCTCTTGTCGACACCAGAGTGGCGTGCACCTGCACGGTGGGGTCGGCAGCACGTTTGCGCAGCGCGTTCTGGATCAGGTTGTCAGCCGCGCTGTCGAACAGGGTCTCATAAATGGGTAAATCCGTGCCAATCTGTGGTGGATGAAACACGACATCGTCGTGGGCATGGCGCCGGCTCACCGCCGTCCACCACGTGCTCAAGCGCAGCAAGCGTTCGCTGTCGGTGGATGGCGCACGCAGCCGGTCCAGGGTCGCGGCCAGGCGCTGCGAAATGGCCGGCAGGTGCCGGCCAATCAACTGCCGTACCTTCAGATCGTCCGCGCCCGATTTAGCGGCATCCACCAAACCGTCAATCGATTGCAGCAGGTTCTTCACGTCATGGGTCAGGCGCGCGCCAGTCTCGTGCACCGCACGCATGTAGTTGTCTTGCACGAGCTTTTGCTCGCGTTGCTTGGCCCAATAAAACTCCGCCGCCAAGCCGATCAGCAGTTTGAAATGCCATAGAAATGCTGGCGACAACACTTCACGTGCGCGCAGCACCACTTCGAAAGGATGCTCTGCGTGGCGTTCGCCCGATTGAAACTCAATGCGCACCTCTTCTCCATCCTCCTGGGAGCCGAACTGCCCGGTAAAACCGTCACAGCGCCATTGGGCGCCGACCACAATGGCCAGATCTCCGAGCCCACGCATGGCACCATCCAGAAATTTATCCGGGTCGGATTCGCGCCGGTTCAGAGTAGTCAAGCTGTCCAGCCAGACTTCGTAGGGCAACCCGAATGACAATAAATATCTTGAGAGCAGGATCGAGAGCGCGCTGCCACCGCTGCGCTCACCCTCGCCTCCCTGAAAGCGGCTCCACAACCAGGAAAACGCCAACAGCGTACCGCTGACGCCGATCAGCGTCAGCGCCATGCTTTCAAGGTAGCCGTTGCGCGATACCGCCATCAACGCAATGCCAAAGAACACCAGTAGCAAGAGCAGCACGACCACCCATGCCGTGTACACCATGTCGTAGGCCGCGCCCATGCCACGCCGCTGCCCGGCCCGTGGCACTTCCAGTTGATCCGCCTTCCACGCCAGTGCAGCAATCGGCAACAGCGCAATACCCAGCACGCGCAGCAGCCAACGGGTAGCGTTCTCACTCGGCAATCCCGCACGCAGATGCTCCGGCAGCAGCCCAGGCACGACAAGCAAGAACAACACAATGATCATGAAGGCCAGCGCCGCCAGATAAAGGGCGCGCTCCACGCGCGGTGCCAGCAAGGTGATGCGTCCCGCCACCAGTCCGGTCAACAGCGTCGCCCAGGCCAACAAGGGCCAGGCGCTCAGATACACAGCCACCAGGGCGCCGGGGCCGGCAATCATGGCCACCTGCCACATGTTGAGGCTCTTGCGATGCGACACGATCGGTTGCCACAACAACACGGCGCCAATGTGGGCAAAGAACAGCATCGGGCGCCAGTTGGCCGCCGGGAAAGCGGTCAGCAACAACAGCAGCACCAAGCCGAAGACCAGTGCGCGATTGCGGTACGACTCGACGGAAAACACGAAGCAAACCAATTCGGGAGATGGGGCAGGTTGCAAGGATACCGCGCCAAAGCGCAAACTAGAGGAATCGGTGTGCGGCGCCGTTAGAATGGCGGCATGATGCCCACATCTCTGCGACTGCCCGGTACGGCGGCGATTGCGCGATTTACGCTCACCGAGGCATTGCGCGGCCGCCTGCTGCTGGCCGCGCTCCTGGTGGCGGCCACCGGGGTTGCAGTCAGCGCTTTTCTCGGGGAGATGGCAATCACCGAATCGGCGCGTATCCAGGGCTCGGCGCTGGCAGCGTTCAGCAGGCTGGCAGCAGTGGGCCTGCTGCTGAGTTTTGTGGTGACCGGGCTGGCACGCGAGCAGGCAGACAAGGGGTTGGAATTGTTGCTCTCCTTGCCCCTGCCCCGCTCCAGTTACGTGCTCGGCAAACTGGCCGGCTATGCAGTCTCGGGTGCCTTCGTCGCCGCGATATTCAGCCTGCCGCTGTTTCTTTACGCGCCGCCCGCCAACGTTGCAGCTTGGGGTATCGCCTTGTCGCTGGAACTGTTGCTGGTCGCGGCGGCGGCATTGGCGTGCACGCTGGTCGTGGGGCAATCGGCACTCAGTTTGCTGCTGGTCACGGCGTTTTATGCCTTGAGCCGCATCATGACCAGCCTCCTGGCCATCACTTCCAGCCCGGTTGCGCCGGTCGACTCCGCAGGATTTGCTGTCATGAGCTGGACCATGCGGGGGCTCGCCACGCTCCTGCCGCGCCTGGACCAGTTTGGCAATGCCGACTGGCTTTGGCACGCCCTACCCGTTTCCGCCTTGCTCGCCCAGCTCGGCGCGCTTAGTCTGCACGCGCTGATCTACGCCATGTTCCTTGCGTGTATCGCGCTGTTCGACTTTTATCGGAAGAACTGGTAATGGCGCGTGCATGGTTTGGCCGTAGATTCGGCAGGCGGGACGAACGGCCGATGCTGTCCTTGCCCTGGCCGCTCCTTTTGCTGACTGTCTTATTGCTCGCCACACAGGTAGGCTGGTCGTTGCGCCACCCGCACCCACGACCAACGGCGCAAGCGCTTGGCCCGGCCCCGTCAAACCACGAGGCGGCCGTCACGAGCCTTGGTGAAATCAAGGCCTACGCGCGCCTCCTCAATTTGAGCCTGCAGGCACATGACAACCAGCCCGGCATCAGCCTGCCGTTTCGCCAACTGGACTACGGTCGCGTGCAGGAATGGCTGACGCGCATTCTTGCGCTGGACCCGCTGGGTCAATATCCGCTACTGGCAGCCAGCCGCCTTTACGCCACAGTGGATGATGATACCAAGCGACGGCGCATTCTCGAATTTGTCCATACCGAGTTTCTGCGTGATCCGAACCACCGCTGGCAGTGGCTGGCGCATGCAGCCTACGTTGCGCGGCATGAAATGAAAGACATGGCGTTGGCGCTGCGCTACGCCGAGGCCCTGCGGCGCCATGCAACCGACCCCAAAATTCCAGCCTGGGCAAGGCAGATGGAGATTTTCCTGCGCATTGACGTCAACGATGCCGACGCCGCCAAAGCTTTGCTGGGAGCGCTGTTGGCGTCCGGCAACGTCTCCGACCAGGCAGAATTCCGCTTCCTGGCCGGGCGTCTGGCGGAACTCGAAGGAACGCGCACCCAAAAACAGGCCACCCCGCAAGGCCAGAAATGACCGGCCGTCAACGACACTGTCATTTTTTCGTCATCCAAGCTGACCGACTTGGCGGAACTCTGTTGCATTAGGGCGGTTTTGTCCCTCTCAGGCGCGAATACCTGACTTGGCATGTGGCTTGCGAGGAGTTAGCTAATCATATTCACTTTTAAGGAGAAATCCATGCGCAAACAACAGGGTTTCACGCTGGTCGAAATTGCGATTGTTCTGGTCATCATCGGGTTGCTGCTGGGCGGCATCCTGCGCGGCCAGGAACTGATCCAGAACGCCCGCGTCCGCAACATCATTGACCAGCAGAACGGC
>SXGS01543281.1_pt1 | contig 10848 bp, 14 predicted proteins | sample 3174681 | NCBI WGS metagenome assembly SXGS01 (sample SAMN11356861, study PRJNA531348) | freshwater metagenome | isolation source: freshwater sample F1-80 | place: China: Fuxian Lake, Yuxi | collected 2017-12-25 | reverse complement strand
TAACGTCGAGGGCAAACCGCGTCAGATGCTCTCCTACCTCGGCGGGGCTGGGAATTTCCATATGCGCTGCGACGAAGAGGCCGCGAACGAGTATCCGAACTTCACGATGCAGTGACGCGAAGTCGGCAGCCGAGCGAGGAAAAGCGCCTCCCTCTTCAAGCACCCTGTAGGCTGAGCTTCCTTCTTTACCGCCCAATCGGACAGACGGGGCCGTCGCCGACCAGAGCACGAGTAGAGTCATCGACATCGGTGCGGAAGGTTGCGTGCATGCGGTTTACCAGCGCGGATAACCCAACCGTCATCCCCAGCTCCACCAGTTCTTCACGCGAAAAGTGCTGTTCCAGTTCCGCGTAGAGTTCGTCGCTGACACGATTCTCTCGCGTTAAGACTTCCGAGAAGCGCAACACCAAGCGATCTTTTTCATCAAAAGAGGGCATGGCATCCCAATCTGCCATCGCTGCCATTTCTTCGTTCGCCAAACCGACGCTCCGACCGAGCATCACATGCGTCGGTATTCAGTAGTGGCAGGAATTGAGCTGCGAAGCGCGGAGATACGCTAGCTCACGATGGCGAGGAGACAGATGCGCGTCTTGATATAACCCACGCGCAATGTGGGTGAGCCCGGCCAGGAAATTGACGTTATTGCCGAAGAGCTTCATAACATTCATCACTGGCAGGTCGGCCCCGGCGAAACTACGATACAGGGATCGCACTTCTTCCGATGCTTGTTCTGGTTCAACGAGTGGAATACGCGACATAGGAACTCCATAGAAGAGGGTAAACATGAAAAGACCGAGAAGGAAACTTTTGCCAGGCATGCAACTACCCGCGAGGCTCTGCCCTGTCAAGGTCCGAAAAGAGGCTGGACCGTTTGCACCCATGAGCGGATCGGTGTAGAGGAAAACTACAAGCAACCCGGGGAGGCAAGCATGATTGTTCAGGCACGCAAAGAATACAAAGTGATTGTCGAAAAAAATGTCCCGATGAAGACGCGAGATGGGGCCACTCTATTCGCCGACGTGCTGCGCCCGGACGCGGCGGGTCGGTTTCCGGTCTTGCTCAGCCGCACCCCCTACGGCAAGCGCGGCATGGACGACCCTAACGGACCGCACGCCCTTTTTGCACGTTATGGCTACGTCGCTGTCATGCAAGATTGTCGCGGACGGTTCGAGTCGGAGGGTGACTACGACACCATCTTCCAGGAAATCCCCGACGGCTATGATGCCGTCGAATGGGCGGCACGATTGCCTTGGGCAAACGGACGTGTCGGCACCACTGGCCAGTCCTATTTGGGGCTGACGCAGTACATGATCGCCTGCAACGACCCCATGCCACCGTCGCTGCAAGCACAGGCTCCGGTCTCAGCGTCGTCGGATTATCATGCAAGCTGGATCTACCACACTGGCGGCGTATCGCTCTGGGGTTGGATGGTGCCGTATGCCATCTTCAAAGGACTGAACACGCTCAAACGTCAACAGCGCCAAGACTTGATGGAGAAAATGAAGGAATACGTCGAAGGCAACGAGTTTCCCATTCCGCGCAGAACACGTTTCGGCCTCAATGCCTTTACTCCGCTCTCCGACAAGTGGTACCGCCACCTGCCGATCAAAGACTGGGGCGAGCTGTTAAAGGAGACTGCGCCATATTTTGCCGAGCACATTAAGCAGGCCGACGACGGCGAGTATTGGTATCGTGCCAATGTCAACCGCCATGCTGCCAGCGTCAGTGTGCCGATGCTGCACGTGACCTCGTGGTACGACATTTTTGCCGAAGGCGGAATGAATGCCTACCAGAGCATCAAGGCGAACAGTAATTTCACCAAGGCACGTAGCGGTCAGCGGCTCATCATTGGCCCTTGGGGGCACCTGCTGCCGTACCACATCCCTAGTTCACGCGGCACCGGCGACATCGACTTTGGAGCGAACGCTCTGATCGACCTCAATCAGACGCTGTTACGTTGGTTCGACTATTGGCTCAAAGACATCCAGAACGGCATGATGGACGAGCCACCGGTCTCCATCTTCACTTTGGGCGAGAACCGTTGGCAAACACTGCCCGACTGGCCACCACCGCACCTGCGGCAGGTGCGCTACTTTTTACACAGCCAACAAGGAGCCAACTCCCTGCGTGGCGACGGTACGCTCTCCACCGTGCCGCCTAGCGGCGAGCGAGCCGACACCTACGTCTACAATCCCGACGACCCGGTCCCTTCACTCGGTGGGAACAACCTCACGATTGATATCGGTGTCCAAGACCAACGGCCGGTCGAAGAACGGAATGACGTGCTCGTGTACACCTCCGACCCGTTAGAACAGCCGCTGGAAATCACTGGGCCGGTGAGCGTTGCCTTGTGGGCTTCGTCTTCGGCGGTGGATACTGACTTCACGGCGAAGCTGATAGACGTGCATCCTGACGGCTACGCGCAGAACTTGCTCGACGGCATTCAGCGTGCGCGTTATCGCGAGTCGGCCAGCACGCCCAAGCTGATGGAGGCGGGAAAGCCGTATCTCTTCACCATCGACTTATGGGCCACAAGCAACGTGTTCTTGCCGGGCCATCGCATTCGGCTGGAGATCAGCTCCAGCAACTTCCCGCGCTTTGATCGTAATCTCAACACCGGCGAACCGTTTGGCGAAGGCACCAAAGGTGCCCCCGCACAACAGACGGTGTTTCATCAAGATGGCAAGGCATCGTATGTGCTTTTGCCTCTCATCCCACGCTAGAGAGGACAAGAACTCATCAAGAAACCGGCACAGCACCAACGAGGATAAACGCGACAAAGGCTGGGGCATTCGAGCGATTGCTCCACGCATGATTTGTCGCGCACTGGATCAACACATCGCCGGCCTTCATGCAGGTTTCCCCTTCGTCCATCACCGCCCAAATCTCGCCGGACAGCACGATGGCGTAGTCCACCGACGCTGTCTTGTGCATCATTGGCGTGCTGCTGCTGGTGTCCACCGCATGGCTCGCGCCCAAGGAGGCAAACATCTCACGAGAGTCCGCCTGCTTACTGAGTGCAGCATCAGGAGGAAATTCAACCACGCGGCAAATCGTCCCAGTCGGTTTCGGCTCCAAATGCACGGGACGAGCGACAGGATCAGCAGTACCAGAAAGATCAGCAGGCGCGGTGGTCGTTTCCCACAGATCGGTGACACGCAGACCCGGAGCCGAGGGCAGTTCGAGGATGCTGGTCGCAGCGGCATCTTGAGCAATAATCGACTTCCCGGCAGCGTTATGGCCGGTCACGATACGGCGAATGGGCTTGGCCATAGTGTTCTCCTTAACGCGGTGTGTGTTCCGCGAGAAAGCGCTCGATGGCTTGCTGTGCCGCCGGCTGATGCGCTGGATCTTTCCACTGTTCGATCAGGCTGACGCGCGGCGCGAGCGCCACAATATCCCGCGAGGTCGATTCGGGGTGGTACATGTCGTTGCCCAGCAACACCAACAACGGCGTTTGGCAGGCAGCAACAAACTCGCGCGAGACGTTGAAGAGGAAATCTCCGCCATACATCGAGGTTTTGAACGACTCCCAGGCGTGGTCATCAGTCTCGGGATGCAACGGCTTCACCTCTTTCGCCCAGCCATCGAACATGTCGAAGAAGGCTCGGCGGTTGTTGTCCTGGCCAATCGGCTGAAACAGCACGGCTGACGCCACCCGTTGCGGTGCAGCCTGGATGAGTCCCATGCTGTACGAGCCGCCAATACACATCCCGGCCACATGGAAGCGATCAACTCCTAGGTGATCCATCAGGGCAAGTTGATCTTCCGTGTACACTGACCAACTGTCGGTAGCGCGGATAGGAGCGACGGACTGACCAGCATTGCGTTGGTCCATGGCAATGACGCGATAATGTTGAGCGAGCCGAGGGATAGGATTCCACGACACTTTGTCCCAGAAAGACACTGTCGAGCGCATTCCCCCTGGTGCAATCATCAGTAGTGGAAAACCACTGCCCTGCTCTTCGTAATACAGATTGACATCCCCACGGGTAAACATCGGCATAACCGTTCTCCTTTTTGCTTGGTTTTAGACACGTTCCAAGACCACTACGGGAATCTCGCGCGAGGTCTTCGCTTGATAGTCATTGTAAGGCGGATAGATGACCGCCATCTTCTCCCACAGACGTACACGCTCTTCTCCCGTGACGGTACGAGCCTTAGCCTGAAAGCGATCAGCAAGCACCTGTACTTCCACGGTAGGGTTGGCGGCCAGATTGAGATACCAGCCGGGATGGTTGGGGGCACCGCCTTTCGACGCCACGATGACATAGCGACCATCGGCTTCCCCATAGATCAACGGCATGACGATGGCCTTCCCCGAGCGACGGCCGTACGTAGTCAATAAAAGCGTCGGAATCGGACCAGGCCCACCCACAGGCGCTGAGTCCCACATATGACCATCGGCACCATTGCTCTCAAGATAACGCCGGAGATGATCGCCAATCCATTTTGCCAAATTAGCCGGGGTTGCGGCTTCGCTCATAGAGTTTCTCCTCAAAGTAAAATGTGGAATGCAGCCGGGAGGGCCGCTTAGCAATACTGTTCGGCTCAAATCTTGCCATGCCGAGTTGAGGGGGCTTGGGTTTCCCCTCTCCCTCGATGGGAGAGGGCAAGGGAGAGGGTGTCAGACTAAGGCCACGGGGGTTTGCTGCGCTGCCCCCTCTCTCTGACTCTCTCCCGCCAAGGGAGAGAGGACCCATCAACGTGCTTGCATAACGAGTGCCGAACACTATTAGCCGCTTAGTTCGTAGGGGCGATTCCTGAATCGCCCCTACTTTTCGAGGGAATGACATCCTTCTAGCTTTTCCCTCATTTTCACTGTGGTAACCTACGCGTGTTTACGCCTCACGCGGTTCCTCTTTCTTACCAGGGTGGCGCGGCGTTCCCGACGTGCCCACCCAACCGCTCTGCGAGATGTCGAACATCACACCATCTGGACCGCTGTAGCGTACCTCAGCGTTGCCATGCTGGCTTTTCCCCATGTTCAAGCCTAGCGCTTGGTTGATGTCATCGCGCCGTTCGCATCCAGCGGCGGCTAACTTCTTGGCGGCCTCTTCCAAACTCTCAACCTCAAAGCCGATGTGGTGAATCCCGCTCCACCCTGTTCCTCGCTCCGCACCCGCGACTTGATCGTTCTTGAAATTGAGGATGGCGAGGTTGATCGTCCCGTCGGTCAGAAAATAGCCAGACACGATAGGAATATCGATCTTACCAATTTCCGTCATACCGAAGGTTTCAACATAGAAACGGGCAGTCTCTGCCTCGTTCTGGGTGGCAATAGCAATATGCCGTAACTTCGCCATAGTAGCCCTCCTTGGTTTACGGTCGGATCATCTGACTTTCCTGAAATACGATGAAGCCTTCTCCACGATCAAGAAATTCGTTGATGGGAGCCAGCGTAGCTTCGCGCCGATCTGCCATGAGATCGGCCCCAGCCTCGTACACCAGCACGAGATGCGAAGTGGGAAGGTGCTCGCGGCAGGTTTGCCCTGCTGTACGTGCGCCCGGGCGATCCCGGGTTCCCACTAGTATCAACGTCGGAGTAGAGATCTCACGCAGCCGGTCCCTCAGTTCTGGATGTTGCACCGAATCAAGAGCAGGAGCAATCAACACCAAACGCTGGACCGAGGCCTGAGCATGCAAGGCTTGCGTTAAGGCGAGAGAAGCGCCATGACCACAGCCAATCACACTGCATGACGAGATGCCGAGTTGTGCCAGCGCCTGTGCGAGAAAAGTCGTGCGCTTGGATACAGAGCCACCAGTGAGAGTCGCAGCCTCAAACACGAGTACCCGATGCCGTGCAGCCAATGCCGTCGCTAGGTCGTCGTACAATGCACCCTCTCCCACCGCAAAAATGACAACCGCCGGACCTGTACCAGTATCCGTATAGCGGACAGCTCGGCCTTGCCAATCGAGAACTCTTTCAGAGACCTTACTCATAGTTTTGCCTGTTTTAGAGACTGCGAATATGCGGGAGCACGTCGCTGGCGAAACGCGCCATCGACTCCAACTGTTGCTCGTATGACACTCCTGGCCACAGGAAAGAAATGTCGATCATGCCTACTCCGGCGGCGCGTAAGGCCGCGACCTGTTCAATCACCGTCGCTGGACCACCGCACAAGAAAGGTCGGTCAAATTCCAATTTTTCTGGCGGTGATTCTCGGAGCGACTGCGTCACCGATTCGCTCAAGTGCCGCGCCAACCCCATGTTGACCCGAAAGTGGCCAATGTTACGCAGCGCCGCCTCGTCGCTTTCCGCGACATGCGCAAAGAAGCGATACATCACGTTATCGGCAGTCGGCTCCCACCCTTCCCTGTCACAGGCTTCTTGGTACTGCACCACGCGCTGTGCAATATCTGGTAACAAGATGAAGGAGAGGGCAAGGTTCAGACGGCGGCTCGCGCAAAATTCTACCGACTCGGGACTGTTGCCCGAGGAAAACACCGGCGGATGCGGGTCTTGAATCGTACGCGGCCATACCGACACCGTGCGGTAGTTGAAATAGCGCCCTTCCCAACCAAACGGTTGCGGCTCGGTCCAAGCGTGAAGAATGAGATCAACCCCTTCCTGCGTCATCGCCCGACCTTCATCCGGGTTGTTGCGATAGGTGAGGATTTCATTAGCCGTGCCGCGCAAGAACAACACCATGACCCGTCCGTTACTCATGGCGTCCAGCATCGCCAGCTCTTCTGCCACCCGCACCGGATTCGACAGAGGCAACAACGGCCCGAGCACGGCAATTTTGGCGCGCTTAATCACCTCGGTCATCGCCCCGGCAAAAATCATCGGACTCGGAGCTAAGATGCGTGGCGAGTAATGATGCTCTGAGACGCTGACCCAATCGAACCCCAACTCGTCAGCAAGACACAGTTGCTGGCGTGCGCGGCGCATGGTTTCACTGACCGCCTCGCGGTCGCAGAAAATCGGCGGCGTTGGCCACACGGCAACTGCTGGGGTTCCGGCATAGGTAACTGGATTGAAAAAGCCGACCTGCATGGCGCTCCCTCCCACAGGCATGCGAAAGTGGCAGGACTCTAGGACATTGCACACTTTTTTTCAAGCCGTAGAATACCCGCCGAACAAACGACCACGGCCTCACCAGCACGAGGCCGAGTCAGGAGAACGACCATGCAAGTGCCTTTTTCTGGAGGATGTGCGTGCGGTGCCATTCGCTACCAATGCGCGGCGCTGCCCGCGTTTTCATGGCATTGTCATTGCCGCGACTGCCAACAGGCCAGCGGCAGCGCATTCTGCCCGGTGCTCTACGTGCCGCAAGTGGCACTGACCATTACTGGCGAGAGCACGTACCATACGGTCACAGCAGAAAGTGGCAACGCCGTGAGTCGCGGGGCTTGCCCACGATGCGGGTCGCCGGTCTTCATCCTGGCGGATTTGGTGCCAGACCTGCAAGGGCTGTGGGCGGCAAGCCTCGATGACCCGAGTCAGTTTCAGCCACAGGTGCAGGTGTGGACCGGAAGCGCTCAGCCGTGGGATGCCTTGCACCCGACGCTTCCACAAATCGCCAAAGCGCCCAATGCCGAGCAGTTCCAAGCGCTGTTGGCGCATCGTTGACGCGGCGGTTTCTCACAAATACCGAACAAAGGCATTGGCGGGATCGACGAGGATGACAGTCGGAGAAAGTGGCCTGTCGGTCAGCTCGAATCCCATCACGATAATCTCTTCTCCAGCGCGAATCAGGTGTGCGGCGGCCCCGTTCATACACATGACGCCCGAACCACGCTCGCCAGCAATCGTGTAGGTTTCAAGGCGAGCGCCAGAGGTGTTGCTAACCACCAAGACTTTCTCTCCTGGCCACAAGCCAACTTTATCGAGAAGATCGGCATCAATCGTGATGCTGCCGACATAGTTCACATTCGCATCAGTGACGACAGCTTTGTGAATTTTCGACCGTAAGACCCAGCGCATGCAGCGTTTCTCTCCTCCTGCCCTCTTCTCCTTGATGATCGTTTTTATCTAGCAGTAACGCGTATAGACGCCGTCTAACATGCCCCAGAGCGCATCCACAGCCTTTTCGCAAGCAGCAAGTACCTCGCCTTGGTTTTCCGGCGTGACTTGCTCATGCAAAATCTGGCGCGCCGTCTCGGCATGAAAGCGATCCGCCTGGAGATGCACCTGGAAGAACGCCAATCCCCGCGCATCGTCAATCCCGTAGAACTGTTTAAGCCCGGCAATTTTGGTCTCAGCCACTTCCGGCACTTGCGCTTCATAGGCTAATAACGCGGCAGTTCCGGCAAAATATGAGGAGTCACGCGTGATGGAGCGGAAGGTGGCCACCAGCGCTGTGGTTTCCGGCAATGGCACAGCAGAAAGCACGTCCGCGCGCGACACCCCCAGCGCCTCGGCGAAACGCAACCAGAGTTCCGGGTGATTGTCGGCACCGCGCTCCTCTTCGATCAGGTTCTCTAGCAACTGCTGGCGGACCGGCAACGAGGGACAGTTCGCATGCACGGCGCTCACGTAGGTCGGAAAGGCTTCAACATGGCGATAATACTGTTTGCTGTACTCCTGAAGAGCATGCTGGGAGAGGGTTCCTGCGCTCCAGGATTGATAGAAGGGATGCGTAAGTAGATGGCGCTCCTGAATACGAGCGTTCAGAGCGGTGATCAGATCAAAGCGAGAGAAAGACATAGCAAAATCTCCTTTCAGAAACTAAGAAGGGGGAGATTAAGTGCTAAGCCCTAGTCTTGTCAATGGCGAGTAATCAGCAAATCCTTCGTACCTCACACGCGAAGCACTAAAGCTCCACCAGATGCATGGCGAGTTCTTCGGGAGCCGAAAAGAAGGGGGAATGACTGGTGTTCATGGCAATCACCTGCCGACCAGGGAAAGTCGGGTAGACACTGCGCTGAAACGGCACGCTGTGGGCGTGGTCTTGCAAGCACTCGATGAACACGCGCGGTACGCGCCCAAAGTTGACAGCACTCGTCTGCACTTTGGCTTTGAGTGGAGCTTTGGCCTGGGGCGTCAATGAGAGTTTGGCGAGCGCGATATCCTCCGCCGAGCAATCGCCATAGAACACATCGCCAAGTGCGTCTTCGCGCACGCTAGAGGCACTTCCGTCAGCAGTCGCCACAAAATTCGTGGCCGGAATGGGAGCAGTGTTGCGCCGCAGCACCATCCCCATCGACTCACCATTGGCTGGCAACAACGCGGTTAAGTAGACCAACGTCTTGATCTTCTCGGGGCGATATTCCGCAGTTTGGGTGATGATGCCGCCGCCCATGCTGTGCCCCACCAACACCGCCGGCTCTGGCTGAGCATCAAGAATGTTGCAGACCGTATCGACATAGGATTGCAGCGTCACCGCAGACACCGGGGTCTTATCCCGACCGTGACTCGGCAGGTCCGGTGCGATGACGGTATGGCCGAGTTTTTCCAGTGCTGGCATCACCTTGTACCAACACCACGCTCCATGACAACCGCCGTGAATCAGAACAAACGTACTCATGTGTGCTCGCTTCCTTTCTTGATCTATTTAGCTGATGCCACCGCCGCAGTTTGCCCATCGAACACTAACCGTCCCGCCGCGTCTTGTGCTCGGATACGCTCTTCCAGCGCAGCAGAGAGCTGAATCGAACGCTGGGCAGGGAACTTCTCCCGCTCTAGACTCGGGCGCAGGTAAAACTCCTCTGGTCGATCAACGCCTAAGTAACTGCGCACCGCCGCCAAAAACCATTGCCGACGCATGAAATCCGGACTGAAGAACGTGCGCGAGTCATCAGCCGACCATTGCCTCAACCGTACTCCGTCGCGGATATTATAGGTCACGATATCGGAAGCCACATCCCAATACACTTGAATGAACGGGCTATACCCGCGTTCGCCAAGCATATGGTGGACCATTTTGGTGAGCCGTACTTCCACCCGACTCAGCTTCCCCTCACGGTCGTAGGTTTCCGTGCGCAAAGGATAAAACGAATGCTTTTCTAGCCAGTAGAGGACACGCGACGCATGGTAATCAGGAAGCCAGTCGGTGCGGACCCGCGCCTCGACAACATAGCAAGGGACACCACCGTCGGGCGTATAGGAGGGATAGTCTTCCCCCATCAGCTTCAGGTCCTTCGTCGCGGTTTCTCGATGGGTGCCGTCGCTCTGCGTCACAAGAATCTGCGGACGAGTCACGGGGAAGCGCACCGTCTGCGTTAAGATATCCGTCCCGACAATCGTCCAGGCGTATTCCCACGCGCTGCGTCCCGAAGCGTCGTCGAGCGTGATCGCCATCTGCGGAAAGCGATCATTGCGCCGCCATGAGTTCTGATGGCGCACCCGGCGCAACGAAGGCGAGTAGCTGAACATATCTTCTTTTTTGATGAACTCTTGATCGGTACGATAACGGATGACGAGCGTCTGCGCAGTGTAAGATTCTGGAGGGAAAATTTGCTGGGTCAGTTGACGGTAAATCTCCTCGCCTGGTTTCGTGGTCAACTCGATCCCTGCGCCTTCTGATGCAGGATACGTCACGAGATTCACGGCTTGGCCTTGGCCCATGAGTGCCCCCTCGCTAGAAATCGAGCCAAAGAGGTTGGCATACGCGCAGGACCAGCGTGGCCGTTGGGTAAACTCCATCATGCGGTAGCCCATTTCCTCTGCCGTGTACGGTGGAGCAAAAGGATACGGCTCGGCAGGCAGATAGGCATAGTCAGTGTGACGTGGCGTGTCCGTGCGTAAATCGATCTTCGCTAATTCTTCGGATGACAGTTCGCTCACGGTTTTCCAGAGATGTGGGTCAGTGCCGTTCTCACTTCCGCACCAGACAGGGGCAGTCATGGCAAAAAAGAGACAACAAGCTGTCCCGAACACAAAGACCCCTCCCCTTCTGCGAC
>SXGS01303306.1_pt1 | contig 10849 bp, 8 predicted proteins | sample 3174681 | NCBI WGS metagenome assembly SXGS01 (sample SAMN11356861, study PRJNA531348) | freshwater metagenome | isolation source: freshwater sample F1-80 | place: China: Fuxian Lake, Yuxi | collected 2017-12-25 | reverse complement strand
TATCACCTCGAAGCGCCGATCGCACGCGTGACCGGCTTCGACACGCCCTATCCGCACAGCCTGGAATGGGCCTATTTCCCCGGCCCGGTTCGTATCGGCCAGGCACTCAAGACCCTGTTGAAGGACGCCTGACATGGCTCGTTTCACCTTCCGCCTGCCCGATATCGGCGAAGGCATTTCCGAGGCCGAGATCGTCGCGTGGCACGTCAAGCTCGGCGACCGGGTCGAGGAGGATCAGTCGGTCGCCGACATGATGACCGACAAGGCGACGGTCGAGATGGAGTCGCCCGTGTCGGGCACCATCGTCGAACTGGCGGGCGAGGTCGGCGATCAGGTGCCGATCGGATCGGCGCTGATGGTGATCGAGACCGATGCGGTCGAGGAAGCAGCGTCACCCGCGACGGAAGAAGCGGTGCTCGAAGCCGAAAACCCCGGCGTCGAAGACGCGCAATCTCCCTCTCCCCCTGTGGGAGAGGGTAGGGGTGAGGGGGCGGCGCCTCAAGCCGAAACCCCTGCCGAAACCCCCGTGGCCACCCCTCACCCCGGCCCTCCCCCACACGGGGAGAGGGAGCAGGAGAAGAAGGTCCTGGCCTCGCCCGCCGTCCGGGCGCGGGCGTTGGATCTGGGCGTCGATCTTGGCAGTGTGAAGCCCGCCGAGGGCGACCGGGTGCGCCATTCGGACCTGGACGCCTTCCTGCGTTACGGCTCGAGCCAGGGCTATACCCCCGCTCGCGCCCCCCGCGCGGATGAAGCGGTACGCGTCATCGGCATGCGCCGTCGCATCGCCGAGAACATGGCCGCCTCCAAGCGCGCCATTCCGCACTTCACCTATGTCGAGGAAATCGACGTCACCGCGCTGGAGGAGACGCGCGCACAGCTGAACGCGGGCCGGGGCAACCGGCCCAAGCTGACGATGCTGCCGCTCCTCATCGTCGCGATCTGCAAGACGCTGCCCGATTTCCCGATGCTCAACGCGCGTTATGACGACGAGGCGGGCGTGGTGAACCGTTCGGGTGCGGTGCATATGGGCATGGCAACCCAGACCCCGGCGGGCCTGATGGTCCCCGTCATCCGCCATGCCGAGAGCCGCAATGTCTGGCAGCTCGCGACCGAGATCGGCCGCCTGGCCGAGACCGCGCGCGCGGGCAGCATCGCGAGCAGCGACATGGGCGGCGGCACGATCACCCTGACCTCGCTCGGGCCGCTCGGCGGTATTGCGACGACGCCGGTCATCAACCGGCCCGAGGTGGCGATCATCGGGCCGAACCGGATCGTCGAGCGCCCCGTCTTCCGCTCCGATGGGCGCGGCGGCGAGACGATCGCGCGGGCCAAGCTGATGAACCTGTCGATCAGCTGCGACCACCGGGTGGTCGATGGCTATGACGCGGCGAGCTATGTGCAGGCGTTGAAGCGGTTGCTGGAAACGCCGGTGATGCTGTTCGCGGATTGAGGTTGCGCGCTGGGCGAGGGCGGGGCGTGCGCTTCGACGTCGCTCAGCGTGAACGGCTGTTGGTGTTGTTTCCCCACCTTCGTTCAGCCTGAGCGACGTCGAAGGCCACGCTCAGGCCTTGAACCAAATCCCGCCCCCGGCGTCCTGTCTTCGGAGACAGGAGGATGCCATGCGCGGAATGACGGCGGGATCGCTTGAAGTGACGTCGGACGGAAGGGTGCGCGGGATGGTCGGCGGGGACGTCACCGTGGCGTCCGGTGTCGATGCGACGATCAGGGGCATGATCGCAGGGGACGTCATCGTCGAACCCGGCGCGCGGGTGCGGATCACCGGCATGGTGTCGGGCCGGGTCGTCAATCATGGCGGCATGGTCAAGGTGGAGGGCATGGTCGCCGGCTGACCCCAGCCTTGCCTTCTGTGCGCCAAGCGTGAACAGGGGGCGGCATGACGACCGCTCAACCTGCCCGCACCGGCCTTTTGCTCGGCATCGGGGCCTATGTCAGCTGGGGCATATTGCCGCTCTATCTCAAGCTGTTGAAGGGCGTGCCCGCGCTTCAGGTGCTGGCGCACCGCATCCTGTGGTCGCTCATCCTGCTGGCGGCCATCGTGCTGGTCCTCAAGCGCGGCAAGGCGATCATGGCGGCGGCGCGGGGGCGAACGCTGTTGCTGCTCTGCGCCAGTGCCGCGCTGATCGCGGTCAACTGGATGGTCTATATCTGGTCGGTCCAGAACAATCATGTGCTGGAGGCGAGCCTCGGTTATTTCATCAATCCGCTGATCAATGTCGCGCTCGGCGTCGCGCTGCTGGGCGAGCGAATCCGCCGGGGGCAGGCGATCGCGGTCGGCATCGCCGCCCTCGGCGTGGCGATATTGGCGATCAGCGGGGGCGGGGCGATCTGGATCTCGCTGGCGCTCGCCTTGTCCTTCGGTTTCTATGGTCTGGTCCGCAAGATCGCGGCGATCGACGCGCTGGGCGGCCTGACGGTCGAGACGCTGTTGCTGGCCGCGCCCGCATTGGCGGTGCTGCTTCAGGCGAGCGGGAATGGTACGGCGGCGTTCGGCGTCGACCGGCACCTCGACATGCTGCTGATCCTGGCCGGGGCGGTGACGGCGGCGCCCCTGCTAATGTTCGCGGCGGCGGCGCGGCGGATGCGCTATTCAACGCTGGGGCTGCTGCAATATCTCGCCCCGACGCTGCAATTCGCGCAGGCCGTGCTGCTGTTCGGTGAGCCGCTGAAGCCGGTCCATATCGTGACCTTCGCGCTGATCTGGGCCGGGTGCGCACTCTATGCTTTCGACAGCGTGCGGGCGAGCCGGACGCCGGTTGCGGCCTGATTAACTCGCGCGGAGACGCGGAGGGAATTGGCCTAGCCGCAGGCTGCTTCCACCCGAGCAGCGCGATTTGCTCGCCCGGACTTTTAGGTCAGATCAATATTTTCCTCCCCTGGAAGGGGAGGTGGCAGGCCGTAGGCCTGACGGAGGGGTGTCCCGCTCTCGATGGGCTGACACCCCTCCACCATCCTTCGGATAGTCCCCCTCCCCTTACAGGGGAGGAAAAAGATGGATGGCGATTCGGCACAGTGCGGCACGTCCAGACAGCTCCGCGCCTCCGCGTCTCCGCGCGAACGAATCTACCGCCGCCCGCTCTGCAATTTCGCGACCGCCCGCCGCAACACCCCGCGCGGTGCGACGCGCGTGCTCGCGGCGGTCAGCCGGTTGAGCAGCCCCGACACCATCACCGCCTGTCCGCGCTCAAGTGCCTCCAGCCCGTCACGAACGACCTGCTCCGACGTACCGGCGAAGCGCTCGAACAGCGGCGTCTGCGCCATCCCGGCGACATCGGCGAACTCGGTGTTGGTCGGCCCTGGGCACAGCGCGGTGACGGTCACGCCACGTCCTTTCACCTCTTCGTGCAGCGCCTCGGAGAAGTGCAGCACGAACGCCTTGCTGGCATAATAGACCGCCATATACGGCCCCGGCTGAAAGGCGGCGGTCGAGGCGACGTTCAGCACGCGGCCACGTCCGCGCGCCAGCATCGGCGGCAGCAGCGCATGGGTCAGCGCGACGAGCGCGCGGGTGTTGAGGTCGATCATCCCCAGCTGCGTCGCCAGATCGCCCTCGGCGAACGGCCCCAGCGCGCCGTAACCGGCATTGTTGATCAGCGTGTCGATATGCAGCCCGCGATCCGCGATACCGTCGAGGAGCGCCTTCACCCCTTCGGCCTGCCCCAGATCGGCGGAGACGACATGCACCTCCACCCCCGGTCGCTGGCCCAGCTCCTGCGCCAGCGCGGCCAGACGATCGGTCCGCCTGGCGGTCAGCACCAGCGTCACCGGCTTCTTCGCCAGCGCCCGCGCGAAGTCCGCGCCCAGTCCGGCCGATGCACCGGTGATTAGGATGGTGTCGGTCATGGCCGCCTTCCCAAAAGGGGGCGGCCGCTATCCGTTCAGCCAGCCGCCGGTGAATCCTGCCCTTAGCAATCCGCGCCGGAGATGCGGGTTCCGTCGCATCGTCTTCCAGATCAGGCCGGTGCGGTGATTCTCGATCATCGTGACAATCGGCCCCTGGTCGATCCCCAGATAATCCTTGTCGACCCAGCCGATGCCGGGGACGATCTCGCCATGCTTCAACGGCTCGGGCGGGTTGGTCAGCGTCGGGTTGAACGCATCGAGAAAGCCGTATTTGCCATAGATGGCCGAGCCATAGCGGTCGTGCATCGTGCGCACCGCCGGGATGGCGATGTCGGGGGCGAAGGCGATCGATCCCGCCGCCGCGGTGGGGGCCAGCGTGCCGTCGTCACGGTCGCCGGGGCCGCGTGCCGAATAGCTGTAGAATTGCCGGCGCACGCCGTCGATCGTCAGGCCGAAATCGCCCGGCCCGTCACAGGCGGTCAGCCCCCAGACATCCGCGCCATAACCCCGCCAGCGCCCGGCATTGGCGATGGCATAGCGTTGCTGCGCATAGGCGGCGCGGCGGCTGTTCTCGAAATAATCGATGCCCTTGGACGCGATATAGGGGTCGCGGATGCCTTTGAAATCGACCCAGACATGGCTGTACTGATGGCCGAACAGCGGCGGGAAGTGCAGATGCGGCTCGCCCCAGCGATCGGTCCAGCTGCTCTCGAACCGGCTCGACCAGGCGGCCCAGGTCCCCTCGGGCAGCGGATGCGTCGGGGAGCCGAGCGCCAGCAGATAGAGCAGCATCCCCTCGTTATAAATGTCCCAGTCGGACTTGATGAATCCGCTCTCGGGATGCCAGCCCATCGAGAGGAGCGGCGCGCGCGGAGTGATCCAGGTCCAGTCGACCGCGCCGTAGATTTGGTCGGCGAGCGCCCGGATGCGCGCCTCATCGGGATGGTCGCCGTCATACCAGCTTTGCGCGAAGAGGATGCCACCCAGCAATAGCGCGGTGTCGACCGTCGACAGCTCGCACCGGGCGAAGCGCAACCCCTTGGTCACGCCGAGGAAATGGTAGAAGAAGCCCTTATAGCCGCTGAACCCCGTCTCGCCCGGCCCCTGCGGCGCGTCGGCGAAGAATTGCAGCGTGGTCAGCGTGCGGGCGCGCGCCTCCTCGCGGGTGATCCAGCCATTGACCACGCCGACCGGATAGGCGGTCAGCGCGAAGCCCACCGCCGCGATCGAGGCGAAGGAGGGTGTGGGCCAGCGGTCGGGAGCAAGGCCGGTCTCGGCGTCGGTCGTCTCCCAGAAGAAGCGGAAGGTCCGCTCCTGCAAATCGCGGATCAGGTCGGGCTGCGCGGCGGGGATGATACGCGGCGGTGCGACGCGCCCCTGCCGGTCCGTGCAGCCCGTCATCAACGCGGCCAGGCTCAGGCCGCCCAGACCCAGCAAGCGGCGGCGATTATACATGGTCCGTCCTTCGTAATCAGAGCCTCGCCGGGCCGGGGGGTCGCACCCCCGGCCCGGCCGATCATCAGAAGCGATAGCCGACCCGGAACTGCACCCGGCGGGGCAGGGTGATCAACTCGCGCGGCAACTGCGTCAACGGGTCGGTGGCGTTGGTGAAATCGTCGAAGCCGCCGAAATTCTTGCTGTTGAACGCATTGAGCAGATCGACCGCGACATTGAGCTTGTGGCCCGAGAATATCTCGATGTCGTTCTGCAGCGTCATGTTGACCTCGCAGAAGGCGGCGATGCCCTTGATGCAGTTCTTGGGCGGATAGACGGTATAGACCTGCACCTGGCTGGGCGTGCTGCCCAGCGTCTCGTCGGTCACCTGATAGGCGCTGCCGCTGCCCAGCGTGGTGATGGTCGAGAATTTGAAGCCCAAGGGCAGGTCGACGATACCCGACAGGACCAGCCGGTGCCGCTCGTCACCCGGGCGCGGGCGATAGCCATAGGCATCCGGCGTCGCATATTGCAGGCTGAACAGGTCGTTGCCGTTCTGCTCGCCCTTCGACAGCGTATAGGCCAGGTTGAAGCCCCAGCCCGAGCTTTGCGTATAGGTCTTGTCGAGGGTGAAGAAGAGCGCCTTGTAGCGGGTCTTCAGCCCGTCATAGCCGATCAGCACGTTGGAGAAGCCCGCATTTCGCGTCGGGCTGCCCACCCCGACATTGCAGCAGGTGCCATCGGCGTTCCGGGTGGCGAACAGATGCGTATAGCCGTTGCGCCCCGCGACATAGCTGCCGCTGAGGCTCGCCTGGAAGATGCCGACCCGCTGACGCACACCCAGCGTGAACTGGTCGGTGACGGGCGGACGGGCGTTGTTCTTGACCGCGAACAGCTCGGGCTGGCCGGTCTGCGCATTGGCGATCAGCGAGAGCAGGCCGTCGCGCGTCAGGTAACGGTCGTTCCACACCACGGTCGGCGTGCCATCGGCACGCGGGCGGCCGTCGCGCGAGAAGAACAGCGAGCCATAGGCATATTGCAGGCGGAATTGCTCATCCAGCGTGTTGTTGAACACGTTGCGATCGTAATAGCGGCCATAGCCACCGAACAGCACCGTGCTCTGATCCCCCTTGAAGTCATAGGAGAAGCCGGCGCGCGGCTGGAACGCGCCTAGGAAGGGCGGGCGGTTGGTGCCGTCGGTGATGTAATCGGCCGAGTTGAAATAGGAGGTCTGCGGCAACTGGCGCAGCAGCGCGGCGGCGGCGTCCGGCGTGCGATAGTTGTTGTTGAACAGATTGCTCTCATAATCCCAGCGCAGGCCGACATTGACCTGCAGCTTGTCGGTCACGTCCCAGTCGTCCTGAAGGTACAGGCCGACCTGCGAGTTGGACGCGGCGATGCGCGGATTGCCGATGCCGATCTGCGCGGTCGCCGGGAAGGAGAAGTCCAGCCCGTTGGTCGGATCGTTGCGGAAGTCGTAGAAGGGCTGGACGAAGAAGTTCTTCAGGAACGTATAGTCCTGGAAGGCGAAGCGGATGCCGCCCTTGATGACGTGATTGTCGATCCCGGTCCAGGTCAGGTCGTTGCGCAGCGTATAGCTGGACTGGTTGATCCGTTGCGTGCTTTCCTTGCCGCCGAAGCGGATCACGCCCTGATAGTTGAACGTGCTGCTGTTCGGATCGAGCGAGGTCGGGTTGTAGGTATAGTTCAGATAGCTGGCGTTGAACTCGTTGATGAAGCTGTCGCCGCGATAGGTCCAACGATAGATATAGGTGTCGACGTTGTTCTTCTTGTTCAGCGCGTTGGAATAAGCGTTGGTCGACGCGCCGCCAAATCCGGTGATGTCGGTTTCGACGCGCTTGCTGACGATCAGGTCGAAGGTCTGGCGATCGTCGGGGACGAAGGTCAGCTTGCCGAAATAGAAATCGCCGCGGAACGGGCTGACGAACGCGCCCTCATATTGGCCGAAGCGCGCGACGTTTTCGGGCGTGCGGTTCTGAAGACGGACGTTGAACGCGCGGTTCTGGTCATTGCCTTCATAGGCGGCGAAGAAGAACAGCTTGTCCTTGATGATCGGACCGCCCAGCGAGATGCCATATTGCTTGCGCTCGAAGGCGGGCTTGGGCAGCCCGGCCTGCTTCACGAAATAGTCGGTCGAGGACAGGTTGCGGTCGGTATATTGCGCGAACGCCTCGCCATGGAATTCGTTGGTGCCCGACTTGGTCGTCGCGGTGATGATCGCGGCGCCGGCCTGTTCATACTCGGCCTTGTAATTCTGGGTCAGGACGCGGAACTCGCCGACCGCCAGCTGGCCGAAGGGATTGCCGCGGCTATCCTCTTGGCCCGCGACGCCGCTGTCGAGCACGTTGTTCTTGTAGCTGACGCCGTCGATGAAGACGTTGACCTGGCCGGCGGGCGAGGCGCCCGAGGAGAAGCTCTTGTCGGTCTCGCTGTCATTGTAGCGGACGCCCGGCGCGAGCGCGGCGAAGCTCAGGAAGTTGCGGTCGGTCTGCGGCAGGGTGCGGATCTGCTCCTGCGAGATGTTGGTCGCGATTTCGCTGGTCTTGGTCTCGACCAGGCGACCGCCGGTGACGACGATCTCGCCGCCCTCGACATTGCTGCTGCCGCCGGCGGCGATGTCGGCCGCGTCCGCGCCGCCCGCTTGCGTCGCGGTGCCGATCGTCAGGTCGAGCGTCGCCGACTGGCCGATCGCGACGACCACGACCTGGGTCACGGTCTCGCCCGAGGTCGCCGTCGCCGTGATGCGATACTGGCCGGGGCGCAGGCCGCCCAGCACATAGCTGCCCTGCGCGTCGGCGGTCTGGCGGAAGGTCTGGTTGGTGCCGGTGTTGACGGCGGCGATCTGCGCGCCGGCGGCGGGGCCGCCATCGGCCGTGCGCACTTGCCCTCGCACCTGCGCGGTCGTCGTCTGCGCGGCGGCGGGCGCGACCATCAGCGTCGCGGCGCCCAGAATCGTGGAGGTGGCCAGCGTTGCGCGCAGCGCAGCCGTCATCATCGTCTTCATCGTTGTTCCCCATATGCCGGCGGCCCCAAGCGGTTATCGGCGCCGGTCCCGTGTTCAGGTGCCATCCCGGATGGGCTTCACGCATCGACGCGAAGGGCGGGTCGGCGAGGGGGGGAAGGGGCGGCCCGCCTCCGGGCCGCCCGGCATCCTCTCCGGGCACGGAGCCCGCCGGCTCCTGATGCCGATGCCAGCCTGTGATCGGCCGGTCATTCTGACATGGCGGTCATCTACGCGCTGTGATGGCGTCGGCTCAAGCATCTGTTGGCGGCGCACAGCGGGATGCGCGAACACTGTGTCTTTCGAGCAACGGGTATGGTGCTGGCATCGAATGGCAAATGCCGGCAAAGAGGCCGATATGACGGTAAAATTGGATCGCGACGGCTATGTTTCCGTCATTACGCTACGGAATCCGCCAAATAATCATCTGGGGCTGGGAACCATTTCGGAACTCGCTGATGCGTTCGATTCGGCGGATTCCGATTCCCGGGTCCGGGTCATCCTGCTTCGATCCGAAGGTCGGGTCTTTTGTGCCGGTGCCGATCTGGTCAACGCCAATCCCGTGGCCGATCCCCTGCCGCCGGGGACGCGCAGTCCCTTCTATGTCGCGGCGGCGCGACTCTATGGCGTACGGACGCCGGTGGTCGCGGCGGTGCAGGGGGCGGCGGTCGGGGCCGGCCTGGGGCTGGCGCTGGTCGCCGACTTCCGCATCGCCACGCCCGAGGCGCGCTTCGTGGCCAATTTCGTCCAGCTTGGGCTGCATCCCGGTTTCGGTATCTCAGCGGTGCTCGAACGCGTGATCGGGCGACAGCGCGCGGCAATGATGCTGCTGACCGGGCGACGGATACGCGGCGAGGAGGCGGAGCGCTGGGGGCTGGTCGACCAGCTCGTTCCGGCCGAGTCGCTTTACGACACCGCGATGGCGCTGGCGCAGGAGATCGCAGCGGCGGCACCGCTGGCGGTCGCGTCGACGCGCGCGACCCTGCGCGGCGACCTGCACGCGCTGGTCGCGGCGGCGACCGATCATGAGCTGGCCGAGCAGGCGGTGCTGATGCGCACGGAGGATTTCGCGGAAGGGGTACGCGCGGTCACCGAGCGGCGGCCGGGGCGGTTCGTGGGGCGGTGAGAACTCCCGACCTCCGTTCCGCCTGAGCGGTTCCGATCGAATTTAGCCCCCCCCCTTCAGGGGAGGGGTTGGGGTGGGGTTTCTCCCCAAGCCAGAGCATTCGTGGCGGTGCCCCACCCCCGTCCCCTCCCCTGAAGGGGAGGGGCGCGCTCTCGTCGATGGCTGGGTGCCCGGTGGCGATGGTTTCCCTTGGCCTTCGACTATGCTCAGGCTGAACGGGGGGTATGGGAAGCGGAGATTAAGCCTTCAACCCTTGCGCGCCGCCAACTCCGCCTTGCGTGCGGGCAGCGCGGCCAGGATCGTGCGGCGTTCCTCGGCGGGCTTGGCGCTCCAGTTGGAAATCTCGCGGATCGTGCGGGCGCAGCCCAGGCACCAGCCCGTCGCCTTGTCCATGGTGCAGACATTGACGCAGGGGCTGGCGATGCTCGGCGACTGGGGTTCGACGAAGCTGATGATGTCGAGCGACATAAGGCCTCAGACGGTCAGCGTGACCTTGAGGAAGTCCGGGATCGGGCCGTTCCAGCCGCCATCGTCCGGTGCCTCGCCGGCGTTCGGACGGCGACGGTCGCGACGGCGATCGGCGCCACGCGGTTCGTCGCGCGGTGCCTCGAAACGCGGCTCGTCCCGGCGCGGGCGCGGAGCACGCGCGGGCTGTGCCTCCACCTCCGCGTCGGCGGGCGCGGCCACTTCGACCGTTTCCTCGCGCGGCGCGCGTTCGCGACGACGGCGGCCGGGGCGCTCCTCCTCGGCGACGGCGGGCAGTTCGAGCCGGTCGATCTTCTGGCCGGTCAGCTTCTCGATATTCTCGAGATTTTCGGCATCATCGGGCGCGACGAAGGTATAGGCGACGCCGGTCGCACCGCCGCGGCCGGTGCGGCCGATACGGTGGACATAATCGTCCGGATGCCAGGGCGCGTCGAAGTTGAACACATGGCTGACGCCCTTGATGTCCAGCCCGCGCGCAGCCACGTCGGAGGCGACCAGGATGTTGATCTCGCCGCGCTTGAACAGATCCAGCTCGGCCAGGCGCTGCGGCTGTTCCATGTCGCCATGGATCTCGCCCGAGCGGAAGCCGTGCTGCTTGAGCGACTTGTTCAGCTCGCGCACCGTCGTCTTGCGGTTACAGAAGATGATCGCGGTGCGAACCTCGTCCTGCTTGAGGAGTTGGCGCAGGCGCTTGCGCTTCTCGAACGACTGGGCCGCGACCGGCACGACGAACTGGGCGATGTTGATGTTGGTCGAGGCGGGACGCGCGACCTCGATCGTCTTGGGGTTTTCCAGGAACTTGTCGGCCAGCTTCTTGATCGGCGGCGGCATCGTCGCGGAAAACAGCAAGGTCTGGCGCTGCTTGGGCAGCTTGGTGCAGATTTCCTCGATATCGGGGATGAACCCCATGTCGAGCATCC
>SXGS01587094.1_pt1 | contig 10851 bp, 9 predicted proteins | sample 3174681 | NCBI WGS metagenome assembly SXGS01 (sample SAMN11356861, study PRJNA531348) | freshwater metagenome | isolation source: freshwater sample F1-80 | place: China: Fuxian Lake, Yuxi | collected 2017-12-25 | reverse complement strand
GCGGTGTCAAAGGAGGCACGGTTGTCGGCTCATCCGATCGCATGGGAGCCTACCCTGCCGCCGATCCGCAGCGTCCTGAAAACATGGCCGCCACGATCTACGAATCGCTCGGCTTGCCGCGCACGATCGTCTGGAAAGACCGGCTCGATCGCCCCCACCACGTTTACCACGGCGACCCGATCGCCGGACTCAGTTGAAAGCAGGCGACATGACTTCGAGCACCGCTCATCAACACAGACTCGGCATCCACCGTCGCGAGTTGTTGCAGGTCGGCTATTCCGGCTTGCTGGGACTTGGTCTGCCAAGCTTGCTCTCTCGGCAATCATCCGCCGCCGAATCCCGGCCAGTTGGCGAGCAGCGTGCTCGCAGCGTGATTCTGATTTTCTTGACCGGCGCTCCCAGCCATCTCGACATGTTCGATTTGAAGCCGGATGCCCCAGCCGAGGTGCGCGGTACGTTTCAGCCGATTGCCACACGGACGCCCGGAATGGATGTCTGCGAGCACTTGCCGAAGCTGGCCGCTCGATCGGACAAGTACGCCGTGATCCGCTCGATGACGCACGGCTTTCCCAGCCATGAACACGCAACACACATGCTCCTGACCGGCATCGACAAGATGCCGATCGGCTCGACGCACATGGCCTCGCGAAACGATTGGCCCTGTTACGCCTCGACGCTCGACTATCTGCGACCGCGACATGACGGCATTCCGAACGGCGTGATGCTGCCGACCTATTTGAACAACGGCTATGGCTTCTCTGGCCAGGACGCCGGCTTCCTCGGAGCGAAGTACGACCCGTGGCATGTGAAACAAGATCCCAACGATCCGAAGTTCCGTGTCGAGAACCTCAGCCTTCCGGTGGGCATGTCGGTCGATGCGCTCGGCCATCGGCGTCAGTTGTTGGCTCAGTTCAACGCGCAGTCGGCGAGCTTCGATCTCGCTCGCTCGGCAACCGAGTTCAGCAACTATCAAGATCAGGCGATGTCGATTCTGACGACCAGCGAGATCGGCCGCGCCTTCGCGATCGATCAGGAACCAGCCGCCGTGCGAGACAATTTCGGCCGACACCTCTTCGGCCAATCGCTGCTGTTGTCGCGGCGGCTGGTGCAAGCCGGTGTCCCGATCGTGCAGGCCAACATGGGAACGATGAACAACTGGGACACGCACAACAGCAATTTCACGCAACTCAAAGACCGCCTGCTCCCGCCGCTCGATCAAGGGGTCTCCGCCTTGCTGGATGACCTGAGTTCCTCGGGCCTGCTGAAAACCACGCTGGTCGTGATGGTCGGCGAGTTCGGCCGGACTCCGAAGCTCGGCGGCAACGTCGGCACGCCAAGCTACGTCCCCGATGGCCGCGACCACTGGGGCGGAGTCTACTTTGCCCTCTTTGCCGGAGCCGGCGTGCGTGGCGGACAAGTCATCGGCAGTTCCGACAACATCGCCGCCTATCCCGCCTCGAACCCGTACTACCCGTCCGATCTTGGAGCCACGATCTTCTCGTCGCTCGGCATCGACCCGCGCAGCATCATCAAGGATCGAGTCAACCGCCCCAGTCACGCCAGCGAAGGGGAGCCGATCGCGCCGCTCTTCACCGGTGCATTGAGTTGAGCGACCGAATTCGGACAAGGACAAGACGATGTTGACGGTTCTTGGCAACTCCCGGCGAGCGTGCGACGGAGTGTCGCGGCGCGAGTTGCTTCAGGTCGGCGGTGCCGGCATGTTGGGAATGGGCCTGCCGAACGTGTGGGCCGCCGAGAGCGTCGCGACTCAGTTGGCCGCGCGAGCGAAGTCGGTGATCTTTGTGTTCTTGTACGGCGGGCCGAGCCAGCTCGAAACGTTCGACATGAAGCCGGACGCGGCGAGCACGATTCGTGGGCCGTTCCGGTCGATTGCCTCGCGGACTCCAGACCTGCGCATCTGCGAGCATTTGCCACGGCTGGCCCAGCGGTCGGACAAGTACTGCGTGGTCCGCACGGTCAATCATCCGCAAAACGATCACAACGGGACGCACGTCATTCAGACCGGGCATCCCATCCCGCCGGCCGATCGGGGAGCGGCTCAGGTCGATGCCACGGACAAGGACTGGCCGGCGTTTGGCTCGGTGATTTCGTATCTCGATGCACAGGCCGCTCGCGGACCAGCAAGCTCATTTCCGAGCTACGTTTATCTGCCGCGATTGCTGGGACACTTCGCTGGGTACGACATCAACGGGATGTACGCGGGGTGGCTCGGCAAGGCTTACAACCCGATGGCCACTCGGATTCAGAAACGGGACGCCGGTGACAATCCGTACTTTCGCGACTGCACCGATGACGAACTCGATTTCCGTTTGAACGGCCTTGAGCGATTGCCGGGGATGACGTTGGATCGGCTCGATCAACGTCAGAGTTTGCTGACGCAGTTCGATGCCGAGCGAGTTCGGCTCGATCAGCACGCGGCCATTCGCAACTACAACGGCTTGCAACAGCGGGCCGTCTCGCTGCTCTCCTCGCCGCAGATTGCCGAGGCGTTCGACATTCGTCGCGAGAAGGCCGAGTTGCGAGATCGCTACGGCCGCAACTTGTTCGGCCAGTCGCTGCTGATGGGCCGCCGCATGATCGAAGCCGGGTCGCGGTTCGTGACGGTCGCATGGGACTTGGCGGTGCGCGGCGACGTCTGCGGAAGCTGGGACATGCACTCGTGCCTGGAGCGCGTGATGAAGGACCACTTGCTGCCGGGTCTCGACTGCGGGTTCTCGGCGTTGCTCGAGGACCTGCAGGATCGTGGCCTGCTCGACGAGACGCTGGTGTTCGTCGCCGGTGAAATGGGCCGCACGCCGCAGTTCCAAAACCGAGGTGCTCAGGATGGCCGAGACCACTGGACCTACTGCTTCCCCTGCTTGTTTGCCGGCGCAGGAGTTCGCGGCGGAATCACCTACGGTCAATCGGACAAAGACGCGGCCTATCCGATTTCGCATCCGGTCTCACCCGCCGACCTGGCGGCCACCATCTATGAGACGCTTGGAATCTCACCCGACCTGCGCATCCCGGACGCGCAAGGCCGCCCGGTGTCGCTGGTGGAAAACGGCCGCGCACTCCGTGAACTCTTTGGATGAAGCTGGAAACTCATGAACGTCTACGAATCGTTGGGGGTGACTCCCGTCATCAATGCGCTGGGAACCTTTACTCGCGTGGGGGGCACTCTGATGCCTCCCGAAGTTCTGCGGAGCATGCAAGAGGCGGCCGGTAGTTTTGTGTGCCTGGAACAATTGCAGTACGCCGCCGGGAAAGTGATCGCTGGCATGACCGGTGCCGAGGCGGCCTACGTCACCTCCGGAGCACAAGCCGCGCTGGTTCTCTCCGTCGCCGCCTGCATCACCGGGCTGGATGCGGCGAAGATGGACCGGTTGCCTGAGACCACCGGTCTGCGAAACCAAGTCGTGATGGCTCGACTGCACCGCAATCACTACGACCACGCCGCCGAAGCGGCCGGCGGCCGGATCGTCGAAGTGGGGAGCGATCGCGAGTGTCGTCTTGAAGAGATCGCCGCAGCGTTCAATGACCTCACGGCCGCGATTCTGTATTTGCCCGGATTCGAGGAACACCTGCCCTTGGCCGACGTGGTGTCCGTCGCGCGGCGTCATCACGTCCCGGTCATCGTGGACGCGGCGGGCCGTTGCGATGAGCCACGCAACTTGACTCGCTTCGTCGCGGACGGTTCCGATCTCGTCTGTTTCAGCGGAGGCAAATACATCCGCGGCCCGCAGGCTTCGGGCTTTGTCTGCGGGCGACGCGACTTGATTTCGGCAATCGCCTGGCAGCATCTCGATATGGACTTCACCCCCGGCGTGTGGACGGCACCACCGGAATTGATGTCGGCCGACGATCTGGCATTCATCCCGCGACAGGGGATCGGCCGCGGGTACAAGGCCGGCAAGGAAGAAATCATCGGACTGCTCACCGCGCTGCGACTCTACTTGGAACGTGATCACGTCGCCGAGAAACAGAACTGTCTCCGCAAACTGCAGTCGATCTGCGATGGCCTGCGCGGAGTCGCGCACGTCACGGCGGAAATCATCCCAGCAGATCCCGTTCGCGGCGGCTTCCCCAAAGCCCGCATCGCCATTGATCGCGAGACGCTCGGCCTCTCCGGCCACGACTTCATCCGAGCACTGGTCCAAGGTCGCCCTTCCATTCATCCGGGAGAACGAGAGCTGGATCGCGGAGCCGTCATCATTCACCCATTCGGTCTGCAAGATGGCGACGAGCAGACGATCGTGCAGCGAGTCAAAGAAATCGTAGGTTCAATATAGGCAGGCGAGCGGCAGGGCGTCAGCCCTCCGAGTCCGTCGGTTGAGCGCGAACACCAACCTTCTCGGAGGGTTGACGCCCTGCCGCTCGCCGACACAGTCTTGCATAACGCATCTCATTTTCTTGGAAATCATCATGCTCACCCGAAGATCGTTTCTCTCCACAGTGGGTGCCGGACTGGTCATCGCTCCGAGTGCGTTTGCCGCCGAAACACCGCCAACCAAACGCAAACGTCTGGCGGTCGTCACCACCGAGTGGCGCTACAAGTCTCACGCCTGGCACATGGCCGAGCGGTTTCTCGTCGGCTATCCGATCAACGGCCGCTGGCATCGGCCGCCGTTGGATGTGGTCGCGGCGTATGTCGATCAGAAGCCGGAAGGCGACCTGAGCCGCAAGCGTTCCGAAGAGTTCGGCTTCCCGATCTATCCGACGATCGCCGAGACGCTGCGATGCGGTGGCGATAAGCTGGCGGTCGATGCTGTGCTGATCATCGGCGAGCACGGCAACTACCCGAAGAGCGAGTTCGCGCAGACAAAATATCCGCGCTACGAGTTCTTCAAGCAGGTGACCGACGTCTTTCGCCAGGACGGCGGCGCGGTTCCGGTCTTCAACGACAAGCATCTGTCGTGGAAATGGGAGTGGGCCAAAGAGATGGTCGAGCTCTCGCGCGAGCTGAAGTTCGCCTTCACGGCCGGTTCGTCGCTGCCGGTCACCTGGCGAATGCCGGCGATCGACATGCCCTATGGGGCCGAGGTCGAAGAACTTCTGAGCGTCTCGATCGGCAGCATCGACAGCTACGACTTCCATGCGCTGGAGGTGATCCAGTGCATGGCCGAGCGGCGTCGCGGTGGCGAGTCCGGAGTCGTCGCGATGCAGGCCCTGCGTGGCGAGGCCGTTTGGAAAGCCATGTTCGCAGGCAACTGGGCCGACGGCGGTTGGGATCTGAGGCTGTTCGAGGCGTGTCTATCGCGAAGCCAGACATTGGCTCAGCCGGAGTCGTTCAGTCATCGCTACCCGACGCCGGCCCAAATCCGCGAGTGGGTCAAAGAACCGATCGCGTATCGCTACGAGTATGCCGACGGCGCGAAGGCCACCATGCTGATGCTCAACGGCCTGATCGGCGACTTCACCTTCGCCGCGCGGCTGAAAGGGGAAGCGGAACCGCTCTCGACGTTGTTCCATCTCCCGCCGACCCCGAACGTGACCTACTCGGCCTCGCTGATGTCGAAGGCCGAAGAGACCTTCCTGACCGGCAAGTCGCCGTATCCGATCGAGCGGACGTTGCTGACCACCGGCCTTGTCGAAGCGGGCGTGCGGTCGCTCGGCACCGGCCAGAAGCGACTCGAAACGCCGCACCTTGCCATTCGTTATCAAGCACCGCGCGAATCGACGTTTGCCCGGTCGTAGCCGTCGTTGGTCACGTCGCTCGCCTCCACCACGAAAAGCTCGGCAGCGAAAAGCTCGGCGGAGAGCCAACCGGCATCCGGTTTTCAGCCCCAAGGGGGTGTGACTCGATAGCCCAGGGCATCGCCCTGGGTGAGTGATTCGAGAGAACAATTCCAGCCCTGAAGGGGTGCAACTCGCACGGCTGTGATGCCAGTTGCGCCCCGTTGGGGCTAGACCACAATTGGTGTTGGACAAACCCAGGGCGTTGCCCTGGGCTATCGAGTCAGTCCCCGTTGGGGCCAAGACCGGAACACCGGTGCCACCCCAATCATTGCTCGCTGGCGGTCTCACCCCCGCTTTCAATTCGCGAGGCCAAGGAGTATCACCTGCTCCTCTCTCAGCTCCATTTTCCGCGGCTTGCGAATGAGACGGTCATGGCCAAAAACTCCGAAAAGGCGGATGCCGCCTATGCCGAAGCCCTGAAGCGGATCGAGGAGTGTGGGAACCAGCGGAAGTGCGGTCGCGATCTGACGAGATTGGGACTCACGACGCCGCCGACGGAGATCGGCCAACTGACTGCCCTGACGACGCTTGACCTCAGAAGAAACCTGCTCACGACGATGCCGGAGATTCTGTAATGGCAAAGAAAGCGAACTCGGGACGGCAAACTGCGAAGTACCGTGTGTTTATTTCGTATGCAACTGAAGATCGGGATATCGTCAAACTCATCCGCGATCAAATCGACAGCATTGGTGTTGATGTCGTTCTGGACTGCCAAATTATTGAAAGCGGCGATTCCATCAGTGCGAGGCTCCAAAAGGCGTTGCGTACATGCAATGAACTCTTGCTGTATTACAGCGACTCTACGAAAGACAAGGTTTGGGTTCATTTGGAGGTAGGCGCAGCATGGGTTCAAAAGAAACGCATAACGGTTATCGCGCGTGGACAATCCCTTGACCCAGGTCGAGATTGGGGAATGGCATGGTTGAGTGACTTGAAGTACGTCTCTCTCAATGACTTTCAAGAGTCATTCCTTGCCGATTTGAAATTACGAGCATCCAAACGTCGTTCTAAGAACACATCAGTTCTCCGAAGAGCGTCAGGGGCGAAGAAATGAGCGATCTAACTCGGCCTGTGACTGCCAACTGGGTCATTGAAGGCCTTATCCGGTCGGCGGTTGAAGAGGGACAAAAGTCGTTGGACTTGAGCGGACACCGATTTTCGGAATTGCCGCATGTAATAGGACAGGCATCTCTCCTTAAGGTGCTCGACCTTTCCGGCAGCCAACTGGGCACACTCCCGCCCGAGATCGGGCAGCTCACCTCGCTGACAAAGCTCGACCTTTCCGGCAACCACCTGGGCACACTTCCGCCCGAGATCGGGCAGCTCACCGCGCTGACAGATCTGGACCTTTCCGGCAACCAACTGAGAACGCTTCCGCCGGAGGTTGGACGGCTCACTGGGCTGACGAAGCTTAATCTCACCAGCAACCAGCTCACGACGCTGCCGGGCTGGCTCAGAGATTTACCAAAGTTGGAACGGCTATTCCTGCACGGCAATCCGGCCCTACAGCTTTCGTTCTCCGTCCTCGGTCGCGATCCACGAAAGTCCTACCGATATGGAGTATCGTTTGCCTCACCGAAGGCGATCCTCGATTTCTATTTCGGCAGACAGGGCAAGACCCGTCCGTTGAACGAAGTGAAATTGATCCTGGTGGGCCGGGGCGGAGCCGGGAAGACGTCAACGGTACGCGCCTTGCGCGGCCTGAAGTTCATTGACGGAGAGTATCCTACGCCGGGGATTGCTCTCTGCGACTGGGAGATGAAGGATTGCAAGAAAGGTCCGGTCACGGCGCATGTCTGGGATTTCGCCGGGCAGGTCATCACCCACGCTCTGCACCAGTTTTTCTTCAGCGTGCGGAGCGTGTATGTCGTGGTGCTGACGGGGCGCGAGAACAACGAACGTGAGGACGCGGAATACTGGCTACGGCTGATCAAGGCGTTCGGGACGGATGACGATGGCCACGGACCACCGGTGATCGTGGCTCTGAATAAGTGGGACGTCCCCGGCTGTCGCCCGCGAGTGGATCGCGGCGCGCTGCAGGAGCGGTATCCCTTCATTCGTGGCTTTGTGGAAGTGGACTGCAAGTCGAACAAGGGGATCGCCAAGCTCAAGGCTGCCCTGTGCAAAGAGGTGGATCGGCTCAAGTGGGTCCGCGAACCGTTTCCAGAAACCTGGGATGCCGTCCGTCTGGCTCTGACGCGCGGGGGAAAGAAGCGGGCGCACCTCACCTACTCCGAATACCGGACGCTGTGCGCGAAGCATCATGTGACGGATGAGGGCCAGCAGGATTCGCTCGCGGAAATCCTGCACAATCTGGGAGCCGCGCTCAACTACCGCAACGACCCGCGCCTGCACGAAGCCACGGTGCTGCAACCCGAATGGCTGACGAAGAATGTCTATTCGCTGATGCGCCGCGCGGAGAAACAAGCGGGCGTGCTGAAGCGAGCCGATGTGGACGTGGTGCTGCGGAGCGTCACCGATCCGAACATGCGGGACTACCTGGTGCGGATCATGGAGCGGTTCGAGATCGCCTACGCGCGGGCCGCATCCGGCGGCGTCTGGCTCGTGCCCCAAGCGCTGCCGGATGTGCAGCCCAAAGGGGTGGAGGAATTCGGCACCCTCACCGATGCCACTCGCCTGCGCTACACCTATCAGGCGCTGCCGGAAGGGCTGGTGGCTCGTGCCATCGTGCGGCTGCACGAGTTCATCGAAGAGGTCCACGGCAAGAAACGACAATGGGCCAGCGGCGCGATCCTCACCCGCGAAGAGGCACGAGCCTTGATCCGCACCGAGCCGCAGGACCAGCAGGTCATGATCACCGTGACCGGACCTGCCAAAGCTCGCCAGCAACTCGCCGGGTTGTGTCAGGCCGAGATGCGGGACATCCACAATGAAATCCCCGGCCTCGATCCGACCGAGGAAACCCAAGTGCAAGATGCCTGGGTTGCGACCAAGACTCTGGAAGCGGATGAAAAGCAGGGCCGCGCGACCGGCATCTCCACAGACCGTGGCACGGTCGATGTCGATCCCGCGGGACCGAACAATGCGTACTCCGTCAAACCCGCCCGATCCGAGGAGGTCTGGAAACCGACGGTCTTCGTCAGCTACTCGAAAAGCAATGTGAACCAACGCAAGCGTCTGGAGTCCGAACTCAAGATCCTGAAAAACGAGGGCCTGTTGGCCAGCCATTGGCACGACCGAATGATCGACCCCGGCGACCAGTGGGACGACACCATCCAAAGCAAGCTGGCGGAAGTCGACGTGGTGATCATCCTCGTGAGCGTCGCCGCGTTATCGACCGACTACATCACCGAGCATGAAATCCCGAAAGCCCTGGAACTTCACAACGCGGGACAGACGGTGGTGGTCCCGGTCATTCTGGAGGATTGCCGTTGGGACAAGACGGTCCTGGGCCCGTTGAATGCCCTGCCAGAAAAAGCCAAGCCATTGAGCAAGTGGAAACCTCCGTCCGCCGGATGGAAGACGATCGCCGACGGACTGGCTAAGGTGTTCCAGAAGCTCATGCAGAACGGCGGCAACAAAAAGAAGCGGAGTGCCGCGAGACCTTCCAAGAAGATCGAATGACGGTAGTTCCAAGTTTGGAATCAATGGCTTGGCAGAAGTGAATTTCATTACGCCGAAGGCGTTACATCTCGAAGGGGCATGTAATCCAACGATCCCTGAACCCTGAAAGGGTTCCATCAGCGACGACCGCCGATGATTCAACCCTTTCAGGGTAAGAGGAAGACGAGACAACTGCCCCAGGGTGCGCTCGCATTCGCTCGCGACCCTGGGCTTTGAGATGCAACCCCGTCGGGGTAAAGGCAACCTTGCCACTTGATCGCGATGGACCAAGCTCGAAACTACGGAATATCGAATGCCCCGCTCACGCTTGGGTTGGTGTACGACGGCAAACGATCGCCAATGACGGAATCGAACGATGGACACCTCCCCCACGAACAATCGAGAAAGCCAATTGCGAGCCCACCGCGCGGAGACCGACTGGGCCGGGCTGACGACCGAGCAACGCATTCGTTCGATCGAACTGGACGGCTATGTCGTCATCCCCGATTTGTTGTCGCTGACCCAAATGGATTCGATTCGCGCCGAGTTGTCTCGGCTACCGACCACGGCGGTCGATTATAGCGAGCATCAGCGCGGCCACTCCAACGTGCATTGGACTGATTCGTCGACGGCGATTCGCGTCATCGCCTTGCCGGCCATGATCGAATTTCTCTCGACGTTGTTCGGTGACGAGCTGATCTGCACGGCGTGCGATTTCGCGTTGTCTCGGCCGGGGCATCCGGGGATCGCGATTCATACCGATGCGCAGCCTTATGGCTCGCAGATCTTTGGGCTGGGGGCCAGCTCTCCCTGTCTGGTGCGCCTGCTGTATTACCTCGACGATCTGACTCCCGAACGGAGTCCGTTCAAGGTCATTCCGAGATCGCATCTGTCGATGCACTCGGACGGCAATCCCTATCGGCGTTACTTGTCGCACGAGGACGAAGTGATGGTGACCTGCCGAGCCGGTTCGGCGGTGATCATCAATCAGAAGGTGTTCCACGCGAACTATCCCAACTACAGCGACAGCGACCGCCGCCTGCTGGCCATCGCGTATCGCCCCGCCTGGGCCGGCCCGATCGGCGAAGTCCCCGACCACGATCCGCAGCGGGTTGAAAAACTGCCGACCGAAGTTCGGCCGTTCTTTCGCAGTCCGAATACGCGCGCGATAAATTTCGACCTGCCGAATCGACCCGACAACATGGCTCGACACGCACCGGGAATCAGTCCTGAACGATGGGGGCCAAGTCGATCAGCGGAAAACAAATAGCCTTCGTCACCAGCACCAAGCGAGAAGCTCCATGTCTCGATCCGCCGCGACAGCCAACACGAACCCGACGCGCAAGCGAGGCAATGAGTCGATCGTCATTGGAAAGCGGATGGACGCATTGCCTCGCTTGCGCGTCGGGTTAGCCCACATTATTCATGCGTATCCAATGAAGCGGCCCGCGAGGGCGTAGAAGGTGTTGTGACATCAGCACTTCAACGCCGCAGGGAGGCCGGGCATGAGTTTACAGGGTGTGTTGCCGTTTGTCCTCGATTTTTCGG
>SXGS01004693.1_pt1 | contig 10853 bp, 7 predicted proteins | sample 3174681 | NCBI WGS metagenome assembly SXGS01 (sample SAMN11356861, study PRJNA531348) | freshwater metagenome | isolation source: freshwater sample F1-80 | place: China: Fuxian Lake, Yuxi | collected 2017-12-25 | reverse complement strand
TTTGGCGAGGCCCCAATCCATCACGAGCACTTCGCCGTATTCGCCAATCATGATGTTGGCAGGCTTGAGGTCGCGGTGGATGGTGCGGCGGGAATGGGCGTAGGCGACGGCGTCGCAGATCTTCTGAAAGATGATGAGAAGTTGCGCGAGCGGATAACGGGCGACGAGCCGCGTGTCGCCCTTCTTCACTCCGTCGAGCACCTCCTTGAGCGTGGTGCCGCGGACATACTTCATCGCGTAGAACGTGCGGCCGTGCGGATCGGTGCCGAGATCGTAGATGGGAACGATGTTCGGATGCTCGAGTTGGCCGAGGACGAGCGCCTCCTGCACGAAACGCCGGGAATTGTCGGGCGCGTCGGCTACTTCAGGCAGCAGTACCTTGAGGGCGACGTCGCGCTGGATGTGGCGGTCGTGGGCGAAGAGCACCTCCCCCATGCCGCCCTTCTTGATGGACTGCCCCTGCTCGTAGCGGTCGCTCGTGTCGGGCGCAATGGCGTGCTCGGCGTGCTCGGCGTGCTCGGCGTGCTCGGCGTGCTCGGCGGGCGCGACTGGCGGCGTGGCGGGGAGGATTAATTCAATCAGCGTCCGGCCGACCTCGAGCTTCTGTTCACCGGTGAAACGGCGGCGGCCGACAATCTGCTGGCCGTCGATGAAAGTGCCGTAACGGCTGCCGGAGTCCTCAATCTCCAGCGCGTCGGGCGTGATGATGAGCCGCGCGTGGCGTCGGGAAATCTCCTCTGCGGGGACGACGATGGGGCAGGTGGGATCGCGGCCGATGAGGTATTCGCCCGGCTCGAGGGCGTAACAGGCGAGGACACGGTCACCTTTGCGCGCGACGAGTTGGACGGTGTAAGTCGGCATTTTTCCCCGCGCGAAGGATAGAAAGGGCGGGGCAGATGTCGAGCGGCAATCGGACCAGTGGCCGTTGGCGCGCAGCCCTCCATCAGTGACAAAAACCAGTTGCATTGAAAGGTGCGCTCCGTATATTCACCGCCCTAGCAAGCTGATGCGCGTGTTCCCAACCATCGCGGTTAACGCATTCATGGAGCTGGTGCGCCAACCGGTGTTCCTGCTCCTGTTCTCGGCGTCTTCGAGCTTCATGATCTTCCTCGCGGCGGTGCCCTACTTCGGTTTCGGCGACGATCCGAAGCTGGTGAAGGACGGCGCGCTGGCGGTGATGCTGGTGTCGGGGCTGTTCGGCGCGGTGATCAGCGCCTCTTCCTCGGTGGCCCACGAAATCCGCACCGGCACGGCGCTGGCGGTACTGGCCAAGCCGGTGGGCCGCGCCCAATTCCTGCTGGCGAAATTCGCCGGCGTGGCGGGGGCGTTGGCGGTGCTGACCTTCGTGAATCTGCTGGCGGCACTGCTGGCCAGTCGGATGGCGTTCGACGCTTATGGAGACGCGGATATGCTCGGTTCGGGCATCTTCTTCGCCGCGTTGGCGGGCGGTTATCTCATCGGTGCGCTGGCGAATTATTTCCTCGGCCGGCCGTTTGTGGCCGGCGCGGTATTCTCCTCGGTGGCGCTGCTCATACTGGCGTTCGTGGTCATCAATTTCTTGGACAAGAAAGGCGGCGGACAAGCCTTCGGTACGGGGGTGGATTGGCGGCTTATTCCCGTGTCGGTGCTGGTGCTGTTCGCGCTGTGGATTCTTGCGGCCATCGCGATGGCCTGTTCGACGCGGTTGGAACTCATGCCGACGCTCTCGATCTGCACGGCGATTTTCCTTTTGGGATTGATGTCGGATTACTTCTTCGGCGCGGCGGCGCGGGAGGGGAAGTGGTGGGCGCAGACGCTTTACACCGTCATCCCGAACTGGCAGCAACTGTGGATGGCCGACGCGTTGGAGCCGGAGAAATCGTTGCCGTGGCGGTACGTGGGAGTGGCGCTCGCGTACGTGGCGGCTTACTTGGGAGTGGCGCTTTCGCTGGCGCTCTACCTGTTCGAGGACCGCGAGTTGAGCTGAACGTGAATTGAATTTCGTATGGAGCAGAACAACAAGACAGGCGGGTTGATCAACGTGGCCGTCGCGTTCCTGGCCGCGGCGGCCGGCGTGTGGCTGGCGGTGCGGAGCGATTCGCTCGCGGGCTACGCGGCGTTGATTTTCCTCGGCTCGGGCGCGGGGGTTGCGCTCATCAGCCTCTTCCACATTTTCCTCGAACAACGCGAGCGGGTGGAGCGATTGGAATACGCCGAGATCGAGGCGAAGGCGCGCGGCGGCGCGTTGTTTGAGACGGAAGCGGGGAGTTTTCCCGCGAAGCAATCGCGCGAGCAATTCGAACGGTGGGGCGTGCCGACGTTGACGATCATCCTCCTTCTGTCGCAGATCGCCGTTCTGTACTGGCTGGTCTGGAAGAAGCTCGGGCCGGCCTACACGGGGTACGCCGCGGCGATGAAACGCGGGCATTCGGTGGCCGGTCTCTCCGATCCGCTCCTGCCGCTCTGCATGGCGGCGGGGTTGGTGGTGGTGCTCTTCCTCCGCGGCAAGTACGTGTGCGCGATGGCGCGATTGGGCGGGCAGAATCTATTGCGGCCCGGCGGCTGTTACCTGTTGCTCGGCTCCTACGTGTACGCGCTGGTGGCGGCGGTGCTGGTGGCGGCGCAGTTCAATTACGCGATCGGAGACATCATCGGCGGCTGGGTGCTGGCGGCGGGGTTGATTTTGTTGGTGTTGGAAAACCTCTTCCGCGTGGTGTTCGAGGCGTACCGGCCGCGGCTGAAGGGGCAGGAAGCGCATCTGCTCTACGACAGCCGTCTCGTCGGTTTCGTGGGGCAAAGCCGGAGCATGGGGGCGACCGTGGCGCACACGCTCGATTACCAGTTCGGTTTCAAAGTGTCGGAGACGTGGGGGTACCAGTTTCTGCAGGAGCGGTTCTTCGTGCTGGCCGCCTGCCTGATCGGGTTGCCGGTGCTTTCCACCTGCATGATCATCATCAAGCCGGCGGAGCAGGCGTTGCTCGAGCGTTGGGGGCAGCGTGTGGTAGGCCGTGAAGTGCTCCAGCCGGGGGTGCATTTCAAGTGGCCGTGGCCGGCGGACAAGATTTACCGGTTCCAGCCGGGGCGTGTGCAGAATTTCAACATTGGTTTCATTCCCGATCCGACGAAGGAGAAGGAAACGACCTCGGTCTGGACCGCCTCCCACGCGAAGGAGGAGTATGACATGCTGGTCTCGAGCCGGTCCACGAGCGGGACGGTTTCGGACGCGCCGGTGAGCCTGCTCAGCGTGAGCATCCCGGTGCAGTTCCAGATCACCAACGTGGTGGACTGGGCTTATCAAAATGCCGAGGCCGCCGAGGTGCTCGAGAATGTCGCCACCCGCGAAGTGGTGCGCTATCTCTTGGGCGCGGATCTGGACGAGATCATGACCACCGGCCGCAGTAACGCTGTGACCACGTTGCGCTCGCGGATCCAGCAGGCGGCCACCAACCAGCGGCTCGGCGTGCAGATTCTTTATATCGGTCTGCAGGACATCCATCCGCCGGTGAAGATCGCGGGCGATTTCGAGGCCGCTGTGGGCGAACGCCAGCGCAAGCAGGTGAAGATTTTCGAGGCTCAAGCCGGTGCCTATCGCACGAACACGCTCGCCGGGGCCGAAGCCTTCCGCCGGCAAGCCGAAGCCGAGGCTGAGTTCACGCGCCGCACCACGCAGTTATTGGCTCAATCCGCCCGGTTCACCAACCAACTTCAGGCGTTCGAAGCCGCGCCGCAGGTCTATCCTCAGCGCGCGCATCTCGCTTCGATCGAGCGCGCGTTGGTCGGCGTTCGCAAGTACATCATCGGCGCGACCAACACGCAGGATGTCATCCAACTGAACCTCGAGGAGAAGGTCCGCAAGGACATCCTCGACATCAAACTGCCTCCGGCCAAGACCCCGTGATCTGAACCCATTTTTATGAAAGCACAGAAACTCATCAACCTCGTCGTCGGCGTCCTGCTGTTGCTCCTCTTCGGCGTGCTCTTGTTCGCCTTCCAGGTGCGGGAGACGGAGGCCGTGATGGTCTCCACGCTCGGCCAGCCTTCCGCCCGCGCCTACAGCCCCGGCCTGCACCTCAAATGGCCGTGGCCGATCCAGACCGTCCAGCGCTTCGACAAGCGCATCCGCGTCTATCAGACCAAGCACGACCAGATCGCCGATAAGGAAGGCAAGCCGCTGATGATGATGGTGTACGCCGGTTGGCGCATCGCCGATCCGGCCGTGTTCAGCCGCAAGTTCGACGACGTGCAGGCCGCCGAACGGAGTCTCGGCGAGATGGTCTCCTCCGAGCGCAACGCGGTGGTGGGTGAAAATCTTTTCGCCGACTTCGTCTCCACCGACGCTTCGAAGGTCAAGTTCGAGCAGATCGAGGCACAGATGCGCGAACGCGCCGATCGCAAGGCCCGCGAGAATTACGGCGTCGAGATCGCGTTCCTCGGCATCCACCGTCTCGGCCTGCCCGAGAGCAGCACGCAGGTCATCTTCGACCGGATGAAAGCCGAGCGGAAGGGCGTGGTGGACAAGCTGCAGGCCGAGGGCGAATCCGAGTCCAAGCGCATCAAGACCGCCGCCGAAACCGAGAGTGCCAAGGCCCTCGCCGCCGCCGAGGCGAAGGTCATCGAATTGCGCGGCGCCGCCGAAGCCGAGGCCGCCAAGTCCTACCACACCCTCGAGCGCAACCCGGAGTTGGCCATCTTCCTCCAGAAATTGACGACGCTGGAATCCTCGCTCAAAGAGCGGTCCACGCTCATTCTGGATGAGCGGACGCCGCCCTTCGACCTCCTCAGCCCCGCTCCCAAGAACAAGAAGTGACCCGCCTATGAGCGAACTGAAATCCACCCCACCGGCCGCCGATCTCCCTTCGTCGCAGGGCGAAGCGGGCGCGCACGCGATGGCCGAGGCGCTTCGCGGCAGCTTTGTCTTCATCAAGGCGGTCATGGTCGTCCTGATGCTGGTCTTCATCTTCTCCGGCTTCTTCACCTTGAAGCCGCAGGAGCAAGCCGTGGTGCTGCGCTTCGGAAAGCTCTCGCGCCCGATCACCTTCGGGAAACCCATCGGGGCCGAGGGCGTGCTCCAGCAGCCGGGTCTCTACCTCGCATGGCCTTCCCCCATTGATGAAGTGAAGCGCATCGCGGCGGGCCGGCTCCAGAGCGTGGACTCCACCACGGGTTGGTACGCTGTGACGGCGGCGCAAGAAGCCACCGGCCAAGAGCCGCCGGCCGGCCCTACGCTGAGCCCCGCCCGCGACGGCTACACGATCACCGCCGACGAGAACATCATCCACATTCGCGCCAAGCTCGAGTACGAGGTGTCCGATCTGTGGACGTATGATTCCTCATTCGAGAACGCAAAAGCCGTCGCGTTGAGCGCGTTGAACAACGCCATCTTTTACGCCTCCGCCCGTTTCACTGCCGCCGAAGCGGTGAGCAAACAGGCCGCGGTGCGCGCGATGATCGAGGATCGCGTCCGCCAACTGGTGCAGGCCCACGGGCTGCCCATCATTATCGCGCGGAACGCCGTCACGTTGAACAAGCTCAAGGAACCGCGGCAGGTGGCCGATGTTTTCCAGCAGGCCCGCAGCGCCGAGCAGCAGAAGAACACCGCCATCAACGACGCGCGGAATTTTAAGCTCGCCGTCGAGAGTCGGCGGCAGGGCGATTACGAGGCGATCATCAACGCCGGCGAATCCGAGGCGCGGCGTCTCGTGCTCACCGCGCAGGCCGACGCCAAGGCGTTCCTCGCCCAGCTTCCCGCCTTCGAGAAGGATCCGGAACTGTTCAAGCAGCGCCGCCTCACCGAGACGGTCGCGCGCGTGCTCACCAACAAAAACGAGAAGTGGTTCCTGCCCGAGCGCGCCGGTGGCCAACCGCGCCAGCTCCGTCTGTTGCTCGGACCCGAGCCGCTCGAGGCCAAAGATTTCCAGCCCTAACCCTGACGCGCCATGCAAGTCACCTCGCTTTCTTCCCGTCACGAGCACGCCCACGACCACAGTCATGGCGATCACGATCACGGCCATGACCACGGGGATCACGATCATGGTCACGGCGACGACGGGTGCGCCCACGACCATTCCCACAGCAACACGCCGTTGCCGTGGCTGATCACCGGCCTGCTGTTTGTCATCAATAGTTTTATCGTCGGCCTCATTCTCGGGAAGGGGCATTACGTGGATGATTTCAGCGCGATGATCGGCGCGATCATCCTTGGGTTCCCGATCATCCGCACCGCCGTCGAGGATCTTCGCCGCGGCGCGCTCACCACCAACGAACTCGTGGCCATAGCCGTGCTCGCCTCGTTCGCTTCCGGTCATTATCAAGAGGCCGGCGTCGTCGCTTTCTTCATGCTGCTGGGCGAGATCATCGAGACCCGTACCGCGGCCGGCGCGCGCGCCTCTATCGAGTCGCTCATCAAACTCACCCCCACGAAAGCCCGCCGCATCACGTCTGCCGGCGAGGAGGAAATCGCCGGGAAGGATTTGAGCATCGGCGACGTCATCCGCATCCGGCCCGGCGACAACGTCTCGGCCGATGGCGTCATCGTCAGCGGTTCCGGCTCCATCAACCAGGCCAACATCACCGGCGAATCGCTCCCGGTGGACAAGAAGCCGGGTGACGATGTTTTCGCTGGCACGCAGAATCTCACGGGTTTGATTGAAGTGCGTGTGACCAAGGTCAGCGCCGATTCCGCGCTCGGCCGCGTGCGCGAGCTGATCCTCGCTGCGGAGAAGACCAAGCTGCCGCTCATGAAGATCGTGGATCAATACATGAGTTTCTACACGCCGCTGGTCCTCGTCATCGGCGCGCTGGTCTGGGCCTTCACGCAGGATTTGCAGATCGTCATCACCATCTTCATCGCCGCCTGTCCGTGCGCGTTCATCCTCGCCACGCCCACGGCGATGGTCGCCGCTCTTTCCGCCGCTTCCCGTCTCGGCATCCTCATCAAGAATGTCAGCGACATCGAAGCCGCCGCGAAGATCAACGCCTTCGTCTTCGACAAGACCGGCACCATCACCACCGGCAAGCTCGCCGTCAGCCGCCTCGCGCCGCTCAACGGAGCCGCGCCGGCCGACCTGCTGCGTTCCGCCGCCGCCGCCGAGAAGTACAGCAATCACCCGACCGCCAAGGCGCTCGCGCAACTTGCGCAGGAAGCCGGCGTGCCGTTGCCCGAGCCGCAGGATTTTTCCGAGACCGCCGGCCTCGGCGTGCAGGCGCGCGTGGACGGCGCGCGCGTGCTGGTCGGCCGCGCTCAATGGCTGCGGGACAATGGTGTGGTGGATGACTTCACCTCCTCGGTGGACGTGAATGAGACCGAAGGCTACAGCCTCGTGTTCGTCGCGCGTGATGCCAAGTGCATCGGCTGGGTCGGCATGCAGGACCAAGTCCGCAGTGAAGCGCGCGCGGCGCTCGCCGATCTCAAGCAGGAAGGGGTGCGGCGCATCTCGTTGGTTTCCGGCGATCGCACGCCGGTGGCGCAACGCGTCGGCCGCGAGATCGGCTGCGACGATATCGTGGGCGATTGCCTGCCGCAGAACAAAGTTGAGTTCGTCCATCAAATTCACGCCAAAGGCTACAAGGTCGCCGTTGTCGGCGACGGCGTGAACGACGCGCCGGCACTCGCCGCATGCAATATCGGCATCGCGATGGGCGCGGCCGGCAGCGAGGTGGCCATCCACAGCGCGACCATCGCGCTGATGAACAACGACCTCAGGCGCCTGCCGTTCCTCGTGCGGCTTTCGCGGATGACGCGCATGGTGATCAACCAGAACTTTTTCTTCGGCGTCCTGTTCGTCTTGGGCGGTTTCATCCTGGCGGCGCTCAAGGTCACCACTCCCATCGCGGCGGCCGTGTTGCACGTCGTGGGTGCGATGCTCGTGATCTTCAACAGCGCCCGCCTCGTGCGCCAAGGCGAGGAGCTTGATCCCTTCCACGCTCACGCGCCGGCGGCGCCGGCCAAGGCCGAGAATGCCTCCGCCGGCGAGTTGGCGGTGACGCCTGCCTGATACGTCATGAATTGTTTCGTCCACTCACCGGCCGCGGCCATTGGCATCTGCAAACATTGCGGGCGCGGCCTCTGTCGCGATTGCGTGGTTGAAGTGGCTCTGTCGCTGGCGTGCAAGGGGCGGTGCGAAACAGAAGTGACGGCGATGAACGAATTGGCTCACCGCGCGAAAAGCACCTTCGAGAAGGCTGCCGATGCGTACACGAAGACGGCGGTGTTCATGGCGTTGTCAGGCCTGCTGTTCACTGGCTTGGGTGCCTTTACCTTCAAGAAAGGCGGTTTTATTGCGCTGGGGTTGGGTCTCCTCTTCCTGCTCGGCGCGGCTTTTTATTTTCACTCAGCGCGGCGTTACCGCAGTCTGGACTGATATTGAATTATGACGGCGATCGAGACACTCAGTCGGGAGACGGGCCGCCAGCCCAGCTCGGAAGTGGTCATTTCCGTGCGCGGCTTGGTGAAGGTGTTCAAGGATTTCTGGGGCCGCCCCAAGGCGCGCGCCGTGGACAACGTGTCGTTCGACGTGCGCCGCGGCGAGATCTTCGGTCTGCTCGGGCCGAACGGCTCCGGCAAATCCACCACCATCAAGATGCTGTTGGGCCTGCTGCATCCGACCAAAGGCCACATCGAGGTGTTCGGCAAATCGCCGCGCGACGTGCTGACCAAATCGCGCATCGGCTATCTGCCCGAGGAATCGTATCTCTACCGCTATCTGAACTGCCACGAGACGCTCGATTTTTTCGGCAACCTCTTTGAGTTGCCCGACGCCGAACGGCAGAAGCGCGCTGAGCAATTGCTGGAGATGGTCGGCCTGAGCCAGACCCGTACGCGCGTGGTGGGCGAGTTCTCGAAGGGCATGCAGCGCCGTATCGGCCTCGCGCAGGCGCTCATCAACGATCCCGACCTCGTCATCCTCGACGAGCCGACCGCCGGCCTCGATCCGATCGGCTGCCGCGAGGTGAAGGACTTGATCCTCGCCCTCGCCCAGCGCGGCAAGACGGTCATTCTCTCCAGCCATTTGCTCGCCGATGTGGAAGATCTCTGCGACCGCGTGGTGATTTATTACGGCGGCAAGATTCAGGCCGACGGCACGCTCAAAGAACTGCTCACCGAGCGTGATTCGATGCGCATCACCACGCCGCCGCTCTCGCGCGAGACGATGCAGCGCGTGCTGGAGGTGATCCGCAAGGACGTGGCCGAGGACAAGATCCACGTGGACAGTCCGACGCAGAACCTCGAGAGCTATTTCCTCGGCGTGGTCGAGCGGGCGCGCGGCAATGCCGCTGACACCTCCGGCGCGACCTCGGGTCACCACGTTGCGGCTTATCTGCAAAGCGGTGCCGAAGGCAAAGCCGCGAGCCAAGCGGACAAAATGCTCGACCGTCTCGCCTCCCCACAAGCGACTATCGTTCCGTCGGTTCCGATCGAAGCCGTGCCGTCCGCGTCGTCGGTGGATGCGGCCAAGCTCTCCGCACTTACACAGGCACAGCCAACGCCACAAGCCGCCCTGGCGCCCGCGGCCGAGACGAAGGCCGATTTGAGCAAGGCGAACGAGAAGTTGTCCGGATTGCTGGGTGGCGACAAGAAGTGAGCGCTGGCCACTGACCGAACTGATTTCCCTGCGATGCAACAGACTTGGGCCATCATCTACCTGACATGGAAGGCGGCGTTGCGCTACCGCCTAGTCTGGGTGCTGGCGGCGTTGCTCGTGCTCTGTGTGGCGGGGCTTCCGCTCATCATCAAGGATGATGGGACGGCGCGCGGCCTCACGCAGATTTTGATGACGTACACGCTGAGCGCCATCACGGCCATCCTCGGCCTGGCGACACTCTGGCTCTCGTGCGGCACGCTCGCGCGCGATGTGGAGGAGTGCCAGATGCAGATGGTGGTGACCAAGCCGATCGCCCGCTGGCAGGTCTGGCTTGGAAAATGGCTCGGCATCATGGGGCTGAACGCCGCGCTGCTGGCGCTGGCCGGCGGCACGGTGTACGGACTGGTGCTGTTCCGTACGGCGAAGCTTTCGGAAAAGCAGCGGGAAATCCTGCGTCATGAAGTGCTCATCGGCCGCGCCTCGGCGAAGGAGGTCGTGCGCGATCTGGAACCGCTGGTGGAGGAGACCTTTCGCAAAGAGGCACCGCAGCGGCTCACGCCCGAGCAGATACAGGACAAAAAATTAGTGGAGGGATTCAGGGCGCAGATCCGTGAGGCGTACAAGGCGCGCGAGCAGATCATCCGGCCCGGCTACATGCGCGAGTGGAAGATCAATGTGCCGGCGGCGGAGAATTTCGCGACGAACCACATCGTCGTGCTGCGGGTGAAGTTCATGTCCACGCAGATCGCTTCCAGTCCCCAGCCGTACATGACCATCTGGGAGGTGGGCAAGCCGGAATCGCCCAACCAAGTGCGCGGCGCCAAGCTGCTGACCACGGACACGTTTCATGAGTTCCCCATCCCCGCCACCGCCATCGAGAAGGACGGCACGCTCACGGTGCGGCTGACCAATCCCTCGCAGAACAACGTGGCGTTGCTCGCGCCTCTGGAAGACGGCGTGGAAGTGCTCTACCGCGAGTCGGGTTTCGCGCTGAACTTCGCGCGCGGGCTGGCCATCATCTTCTGCTGGTTCGGCCTGCTGGCCGCGCTGGGGCTGACCGCGGCGAGTTTCATGTCGTTCTCGATGGCGGCGTTCGCCTGCATCGGGTTGCTGGTCGTGGTGATGTCCGGCGGCATCCTCAAAGAAGTGGTGAAGGACCGCACGCTCTTCGGCAGCGGCGGGCACGACGCGGCGCAAACGGAGTCCGGGTGGACGCAGGTGAAAGCGGTGGTGGATGTGGTGATGATTTCGGTTTACAGCGTGATGCTCCAGATCATCCAAGCCGTGGAGGAT
>SXGS01474782.1_pt1 | contig 10854 bp, 6 predicted proteins | sample 3174681 | NCBI WGS metagenome assembly SXGS01 (sample SAMN11356861, study PRJNA531348) | freshwater metagenome | isolation source: freshwater sample F1-80 | place: China: Fuxian Lake, Yuxi | collected 2017-12-25 | reverse complement strand
TGAACACGCCGAGCGATGTGGCTGGCGCGGCAGCGAGCCCGAAGTATGACGTGTTCGAGGGATTGCCGACCGCCACGCAGATCAGCGGGCAGTTCGTGCATCGCTTCGGCGGCAGCGACGACAACGACAGCAGCGGCGTGATGCGCTATGTGTCGATCCGCCACGCGGGCGTGGTGTTCCTGCCGAACAAGGAACTCAACGGCCTGTCGATGGGCGCGGTCGGACGCGGCACGGTGATCGAGAACGTCGAGAGCTACGCGGTGGCCGATGACGGCTTCGAATTCTTCGGCGGCACGGTGAACACGAAGTACCTCGTCAGCGCGTTCAACGACGACGACGCGTTCGACATCGACCAGGGCTACCGTGGCAAAAACCAGTTCTGGTTCGCCATCCAGGAACCCGGCCGCAAGGACAACGGCAGCGAGTGGAACGGCGAGCCCAACGGCATCGCGGCGAGCAACGCGCCGATCGCGAAGTATGAGATCTACAACGCGACGTGGATCGGCGCTGGCACGAACACGACGGGCAACAACGGCCTTACGGTGCGCGAGTATGCGGCGCCGAATCTGTTCAACTCGATCCTGACGGAGTTCGGCGGCAACGGCGTTCGCATCACGGATGCGCGCTCGGGCAGCTTCCTGACGAACGGGACGCTGAACATCGCTGACAACATCTGGTGGAACTTCGCGACCAACGGCGTGGCGGTGAACGTGGCGGGCAGCGGTGCCTCGCTCCTGTTCAGCGACGCCTCGCGCCGCAACACGGTGGAGAACCCGATGCTGCGTGGCATCAGCCGCTCGGCCAACGGCGGGCTTGATCCTCGCCCGGCGGCCGGCAGCCCGGCCTTCTCCGGTGCGCGCTCCGTTCCCAACGACGGCTTCTACACCCCGACCTCCTACAAGGGTGCCTTCAACGGCGTGAACTGGGCAACGGACTGGACCGCGCTCGGTGAACGTAACGTCATCACGACGGACGGTGCCGGTGTCCCGGCGGCGTTCGTTCCCGGAATCGTGGTGGTCGCTCCGGCGCTCGGCTACTCGTCCGGCGGCGGCAATCTCACCATCAGCTTCGCGTCGCAGAGCGGCGTGAGCTATCAGGTGCAATCCACGGAAACGCTCGGCGGCACCTGGACGAATGAGGGCGCGCCCCTGGCCGGCAACGGCGGCACTTTGAGCTTCACCACCGCCACCAGCGGCACGGCGAAGTTCTTCCAGGTCATCGTGCAGTAATCTCGTCTTCAGCCAACCCTGATGGACGTCTCCCACGCGGGGAGAGCTTGAAAAGGCTCTCCCCGTTTTGCGTACACGGAGCGGCGGGGTGAATGGGGTGATGGAGTGGTGTGAAGATTGCGAGCCGTTCCAACCCCCACTACTCCATCACTCCATTTCTCCACCACCCCGCGCCTCCTCCGCGCCCGCATTGTGACAAACCGCCGTCGAACCCGTTACGCCAAGGCAAAACCTGCTCTCCACGACGTGTTCCTTTTTGACTCCCGCCAGCTCCACGCGGATAAAGACAGCGATGAAAAATTTAAGCCTTCTTGTCCTCGTTGCGGTTCTCGCCGGATGCTCCGGCCCCAGTCCCAAGGGCTCCGCCCGCTTCGATGAATACGACGCCGTGAAGATCGAACAGATGGTGGGCAACAACGTCTCGCGCCGCCCGTTGCAGAAGACGATCGTCTGCCTGAACGCGCGCCGGGAAGCGCGCGCCATCACCGTCGTGACGAACAGCATTGTCACCAGTGTGACAAACCAGATTGTCAATGCGGTGACAAACCAGACCGTCACCGTCTCGACGAACGTGGTTTATTCGAGCATGACGAATCTCTCCCCGGCTGTTCCGGTGTCGGTCGTGCAACCCTCGGGTGATGCGGCGGCGGAGACGAACGCGCCCGTCGTGGTGATTTCCCCTGCGGCGCTTTCGACCAACGTCACCGTGTCCGTGGCCGCCAACTCCAGCGGTTCCAGCGCGCCGAACCAGCGCCAGTCGAACAACCAGCTCATCCGCACGTTCAACAACCAGCTCACAAGTTCGTCGAACAACCTCTCCATCGCGCTGATGACGAACATGGTCGTCACGGCGGAGACGAACATGGTCATCAACTACGCGACCAACACGAGCGTCGTCTCCGTCACGAACACCATCGTCACGCCGACGAACGGCATCGCCTACGATTACTTCCTCTTCACCGAGATGATGACGCCGCCGGATTTCACGCCGGTGCCGCAGGGCGAAACGCTCGTGCTGTTGGTGGACGGAGTACGTTACCCGTTCACCGTCGCTCAATCGACCGCCGCGTTTGTGCCGCGCAAGGGTTTCGCCTCGGCGCTGTATCGCACGACGCCGGAGACGCTCGTCGCCCTTGCGAACGCGAAGGAAATTCGCCTGCGCGTCAAAGGGGCGAACAGCGTTATTGAGCGCGAGATGAACGACAGCAGCCGGGAGAACTTCCGCAAGTTTGTCGTGAAGTTCTTCGCCTCGCCAGATGCTGGGGACGAGAAGTCCGCTGATGCCGGAGTTGATTCCCGCATCGCCCAACGCTGAGACAAAGCCCACTTCACAACTACACACTGACCTATGCCACGCGACAACTCAGACACGAACGAGGAATCGGGATCGGGAATGAAGGTGATGGCCGGCTTTCTGGCTGTCGGCCTAGCTGCGACCGGCTTCTTTTTCTACAAGAGCAAGGAAGCCGCCGCCCAGCAATCGGACGCCGACGCCAAGACCATTGCCACCTTGTCCAACCAGGTGAGCGAAGTGCGCACCCGCCTTGCGATGGAGACTGGGATGAATGGCATCGGGCAGAGCAATCTTCAGTTTCAGGTGTCGAAACGCACCGGCGAACTGGCTGTGACCTCGAACCGTCTTTTTCAGACAGCGCTGCTCCTGAGCAACGCCCAGCATCAGGCCCAGTCCGCCGAGAATCAGCTCCCGGGCAAGGCCGCCGCCATCGCCACGCTGGAAGCGCACCGCGACCAGTTGCTCCGTGAGTTGGAAGTGATCCCCGGATTGCAGCGCGAGATCGCAGAGCTCAAGCAACGCAACCAGACCGCACAAGTTGCGGCCGCCGGCGTGCAGGAAACCTTGAGCCGGTTGCGCACGGAGAAGGCGAACCTGGAACGGTTGCTGGATGATCCGGCGTTCCTTCGCGTGCAGGCGTCGCGTGCTGAAGATGCTGCGGCCAGCCGCCAGCGCCTCGCTGCGAAGGGAAGTCTCAAAGCATCCGATTCGCGTGTCCGCCTGGAACTCCAGCCGGATGGTTCGGTGCGGCCTGCGGTGCCGGATGCCGCTGCAACGGCGAAGTAAATCCGCGCTGCTGATTCGCGGGCCTTGCTTGCCAAGTTCGCTGCCTAAACAGAGACTCATGACATGAGAACCGAAGGTCAGGCGTTGGTGCGCGGAGGCGAATTGAGCCTCCCTTGGAATCTTGGCGAATGGGTGGATCCGGCGACCTTGCGCGCTTGGGTGGAGGAAGAAATCGCCACGCTCGATTGGGGGAACCCGGCGGTCTTGGAGTATCTCCGCCGTCGGCCCGGATACGATCCGCGGCGGTTGCTGGCCCTTGTGTCCTTTGCTTACCTGACCGGCACGTTCGAGTCGGAGGAGGTCGAGCACCGGATCCGGAGTGACGAGGAGATGGTCAAGATCGCCAGCGGAGCTTCGCGTCCGTTTGTGGCCGATGGCCTCAGCCGGTTCCGTCGTGAGAATCGCGGTCTGGTCAAATGGGTGGTTGCCCAAGTTTTGAAACGGGCACTGCGGGCGCAGCTTGGTGACGCGCCCGTGCCGGCCGGCTTGAAGCGCCGCATCTTGGACGCGGCGGCCACTCGCGTGGATCAAGCCCGTCAGCTCGACCACAGCCGCGAGCGCGAGGATATCTGACTGCGTTGGCGGAAGGGGAGGTATTCAGCTGCTCTTCAGCACGATCTGGATGATGACATTGCCGGCGTCGCGGCAGCGGTCGGTGACGCGTTCGAGCAGGTCGTAGAGATCCTTCAGGAACAACGCCCGGCCTACATCGGTCTTGATGCGATAAACCTCGCGGGAGAGTTCGGTCATGATCTTGTCCACGTCCCCCTCGATGCGTTGCAGTTCGGCGTTGTGCCGCTTCATCTCGGTCAACGGCGCGCCTTTGCGGAGTTCGCCCACCATGACGAGCAGGATGTTCGTTGCGCGTTCCAGCATTGCGACCGGTTGCGAGAGATCCACACCATCGAGGAACTCCGGCGCGAGCAGGATGCGTTCGCCAATCTTCTCGACCGTCTTTGGAATCTTGTAGAGCGACTTGGCCAGCGCCTCCACATCTTCGCGCTCGAACATGGTCATCACCTGCGTGGCCAGGGACTCCACGATCTCCGAGTTGATCTGCTTCTCCTTCCTTCGGGAATCGGCGAAGGCGGCGAGCGAGCGGCTGCCGCTGGGAGTCTGGAAAAACTGGGTCAACGCCTGGGCGCTGGCCCGCGCTTCGACGGCGCTGGCTTCCAGCAGATTGAAGAACCGGTCGTCCTTACCGAGTGCGTTTTGTAGCGAGAACATGCGGCGGTTAATAGTCTGGTTCGCGGGATAACACACGTTGAAATTCTGTGACAAAACAGACTCAATCCGGTGACAGGGGTGCATCTTCCGAACTGAAGCGCCCCGGCCGCGCGCCAGCAGCCGGGGCGTGTCGTTTCCGACTTTGGGCCGCGATGGTCGCAGCCCGGGGGAGAATCAACGGTTGCGGATCATCAGCAGGAGCTGACCGTCCTCGAGGGTGTTCGCGGCGGGAGCGCGGGTCGGCCCGTGCGCCTGAACGTCGAACAACCACGAGTCAGCGCCGAAGAGCGCGCCGGTGTCGATGATGCCGGAGGTTTCCCAGACTCCAGGGCCGGTGACGATGCCGTCGCGGCCAATGCTGGTTTGCTCGACGACGTTATCCACCGCGCCGGTGTGGAGGTTGATGCGCCAGATGTTGCCCTTGCGGCCCTTGGCTCCGATGACGGGACGGCTCTGGCCGGTGCCGTCTTCCTGGATCATGATGTAGTCCGCGCTGACAGCCATGTTGTCCGGGCTGAGGGCGATGTCGCCGCCTTCGGCGATGATCTGGTCGGCGTTATACATGACCGTGAGGCGCGTGGTGCCGGTGATGTCCCAGGACTCGAACGCGACTTGATAGAGGCGACCGAGCTGGTTGCTCGCGCCGCCGCCGGTGGTGACGAAATAGAATTCGTTCGGGGTACGCGGACGGAACGCGCCGTCTTCCACGCGGTCGAAGGCCAGCGCGCCAACAGCGTCGGAGGCGACTTCGAGTTCCGCGTCGGTCATGTTTTCCGCGCCGGGCAGCGCGACCCAGCGTCCCATGACGGAGCCGTCGGCGAAGCTGGCTTCGCTGGTGATGTTCGTGTCATCGGCGACGAACACGTAGAGCGTGCCGTTGTCGAGGCCGTTGCGGCGGAGCGGGCTTGCGCCGACGGTGTATTCCTTGCGGCCGACATACATGTAGAGCTGGCACTGACCAGCTTCGCCGTCTTCGAGACACATGACGGCGGTCTGGCGGCCGCGAGCCGGACGGACGACGACGTTTTCCCAGGCCATGTGGCCGAGGCGGGGCAGCGTCCACGCGGCGTTGTCGAAGACGGCGACAGCGATGCCGCCGCGTCCGTCGAAGGTGTTCGTGCCGCCGGACTCCTCACCCGCGAAGTAGATCGGACGGTCAAAGCCCGCTTCGGTCCACGAGAGGCTGCCGGAGCAGAAGCGTGAGAAGGTCGGAGCCGTGTTGCTCACGGTGGCGATGGGGCCGAGGAAGGTGTTCTCGGTATAGACCGTGTCGAACGCGAGATCCCCAGAGAGCACCGAGGCATCCGCGCCGAGCTGGAGCTTGGAGACGAACGCGCCGCGGATGAGCGGTTGACCAACGAGCGGCTCGGAGCGGGCGAAGCCAATTGCTTCGTGGTTCATCAGGACGGACTTGGTGCCGTCGCGGTTGTCATACGCACCGAGGCCGTCCGGGATGCCGATCATCTGGAACAGTTGCGTCGTGTCGCTGGTGCGCGGGACGCGATCCCCCACGCTCAAGAGAGGCAGCACGCTGTATTCAGCGTTCACGCCGGCGGCGTAGGGGTGGATGCTGGTACGGAAACCGGTGTGCAGATCGCGCGCGCTCTTGGGCACGAAGACGTAGGCGACACTGTAGGACTCATTGCCGGCCTCGTCCATGCAGCGGACGGTGATGGTGTAAAAGCGGCCCTTGCCCTGGGTGTTGCGCTCGGCGCGGAGGTTCGCGGAGAGCGGCCCCGTGACTTCCCAGTCCTGGATGTCGCGGGGATCGCGGCTGTCCTTTCCATCGTCGTCCTTGTCCTTGGCGGACTTCTTCCAGCCCGCGACGTCTTCGTTGCTCGTGATGGAGATGATTTCGCATGTGAGCGTGCTGGAGCAATTGTCCGTGCCGGTGACGCTGACGGTGACGGGCACCATCTTGTTGTTCGGCGGCCAGAGGTGGGTCTGGCTCGGGACGACTCCGGTGATCATGGGCCGGGTTTGATCGGCGACCGTCACCGTGGTGGTGCAAGGCTGGCTGCGGTTGCCAGCGGCGTCCGTGGCGATGAGCGTGATCGTGTGCGTGCCAAGACCGAGCGGCGCAGTGGGCGAAGGCGTCTGAGAAACGGTGACCGGAGCCGCGCTGTTGTCGCTCACCGTGGCGCGGTTGCGCAGGTCAACGATGGCCGTGCAGTTCGTGCCGGCGGCCACGGTGCTCGGGGCGGGGCAGGTGATGCTCGGGGCCGTGCTGTCCGCGCCGACGCGGAAGGCGAGCAGCATGTTGTCGGCGAAGATGGTGTTCGTTCCGACGATCTGGCCGTTGTGATACACGAGCGGCGCGCGGAAGTCGTTGTCGTTGCCGACGAGCAGCAGGTAGTCGTTCGGAGCCGAAGGATCGTTCAGCGGCAGGACGGCGAGGGCTTCCCATTTTTCAGAGAGCGTGTTCGCGTTCTGGTTGGAGACGGCGGTGTTCAGGCCGTACTTCGCGAGCTGCGTGCGGTTGAGCATGTCCACCAAGTCGCGGCTGGCGACGGCGACGATGTTGCTCGGGAGACCGCTGCGCGGCAGCGTGAGCGCGCCGGGAGCGCCCTTCTCGAGATCGTAGCCGGTGCCGAGAATGTTCGACGCCGCACTGGCGTCCACTTCCACGATGCGCTTGTAGAGCAACGCGCCGGCATCACCGCCGAGCCCGCGTCCATCGCGCTGGAGGATGAGGAAACGTGTCTCGCTGATGGCGAGGATTTCGCTCACGGGCGTGTGGCGGTTGTTCGCCTCGGCCGCGTTCAACGGCAGCACATGCACATACTCGGCGATGAGCTTCTCGAAGTTCGGCGATCCAGGTTCGATGTCATACACGAAGATGCGGATGTTGCGGCTCGGGTTGCGATTCTCGCCGTCCTGCACGAGCGGAGACTGGAGGCAGCCGATGAGGCGTTTGCCGTCAGGCGTGACGCTCAAGCCTTCCATGCCACGATTGATGTAACGACCGGAGTCGTTCGTCGCGACCGACGAGGAGGTGAGGTAATTCTCCACGCGCGGGAACGCCGGACCGCTCTTCGGAATCACTGCGGCGGGCAGCGGCAGCACGTTCTGCAACGCACCGGCGCTGTCGAAGCGGTAGATGTTCGGGCCATACTCATCGCTGATGTACCAAGTGCCGTTCGGGCCCGCCGCGATGCCTTCGGGGTCGAGGCTCCACTTGCCGCCGCCGATGCCCGTCGCGAGCGTCTGCGGATTCGTCAGCACATTCGTGTCATCCGGGTTCGCGCCGGTGAAGAGATTGCCGCCCTGCGTGAACAGCATCGTGCCGGTGTTGTAGAACGTGATTTGATCCTGCATCACCGGGCCGGGGCCGGCGTAAGGCGTGATGGAGAACGCGAGCCGTTGCACGCGCGGATGATAATCGGTGAGACCATCACCGAAGCCGCGATCCGGCAGGCCGTAAATCGTGGCGTGAATGGTGCCGTTGCTGTGAACGACCGTCGCCGGATCGATCCACATGCCGGAGAAGATGCCGCCGAGCGTGTCGAGTCCGGCGCCGAGTTGATCAAAGGAATCGCCCGGCAGCCGGCCGACGCCGACGAGGCCGAGATTTACGAGAGGCTGGGCCAGGGCAGCGCCGCTGGCGGCCAGCCCAAGCATCACCGCGAGGAGATGGACATGAGGTTTCATTACATTCATTGGGTGTTGGTTGTTAACGGACGCGTGCATGTCACCAGCCGCGTGTGGCGAACAAAGGTCGGGCGGGTAACGATGGCGTGAATATGGGATGTGCTCGCGTTGCTCGGTGGTGAAGTTTGTTCGCGCTTCGTTCCTCAGTGCTCAGTGGAATGGAACGCGCACCAGGGAACGCGCTCTCTGTTCCATGCGTATCGCCGCGCGCGTTACGCCGACGCTCATGCCCGGCGCGTGCTAACGCACGCCATGCCGGGCACCGGGCAGCCAGGCGTCTCAGTTCGGATGCGCGCGGACGGCTGCCCTGTCGCTACAGCGCGCGCGTCGGACCCGTCTCGACGCTCGAATGCTCCGGTTGCAGGCAACCCATCCTGACCGCTCGAACGTTTTCTATGCGCGCTGTCGGCGTATGAACTGCTCGCCGCTGACGCGGCTCGACTTGGGAAGGTGGGGCGCGTCGCTCCGCGTGCGCCGTTGTTCGTTTCGAGCGCCAGCCCAGACCGGCGAGCGTGCGCGATGCGCACCATCGCCGGATTGGTTGGCGCGTTTGTGCCTGACTCGACGACTTGAGCCGGCACGTCCATTCCGCTGCGCTTCTCGTGCCGGGGCTGCGCCCACGTCACGACCGCTGCACTCCATTCCCGGCACAGCTCAGTCGCGAGACAGGCAGGCGACCAAATAAGGCGGTCTCCGACCGCTCCATCCGAAGCCCCAACGGGGCGCGATATGACAGCCCAGGGCATCGCCCTGGGTAACGCGACCGAAGAAGTTTCCCAGCCCTGTAAGGGCGACACAACACGCCCCGAACCGCTGGCAGACTGTGGACCGAGATCGCTCCGGTGCGTGGCTCCTCGCGCTCATCCACAGACTGCCACCGCAGGAAACCCAACGCCTGACTCCGTCCGTTTCAGTCCGCTGCACTCCACTCCATTTCGCGGCTGCCAACGAACCGCTCCGCTGGCCTGCCGCTTCACTGCGTTCCGTTCCGCAGCCTGAAGCCGTCGGAGACAGGCAGGATAATTCTCGCTGTCGCTCGCCCGCGTTCCGCGTCGGTAGGGACGCGTTGCACCTCGTCCGAAAATGGATTGGGTCCGCGCCCGCGCTGAAATCAAACACGCTTCGTTCGTCGGATGGCATGACCGAACGGCTTCGCTGACGGTGCTCGTTCCTGCGCGCCTGTGGCTTCGCCTTGCTCTCCCCGATCAAACACAAGGGCTGTTATGTCTTCGTGTCTCCCCATTGCCGGCACCCGCTGCGCAGGACCCCCGGCAACAGGTCCCCGCCGCCTCCCGCCTGCACCCGCCAATCCATCCGGCGGCCCGATTCACGAAACATAACAGGGCCTTGTGTTCAATCGGGCGTCCTCGCCTGTCACGCTCACTGCTAATCCCGCCCTCGCATCCGGCGGGGCAGTGCGCGCGCCAGTCTCGCCGGCATCCTTCACGCCATCCGCCTCACTGCGCTGTGAATGGTTGAGAGTGGAGAGTGGATGGAGCTGCGAATGCGCTTCGCGCAGTACACCTATCAACCATCCACTCTCCACCATCAACCAATCCAGAGCGCGGGCGCATCCCCTGACCCCCACCCCTCCCATAGCGCAACGCCCTCCCGTCCCCGAGGGCTGCGCTTCATGAAAACAAAAACACGGGAAGCCACACTGCGGCCATTCACGGCCTTTTTTCGCTTCGCGCTTCATGTCGTCCGTTCCCATCGCCCTCCTTTGAGCGCCGCAAAATCGTGGCGTCCTCAGCGGGCCCCTTCTGAAGCGCACTTCCCGCAGGAAGCCACGATGGCGCTCAACTCCAGAGCGAAGGGCGATGGGAACGGGACGGCATTCATCAAAAAAAAGCCATGAACACCAAATCACAAAACAAGAAAGCGCCAGGGCTCCGAGTCCGGTCCAGCATTCATCAATCTCAGACCACTGATTCCGTTGCTCCCGCACCGGTTCAGACACCAGCACCAGCACAGACGCCAGAGCGTCCGCGTATCGACCTCGCCCGACGGCAGGCCAATCGCGTGTTGCCCACCGAGCAGTTGCTTGCATTGCTTCGCACCAAGGCACCGCGTTTCTTCGAGTTGGCCGAGGTTGTCGGCCAGTGGGTCTGGATTCAGTTCCCCGACCGCCAGCCGCCGACCATCACCGCACAGTTGGCCGAGTTCGGTTTCCATTGGAACAACAAGCGGCAGGTTTGGCAGCACCCGTGCGGCCCCATTGAGACGGACGCTTCACCCGCCGATCCCCGCGCCAAGTATGGCGCTCGCCACGCTGCCGACTTGCAGCCCGCCTGACACCAACGGGGCGCGGTTTCACCGCCGCGCCCCACTTCCTTTTCACACCATGAACCATCAAGACCAGAACAACGCCGAGCCTTTCGGCCCCGTCATCTACAGTTACACCCGCGCTCAGGCCGTCGCCGACGGCGTGCAGGTTGAAGTCACCAAGACCGCCCACGAAGCCGGGATCAAGTTCCCGGTGTTCCTGACGCGCACCGTGTTCGACGCCTACGTTGAAGTTCCGCCGAGCGTCACCGGCCAGGACGAAGCCGGGCGCCTTTGGGACATCGTCTGGATGCTTCGCTTCGCCATCCTCCGCAGCCGACCCGGAGCCGAGCGCATCCCCGTTGCGCTCTATGTCCGCAACGACAACCGCCGCGCGACCTT
>SXGS01224737.1_pt1 | contig 10854 bp, 8 predicted proteins | sample 3174681 | NCBI WGS metagenome assembly SXGS01 (sample SAMN11356861, study PRJNA531348) | freshwater metagenome | isolation source: freshwater sample F1-80 | place: China: Fuxian Lake, Yuxi | collected 2017-12-25 | reverse complement strand
GGGCAAAGTTTATCGAACTCGGGCGCCGCTGATCGGCTGGGTGCGTTTGCGGCCGGAGAAATCGGTTTCGACAAGATAGCGCGCCTCGGCCTGCGCAACGGGAGCGGACGCCGTGGGAGTGACATCATGTTTCTGGCCATCCCAGGTGACACCGACGAAATCAGCGAGGCCGCGTCCCGGCTTGGTGCCCTCCTTCGGTCCGGCGCCGAGAATCACGTTGCCGGTGATCACCACGCCAGCGTTGCCGTTGGCGAAATGCAGCGCGTTCTTGTCGCGCGAATAGAGGATGTTGTTCGCGACGACCATGCCTTCGCGGGCATTCCACGACCCGCCCTTAAAAGCCACGCCGGTGTTGATGATCGTGTTGTGCAGCACCTGCAGGTTCAGCGTCTTGCCCTGATGATCCGTGCTGGCGAAGCCGGATCCGGCGGCGCTGATGAGCACGTTGTTCCGCACGATGGCCTCGCCCTGCACCTGCATGGCGCTGTCGGCGCTGCGGCGGCAGAGATTGCGCTCGATGATGTTCACGGGCTTCCCGGCGGTGCCATAGACGGTAATGCACGGATACTGCGTGTCGTGAATGTCGTTCTCCGCGATCAGATTGCCCCACGAGCCTTGTTTGACCTCGATGCCATCGCCTTGCTCGCCCTTGCAGTCGTGGATGTGGTTCTGCGCGATCACGCTCTCGCTCATGATGAACTCGCCGTTATTCGCGCCGAGATACATGCCCTCGCCGTGGCCGCCGCCGTGGTGCAGGTGATTGCGCGTGAGGAAAAGCCGGCGGGTGTTCGCGCTGTTCGCACTGAGGCAAACCTGGCCGGTGTGATGAATGTGGCATTGGTCAATCCACACCTCGCTGCACTGCCCGAGCCGCAAGCCGTGACTCCCGCCGGTGATCTCCACCCGCGCAAGGCAGAGATACCGCACCGGACCGCCCTGCCCGATGTTCAGCACGTTCTGCTTCGCATCCGGCCGCGTGAAGATCACCTTCGCGCCCTCCTCGGCCACAATCCAGATCGGCGCTTCCGCCGTGCCGCTCACGAGGATGTCCCACAGGCGATTCACGCTGTAGGTGCCGGCGGAGATGACGAGTTTGTCACCGGGCTGAAGCGCAGCGATCGCTTTGACGAGCGAATCGCCATTCGGCTGTGAGTGCTTGATCACCCGTTTCGGAGCAACGCCCGCCCAGTCGGGGGCGTATCGAGTGGCAGCAGCGTGCAAAGGGGCCAACGGCGCGAGCAGCAGGGCGGTGAGGAGGGTGAAGGTGGGGTTCATCGTGATTGAGATTGTTTTGATGAGGTTGCAGCCGTAGTTCTTCCATTTCTTCTACTTGGCGTCCTTTCGCTTGCCTGCCTTGCGCATTTCTTTTTTGTCACCCTTGCTGGTGGGTGAGTCCGGCTCATTGTGCGCCGGCAAGAGCGCTTTGAACTTGGTCATGATCTCCTGGGATTCGGGATTCGCCGCGAGATTCTTGTGTTCCAGCGGGTCGGTCGTGTGGTCGTAGAGTTCCTCGGCGCCATTCGCTTTGCCGCCATACCAGGTGTAGCGGTAGCGGCCATCGGTGAGGGAATGGTTCCTGAACTGATAGGTGGTCAGGGTGGGATGATTCCACTCCATCTTAGGGTTCTTCAGCAGCGGCGCAAAGCTGCGTCCTTCGTTCTCCGCATTGGGCGGGAGGCCGCACAACTCCACCAACGTGGGATACATATCGAGCAGGCTGACGACTCCATCACATTTGAAGTCGGCGGGAGTCATGCCGGGCACGCGAACCATGAAGGGCACTCGGTCAGACTCTTCCCACAGATCGGTTTTGCCGTATTTCGTTTTCTCGCCCAGATGCCAGCCGTGATCGCCCCACAGCATGAGGATGGTGTTGTCGGCATACTTGCTCTTCTTCAATGCATCGAACAGCACACCCAGGCAGTGGTCCACGTAACTGATGTTTGCCAGGTAGGCGCGTTGCGCTTGCTTGTGCATGTTGGCTTTGTCGATCGCTGGGAAAAAACCGATGCCCGGCTTGAAGATCGGCTTGCCGTCCTTGCCAACGATGTCATCAAGATCATTGCGAAAGATCTCCACCGGTTTGATTTTCTCCAGCGGATAGAGGTCGAAAAACTGCTGCGGGACGATCCACGGCAAATGCGGTTTGGAGATGCCCAGGGCCATGAAGAACGGCTTGCCCTCAAAATCTCGCTTGAGCTGATCGGCCGCCCATTTGCAGGCTACATAATCCTTGGTCTCTTCGACCGGCGCCTTGCAGGCCCCCCAGCGCGCCGTTTCCTTTTCCTCGCCCTTTCCCTGGGATTTGTCCTGACCTTTTTCCTCGGCCGTTGCGCCTAAGACGGATGCTGGGGACTCCTCCCACAGCATGCCTTTGTTGCCGCCTCCGCCGGGAGCGAACTCTTGGAACGCCCATTGGCCCTCATCCATCCCCTCAGCCGTCGCATGCTTGTGGAAGATTTTTCCAGTGGAAAGCGTGTGATAGCCGTGCTTGCCGAAGTATTGAGGAAGGGTGACGACATCCTTGGCTTTCGGGGCGCTCTTCAGGTTTTGAGTGTTGCCGTAAATGCCCGTCGTTGAGGGGCGTTTGCCGGTCAGGATGGCTGAGCGGCTTGGGCAGCAGACGGTGGAGGCGCAATAGGCCTTGTTCATCACCATGGCCTGCTCTTTGGCGAGCCGGTCAAGGTTGGGCGTGATGGCCTGTGAGTTGCCGCCGAAGCACCCGACCCAGTCGTTCAAGTCGTCCACGGCAATGAACAGGACGTTGTAGGGCTTGGCGAGCTTGTCAGGGCTCGTTTGGGCTAGCACTGCAGACGACAGCGTGAGGATGGCGAGGAAGAGTATCTTTTTCACGGATCGTCGTTAGTTAAAATGTGGGAAGAAAAAGTCACCTCACCTCAAGGCCTCTGCTCACCACCGTATCCGGCTTGTCCTTCCCAGCTTTGATCGTGTATTTGCCGGGACCATAGACACGGGGTTTGAAGGACTCGGTTTGTGAGCGCACGGTGTAGAGAATCTCACCCGTGGACTCGGCGATGACTTGGACGACGGGATTCGCCACGCCGTTGAGTTTCACCGCGGGGAGTTGCGCGTGGACTTTGCGGCCGTCGTTGGAGTCTTGAGTGATGGTGATGGGCCAGCCGCGGAATTGAGCCTTGTTGCCATCAGCGACTTTGGCAAAGCGGGGCCAGCACTCGAAGGTGATCTTGCGGGTCTTCTTGTCGAAGCGGATGAGGCCGTAGCCGTCGGCCCGTTTCTTCTCGTCCTGCACGTTCTCGGGGTTCGCGTAGGCGAGCATCGAGATGAGGTTCCCGAGACCGTCTTTGAAATCACCGGTCCACGGCAGCGGGCTGTTCGGCACGGGATTGGGGCCGGCTTTTTCATCGAGCGGATGCCACCAGCGGCCGTAAATCGTATTCACGAGTGCGGGACTGGTGAAACTGAACGGACCATCGCGGAACTGCTCGATGCCATGCTGCACGACCACGGCGAGGTGTTGGTCGCCACAAAGATGCGGCGCCCAGGCGCGGCGGATCTCGAGTAGCGCACGATTGCGACCCGCCTGCGGCCAGCCATTGCAGTCGAGATCGGCGAGCAGGCGCTTATCCACGCCACCATGCATGTGCACGGCTCCGCAGAAGGCGGTGGCGGAAAGCACGCACTTCATCTCCGCGCCGCCGCTGTAGTCCTGGCTCCACTCGCGGAGAAACTTTTCCTGGCGTTTGCCCAACAGCTCCAAACCAGGCAAATTGATGCTCTTGGGGTCATACGAGGGATCGTTGATGTGGTCGGGACGCGGTCCCATCTGCGGGATTTTTCCGGCGGGACCACTCTTGAACTTCCGGTCTTCCAGGATGGCAAAATCAACGCCGCTGACGACCATGCGGGTGAAATAGACTTTCACATCGCGATTCACGTCGCCTGGATCAACGGGGTCCGGCAGGTGCCACGACTGCTGGCGCTGCACCTGATTCACATACGCCACGGGATAGCGAAAACCGCCGTCCGCGTCGCCTTCGATACTGGATTGCTTGCCGCTCTCGCCCCAGAGATTGCCATGACCGACGTCGTGGTCATCGGGAATGCACACGCAGGGGCGATCACGGATGATGTCGCGGAACTGAAGGCCGAACTCGATCCAGCCGGCGGTGTGCTCGGTGTGGCGATAAGTCTGATCGCCGCCGAAGAAGAGCACGTCGGGGTCTTGAGCGCGGAGATTCTCGATGATCTCCGTGCGCGGTCCAATCGTGCGACTGGAGTTGCAGCTCATGTTGGCGATCACGATCTCACTCTTCTCAACCGGATCGCGGCGAATGATGCCTTCAAACATCGCCTTCTCGCCGTGACGCACTCGGTAGGGCACATTTTTCGAGCCATCCCAGCCTTCCACGCGAAACTGGGCATCCCATCCCGGATAATGCACGTCCGCTTTGGCGATCTCCTTCCAGTCGTCGCCCTTGGGTTTCACTTCCAGCCGCGCCAATCGCTCCTCCCCCGGCTTCAGCGGGAAGAGCTGGGCATTCATCTTCAGCACGCCTTTCTGCTGCGTGTATTGGGCGAAGCACACGACCTGATCGCGCGGCACATCCATCGCAGGCGCAGGCGGTTGGCCTCCTTTGGGCTTCCCTTTGCCTTTCGGCTTGTCATTGGACGCCGCAGCCAGCGTGCCCTGCTTCCACCACTCGCCCGTGGTGAGGGATTCGAGATTAGGGAACTCTGAGCCAAATGGCTTCGCTGCGACTGCGGCGATGCCGGAGGTGCGAACGAAGAGAAGGGGCGTGACTTGGAGAAATATTCGACGTGTCAGTTTCATGGTAAGGGCGATGTTAGCGTGTGACGAGATTCAGCGAATCTCCGCGAGAGTCGAAATGCTCGAGTGTGAGCTGCTCGGCGGCGGCAGTGCCGAAAGCGGCGCGGCGGCGACGATGAACTCCAAAACGTGTTTCATGGGTGTGGGGAGGGTGGTCGAGAGTTGCGTGAGGGGCTTAACGGGCGCGGCCATTTCTGCTGCTTGCCGTTGCTGATGTATTCCTCGCGGGTGACGAAGCCGTCCTTGTTGGTGTCCATCTTCTCGAAGCGTCCCCCAGCGGCGACGGCATCGGACTGGTTGGTGGTGTAATACTCGCGCGTGAGCTTGCCGGTCCTGGCCTTGTCCAGCCGGTCGAACTTCGCCGCGCGCTCGGCGGCGACGGGGTCAACGGCCGCGCCCGGAGTTGTGGACGGTGCGGTGGCAGGCTTCGCCGGTTCAGCGGTCTTTTTTTTCCTATCCTTCTTCGCATGGCGGCCGGTGCCGTCGCCGCTGTCAGGAATGCCGCCGGCGGGATTGAGCTTGGCGAGCACGGCGGTGAGGCGGGTGCGCGCGGCTTTGGCGGCGTCGGTGTCGGCGGAGGCGGCGACGAGCTTCTCGGTAAAGGGCGCGCCGCTCATATCGAAGAGTTCGCCTCTCTCGTTCAACTTCCAGCCGGCTTCACGGACATACCACATGGCGGCGAGTTGGTTGTAAATCCACTCGCGCTTGGAGCCGGGCTCGCCGCGCAGTTGCGGGGCGAGGCTGTGGCCGTCGAGGACGACGCCTGCGGGCAGTTTTCCGCCGCTGAGTTCTGCGAACGTGGGGAGCCAGTCCGTGGAGTCGATCAGGTTGGCGGAGACTTTGCCGGATGGAACTTTGCCGGGCCAGTTGGCGATCGTCGGCACAAGGCCACCGCATTCGAGCATGGAGCCTTTCATACCGGAAAGGTTTCGTCCGCCGATGGTGGACAGTTTGTCTTGGCCCTTGCCGGTGCCGTTGTCGCCCATGAAAACGATGAGCGTATTTTCGCGCAGCTTGAGCGCTTCGAGTTCGGCGACGAGTTTGCCGACGAGTTTGTCCATGTAGCGGATGTTGTCGCCAAAGAGGTCCTTGCTGTCGGGCGCGCTCTCGGGCGCGGGCTGGATGTCGCCATGCACTTGGACCATCGAGTAGTAGAGGAAGAAAGGCTTGGTCTGGTTCGCGCGGAGGAATGTCGCAATCCGTTCGTGCATTAGGTCGGGCATGTATTCCTTGTCGCCGAGTTTCAGTTCCTTGCCGTTCACGCGATAGGCCTCAGCCTTGCCAGCTTTCTTGTTCCAGTAAACGCCGCTGCCATTGAAGCGCAGGTAGTCGTCGAATCCGGCCGCGTCGGGATCGCCGGGAAGCTGACCCCATTTGCCGATGAACGACGTGGCGTAGCCCGCTGACTTGAACACCCGGGCCAACTGAAGTTCCGAGTTTGGCATGACCATGCACGCGTCCTGATTCGACGAGCCATTTCGGAAAGCGTAACGCCCGGTCATGATGAGCGCCCGCGACGGCCCACACAGCGCTCCGGTGAATGACTGCGTGAAGCGAGTGCCCGTGGCCGCGAGCTTGTCGAGGTGCGGCGACTTGTAGTTGTCGGAGCCGTAGCACCCGAGGTTTCCGATGCCGAGATCATCGGCGATGATGAAGATGATGTTCGGCCTGGCAGGCGTCGCGGCGTGGAGCGTGGCCAGTGGAGCCAGCAGCAGGAGAGCGAGGAGTGTAATCCTGAGTTTCATGGGATCATCGCCTTCAATACTGGGTTCAATCGCTGTGCATAGACTGCATAGCCTGCGGGTGACAGATGGATATTGTCGGGCGTGAAGAGGTCTTTCTTGATCGTGCCGTCGGCGTTGGTGAAGTCGCTCCACAAGTCAATGACCGTCACCTTCGGATCGCTGTCGAGCTTCAGCGGGTCGAGCGCGAGATTGGTCTTCTTGATGTCCTCATAGAAGCGCACGCCGGGCGCGTGGCAGGGCAGAATCTTCGCCACGATGACCGACGCCTGCGGAAACTTCTCGCGCACATTCGCCACCACCATCTGCACGCCCTTCGCCGCGGCTTTGATGCCGGTCTCCGCCGTGAAGAACATGTTGTTGTTGCCGATCATCACGACAATGGCCTTTGGCTGAAGTCCCTCGACGCCGCCGTGGTCGAGACGCCACAGAACATTCTGCGCCTTGTCGCCGCCGATGCCGAGGTTAATCGTCTTGTAGTTCGCAAAGTGTTTCTTCCACGACTCATTGAGCACGCCTTTGTCCAGTGGGCTGCCCCACTGCTGCGTGATGCTGTCGCCCACGAGCAACACATCACACGGCCCAGGATTCGCCTTCACATACTCGACCAGCTTCGCATGCGTATCGAGCCAGCTCGTCCCGCCCCAATGCCCCGCCGTCGGCACCACGGGCCAGAGTTGCGGCAGATGCTTGTTCGACTTGCGACCCGGTCGGCGTTCGTGCTCCGGCTTCATAACGTAGGCACGTTCCTCCGCCGTGAGTGGCCAGCCGGTTTTCTGAGGCTCGGCGGTAACGTGCGGATAGTCGAGCGCGTGCAGCGCAGCCAGCGGCGCGAGTAGCAAAGCAGTGAAGAGTGTGAGGGCAGGCTTCATGGCGTGTTCCTTATTCCAGGCGTTTCGGCAGGTGCGGCAGCAGTTGGTCGAAGAGGGCTTGATGCTGTTTCACCAAGCCGGCGCGATCGGCTTTTTCGGCGAGGTTCTCGCGTTCCAGCGGATCGGACTCGTAGTCGTAGAGTTCCGTGGCCCTTGCTTGATTGCCGAAGACGGGCTTATCCGCGCTGAAGTCGGCGGCCCGCCATTCGATGTAGCGATAACGCGGCGTGCGGATGGACCAGCCCATCGTCCCGTTTTTCCCTCGTCCATGACTCATCTGGGTGACTGCGGCTTTGTGGAGGGTCACGTCTTCGCCGCGCATCAGCGGAACCAGAGTCTTGCCTTCGACGTGGGACGGAATCGGCACGCCGGCGAGTTCACAGAGCGTCGGATAGACATCGAGAAACTCGGTGAGCGCCGTGACACGTTTGCCGCCCGCGACACCGGGAGCGGAGATGATGAGCGGAGCGCGGGCGGCGTCCTCGTAGTTGGTCACTTTTCCCCAATGCCCGTGCTCGCCGAGATGCCATCCATGATCGCCCCAGAGGCAGATGATCGTGTCGTCCGCCACGCCGCAGTCCGCCAGCGTTTGCATGAGCAGGCCGACCTGCGCATCAATGTAGGACACGCAGGCGGCATAGCCGTGAATGAGTTCGCGCTGTTGTGCTTCGGGGATGGGTCCCGTTTTGGGCGCGTCCGAGTAAGCCCGCAGCTCGCCCGAGTTGCTGTAGAAAGCAAGGTCGTGCGGGCTGCCTTGAGGAAGTTGCTGAAACGGTGCGAGCGGAAGAGCGGCGCGGTCGTAGAGATCCCAATATTTTTTCGGCGCAATGAAGGGCAGGTGCGGCTTCACAAAACCGACCGCGAGGAAGAAGGGCTGCTCCTTTTTGGCAAACTCCCGGATTCGCTTCGCCGCCGTGTGGGCCACTCCACCATCGTGGTAGGCGTTGTCAGCGATGTCGCACGCCTCCGTCGCGGGGCCTGAGATGGGCTTGCCTTGCTTCAAGGCGTCGGCAAGCCGGGTTTTCGTCGCGGGGTCCTGATAACCTCCCGGCGCGGGCTTCTCGCCAGGAGCCATTTCCCAGGGACCGTAGGGCACCGTCCAGGAAGCCGCGTCGTGCCCCTGATCCACGGTGCGGCCATCAAAGACCTTGTGCAGCGGATGTGTGATGTAGCCGCAGCTTTTGAACTGCTGCGGCAGCGTCACCACCTCCGGCAGACGCGTGCGGAGCAGGTCCTGCGACTGATCTGGATTGAGATACATGCCGGTGCTGTCCGGTCGCAAACCGGTGAGCAGACTGAACCGAGTCGACGCGCAGAACGCCACCTGGCAATAGTTCGCCGTGAAGGTCGTCCCCTTCGCCGCCAGACGGTCGATGTTCGGCGACTTGATCCACGACGTGCCGTAACAGCCGAGCAGAGGCTTGAGGTCATCGGAGATGATGAAGAGGACATTGGGCTTTTTACGCGGCGCATCAGCGGCGAGCGCCGGACTGGTCAGAGCTGCCAGCGAGAAGATCAGGAAGAGCACTCTCATTGTTGACCTCCTTTTGTCATCCTCTTGAGCTGCGTTGCGAGCGCTGGGATCTGTGCCGCAGCCTCGACGGTTCCTGCGAGGTTCACCGTTTCGAGCGGATCTGCTTGCTCGTCATAGAGTTCCTGGCCGACGACGTGGCCGGTCTTGAAATCCCGCCACTCATGATAGCTCCAGCGGTCGGTTTTGAGCGCGTAGCCCATCACCTGCGGCAAGGCCTGCGGTCCGCCGCCCCAGTAGAGCGCAGGGCGGGGATGCTGCGTGAGCGCGGCGGATTTCACGGAGGCGCTGGCGTCCTTCAGCACGGGCACGAGGCTGGTGCCGTCGAACTGAGGAGGAGATGGAAGACCGCTGAGGTCCGTGAGCGTGGGAAAGATGTCGATCAACTCGCTGATGGCGGTCGTCTTCGCGCCGCCCTTTCCGATGCCGGGAGCGCTGATGATGAGGGGCACTCGCGCGTCCCAGCCGAACAAGGTCATCTTTCCCCAGACATCGTGCTCGCCCAGATGGAAGCCGTTGTCGCCAATGATGACAACGATGGTGTTGTCACGGAGCTTCAGTTCATCAAGCGCATCCAGCACGCGGCCAAACTGCGCGTCGGCGAAACTCATCGCCGCATAGTAGCCGTGACGGATCTCGCGCTTCGCTTCGTCATCGAGTGTGCGGCGGACGCTAGGCTCGCCGAGGATTTCGTGGTTCGCGTGAAAGGCGATCTCAGGGGCGTTGCGAGGCCGTGCGGGCGTCTCAATGGCCGGAATGTCCTCGCGGCGATACATGTCCCAGTAGCGCTTCGGCACCTTGTAAGGCGTATGCGGCTTGAAGAGGCCCAGCGCGAGAAAGAACGGCTCCGGCTTCTTCGCGAGCGCACGCAACTCGGTGATCGCGAGACTGGCCGACGCATGGTCAAAGCACGCTTCATCCGGCACGTCGCGGTTTTCGCAGAGCGGGTCCTTTGCGAGGTTCGGCGGCAAAGCAGCTCGATTTGGCAACGCAAACTCATCCTTCGTTTTGCTGCCGGTGCGGCGGTCGGGCACGCTCAGCGTCTTGAAGTCCGCTTCCTTGCCATAACCGCCAAGCACCTTGCCGATGCTCATGGCCGTGTAGCCGTGCCGCATGAACCACTGCGGCATCGTGACCGCATCGGGATGCAGATCGTAGAGATGCTTCGTCATGCTCCAAATGCCGAGCGAGTCCGGCCTGCGCCCGCTCATGAACGAAGCGCGTGATGGACCGCAGATCGGCTGCTGGCAGAAGTTTCGCTTGAAAACCGTGCCACGAGCCGCCAGCCGGTCTAGGTTCGGCGACTTCGCAACCGGATCACCGTAGCAGCCAATCCGGTTGTTGAGGTCGTCGAAGACCACGAAGAGGACGTTGGGCTTCTTGGATATCGGTGCGTCTGCGGCGTGCAGCGCGGCCAGCGGTGCGAGCAGCAGAGCGGTGAGGAGGGTGATGAGCGTGTGTTTCATGGTCTTTTTAGCCCTTTCTGCTTGAGCTTGGCGATCAGGTAGTCCGTCGGTGTGGCGTGGGTCACGTTCGGGGCGCCGGGGTAGACGAGTTCGGCGGGGACGCCCTTGGTGGCGCAGTGTTCGGCGAGCTTGACGCCGAAATTGGCGGTATGCGTCGGATCCTTCTGATCCTGTCCGATCGCCGGCGCGGACCTGAAGGTCATGTAAACGCCAGGGTCGTCGGCGGAAACGAGCGCGTAGGGAGAGTATTCGGCGAGCAGCGGCAGGATCTTGTCCCGGCTGGCGATGAACCCTGCGAAGGTGTCGAAGCCGAACGCATGGCCGCCGTATGTGCTGTTGGGCGTCCACTCCTTCATCTGGGCCGGATCGAGCGTCGTCTGCGGGTTGGTGACAGCCGCGCAGGTCAGGCGGGTGGACTCGCGGGAGACCGGAT
>SXGS01410652.1_pt1 | contig 10855 bp, 13 predicted proteins | sample 3174681 | NCBI WGS metagenome assembly SXGS01 (sample SAMN11356861, study PRJNA531348) | freshwater metagenome | isolation source: freshwater sample F1-80 | place: China: Fuxian Lake, Yuxi | collected 2017-12-25 | reverse complement strand
TTGGTGATTGGTGATTGGTGCAGGTTGGGGCACTCCATGCGGAAATGCAGCAGCGGCAACGGCTCAAGGTCATGGACCGATTCCGCGCGCACAAGCACGGGATAGTCATTTCTTCGGACGTGGCCGCGCGGTTCGTACACGGGCTGTTTGGCTGTGTGCTGTGGGCCGTGTGCTGTGTCTGCGCCGCTGTCGTGGCCGTTGCGCTGTCTCCTTTCTGATATGCTGACTTGCGTTGCCGCGCGCTTTGTGTGCGCTCACAGTGGCCTGGACGTGCCGGACGTGGACTACGTGGTGCACTACCAGATGCCGCGGTCCGCCGAGCTCTACATCCACCGCTCCGGTCGAACTGCGCGCGCCGGCGCCAAGGGCATGACTCTCCTGCTGGTGGGCGAGAGCGCCCAGGAGCAGAAGCACTACAGGACCATTTGCCACGTGCTGGGCAAACCGCGGGTATTGGCACACACGCCTGCGCTTCATTAATCAGCCGTCGGTATGTCTTGCTTGCTCATATTTGTGCATTTGTTCTGTGTGTGGCGTGCAAACGAAGGGAGTGGAGGTTTTGCAATACGAGTCCGGGTATCTCGGCCCAATCCAAGAGCGTGTGAGGCTGGCTCGGCGCGTGGACATCGCGGTGGAGCGTCTGAGTCGCGACCGCAGCAGCGATCAGTGGCTGGTGCGCACGGCACGGGAGATGGACATGGCTCTGGACGAAGATAGCCTGCAGACCTTCGAGGCGAGCTCCAAGCTCAGGCGCCAGCATCAAAGCGAGCTCCAAGAGAGCACGGGGAAGCGCGCGCGCAAGCGGCAGCGGAGAGCGGATGAGGACGACGAGCACTCCTCCCAACTCCACGCCAGCAAGTGCCGCCAGGCCGAGCTGCAGCAACTGCAGGCCCAACTGCTGGCCCTCCTCGCGAAGCCTCTGGTGCCGCGGGGGGTCTCGCGTCTCTACCTCACTGCCAACGCCGTGGTCCCGCAGTTGGCATCCGGAGGCAACTCTTTAGATTTTTCTCAAGTTCGTGGGTTTGCATAAGCAGCAACTAACTAAATAAACACACAGACGTGGGGTAAACTCTCATTTACTAGCACTAGCAACACCTGGGCAAGTGCTGCAGTGGGAATCGGGGAACAAAGCTAGAGTCAAAGCACCACACGGTACAAAACTCGACCACGACTGGAACAAAAATGTAGGCAAATCACCTAATAAGCACACTGCAGCATGTAGCAGTAGCATTCGTACTCAATCACACAAGGCTATGAGTTGGCCACACTCGGGCACGCGCTAGCGGTGCATCTGTGAAGGTGTGGCAGAACGAAGCAAGTCATCGCAGCAAACACTGCGAGTCGAACGATGGGGCGACTGACTGGCAAGTCCGACAGCAAAAAGAAAACAGGAGTAGAGTCTGGGGATGCAGAGTCTAGATGGCACCGCTCATCGCGACAAGGTTTCCGTTTGCTGCGACTGCGGCTGAGCAGGCGCTGCCGCTGCAGTGCTAAAATTGAGGGCAGACAGCCCCTTGGTGGCCAGCACGTGGCACAGCTCCTCCATTACCGCCAGACCCTGCTTGCTGCGGTTGGTCATCGAAGCGAAGGTGTAGTTCTCCATCTTGCTGCGAACTATTGGCAAGAAGGAGGTGATATTGGCGGACTGGTTATACTGCGTCCACGCGGCGTTCTCCGGGTCCTGCGTGTACGTGCACTTCTCCTCCACAACCATCATCGACGATCCCGAGATATTCCTCGAGCGAATGACCATGGTTTTGTTCTTGGCATTGACGACGGTCTGTTCGAGTGCGTAGGCGAGAGATGAGATACCGAGAGCAGACATCCACGAGGGCAACGCGCTCTCGCAGGCAATCAGGCGATACGTAGTCAAGTCGCCTGTCACCGGGTCAAAGTCGCGTTTGAAAGTGTCCACCTCTTTTACATGGTCGGCAAAACGATTGGGATATTTCCTCCAAAACGCAAGCACAACGTTGCTCCAGCCATACCTGTGCGCATATGTAATCTCAGGAAAGACAGGAAACAGACTGCCACAACACGAAAACGAACCTGTAAGTATGGTCGTTTGAGAAGGGTCTCATGTTAAATAAGCCTTAAGTTATTGTTGAGTTGTTGTGAGCAGTTGTTGCCCGACAACAGCCCAAGCCCGCCGTGGAGACTGGAGTGTGGTGGTGGTTTTCGCGTCTGCGTCGCTCCTGAACTTTTGCGTTGGTTTTTTTTGTCGACAAATGTGTCGTGGCCTTGGCTTTCAGCTTTTGGCGCTCCGCAAAAATTCATCACGTCGACGCCTGATGAGAGACCACGACTTTTTCACGCGGGGTGCGCAGCTGCTGGCGATTTTCCCGCGACCTGAACCGGTTGGGCATTTGAACCGGTTGTGGCGCACAGTCGCGGGAACAGCTCATCTGCTCACACTGTGACTGCAGCTCGACGGTCGAGATTTTTGGGGCGAGATTTTTTTTCGCCCACTCTGCTGCAGCAGCAGCTACGTTAGCTGCTGCAACTTGTACCAATTGTACACAACTTGCTTGCGCTTGGGTGCTCATGATAAAGGAGCTCGTTATTTTTCATTAGGCTCAGCTCTCTTGACTGCACACTGCGTTCTTATGTGGACTTTCGCCATCTGCAGTGATTAGAAGTACGAGCACGTGCACCTACTCCAGATAAGAGAGTTCTCAAGCTTCCCTCGCGTCGCAAGACTTGGCTCGCTGGAACTGAAGGGTGAACTCTCTCTGAGCAGGTGTGTTATCATATTCGTTAATGTGTCAGGGTCAGGGTGCACTCAATCGGTTGTTACACTCTGTGCACTCAGAAGCTGTCGTCGACACTGTTCTAGACGCAACCATGTCTCGTTCGTACGGCAGCATCTCCGACTCGCGGCCTTTGATGGAGAGTGACAAGCTGTCATCTTCTGCGTACGATCGCATTGATCGTGCAGTCGCTGCCAGCCATCGTGACATGAGCATTCGCATTGCTGCCACGTACATTCTGGACGCCATGCGAGCCCGATCTACTTTCCACCTGTCGATCCCTGCTGGCACCACTTCTTCCGCCCTCGATGCCTACGCCTTCCTCTCATCCTATCTCTTCCGCCGTTTCATGATAGTTATCTCTTGGCTGCACCTCTCGCTCATCCTCTTTGAGCCCGCGGTCTCTGCATATGGTATCCCCATTGGAAGTCCGTTCTTTCTGCTTCCATTTCCCGCCGTGCCTTTACTTGAGCTTCTCTTTCTTTCCATGCATGCCTTCCACTTGTTCAAGCGTCACGTCGCGCAAGATGGCTCCCCCACGAGCAAGATCACCGTGGGATCCATTCTCACGGTCTGTGTTGCCGACACGTTAGTCGCTCTCTTCTTCCCCTCGCTCGCGCGATTGCGCGTGACCTGGCTCTTTCGCCCCTACTTCTTCGCACGCCAATCTCGACTTCTCAAGGACTGTTTTGAGGTTATCTTCGTGATCTTCAAGGAGATCTCATCGTACTTTGTCCTCGCAGCCACCTACATCCTCAGCTTCGCGTGTGTGGGCACGGTTCTCTTCAGCGAGATCGACACGGAGCAGTTCGGCAATGTTGGCTCCGCGGGGTGGTCCATGCTTGTGGGCCTCACCACATCCAATTACCCCGACCTCATGTTTGCTGCCGACGGTGCCAACCGGCTGTACGTTCTCTATTTCGTGGTCTTTCTGCTTATCGGTGTGTTCTTTCTCCTCAACCTCGTCACTGCCACCGTCTACAAGGCATACAGCGGCTCGTTCCAGGGCAAGCTGAAGGAGAAAGTGTTGCGTGTCGAAGCTGCTCTCACCGAGGCGTTCGCCATCTTGGACGCTCACGACCGTCCCCTCGTCCAAGGAGGCGGCATCAATGCCGATCTCGCTCCGATTGATGACGATGAAAAAGATGCCCGGAAGAAGCTGAAGAAGAAAACCGAATTGTTAGAAGATGGCTGCGTGCAGTACGAATCATGGCTGGCGCTGTGCCACGTGCTTCGGCCAGAGATGGGAGACGACGAGCACAAACTGGTCTGGCTGGCTCTCGACCAAGACGGCAGCGGCACCGTGACGCTGGACGAGTTCATGTTTCTGGTGCAGTACTTCGGAGTGCAATTCCACCGCCGCACCTTCACCTTCAGCCAGGAGACACGCTCCAAGACGTGGTTCAAATGGGCGGCTTCCGTCCAGCGGGCCTGCGCCTCTTTGGTCGATTGCCCCGTCCCCTCCCGACTGCTCTCCACAACTTTCTATCCGTTTGAGATTGTGGTGAATGCGTTTCTGGTCGTGAACCTCGTTTTACTGCTGCTGGAAACTACTGGCAATTTCGACTTCACGAACAACGAGGAGCTGTTCCTCTGTCTGTTTTTCGTGTTTGAGATGGTGGTTCGCACCATCGCACAGGGAGCCCCGTGGTCGCAGGAGAAAGATCGCGATAAGTTCGACGCGTTCGTAAACGTCGTGTCGGTGTTTGGGGAGCTGTGGAGCGGTGCGGGCAGCGACAGCGAAGCCACCAACTGCTTCCAAGCCATACGTTTCTTCCGAATCGCGCGCTTCCTCGTGCCTTTTCGTCCCCGCATGCGTACTTTTGGTGTCACCGTCAAGACGTGTTTCCCCATTATGGGTGTGATCTTCTGTCTGCTCTACGATTACGCGGCGATGGGAATGTACTTCTTCTCTGGTCGTGTGAATTCCGATATCATTCCCGCCGACTCCGCGTTCGGTGGATCTCCGGGTTACATCGAACACGTCAATTGGGATGACTTCCCGCGCGCTCTGCTGACGGAGTTCGGGGCGTTGACCATGGGATCATGGCACAACGTGGCGGACGGAGGCGTTCAGGTGGGGTTATCGTTTGTGCCCTTTCGTTCCTTGCTTTCTTCCTCAATCTCTCTCACTCTCTCACTCCATTTAACTCTTCTGATTAGTTTCAGGCAACCTCAAAGTGGGCATACCTTTATTTTATCTCTTTCTACGCGGTGGGTGTGGTGGTGCTGCTGAATGTCCTGGTTGCCTTCACAATCGACACCTTCATGATGATGGAGGAAGACACAGATGACGCGCCCCAGGCCCTTGAACCGGAAGCTGACTCTAAGGATGGTCCCAGCAGACAGATCGCCACCATCGTGAATCCGCTGATGCGGCTGCAGACTTTGACGCGACAGCACTCAGTTGATATGGTGGCGGTACGACAACGCCTGCAATACCAGAGCAAGTTGGTGAGACTGCTGGAGGACGACGAAGACATGAAGAACAAAATCTCCATGTTTCAAGGCGTTGAGTTCTATGGGTAACTGTAACTGCAGCACTGTGCAAAAATGGTGGTGATGTGCCCCACCCCGCGGGCGCACTGGAGGAAATCCCCTCCCGCTAGGTCGCACGCACGTTGTATGGTCTACGTCTCACGAAATACAGCGGGCTTGCATTGTAGCTGATGAGGTGCCTCAAGGTCTCGAGATCTATGCCTAGCACACTTGCAACCGGGCAACAATGCAACTTCACTTTACGCGGTTGTTTTACGTCGTCACTTCTCGCCTTTTTAAAATATAAGCCCATCAGTACTCACAGCCATTGGTTTCACCGTCACCAGTGACGGGTTAACGTCGCCGACTAGGAGTTAAGGGGTCTGCGAAGGGATTAAGTGGGCGCTCTTGGGCCGAGGAGCAAATACGAGCGGAGTTATGGTCTTGGGACCCATAGTCAAGTGCAGCTTCTCGGTAAGGTCGCAGGGCCCGCGGGCTTGGATGGAGAAGCACTGCAGCAAACAGCCCACCGCGAGTTGCACCTCCGTGATCCCCAGGTGCATGCCCACGCAGATGCGCCGCCCCGCCCCGAAGGTGTACAGGTTGGTGGCATCATTTTGGACGAGGTCTGCGTTGGCCACGGGCGTGGGGGGGCTTAGGAAGCGAGACGGATCGAAGACCTCGGGGTTGGGGAAGAGGTTAGGGTCGTGGTGAATGGCGTATACGTTCATGAAGACCGCGACCTGTGATATGCGTATGCGTATGCGCACGCGCAGCATCGTGCATTAACACTGTATCAACATTCCAATAGCGCGAGTTTACTCACTCCCTTCGGAATTGTGTAGCCCATAAGGTGATCTTCCTCCGTTGTGCAGTGGGGCAATCCCAGCGGAGCGACCGGTTTCAATCTCCACGTCTCCCAAACGATGGCCTACCGAATCGAATTCCTCAGTCCATTCACATAGAAACGTCGGGCTCCGGCGGATTACCTTAAGGAACGGCAAGTTGGCAATGTCGCTTTCTTGCACGAGACGATCGCCCACCACCGCATCTAGCTCGTCCTGCGCTTGCTGTTGCAACTGGGTCAGGGGCAGAGCCGGAGGGCGGAACCGACGACGAGCAAGCCGCAACGCACAGCAAACACGAAACAGGGGGTGAACGGGTGGGTACTGATGTGAAGCAAACAGGGAGCGAAGGAGCGGGTACTGACAGTGAAGCACATCGACATCGATATCCTACATGCGGGTGCATAGCCAGGAAGAGAGCGGCCCACTCGACGGATGTGCTGCTCGTGTCGATGCCGGCGAGCAGCAAGTCCGAAAGCATCATCATCAGCTCGATCTCGCCCAGCCCTTCCGCCTCCTGATGCGCCAACACCGCAGCGGCAAAGCACAGTTGCCGGTTGTTCTCCGCGGCCTCCACGTCGAAAGGGCCCGCGGCGCGCATGGCGGCCCTCACCCGCGCGAGCTGCAGGCGCAAGTACTTGTCGCGGCGCTCGCGGATGGCCAGTGTCTCGCCCACCGCCCGGTTGAGGAAGGGGACGAACCGCAGCCAGGGAATGAAGTTCACTGCGCGGACTCGAGCGGCGGCGAAGACCAGTTCGTTGATCTCCAGCACCTCCCGCAGCTCCGGGTTGGTCAGATCGTCGCCGTAACTCATGCCAAACGCGGTGCGAGTGATGACGTTCAGGGAGAAACGCTTGAAGTACGTCCGCGGACACACCTACAGTCATGGCAACGCAACGTACACGTACGCATCAGCGCACCGCACCGCATCGCAGTCAGTCGCAAGTTACTCCGAGGACCTCTGCCCCGTTGGTAGTTTGCAGCGAACGGAGAAGCCGCCGCACCTCAGCGTCTACGAAGGACGTCAGCGACTTCACCGCACGAATGTTCAGCACCTGTGAGTGTGTGGCAAGTCACAGCACCACACGTATACGTATCAATGATCGCAATCCACCCACGACCAACCCCACCCCACCCCCCGCCGCCCCGGACCCACCGCGCCTTTTGCGTACTCACGGACCGAACGCGTATAGCGTGCCCGTACCTGATGGGCGATGCGTCGAAGCTGGCGCCAGTTGTCGTCGTAGCGGCCGCGGGCAATTGATTTATGGTCATGGCTTAATAAATCAGAAAGCTGCGAAAAAGGATAGGCACACGGAAGTATTGGTCTTGCATGACTGAAACGGTATCTCCACATGCACACACCAGTGCCAAGGACTAGCTATAGAGGAGAGGTGGTACAACCAATTTCGAACATACCAACGCATCTGGTCTCGATGAGTAGACAGCTCCCTTCTTAAACAGCGCCTCCTGCACTGCGGCGGGTGAGCTGAGTATCAACACAGGTCTGACGTCGAAAAACACAGTCATGAGGGGTCCGAACTCTCGTGAGAGCTCTGCGAGGTGGCGATGCACATCGCCCTTGATGCGCAACAGATTTCCGAACAAGGGGAGTGGGGCCGGTCCCGGAGGCATCCGCTTCCGGAGCCAACGAACCGTCTGCATGTAAAACCAGAAAGTTGAATGAGAAGGTGACAAATTTATAATTCTCTCATTCATATTGACATGAATGTTCAACGCGATATCCCCAGCTAGCTTAGTGCCCGAGCCCCACACAATACATGTATAGACAAATTCATAATCATGGCAGAGCGCCCGCATTCGTACGCACCAGCCACCACCGCAGCAGCCAAAGGCAGCATAGTGACACGAAAGCGATTGCCACTTGGGCGTAAGTACCGAGCTGGAACACCATGGCCTGATGGTGGATTACGAACTTGTATGCAGCCCAGGCTTCAGGCTTTTTGAAAAACAACACCAATAACACACCACCCAATTGGCAGAAGCCATGATGAGGCAGCTGCCACCACCACGTCCTCCAGTTCGGCCTCTTGGTTCGGCTGCGTGCGTCACGGTGGACGTCCCGCAATTCCCGCCAAAAACTTTGACTGGCAGCTGACTGGTTGAGTGATGAGTCACTCTCAATGATCAGTTTCAGATATTTTCAAACGAAACGGACCACGTGCCTCTGACATCAGACGAAAAAACAGACTGATTGTTCGCCTTTCGTGCTGAATCAGATGCTGGCTGCCGCAGTGCAGCAGCAGCTGCAGGCTGTAACGCGTCGTAAGCGACTGTATGTCGCTGGAGGCTCCGGTACTAGTACTAGTAGTAGTGTGATCGACGAAAATCACAATAATTCCCGGCGTAGGATCGGAGCCGTAATAAGGAACCATGTTGGGCAATCCGCTGTCACGCACACATTTTCGTTCCACATCGAAATCGACGTCATCGCGATCGGTTATGCGCGAGATTCCCCTGGTCTTCATCCACGGAATGAAAGGATGCCATCTGGTGGATGGATGCGACCGCGTCCGCTTCCTCTCTCTCTCGCAGGTTCTCGTCAATGCTGAGACACCCGCTTCGCTTTCGCTGCCTCTCAGCTGGTCGCCCGCGCCTTCGCGTACGGCGCTCATCGACAGCGCAAGGCCAAGCGGTTCAAACACTGTGGCCAAGACGGCTCATGATCAGCGGAGGTTGGACTCTGGCGCCAGCGGGCCCGCTGATCCGCAGCTGCAGTCGTGTGCGTCCGATGGGGACAGAGCGCTGCGAGCTGAGCTTAGCGCTCACGGACACGCATTCGATGAAGCCCAGCCCCTCTCTGCATCCGAGCCTGATCCTGGGCGTGGGGCTGAGCCTCGCGTGTGCGAACAGCCTCCGCATAATTCGCAGCCGCTGTTCGGCGAAGGTGCGTGCGGCTGGGTCCAGGCCACCGATGACCTGCGGCCCGCAGGCCCCGTGGCCTCAGTGGGCGCCTTCCTCTCCAAGAAGCCCCTCTACGAGCCCTTTCTGCGCTGGGCGGCGCTGCAGACGCGGCCTTTCTACCCCTTCAGCTACGACTGGCGGCGCGACTGCGAGGGGGCGGTGGGGCGGCTGTTGGCGTTCCTGCGGTGCGTCTCGCGGCTGCACGGCGGCCGGCCCGTCCAACTGGTGGCCCACGGCGTGGGAGGCGTCATCGCCTACGCGGCCATCAAACGCCCCCAAGATGTCCGCGACGTCGACGTCCGCGATGTCCGTGTGCAGCCAGCAGCAGCAAAGACGCACACGATTGATATCGCGACGTCACTTCTGAACCGTGATAAGGATAGCGATAACCATGATCATGATCATGATCAGGGTGATACACGTGAATGCGCAGCTAGCGCTAGCGTGCGCGTGGCGGGCGTCACAGATGTCATTGGGGACATCTCCAGCTGCACTGTCTTGGGCGAGTGCGAGTGCGAGTGCGAGTGCAAGGTTAACGTTAACGGTGATCCTGCAGCTGTAGCGGGTCACGCGCACGAGCTCATCCACTCTGTGCTCTTCGCTGGCGTGCCATTCCGCCCTTCCGCTGAGCCCCTGCGCGACCTGCACCTGGGGTCCACGCTTGGACGCAACTGTGCTCTGCTGCACCCCACAGTGGCTGCCACCTTCCCCGCCTGCTTCGCGCTCTTCCCCGTCGGCGACCCCCACGAACTGGTCCCCGTCGCCAGCGCAGTGCGGGACGAGGCGGGGAACGCTGTGGCCTTCGACTTCTTCAGCGCGGAGGACTGGGAGCGGGAGGAACTGGGCGTGTTCTGTCCACAGAACCTGCCATCCGCGCCCTCCCCCGCCATGCGAACCCACTTGCGACACGCGCTGGCGGCCGCCAAGACTTTCCGCCAGAGAGTGTTTCAGTATACGTGCAGCAGGGGCCTAGCTATGGGTACCGGTGGTGATCCCGAGGGTGCACACGGCAGTGGAGGCAGTGCACGTGGCGGCAGCTGCAGTACTACTACTACTAGTACTGCGGGCAGCTGCAGTGTGGGCAGCGGGAGCTCTTGTGTGAGCAAGTGCGGAGGGGCACGTGCCCGCGTGCGCACGGGCCAGCGATTGGCGGTACCGGTGGCCGTGCTGGCTTCCGACTCGGTGCCCACCGTGGTGGCCGCCACCCGATATCGATCCGCGTCCGCGCGCGCGGCCGGCAGCTGTTGGGACCTCTCCGACGGCCTCTCCGTCCCGGGAGATGGGAAAGTCTGCCTCGCACACGCCGTGCCGCACGACGTAAGCATCTCATCTCATCTCGTGCGTGTGCATACATGTATGCTCGTCATTCCGGCGAGTAATGATTGACTCTGCTTTACTACTTCGACCACCACTGTAGCTGCTTTTGATGATTTGTGTATATATGGAACCTCTCATATTCACTTGTGCTGGCTTGTGTTTCTTTTGTAGTTACAATTCCGCCTGTACACCACACGTGCGGATCATTGGTCACTGCTGCACGACACGGAGTTGGTCTCCCGCATTCTACGGGAGCTCTTCGAACAGTCGACCACAGAAGCAGATTCGACAGCCAGCCAGCCAGCCAACCAGAACAGACAGACAGACAGATTGATGGGCTGAGCCAACGTTAACGTACATGGCCTGGCGAAGCATTGTTTTGCGGACGGACTCGAAAGGAGCGATGTCGCGGTCGGCCATCTCAACCGCAAAATCATTTGAAAGCGTTCGAATATGAGTGGGTGCCCGGAAAGGATATAATAAATAACAGCGACTCCACTGAACGGTGCAAAGCATCAATTGGCGAGAGAGAGAAAGAGA
>SXGS01599646.1_pt1 | contig 10858 bp, 8 predicted proteins | sample 3174681 | NCBI WGS metagenome assembly SXGS01 (sample SAMN11356861, study PRJNA531348) | freshwater metagenome | isolation source: freshwater sample F1-80 | place: China: Fuxian Lake, Yuxi | collected 2017-12-25 | reverse complement strand
GTGAAGCCATGCCAAATGCGCTTGGGCGCCGACCAAACTGGCTGAGCATCGTCAGGATTCGAACAAACGGCGGCCCAAGATCCGGCACGGCCATCGAATTGCATCATCGACTGACTGAAGAAAATCCAAAGCCGCCCCAGCGGATCGGTCCAGAGGTTGCCCACAAGGATGCTGCGATACATGGGCAGGTTCTTCGATTGCCCATCGATGACAAGGCGAGGCTTTGACCAAGTGGCGCCATCGTCGTCACTGGAGGCCAAAACGAAGAAGCCCTTTGGGCCGTCTTCACCGCCGACCCAAGCGGCCCACAGCCGTCCGCCTGGCGTACGTGCGATGCCGATGTTCATCCCGTAGTCCAGTTGATCGTAGTCGTAGCGCGGTAAGGGAGAGGTGTTTAGCTGCGGCGGAATCAGGGCCAGATCCGCAATTTTCTCCATGACTCTCATTTCGAAGGCGCGAACCTGTTCCGGTGAAAGGTCCAGCGCTTGGCCGGGCAGCAGAGAAGGAAACACGAAGAACCAGCCGAACGACAGGGTTACGTTAGCCAGCATGACGGCGAAGCTGGAAGCGAAGCGAGCAGGGCGAGGCTGCGACATGGGCTCAAGCCCTCCTTCACGGCGACCTATGGAACGGGGCAGCACCAATGCTACGCAGGTTTAAAAGCAATACCGTTCAACGAACGTGGGATAAGCTTCCAGCTTGTCAACCTGTAGCGGAGTTTCGCCATTGCTTGCACAAGATATTGACAAGCTGGAAGCTTATCCCACGTTCGTTGAACGGTATTGGGTTTAAAAGAAGTGTCAATTCTCCGTTTCGTTCGGCGTTCGGCAACGCTCTATTTCGCTCCCGACGCTCTGAGGAGCGGGATACGAAGAGTCCGCCGGGCATCACGGCGTATCCATCTTCATCTCCGCTAACATCATCTCCGCGACGACCAGCGAAGCTCCAACATCCCATGAACCGCATGGCGCGGCGATTCATTTCGACGAGTTGATTCACGGCGATTGCAAATCGCTCAGCTTGAATTTTTGTTGCAATACTGGTCCGCCTTTTTCGTCGCGAACTTGTAGGCGTATTACAGGCGGGTTAGCAGTCCAATCAACTTCAATGAATCCGAAGTTGGTATCGAAGTAGGTCAATCCAACACGATAGGAATTGACCTCGTTCATAAATCGAATTCCAGCTTTCGTGAAATTACCACTCGGCACGTTGAGGCTGCTCGAGGTCGCTTCAAAAAGTGGGTAGTCCAGGCCGGTTGCTCCCGGTGCAAGCCGCATCATCTCCGATAAGTGCCGATCACCACTGATCATTATGACACCACTGGCCTTCGTGTCTCGTATTAGCTTCAACAAACGTTTACGCTCCAACGGAAAATTGCCCCATGCTTCCGAACCATGCTCGTCGGGGAGGAATTGAAAGCTGGACCCGATGATTCGTAACTCCGCAGGCAGTTTCAATTGCTCTTCGAGCCACTTCCATTGCGCGTCACCGAGGACCCTGGCGCTGGGATCAAGGTCGGCCGCGTACTTGCCTCGAAATCCTTCCCCAGGTTCACCGGGTTGGAATCCTAGCTTTAACGGACTTCGAAAGTACCGTAAGTCTAAAAGGATGATCTGTACGCGTTGACCGAGAGGACCGATGATTTGCGAGTTGTAGACGCCCTCCTGATATCGTCGCAGACTGTCCTTTGGGACATCGAAGAAGTCTAGGAAAAGTTGTTGGGAATCACGTTTCCAAGGATACTCAGCCCCGGCATCGTTGGCTCCAAAATCATGATCGTCCCAAGTCGCGAGCACCGGACAGCTCTGCTTGAGCTTTTGATAACCCGGCTGAGCGCCTAACAAATCCCATTTCTTCTTGAGCACCGCCATGTCGTTGGTATCGCCATAAATATTGTCGCCTAAGAAGACAAAGATTTGCGGCTTAAGGTCAACGATGGAGTCCCAAATCGGTTGCGGTTGATCCTGTTTGGCGCAGGAACCAAACGCAATCCGTCGCAACGGCTGCTCCGCCGCGGAGTCCGCGTAACTCCACGAAATTCCGCCGATTACGAACAGAAGCAAAAAGAATGTGAGGCGCAATTGTAGTCTCCGACCGACTTCGGTTACGCGAGCCCCAACTTGATTCGAAGGCAACATGGCCATTTTTGAGTTCCAGGGGTGAGAGTTAAGTGTTCGCGTGTAACACTATACCAGCACGAAGCATACCAGCACGAAGCGCGAGCGAGTGAAAAGTATTACAGTGTCCATTTCCTTAGTTTTTATGTTAGACTTGTAACAGTGTGGAGTCAGGGATTTGCTAGTCGAGAGCTGCGAAAGCGCAGCTCTCGGCAATTGACGCCAAGTCGTCCAAAGTGTTTGGAGTCACACCAATGCTGACCGTGCAAAGCAATCCGAAGAGATTGTGTAATGGGCTTACGAGGCGGGCTGTTCTTCAAGCGGCAGGTTCTGGGCTGTTTGGAACCAGCCTCACGACCTTGCTGGCCGCTGAGCAAGCTGGGGAAGTAATTCGCCCGAGAGCCAAGTCCGTGTTATTTCTCTTCCTTTTCGGTGGGCCGAGCCAACTCGAGACGTTCGACATGAAACCGGACGCATCCTCATCGATTCGCGGTCCCTATCGACCGACGCCGTCGCGAACTCCCGGCTTGATCATGAGCGAGAAGTTACCGAAGCTGGCCAATCTCTCGGACAAGTTTGCGGTCATTCGCACGATGACGCACCCACACAACGACCACAACGCTTGCCACTATATTCAGACGGGCCATCCATTGCCCCAAGCGGAGCGCGGTGCCGATATGGTTGATTCTACGGAGAAGGACTGGCCAGCGATGGGGTCCGTGGTCGAGTATCTCGATCAACGAGAGGATGCTAAGCGACCCTCGAATCTTCGGCGCAACTTTCCTAGCTATGTTTATCTTCCTAATCCTCTAGGACACATACAGGGTTACGATCGCTCTGGGCAATACGCAGGTTGGCTTGGTCGAACCTATAACGCATTGTCGACGAAGATCGCCAAGCGCGACAAAAATGACAATCCGTATTTCCGCGACTGCGTGGACTCTGAGTTGGATTTCCGAATTCCCGGCTGTGCGCAACTCGAGGGCATTACCTTAGATCGTACGGCCAAGCGAATGCAACTACTTCAGCAGTTCGAGGTGGCCCGACGAGAACTCGACTTAGCTCGGTCGTCGGTACATGACTACAACTTGCTTCGCGCCAAAGCGCTGGACTTGGTTACCTCGGAAAAGATGCGATCTGCGTTTGACATACGACAAGAAACAGACAGGCTTCGCGATCGCTACGGACGACATTTGTTTGGCCAGTCGGCTTTGATGGGGCGTCGAATGCTGGAGGCCGGAGCGCGATTCGTAACGGTACTTTGGGACTGTCCTGACGGTTACAGTTGGGATAGCCACCGACATTCGGACGACGTTGGAAAGTACTTGCTTCCTGGCCTGGACCAGACGTTCTCGGCGCTACTGGAAGACATGAGCGACCGCGGTATGTTAGACGAGACGTTGGTCGTTTGCGTTGGTGAGATGGGCCGCACACCCAAGCCCGATACCGCGCAGTGGGGCAGAGGGCATTGGAGTCATTGTTTCCCTGCCGTCTTGGCCGGAGCCGGTATTCGAGGTGGAATCACCTACGGAACATCGGACAAACAAGCCGCCTATCCGGCAGATAAGCCAGTCTCACCAGAAAACTTGAGCGCAACCATCTTCCATGCCCTTGGTATCTCGCCTGACGCACGCATCCATGATTCCCTTGGAAGGCCAGTGTCTGTCATGGATGGCGGTCAACCTATACTTGATCTATTCGGCTGAAAACGTGCTCGCGCCGTTCGCTTGGTCGTGTTGGCTTCGGCCCAACGCTTTCTCATTTCCTTTCAAGCTTAAAAAATCAAAAAACATTACAGGGAACAAACCATGGTTCAACAACTCATCGGCTCATCGGAACTCGCCCCATCGAATCAAGAATTTTCGCGCCGTCGCTTATTGCGGTGGAGCGCTGGTTGCGCTGCCTTGGGTTGTGCCCTGCCTGGGCGCACGCTCTTCGCAGGTGAGGAGGATCGCGAAGCAAAACAGATTTCCGAAAATCGTCGGCTGAAAATCGCTTCGGTGAAGACGTTTTTATTGCGGCACAAACTGTCAAGGGCGCTTGGTGCATCTATCTCCGTTCCCTTGAGCCCCACTCGCGAAACGCTGCTGGTCAGAATTCAATCCGACTCTGGTTTGGTCGGCTGGGGTGAGACCGCACCCATCGGCGGCGCTCGAGGCGCAATCGAGCAACATCTCGCACCGATGTTGGTTGGTCGCAATCCTTTGGAATATCGGCGTCTATGGCGCGATATGTGGGGGGCTAACTTTGGAAACGCGTTGGCGGTCGGCGCCGTCGAAACGGCGATCAACGATCTGCGTGGCAAAGCGCTGGGCCTTTCTGTGGCCGAGCTGTTTGGCGGACGAATGCGGGACAAAGTGCCAGCCTATGTATCTGCCTTGAACTACGTCGAGGGCCGCGAGATCGAGGAAGAATATCCGGCCGTCGCGGCTGATATGGTCAAACGCGGTTTCAAAGCGATCAAAATGCGCTTGGGTCGTTTTTCCATCGCTCGCGAATCGGCCGTGGCGGCGAAAGTCCGCGAAGTCGTCGGTCCCAGCGTCAGACTCATGGCTGATGGAAACGGAGCGTACACGCCCGGCTCTGCGCTCCGAATGGGGCACGTCCTGCATGATCTGAACTTTCACTTTTTCGAGGAACCGTTGCCGCAAGCGCCACGCTATGCAGGGTACGAGGAGCTTCGCCAGAAGATGCCGCTGCCGCTGGCGGCAGGTGAAGTGATCGATTCTCGGGCGACGGCCAAAGACTTGATCGACCGCCGCTGCATGGACTTGATCCAACCAGACGTTTCGCTCTGTGGTGGATTGGGTGAGGTGCTGTTCATCGCGGAGATGGCGGCGCTCTCGGGCATCGGTTGCATTCCTCACGCTTGGGGAGGCGATATCGTGCTCGCCGCATCGGTCCAGTTGCTGTCGATCATGGCCGATCCCCATTGGGGGCTGCCGACCGATACGCCTCTCTTGGAACTCGATCAGTCCGAGAATCCATGGCGAGACGGCTTGGCGGTGAAGCCTCTGGAGGTTCAAGATGGATCCGTGCTCGTTCCGCAGGGATCAGGACTCGGCATCGAGATCAACGAAGAAGTGGTGAAACAGTACGCCGTTTGAGACGCGCCGCCGTTTGTGATCTACTGGTGAGGGTCATGTATACCAAGGTAGATTCAAATCGTTTACGATTCAAGACGACCAGCACTTTGTTACCGTCTGCCGCTATGTCGAACGCAGTGCATTGCGAGCTAGCTTGGTATCTAAAGCGGAACAGTGGCGATGGTCACAAGGCAGCCCCAAGGAAAAGCAGCTTTTATCGTCTTGGCCAATTCGTCGAGTTCCCAATTGGATCGACTATGTGAACGAAGCACAGGGTGCGAAAGAGCTAACTGCTATTCGCAATTGCCTGAAACGAGGTTGCCCATACGGGGATGAGGCATGGTCGGCACAAACAGTCGAGCGATTAGGGCTAGAAAGCACGATTCGACCGCAAGGAAGGCCCAAAAAGACCAAAAACGGTTCCTGACACCTTTTCCTGACGGTTCCAATCACTTCACCATCTCGACATCAAACACGGCATCTCCAGATACCTTCACCTTAAGCTTGGACTCGAACGCGGACCGATAGCGAACCGGAATGTTGCCCACTTTCTTAAACTCGTCGCCCCCTTCGCTCGTGGCCGTGGCGGCAACAGTAACCATGGGAGGCTGAATGCTAACTCCATAGGTACCCTCGGGCAAATTAGCGGAATAACTTCCATTGAGCTCGATCTTCAAGGCTTCAGCAATTCCAATGCTACTGTCTTCAAACGTAATTGTGCCTTCACTTAATGGCTTTTTCACAAAACTAACCATGCCGCTAACTTTAAATGTCTTGGGCTTCGCTTCACCACAACCAAGAACTGCAAGGCTGACAGACATCAGCCACGCATAGTAAAACACGGATAAACTCTTCAACGGCAACTCCGTTTGGTGCTTGGTTTCAAGCATGCTCTGAATAGAAAAGGAAAAAGGGCTATTCGAGGTTTCCCAGCACTTGCCCGTCGTCTTTGTCTGCCAAATTGCGCAGGGTGTCCAGGTCAACGGTTTCCGACAGGAATTGTACTGATCCGTCCGCTCGGCACATATTGACACCGCCAGTATGCGCGGATGCCAAAATCGTGTTGCACGCGCGGAATTCGCTCCAGGCAGGAGTTCCGCCAGCGTTGGGTGGCTGACGAATCGTAGTGACGTTATAGCAACGCAAATCTGTGTCGGGAATCGAGCCATCTAAGTGGGTACCTGTGGAGGACCACGTTCCTACACCGTTCGGAATACGAGGGTTCTTCGAACCCATGACCCATGAACCTGTGGGCGAAATTGACGTCCGTAAAAGCGGGAAAGCCGCCGCATTGACGCCGCGACCCCATTGCGATTGTTCGCTGATAATCATCGTGTTAGATGTACCGTCTGTCACCGCACCAATCTTGTAGGAAATACTCCCTGGGAATACCCCACCAGAGGAATGAATACTACCATTAAAAGCTCTGGGATCAGCCGAACGATGCCGATCGCTGCCAGCGATGAGGATATAGGATGGCCACATGATCTGACGGTTTTGTATAGTCACAGTTTCCCGTAGCGGCGATGATGGGCAACGATACGCACTGAAGGTTGAACCCTGCATGATATCCAAGATCTTGTGAGTCGTTGGATCAACAGCCCCCAACCAGTAGTTGGCAGCATCTCCAAAGCCTACAGCCGACATTTGATTATAGAGATTTCCACCTTCCAGGTAGGGAAGGATGCGCATGAATCCCGATGCTGAATGTCCGAGATTGACAGGACCGATACCACCTTTCATCGCGGCCGGGGGCAGGCGACTGTAGGTTGACTCGTAATTAAGAACTGCCAGCCCCATTTGTTTAAAGTTGTTGCTACATTGCATTCGCCGTGCAGCTTCGCGGGCCGCCTGAACAGCTGGTAGGAGCAATCCCACTAGAATGCCAATAATCGCGATGACAACCAACAACTCCACCAGCGTAAAAGCAGACGTCCGGGAATGAGTTTGTTTCATGATATTTCCTAAGAAAAGTAATCAACGAGCGTCAAAAAATATTCGAAGAACACAAGAGAAGTATACATCGCGAAAGCACAACACACACTCTCTCTTGTCAACAGCCAATTGCTAGTAGGGAGTGGGCAGGGCACCGGGGACACAGCACTTGTTGGAGGTTCGCAAACTGGCAATTGGGCGTTTCTAAGAGTGCGAAAACGAATTCGAGCAGTCAAGCAAGTCGGCGCGAGCGCGCCCGTCGCTTGATTCTTGAAGCTTGTATCGAAGTTGGACCAGCCGAGTGCGTATCAATAGAAACCGACAAAAGGTGTCAGCGACGGTCTTAAGTCTGGTCAATAGGTGATTTCAAAACATTTTGAAATTCCTTTTTGTTCGCGACAGGGATGTTGATTTTTTGAGGCATGGCGACGGTGTTCAAAGCTGTGTGGTCGCGCGGTTGTGGAACGCGAATTTAGCGGTGTATACTGCAAGTGCTCGGTGAAACGGAGCAAGGCTCTGTGGGGACACAGGGAAAAAGGGGACGGGGGTAATATGCGTCACTTTTTGCTCATGTGTAGCTTTTTCGGGTGGCCAATTGGACGGAGAGTATGCCAGACACCGTGTTGTTCCGCAACCTTTTCTGTCCATCTCTCGTCACCATACGGCCTCCCTCGATTGACGCAAGTCCGCTATGCTGCCAACTCTCTTTCGTTGAGTGGTGCGTCGAAAACCCATAGCATACGGGTTCAACACCCAACAAACAACCCCCGTCCCCTTTTCGTTCAGATGTGCTCATAAAAATTAAGCCTGCGTCTCCCGGCAGCCTGCGAGCGTTCAACCGCTCGCAGGCTTCTATCGTGACGCGTGCGACTTGTCGCACCATTCTCGACAGACAGTAACGCTTCAGTTACTTCTTTTTCACCGCCAACAACCCGGTTCCACGTTCCCAGTCAGTGAGCTTTTTGGTTCCCTTGACAACGAAATTGGTCACGTCGAGCGTGTCGAGGCCCGCTCCGCCTCCAAGGATGGCATCCGTCACGGTGACGTTGTTTAACGTCGTTTTGTCGTTGCCAGCTGCAGCCGAGTGGGTCAACGAGGGTGTCGAAACATTCGACAACGTCGTCGTGTCATTTCCGCTGCCGCCATGCACATACAACACTCCGAAACCCATGGTCATGTTGCTCAAATTCGTCGTGTCATGTCCCTCTTCCATATCAATGTAGACGGCGTTCGATCCAATCCCTGAATAAGCTCCAGTGACATTGGACATCGAAACTATGTCATTTCCAGCGCCACCCATCACCTTGAATATTCCGTTTCTCAACTCGAGCACATCAGCCGTTAGCTTGTCGTCGCCAGTTCCCAATTTGATCGTACTGTTGTTACGTAAAAGGACAACACCTCCAGGAGACAAGGGACCGGGAAAGTAGCCTTTGAGATTCACAGCATCGTTTCCGCTCCCCATGTCGGCGAAAAGTTGATCGACGGACGATTGAATTAATTTCAGAGCATCGTCTCCCTTCCCGGTATCGAGTTGAAGAGTTTTTGCGAAGTACGTGTCAGAAGCGGCGATGTCATCCGCTCCATCGCCAGTTTGAATATTCACGTTTCCGAAAATTGTGTTTCTCAGCAAATTGATGCTGTCGTTTCCGGTCCCCGACTGAAATGACAAATTACCGGTGATGCGATTGGCGAACGCACTTCCGAATCCGTTGTTTCCGTTTCCCAGCTGGACGGTGAGGTTTCGCGGAACCGAAACATCGAGGCCGAAGTGATCGTTGCCCTCCCTTAGATCGACCGACATGTCCCGAGTAAATCCATTCAGGGTTTGTTCCGCCGCGCCATTGATGAGAGTTCCTAGAAGACCTCGCACCACGACGGAATTGTTTGCGGCTCTGGGGTTATAGTTGGTGATAACGTCGATCTCGTTGTGACCAGCGTCTCCAATGATGATAAGATCGCCACTCGTGTTAATGCCGGCAAACACATTGCCCGCCATGACTTGACGATTTTCTAATCGTTCGATCTTAAGACTTCTTTTCTTTGACTGCTTCGACATGGACTGTACTCCGAGAAAAAATTGAAGAGGGGAATATCTTCCGCAGCGGCCGTTCATCGAGATGACGAACTCAACCATCGCGGTGGATGCGAGTGACTATGCAAGCACGATGCCACACCAACTATGAGTTCTGTATGTACCGACGATTGCGCAGAGAGCGGAACACGATGCTCGTAGCGCAACGGGCTGAACCGCGTGTAACTACGAGGAATCGCTTCGATGTAAATGCTTGTTTCACGAGATGTAGTCTTGTCGCCACATGTTGCCCAAAGACGACTCGACGCCGCTCTCGATGGTGAAATTTGTCCACAAGGCGTGCCCAAAGCCCGAACCACAGTTGCGTTGCCGGTTTTCTTTTGGTCGTTGATCGGTTGATTGTCGTGCCGTTCCTTCCGTAAACGGCGAAAGCGTCAGTGGAAACGCGCGCCAACTGAATATCGTTGGCAGCCGCATCGCCAGCGATCGCTACGACGCCATTGATCGCCGTCACATCTACATTTCCGGCCATAACTCGACGTTCTTCCAAACTTTCAAAACCCAATCGACGTGAAAACTGTGGCTTTTGCTTCTTCATGATTTTCTCCAAATTAGAAGGGAGGTGATATCACTTTATTCAGCCCGATCGCGCGACCGGAGACTCGGGGCTTCTTCGCTGGTTAAGAACGGTTTTGACAGAAACTGTCACGCGCCTGGCTGCATCCAGCTTCAAGCCACCGAAACGGCTGACGCTTCGAGGCGAATCGATCATCCACTGCCAGTCGAAAACTGAAGCAGAGTCAAGATGGCCTCTAAGTTCCTGATGGTAAAACTGGCTCGAAATCGTTCGCGATGCGAAGTCGAACTTCGAGCCTCCAGAACTAAGAACACCGTTTGGTAAGCGGCGCGAGGGAAATTTTTTCGTAGTCACCAGCCCACCACGTCGGTTAGCTCGCGCATGCCTTCGCGGAACTTCGCGCGGACTTCGTGGCAGGGGACGGTCAGCTTGGTCGAGATCCACCGCAGTGATTGGTCGTTCAGAAAGCGCAGAGTCAAAATCTCGCGAGCCAGCGGGTCGGACAACGAGCGAATCGTCGCGAACTTGTTTGGCTTCTTCTCGCGAGCCGACGATGACGCAGGGCGTCTGCTCATTAGCCGCCACTTCATCTGCGGTGGCGGGGAGCTGGCTGTCGTCGGGCGAAGCGCCAAAGCGTTGTACGCCTTCTCCTGGACGCCGCTTCTGTCGTCCCGCGTCGCGTCGTCGGTTCAGTTCAACGCTTTCTAAAATCTGTCCGACCCATCCGACGAATCGTCGCCGCGCTTCGTCGCCCGAATCGCCAACGTCGGACAAAGAAAAGGGGACGGGGGTGGTTTGTAGGGTGTAGAACCCGTATGTTATGGGTTTTGCACTTTGGATCGCATGTATGCCTCGACAGAAACGTGTTGACGAAGCTGGATACATTTATCATGCACTCAATCGTGGCATTGCTCGATGTACGATCTTTCATAAGCCCGAGGACTATGACGCCTTTCTCCGAATCCTAGCGGAAGGGCTTGAGAGATATCAAGTCGAACTCTTCTCGTTTACGCTTATGCCAAACCACTGGCATTTTGTCTTGCGGCCCGGCAGGGATCATGAGATGGGAAAGTTGTTGCGATGGATTACTGCAACGCATTCCCTTCGG
>SXGS01471546.1_pt1 | contig 10858 bp, 9 predicted proteins | sample 3174681 | NCBI WGS metagenome assembly SXGS01 (sample SAMN11356861, study PRJNA531348) | freshwater metagenome | isolation source: freshwater sample F1-80 | place: China: Fuxian Lake, Yuxi | collected 2017-12-25 | reverse complement strand
ATCAGCATCTGCGGCGTGCAGGAAAGCGATATGCGCGAGCGCGACGCCACGCAGGATCTCGATCAGATTCCGTTCATGAAGCCGATCACCAAGTGGGCCTACAGCATTCCGTATCCCGAGCGCATTCAGGAAATGGTGCGTAAGGCATTCCGCGTGGCCATGACTGAGCCGCAAGGCCCGACGCATCTGGAAGCGCCCAATGAAGTCATGCTACAACAGGTTAAGCCGGAGCCGATCTCCCCTGCCGCTTATCGTGCCACGGTGCCCGCAGTGTGTGATCCCGGTCAACTGGACGCAGCATGGGCATTAATCAGCAAGGCCGAGCACCCGATGTTCGTGGTGGGCCGCGGCGTGATGAAAGAACAGGTCATCGGCGAAATGGAAAAGCTCGCCACCGCGACGGGCATCCCGGTGGCGGTGCTGCAGTATTCGCCGGATGGGTTCCCCTCCACGCATCCGCTCACGCTAGGGCCGCTGGGCCGTAATGGCTTCAGCAGTGCCAATAAAAATGCGCCCAAGGCTGATGTCATCATCGCCGTCGGTTCGCATTTCGATGTGTTCTCGACGATGTACAAATACGGCGTGTTCAGCAAGGACGCGAAAATCATTCATCACACTTCGGCGCCCGGCCAGATCGGCATTGTGTTCCCGGTGGAGCTGGGCGTCGCCGGCTCGTCGGCAAGTTTCATCAAGGGGTTGATCGAACGCAGCGGAAAGGCAGCGCCGCGCAAGCCCTGGGTGGATGTGGCCAAGGCACGCGCTGAGTTTGATGCGGAATTGAATGGCGTGCTGCGCTCTGAAACCACGCCGATTCAATCACAATGGGTGGCGCACTGCATCCGCAAAGTGCTTCCGAAGAACGGCGTGTGCGTGGTCGATGCCGGCAATGGCGGCAAACATGTGCGCAGCTACTTCAAGAGCTACGAGCCGTTCACGTTCATGTGCATCGACGACTGGGCCTCGGTGGGCGGTTCGTTTCCGATAGCGCTGGGCGCCAAGCTCGCGTGCCCGGAGCGCCCGGTGATCTCCGCCTCTGGCGACATGGGCATCATGTGCAACATCGGCGAACTTGAAACCGCGGTTCGCGAGAACATCGCGGTGGTGCACGTGATTTTCAACGACGAGGGCCTCGGCAACGAACGCGCGTTCCAGAACGAACATTTCGGCGGGCGCTTTTTCGCGGTGGATTACAAGAACCCCAACTTTGGCGATCTGGCGAAAGTCTTCGGCGCGTATGGCGAGCGCGTTACCGAACCGGGCGAACTCGAAGGCGCGATCACGCGTGCATTGGCGAGCGGCAAGCCCGCACTGATTGATGTGATGATCGATCAGAACACCCTGGCGCCGGTGGTGTTCAAGCAGTAATTTGGACATTCTCTTTCCCCGCAGGGGAGGGAGAACGTTCACTCTACCTTGATATTCCCGTTCTTCACCACCCCCGAATACTTGGCGATTTCTTCCGCGATGAAGCGGTTGAATACCTCGGGCGAGTTGTGTCCGGGTTCGTAGGCGTTGGTGCGCAGGCGTTCCTGCACATCAGGCAGCTTGAGCGCACGGCCGGCCGCCTGATTGAGACGGTCAACGATGGCCTTGGGGGTGTTTTGCGGCACCCAAAGGCCAAACCAGGTAGTCGAAGAATAGCCCGGTACCATTTCGGCGAGTGCCGGCAGGTCGCCCATTACCGCCGAACGTTTTTCGGTGGTGACGGCCAGCCCGCGCAGCTTGCCGGCGGTGATGTGCGGTGCCATCACCAGCGCACCGCCAAAATAAATCTGGATGTGCCCGCCCAGCAAATCCGTGACGGCAGGCGCATCGCCCTTGTACGGCGCGTGCACCAAATCCAGTTTGGCCAATTGCCGGAATAATTCTGTCGCTAAATGCGGCACGCTGCCGGTGCCGGATGAGCCGAACGTCAGTGCGCCTGGTTTCGCGCGGGCCACATCGAGAAACTCTTTCAAATTGGAGGCTTTAACCGAAGGGTGGACCGAAACGATGAACGGCCCGCGTGCGAGCAAAGTTACGGCGGTGATGCCCTTGATCGGGTCGTAGGGCAATTTGTAGAGGGCCGCGTTTGAAGCATAGCTTGATGCCCCGATGAGGATGGTGTAACCGTCGGGTTGCGCGCGCACTACGATTTCGTTGCCACTGGCGCCGCCCGCGCCGGTGCGATTGTCGATCACCACAGGGTGGCCGAATTCCTCGGTAAGCTTGGGCGCGAGGATGCGAGCCATTACGTCGGTGCCACCGCCCGGCGCGAAGGGCACGATGGCGCGAATCGCTTTGGTGGGCCAGGGGGCTTGCGCCAGTGCGGTGGAATGCGCTGTGACGAGCGCTAGCAACAGCCACGATTGGACTATCTTCAAGAACGGACTCCTTTTGGATACGGGTGATGGATTTGCCGGGCGAAAGGTATCATGCCTTTGCGCAGGCACGCGCCCCACGGTCAACTCTTCGGTGATAATGTGTGTCTCCATCGGAGATAGAAAGGAGCATTTCATGGTTCGACGCGTAGTCACCGGTCACGACGCCAACGGCAAGGCCGTGGTTATTTCCGACGATACCCCGCCGCTGGTGCTGACCAACCCGGCGCGGCCCGGTTATGTGTCCACAGACATCTGGCGCACCAGTACCACCCCCACGCCGGTGGTGGCGAATCACCCGGAGCCAACCCTCGGCCCGCGCCGCCAGATGCCGGAAAAAAACGGCACCGTGTTTCGCATCAACCGCATCATGCCGGAATCCAGCGAAATCACCCGTATGACGCCGGAGCAATCCAAAAAACTCTTCGCCGCGTTGGGCAATGAACAGGCCTCCACCTTTCACAAGAATCAGCGCCATCCGCTGATGCACCGTACCGAGACCATCGACTACGTGCTGATTTTGTCGGGCGAAATCTACTGCGTGCTCGACGACAGCGAAGTGCTGCTGAAGGCGGGCGACACCATGATCCAGTGCGGCACCAATCATGCGTGGAGCAATCGCTCGAATGCGCCGTGCGATATCGCTTTTGTGCTGATTGATGGCAAGTTCGCGCCAGAACTGGCGAAGTCTCTCGAAGGCAAGTGAGCCGGGCCTGGCGCCTTGAAGTGGCGTTCGACTCACTGCAACTTGTTGTTCGTTAGTCAACAAAAGGGAGTAGAGACCATGGCCGGACATCTGAAAAATTTCCAGACAGGCATTCTTGCCGGCGTTCCATGCGCCGCCCGTTACCTGACGTTTGCCGTGGCAAATCCCCGGCGGTTGCGCCCCGCACTGGCTGCGCTGGCTGCGGCAGTGGATGGCGAATCGGTGGTCATGGGTGTCGGTGCGAATCTGGTGGATCACTTGGGAGCGTCCATTGATGGGTTGCGGCCTTTTCCGCGCTTGCGAGGCGCCAAAGTGCAGGTACCCACGACACCGGCGGTGCTCTGGTGCTGGTTACGCGGCGAGGATCAAGGCGAACTGCTGCATCGCTCGCGGGCCATCGAGGCCGTGGCGGGCGATGCATTTAAAGTCGATTCGCTGGCCGCTGGCTTTCGCCACCGCGAAGGCCGCGATCTCACCGGTTACGTGGACGGCACTGAAAATCCCAAGGGGGCGAAAGCGTCGCGCACCGCTATCGTAACCGGTAAAGGCGCGGGTCTGGATGGTTCCAGTTTTGTGGCTGTGCAGCGTTGGCAGCATGATTTTGAGGGCTTCGATGCCATGAGCATGCGCGATCAGGACAATGCCATCGGCCGCCGCCGCCGCGATAACGTTGAACTGGCTGGCGCGCCGGTATCGGCGCACGTCAAGCGCACTGCGCAGGAAAGTTTCGAACCAGAGGCTTTTGTCGTTCGCCGCTCGATGCCGTGGGTGGACGGGCAGCGCGCGGGCCTGATGTTTGTCGCGTTCGGCGCGTCGTTTGATGCATTTGAAGCGCAGATGCGGCGCATGGCGGGCGTTGACGACGGTGTGGTGGATGCGCTGTTCCGGTTTACGCGTCCGCTCACTGGCGCTTACTACTGGTGCCCGCCGGTCAAGCGCGGCAAACTGGATGTCAGCAGCTTGCTGACGTAGGGATTTTATAACTAATTGATTTATAAGGATATTTTAAGGAGATATTGTGAGCGCAGTCAATCCCCGCATTGCCATCCTCGGCATGCATCTCGAAAGTAACGCGTTCGCACCGATCTCTACTGAGAATGATTTTCGCCAGTCGTGCTACTTCGAGGGCGAGGCGATGTTGGCCGAGGCTGCTAAGCCCGCACCCAACATGCCGGCCGAGATTCCCGGGTTTATCGAGGTGATGAACGCCGGCGGGCCCTGGCAGCCGGTGCCCATCATCATCGCCGCCGTCGAACCCGGCGGTCCGGCCGAGCAGAGTTTTGTCGACGCCACACTCGCACGCATGCGAACCCTGTTGGACGCGGCGGGGCCGTTTGACGCGATCTATATTTGCAACCACGGCGCAATGACCGCCTCCGCCAGCGAGGATCCCGATGGCGCTTTGTATGCCATGGCGCGCGGGGTGGCCGGCCCGAAGTTGCCGCTGTTGAGTACCGTCGATCTTCACGCCAACATTTCGCAGCGCATGTTCGACAGTGCCGATTGCATCCTGTCGTATCGTACCAATCCGCACGTTGACCGGCGTGAGCGCGGCTGCGAGGCCGCCACGCTGATGCGGCGGCTGCTCGCTGGCGAGCGCTGGGAAAAAAACATGATTCGCATGCCGATCAAGCCGCCGTCGGTCACACTGCTCACCGCGCGCGGCGCGTATGCCGACATGATTAACGAAGGCCAGCGTCACATTGCCCCCGACTTGCCAGTGGTGTCGATTCTCGGCAGCTTTGTCTTCGGCGATGTACGCGAGGGTGGCATCACCATCCTTACCTACGGGCGCGGCGAAAAACCCAAAGCGCTGGCGCAGCAGCTCGCCGAATTCGCCTGGGGCCAGCGCGAACGCTTTCGCATGACGCTCACGCCCTTAAAGGAAGCCATCGCTCGTGCCGCGCAGGCCGGCCGCAACGGGGCACGCACGGCAGTGTGTCTGGCAGACGTGGCCGACAACCCGGGCGGCGGCGGGCGCGGTAATACCACCGATATTCTTGAAGGGTTGCTCGCCGAGCGGGTTGAAGACGTGCTGCTCGGTAATTTTGTCGATGCGCAAGCGGCAGCGCGCTTTCACGCGGCGGGCGTGGGCGCTACCGTGTGCGTGACGCTGAATGAAGCGTGCGCCGATGCCTTCGGGCGCGCGGTGCCGATTGAAGCCACTGTGCTCGCCCTATCGCAGGGCACGGTCAATGGCAGGCGCGGCATTTACGCGGGCCGCAGCGTAGACCTCGGCCTCGCTGCAGCCATCCGCGTCGGCGGATTGACGATGATTGTGTGTTCGCGCCGCATCCAGTGCGCCGACCCCATGTTCCTTGAAACTTTTGGCCTCGACATCAGCAAGTTCGCTACGCTGGTAGTGAAATCACGTGGCCACTTCCGCGCCGGATTTGACACGTGGTACGGCGACGATCGCATCGTCGAAGTGGATGCCGGAGGCCTGACCTCACCGGTGCTCGAAAACTTAGCGTGGAAACGCATGCCGCGCCCCGTGTGGCCGCTGGATTTGGAGACGCGTTGGGATGGAGCCGCGTTGAACTGAGCGGGCGGAAATGCCGGGCTGCGTCAGCTGTTGGATAGTCGTCAAGCGCTCGAAAATAATAAAATAAATCATATAGTTACAGCGACTTCAATTTTGCCTCCAACGCCTCCAGATAAACCGGAAACTGATGAATATCGTTGTGCCCCGCGCCTTCGACGAGCAGATACTCCAGCGGGGAGCGTACCAACGGACGCAGTTGCTCGCTGTCACTATAGGGAATCAATTCGTCCTGTTTGCCGTGGATCAACATGATCGGGCTTTTGATGTCGCTGATGAGGGTGTCGGTACGCAGCGGGTATTTAACAACCCAGCGCGGTACGATGGGGAAGGCTCGCTGGCTGGCGGCGATCAGGCTGGCGTAGGACGACACCAATACCACGAGATCGGGATGGACATCGCGCGCGAGTTGCACGGCGAGGCCGGTGCCCCGCGAACGGCCGTAGATGACGATGGGAATATTGCGGTCGCGGTATTGTTGCGCGATGGTGTCCCATGCAGCCCGCACGTCGGCGTGCAGTTGCGCTTCGCTTTCGATTTTGCCCGTGCTTTTGCCGTAACCGCGAGAGTCGAATATGAACAGGTCGTAATTCACCTTGCGATAGAAATCCACACCGGTGGTCCATGTGCTGAGATCGCCGCCGTTGCCGTGGATGAAAAACAGCAATCCGCGCGGCGACGGTTGGGTAATGTGCAGCGCATTGAGCGAAGCGCCGGGTACGGCTACGTTCACTTCCCTGAACGGTTGATTGAAGCTGAACTTGTAGTCCGGTGGCAGTTTTGAGCCGGGAAAGAGAATTTTCTCTTGCGCAAAATACAGCGCCGCCACGACAATGGCGTAACCGAGCAAGGCCAGCACGGAAAGCCCAATCAGAGCCTTGGCCACGGAGAATCCTTGCGGGAAAAAAAGGTCGGTCACGGTTGAAGCGTCATCCACGGGTAGGGGTGAATCTGCCGCGTAGTTTACCGTATGCACGCGCCGCGAAGCGGTGCAGGTGGCGCAACGCTATTGGCGCTTCGATGCCTGGCTCCGTTGCGCTCGCCGCCACTGAATGGCGTTGCGTCTTCGTCACGCACGCTTCCTGTGTCAGAATCCGCGGTCAGCGCGCGTTCCGCGCAACAGGAGAACTCAAATGACCCAAGCCGCGCGCGGCACCGCGCTTTACGCAACGGGCGCAATTTGCTTTGTTATGTTGTCCTGCCAGCCAGCGTTGGCTGCCGCCGCCGAGCCCTGGCCGGCGAGTCCGCTCAAGCTGGTGGTGACGTTTCCGCCGGGCGGCAGCACCGATGTCACTGCGCGGCTGGTGGCCGACAAGCTGCGTGCCGATTTGGGAAGGCCGGTGATCGTGGATAACCGCGCGGGCGCGGGCGGTAATATCGGCGCCGATTTCGTGGCGAAGGCCGCGCCGGATGGCTATACGTTGCTGATGGCCACCAGCTCGCATGTCACCAACCGCACGCTCTACAAATCGCTGCCGTACGATTTTGTGCAGGATTTGACGCCGGTGTCGCGCGTGGCGTTTATTCCCAACATGCTGGTGGTGAATCCGTCGAATCTGCGTGTGAATACGCTGGCGGAATTCATCAAGGCGGTGAAGGATACCGGCAACAAATCACGCCTGAACTATGGCACCGGCGGCAACGGTACGTCGCATCATCTGGCGGCGGCGCTGTTCAGCAGCATGGCTGGTGTTGAAATGGAACACGTTCCTTATAAGGGCGGCGCACCCGCGGCAGCAGCATTGCTCGGCGGACAGGTGCAGGTGCTGTTCGCGCCGCTGGTAGAGGTGCAGGGGTTCGTCGAGGCCGGCAAGCTCAAGGGCCTGGGTGTCACCACGCGCAACCGCTCGCCGCTGTATCCCCAAGTGCCCGCCATCGGCGAAGTGCTGCCGGGTTATGAAGTGGCGTTGTGGAATGGCATCATGCTGCCAGCCGGCACGCCAGCGGATATCGTCGCAAAACTGAACGGCGCCGTTGTGAAAGCGTTAGCGCAGGCGGATATCAAACAACGTCTGGCCGAACAGGGTTCCGATGCCGCGCCGAATTCAGCAGCGGAGTTCCGGCAATTTATTGCCGGTGAGTTGGGCAAGTGGGCGAAGCTGGTGCAGATTTCTGGCGCTAAAGTCGATTGACGGCAGACAGGAAAATTGGGGGGAACATGAGAAAATATTATAAGTATTTGATTTTATTAACTATTTTTTGCGGCAATGCCAGCCTGGCTGCAGACGCCTGGCCCGTGCGCTCGATCCGCTTCATCGTGCCGTACCCGCCGGGCGGCCCCACCGATTTGATGGCGCGCTCAATGTCCGGGCGGCTGACCGAGGCGCTGGGTCAGACCGTAGTGGTGGACAATCGCGCGGGCGCGGGCGGCAACGTGGGCACGGAGGTGGCGGCGAAAGCGCCACCCGATGGCTACACGATTTTAATGGGTGCGATCAGCACGCACAGTATCAACATCAGCCTCTATCGAAAACTCGCGTTTGATCCGGTGAAAGATTTTACACCCATCACGCAGGCGTCGATTATTCCGCTGGTGATCAATGCGCATCCATCGTTGCCGGTGGCCAACGTCAAGGAGCTGATCGTACTGGCGAAAAAGAATCCGGGTCAGTTGTCGTACGGCTCTTCCGGCAACGGCGGCGGAACGCATCTGGCGGGTGAGTTGTTTAAAACCATGACCGGCACCCAGCTACTTCACGTGCCGTACAAAGGCTTGAGTCCAGCGACGATTGATGTCATGGGCGGCAACATTCCACTGTTGTTTAATGACCTCACCACGGCGATTCAACCCTATAAATCCGGGCGCGTAAAAATTCTCGGCGTCTCCACCGCCAAACGCGTGCAGCAGATTCCCGAGGTGGCGACCATCGGCGAATCCGTGCCCGGCTACGAGGCGCACACCTGGTTCGGTGTGCTGGCGCCAGCAGGGACACCTCAGCTGGTGATCGACCGGCTAAGCCGCGAGTCGATGAAAATTCTGCAAAGCGACGAAATCAAAAAACGTTTTGCCGAAGTCGGCGCCGAGCCGATCGGCGGCACGCCGCAGCAGTTCGCCGCGTTCATGGCTGCCGAGACGATAAAGTGGGCGAAGGTGATCAAGGCGTCCGGCGCGCGTGTGGATTAACCTGGTCAAGGTTATCCATCGAGGAAAATTGACATGAGCAATAACATCCCGGCATCACCTGCGCCACGTTTTGGCCCGTTGCCGGAAAGCGAAATGACCGAAGCGCAGCTAATAGCCGCGCGCGAGCTCGCCGGCGGTCCGCGCGGGCGCATGAGCACGTCGGGGCCGAACATCGTGCTGCTGCGCTGCCCTGATCTGATGAGCCGCACGCAAAAGGTGGGCGAGTATTTGCGTTACGGCAGCTCGCTACCCGCGCGCTTGAGCGAATTTGCCATCATGGTCACTGCGCGTGCATGGACAGCGCAGGTGGAGTGGCTGGCGCATCAGCCGCTGGCGTTAAAGGCGGGCCTCGATCCGTCGGTGGCGGACGATCTTGCGCAAGGCAAACGCCCCGCGAAAATGAAGGAAGACGAAGCCGTCGTTTACCGATTCTGCAAGGAACTGCACGACACCAAGGCTGTCAGCGATGAAACCTACAAGGCCACCGTGGACAAATTCGGCGAACGCGGTGTGGTGGATTTGATGGGCATCACCGGCTATTACACCATGCTGGCGATGGTGCTCAATGTGGCGCGTCAGCCGCTGGCCATCGGCGTGGCGCCTCCGTTGCCGGTGTTGTAGTGCACAAGCTGGAACCGCCATTTGTTCCGGCCTGCGGTGTATCAATCCACGCGTATTCCCGCCGCCTTGATCACCCGGCTCCACTTCGCGGTTTCCACCGCATTGCGTTTCACTGCTGCATCGGCATTGCCGCCCAGCGGCGTAATGCCGAGATCGCTCCAGCGCTTTTGCAAATCGGCGGCCTTGACGAAAGCATCGCTGTCGGCGGCGAGTTTGCGAACGATGTCGGCCGGCACTTTGCTGGATGTCGATAGCGTGTAATACGGTACGGCCTCGTAATCAGGCACGCCCGATTCGGCGATGGGCGCGATGTCCGGCAGGTTGGGCGCGCGGCTTCTGCCGGTGACGCCAAGTGCGCGGACTTTGCCAGCTTTGACGTATGGGGTGCCGGAAGCCACGTTTTCAAACATGACCTGGATATTGCCGCCGATCAGATCGACCATCGCCGGTGCGCTGCCCTTGTAGGCAATGTGGGTGAGGTTGACGCCGGCCACCCACTTGAAGAGCTCCGCTGCCATGTGGATTGCCGTGCCCGCGCCCGCCGAGCCGTAGTTCAATTCGCCGGGGCGCGCCTTGGCGAGTGCGACGAATTCCTTGACGTTTTTCACCGGCAACGACGGGTGCACGATCAGCACGCCCTGCGACTCGCCCAGCAAAACAATCGGCTGCAAATCGCGGCCAGGATCATAGGTGAGACCCGAGTACATCGCGTAAGCAGCGTTTTGCGCAATGGTAGCCTGCAACAGCGTATAGCCGTCAGGTGCCGCCTTGGCCACCAGATCACCCGCGAGATGGCCGCCAGAGCCATGGCGATTTTCGACGATCACCTGCTGGTTGTAGATCGGCGTCAAACGTTGCGCGGCGATGCGGCTCAACAAATCGGAAATGCCGCCCGGCGCGGCGGGGCAGATGATGCGGATCGGCTTGGCAGGATATGCCGCCGTTTGCGCATGCACCGAAGCGGCGCTAAACGCGCCTGTCGTACCACCAACTGCACTCAGTACCCAACCGGTAATAGCGATACACTTGGACATTACAATCTCGTTACGAATGTTTTTGGCTGATCGAATCAGCAGTGCCTCATGCTCGCGCAGCCACGCGGGTATGACCAGTGCAGCAGCGGGGCGTGCGCAAATTCCTCCGATGGATGACGCTTTTGCGACCGTGAACATGAATTTAAAAATATCAATTAAAACAAATAGTTACGTGAATTCACGCCTTGACGGAAGCATTCACTCGAAGGCGCATCATGGCGATTGATTTCAATGCGTTTACGCCATTGACCGCGCTGGCAGGCGGCGCGCTGATTGGTTTGTCCGCCGCGATGCTGATTTTGTTTAACGGACGCATCGCAGGTATCAGCGGTGTGCTCGGCGGATTGTTGCGGCCCCGCGCGGGCGACGCGGGCTGGCGCGTTGCCTTTTTTGCCGGGTTACTATTGGCCCCGCTGGTTTGGCAGCTTGTGGTGCTGCTGCCGGCGAGCCGCTGGTTGACTGTTTCGGAGT
>SXGS01075034.1_pt1 | contig 10858 bp, 10 predicted proteins | sample 3174681 | NCBI WGS metagenome assembly SXGS01 (sample SAMN11356861, study PRJNA531348) | freshwater metagenome | isolation source: freshwater sample F1-80 | place: China: Fuxian Lake, Yuxi | collected 2017-12-25 | reverse complement strand
TTCATGGCGGTCAATCGGATCGTCGGGCATCAAGGGCGGGTTGGGAAAGGCTTCGTCGAGGTATTCGTTGATGAGGTTGCTCTCGATCAAGGAGTGGCCATCGACCAGCAGCGCCGGCACGATGCCGGAGGGGTTGATGCGCTTGTACCAAGCCGTGTGGTGTTGAAAGCGGTTGATGTCGATGACGCGGCCCTCCCACGCAAGGCCCTTCTCGGCGAGGCACAGGCGCACCTTGCGCGAGGCGCTGGAATTCCAAGCGTGATAGAGGATCAATTCGGGGTGCTGGGCCATGCGGTCCTCCGGGAAGGGCGCTTGGCGCGCCGGGGTCGAGAGTGGACGCTTAGCGTGCCGAGAAGCGGTAGGAGATGATGCCGGTGTAGGTCTCGCCGGGGTTGAGTACGGCCGAAGGGAAGTTCGGCTGGTTCGGCGTGTCCGGAAACTTGCCCGGCTCCAGGCATAGGCCGGCGCGGCAGTGATACACCTTGCCCTCCTTGCCGATATCGCGCGGCGCTTCGCCGGTGAAGTTGTTTCCGCTGAAAAACACCAGGCCGGGCTCGGTGCCCCATACCTGCATCTCGCGCCCCCCGTTTGGGCTGTAAAGCGTCGCCATCAAGCCGTACTCTCCTGGAGGCTTGTTGACCACCCAGTTGTGGTCATAACCACGCGTGGCCGGGTGCATGCAATAAGGGTCGTTGATGCGCGCGCCGATGCGCGTGGGCGTGCGAAAGTCGAGTGGCGTGCCAGCCACCGGTTGCAGTTCGCCGGTGGTGATCATGTTTTCATCGCTCGGCGTGAAGGTTTCAGCAGGAATCGTGAGGATGTGGTCGCACATGGTCGCTTCACTGGCGGCTGCATGGCCGGCCAGATTGAAGAAGCCGTGCGAGGTGAAGTTGACGATGGTCGGCGCGTCGGTGGTCGCTTCGTAACGGATGTCGAGCGCGTTGTCTTCTGTCACCTGATAGATGATGCGTGACTTCACATGGCCGGGGTAGCCCTGATCGCCGTCGGGGTAGTCGAGCGTCAGTTCGCAGGTGGCGGCATCGATCTGCCGGACGTCGAAGACAAGGAAGCGCGAACCCTTGCTGCCGCCGTGCAGCGAGTTGGGGCCGCTATTGACGGTGAGCTGATGCGTTTTGCCGTTGAGTGTGAAGCGTGCTCCACCGACGCGGCCGGCATAGCGCCCGATAAACGCGCCCATGCTGGATTGGCCGGTGAGCACGGCGGCGATGCTGTCGTAGCCGAGGGCCACGTCGTCCATCTCACCATGGCGGTCCGGGACGATGATCTGCAGGATTTTGGCGCCGTGGTTGGTGAAGCGTACCACCATGCCCTGGCTGTTCGCGAGGGTGAAAAGATCGGTGGCTTTGCCATCGACGACGGATTGAAAGCGTTCGCGTTGCAATGCAGCAAAAGACATGGGTGGCGTGGGTTCGTGGGGTTCAAAGCATTGTACTGACCCCGTTTCGGAACGCTGCGTCCCGCCGGATGGCGTGCCGCTTCCCTCGTGTTGAGGGGAGGTTGATGCAGATCAACAAGCGCTCTCCTGGGGCGCCTAACAATGAACCAAGGAAACCAAGGAGTTTCCCTGGGTTGCAGAGATTGAAGCAGGCGAGCGCGATTCGGGTGGATTGTCAGCCAGGGGATTTCTCCCGCACGGCTGGAACAGAAAAGGAGCGACCAAGATGACTGCCTTACTCGATGCCCCGGCATCTTCAGCGAAGCTGCGTTCGGCAATGGCGGCAGGCTTGCCCGACCCTGAGGTCAAGTCCTACCTCAAGCGTTTGGGGGCAGATGCAGCCGGGAAGACTGGCCCGCCTCTGTCCGGAAATGGCAGCGCTCCCGAACCGGCGGCGCAGGTGGAGCAGGAGCGCCTGATGGCATGGCGTCAGAACCTGGCGAAGATCAGGCAAGCGTACGTTTCGCAATAACCTGATCTCGTTGCCGCGCCCGCACGTGGGCGGCCATGTCACTCGGCCTTGATGTTGGCGTCGCGAATCACCTTGCCCCATTTGTTGTACTCGTCGCGCAAGAATGCCGCGTATTGCTCGGGCGTATTGCCCGCCGCTTCCACGCCTTGTGCCTGAAGTGCGTTGCGAATTTCCGGCAGGGCCAGCACCTTGCGAATCTCTTCGGAGAGGCGGGCGACAATCGGCGCAGGCGTGCCGGCCGGGGCGAACACGCCGTACCAGGTGCCTGCGGCATAGCCCGGCACACCGGCCTCGGCCACCGTCGGCATGTCAGGAAGCACCGCCGAACGGGTGGCACTGGTGATGGCCAGGCCCCGCAGCTTGCCGGCCTTGAGATTCGCGGTAACCAGGCCGACATCGGCAAACACCACCTGGATCTGGCCGCCCAGCAGATCGGTCAGTGCCGGGCCGAGACCCTTGTAGGGCACATGCAGCATGTCGACACCCGCCTGGCTCTTGAAGAGTTCGCCGGCGAGTTGCGGTGCGCCGCCGGTGCCGGAAGAGCCGAAACTCAATTTGCCGGGCTGTGCGCGGGCCAGCGCCAGCAGGTCGCGCAGCGACTCGGCTTTGACCCCCGGGTTGACGGTCACCACGAACGGGCTGGTGGCGAGCAGCGACACCGGCGCGAAATCCTTGAAGCTGTCGAACGGCATCTTGCTGTTCAGGTGCGGCGCGACGGCCAGCGTGCCGGCGGCGCCCACCATCAGGGTGTAGCCATCAGGCGCCGCCTTGGCGGTGGCCTCGGCGCCGACAGCGCCATTGGCTCCGGCGCGGTTCTCGATCACCACCGGCTGACCCAGGGCTTCGGAAAGCTTCGGTGCCACCGCGCGCGCCGCAAGGTCGGTGCCGCCACCGGCGGCAAAGGTCACGATGAGGCGAATCGGCTTGTTCGGATAGGACTGCGCGGCTGCGGGTAGCGCCAATCCTGTCAAGGTGGCAACGAGGCCGGCAGCGAGCAGGTGCGGGAAACAGCTTTTCATGCGGATTCTCCTAAACAGTCAATTCGCCGACCAGCGAGCGCCATCCCTGCGCCAGGCGCACGGGGGCGAGAGCCGTGAGTTCTTCAAAACGGCGGCGCATCCCGGGATAGACCGGCACCGCCAGCGCATCGAGCTTGTGGAACACGGTGTCAGGCGGCAGCGGCCGATCCGATCCGCCTTGTGCGCTCAGGCATTCACCGGTGAGTGTCTTGCTGTTCTTGAGTGCCACACTGACGCGCGCGGGCCGGTCGTTTGGCGGTGGCAGCTCCGGCGTGTAGGGCGCCACGCGCACGCGCTCGCGCAAGGCGCCCAGCACCGGGTCGGCGAGCGTCGTCGCTGCAAACGCGTCGGCGCCGCCGCTGCCGGTGACCAGCGCGGCCGCCACGGCATGCGGCATGGAGAACTTGGCGCCCAGCGTGGTGTGGGGGCGCACGGTCATCAAGGCCATGCCCAGGCTGTGGGTGTGCACGGTCACGCTGTCGATGTCGTCGAGGGTTGCACCTTGCAACAGGTTCATGCGCATGTCGAGCACGGCCTCGACCGCCGAATGCACGTGCTGGCAGCAGGCGTAGATCTTGGTGTAGCCATCTTCGATCGACCAGCGGCTGTTGCGAACGCCCTTGCCGTTACCATCGCCCGGCTCTGACAATCCCTCGGAGATCCGCTCTGGGTGCGCCTTTCCGCCGAGTACCGTGGTGTAAACATCAAAAAATGCCGTGGGCGCGCCGGCAATGCCGCACTCGGCCCATTCCATCGCCATGAAGCCGTTCCAGGCGCCGGCGGCCGGCCAGACGTTGCGCGCGAGCGTGCCGTCGACCAGATGACTGCGTGGTGACGGGCCGGTAAGCGTGGCGGCGGTAGAGACCGCATCAAGAAACAGGCGTGCATCGGCACCGCGCGCCAGCGCCACGGCTGCCGCCGCGCCAATGGCGCCGTAGCGCCCGTGCGACTGCATGGTCAGGCCGCCCGGCGTCCACGAGCGCGCGATGCGCGTGACGAACTCATAGCCCAGCACCAGCGCGCGCAGCATCTGGCCAAACGGCAGGTTGGTGGCCTCCGCCTCGGCCACCAGGGCCGGCACCACGTAAAGGCCGGCGTGACAGGGGGTGACGCGGTAGCCCTCGTCGAGTTCAAGCCAGTCGGCAGCGAGGCCGTTGGCGGCAGCGGCATTGCGCCGGTCAGTGCGGGTAACGGCATTGCCCTTGCCGGCGGGGCCGCGCCAGACGGTGGATTCCTGCGTGCGCGAGGCGGCGAGAATGCGCGCATGGAAGGCCGCAACCTCGGGCTCGTCACGCGCACCGATGATGGCGCCCATGTCATCGGCCAGCACGCGCACGGCGCGTTCAAGGATCGGGGCCGGAATATCTTCGAGGCGCGTCGCGGTGATCCACTGACCCAGGCGCACGACTTGGGCGGCGACCTCAGTTCGCACGTCGGCGCGCGCATCAATCTTGGCGGGTGTGCTCATACCTGTACTCATACCGTCCGCGCAAATTCTGAAGCCTGATAGTGCGCCACAATCTCTTGCCCGGTGGCGAGCCAGACACCGCCGTGGCCGCAGATGTATTCGAGCGCGCGCTCCAGCGCGACGACCCGATGCGGCTGGCCGGTGACGAACGGGTGCACGGCAATCGCCATCACCCGGCCGGAGTGCTCGCTGTCGCGGTAGAGCACGTCGAACTGGCGTTTCAACATGGCTTCAAACTCGGGAACCGAGACCTTCATGTCGAAGTAGGCCGGCACATCGTTGGTCTGCACCGAATACGGCAGCGCCACCATCGGCGGCTTGCCGACCTGCATGGTGTAGGGCTGCTCGTCGTTGACCCAGTCGCACACATAGCGAATGCCGCCTTCGGAGAGGTAGTCCATGGTGTTCCAGGTTTCGGCCAGGCCGGGTCCGAGCCAGCCCACCGGGCGCGTGCCCGAGACGCGCTCGATGGTGTCGAGCGTGTCCATGATGGCGGCGCGCTCCCCTTCGGGCGCCATCTCGGTGAGGCGCAGCGCATTGGTCTGGCCGTGGCCGATCAGCTCCCAGTTGAGGCGCATCATCTCTTCGATGACTTCGGGGTGGCGCAGGCAAACCTCGCTGTTGAGGGCGGCGCTGGCACGGATGCCGTAGCGCGTCAGCACTTCCATGAGGCGCCACACGCCGACGCGGTTGCCGTAGTCTCGCAGCGACCAGTTGCGCACATTGGGAATGCGCGCATGCTCGCGCGCCACCCGCTCGTTGACATTACCGGGCATGACATCGTCGAGCCCGAAGAACTCCACATTGGGGTTGACCCACAGCGCCACCCGCGCGCCGTTGGGCCAGGTGAGCTTGGGCCGCTTGTGGATCGGGATGTAGTTGAACGGCCCGGTGCGATTCGGCGTCATGCCTGGGTTTCTCCTTTTTTGACCACAATGCCGCGCGGCGCTTCGCCATAGCGGCGGTCGAGTTCTTCCTTGACGGTGAAAGCCTGTTCGAGCGCATCGATGCGGTCGTAGCCGGCAAGCTCGGCGATCTCTTCCATGCTGGCGAGCAGGTCCGGCCGGTCGGCGATTTCGCCGGTTTCGATGCACCAGCGCATCTGCTCCAGCGCCTTTTTCATGCCGGAAATGGCGGCAGCGGTGAGCATGCGCGGGCAACTGACGCGCGCCACGCCCATCTCCTTCAAGCGCTTTAACGACACCAGCGGCGTGGTCGGGCGTGAGCGCACACCGAAGCCCATGTTGATGTTGACCGGGGTGTCGGGCACGGCATCGAGAATGCGTTGAATGTCATCTTCGCTGCGCACCGCGTCCGGATAGATCATGTCGGCACCGGCGGCAGCATATTCCCGGGCGCGTTTGACGGCACCTTCAATTCCTTCGACCGCAATCGCGTCGGTGCGCGCGTTGATGACAAAGTCGGGATCTTTCTTGGCCTTCAAGGCAGCTTCGATCTTCATGCACATTTCGCGCGTGTCGATCACATTTTTGCCACGCATGGCGCCGCAGCGCTTGGGCCAGACCTGGTCTTCAATATTGATGCCGACGATGCCGGCCTCCTCAAAATACTGCACGGTGTGGAACACCGTCACCGCATTGCCGTAGCCGGTGTCGGCGTCGGCCATCATCGGAATGGCCACGCTGCGCGCAATGTGGCGACAGGCGTTGACGTTTTCGAGCAAGGACATGATGCCGATGTCGGGTTGCCCGAGCACAGCGTTCGAGAGGCCGGCGCCGGTGGTGGCGGCGGTCTTGTAGCCCATCTGCTCGACCAGGCGGGCACTGTAGCCGTCGTACACACCGGGGGAGACGAGCGGGCGGGCGCTCTTGAGCAGTTCGCGGAAGGTACGTGCTTTGGTGATCATGGGATTCCCTGGCTGGACGCTGATGGCGATTTACGCAACTTGGTGCCGTCGTTACTGTGCCTTGATGCCGGCGGCCTGAATCACGCGGCGCCACTTGACGGTTTCGTCGCGGATGAAGGCAGCGAACTCTTCGGGCGTACTCCAGGCCTGTTCCTGGCCGATCTTGGCGAACTGCTCGCGGGTTTCGGGCGCGCGTACCGTTGCCACCAAGGCCTCGTTGAGCTTCCTGATGACCGCAGGCGGCGTACCGGCGGGGGCCACGATGCCGTTCCAGGTGACCGCGGTGTAGTCGGCGACACCGGCTTCGATCATGGTCGGTACGTCGGGCAGGGCCTCGGAGCGGGTGCGGCTGGTCACGGCCAGCGCCTTCAGGCGGCCCGATTTGATCAGGGGCAGCGCCGAAGGCAGCACGTTGAACATCACCTGTACCTGGCCGGCGACGACATCGGTCTGCGCCTGCCCGCCGCCTTTGTAGGGCACATGCACGATGTCGACCCCGGCGCTCAGCTTGAACAGCTCTGCCGCCAGATGTAACGAGGTGCCGGTGCCGGGTGAGGCGTAGTTGAGCTTGCCCGGCTGCGCTTTGGCGAGCGCGATCAACTCGCGTACGCTTGAGACATTGAGTGAGGGATGGACGACCAGCACGTTGGGCACCGTGCCGACCAGGCTGACCGGCGCGAAATCGCGCAACGGATCAAAGGTGAGATTGCCGTACAGGCTGCTGTTGGTGGCCAGCCCCGGAGAGCCCATCAAGAGGGTGTAGCCATCGGCCGGTGCCTTGGCCACCGCCTCCATGGCGACGTTGCCGCCGGCGCCGGTGCGGTAATCGACCACTATCGACTGGCCGATCAGTTCGCTCCATTTGGGCAGGAGGGTGCGCAGCAGAATGTCCGAGCCACCCCCGGCGGCAAAGCCGTTGACCACCCGCACCGGGCGATCCGGATAGTTCTGGGCCGATACGGCGCCGCCCAGGGCCAATAGTGCGAGTGCCAGGAGCGAGGATGCCAGGCTCCTGGTGCGAACTGACTTGCCATTCATCTGAATCTCCTTGCATCGTTCCACTGCATCTCGGCGGTGTACTGATAGCGCTCTTCGTTGAAATAGTTGTCGGTCCAGCGAACCGGCGTGCCGTCCTTGAGGAAGGCGCTGGCCTGGATATGCAGCATCGGGTCGGCCAGCGCCACACCCAACCAGGAGGCGATGGTGGCGTCGGCCCGCGCAACGCGAATCGTGTGCACGCTGCGTTCGAGCTTGACGCCCGATTGTTTCAAGAGCACATCGTGAAGAGTGTGGTGTGTCAGCGCTGCGCGCGTCACGCCATGCGCAAAGCGTGCCGGCAGCCAGGTGATGACCACCGAAACCGGTTCGCCATCCAGATCGTGCACCCGCACCAGCTTGGTGGCGCGCTTCGTGGAATCCAGGCCGAGGAATGCGGCCACCATCGCAGGCGGGAGGGCGCGCTCTATCGACACAATGCGCGGCTCGCTGCCGAGGCCGCCGTGCAGCGGGTCACCGGCCGAGCGCGACAAGGTACGGCGCGGCGCATGTTCGAGCATGCGCGTGCCCACGCCACGACGGCTTTGCAGTACCCCTTCCTGCTTGAGCAGGCCCAAGGCGTGGCGGATGGTGGTGCGGCTGACGCCAAACTCCGCGCATAACGCTGCCTCTGTCGCCAGGCCCCTTTGGCCGCCCAGACCGCCGGCCGCCACTTGCAGGCGCAGCGTCTTGGCGATCTGGTGGTAGCGCGGGATGGCGCTGTGATAGGGGACCATGGTGCGTGGATTGGTACGCTGATTGATGCGCGAACTGGCTTGTGAATCGGGCCTGGCGTTGGTGATTTGGCTCATTTGTATTTAAGATACTACAATAAATCATTCAGCACCAATACTGACGATCCCTGAGTTTCTTGCGGGACTTCGAAATTTCTCACGTACGACAACAGGCACCACCATGACCACGGCCAGTGATTTCCAGTCCATTCCCGTCATCGACATTGCGCCGCTTTACCAGCCCGACCTGGCAGGAGCACGGGCGGTGGCTACGGAGATCCGGCGCGCCTCGATCGAGATCGGCTTCTTTTACGTCAAGGGCCACACGGTGCCGCTGGACCTGATGCGCGCGACGCTGATGGCGGCAAAGTATTTCTTTGCGCAGCCCGACGCAGCCAAGCGCACGATTCAGGTCAACCAGGCGCACCGCGGTTACGTGCCGTTCGCGCAGACTACGCTCGGGCGCCAGTACAAGGCCGACCTCAAGGAGAGCTTCAACTATGCCTTCCCGTTCAGCGCGGATGATCCGGAAGTGCTGGCCGGCAAGCCGCTGATCGGCGTCAACCAGTGGCCAGCGGGCGAAGGGGCCTGGCGCAGCATCATCGAAGATTATTACCGTCAGGTGTTTGAGGTCGGCCAGCGCGTACTCGAAGGCTTTGCCCTGGCACTCGACGCACCGCGCGATTTCTTTCGCGGCCTGTACCGCCGCCCGCTGGTGCGTACACGTCTGCTGCATTACCCGCCCCAACCCGAGGGCGCCGAGGCCGACCAGTTCGGTGCCGCACCCCATACCGACTGGGGCTGCATGACGGTGCTGTGGCAAGACGCGGTCGGCGGCTTGCAGGTCAAGAACCGCTCAGGGGCGTGGATCGACGCGCCCTATATCGAAGGCACATTCGTGATCAACATCGGCGACATGCTGGAGCGTTGGTCCAACGACCTGTTTGTGTCGACCCCGCACCGGGTCGTCAACGCGTCGGGGCGCGAACGCTACTCGATCCCGATGTTCTATGACCCGGATTTCGATACCGTGGTCGAATGCCTGCCCAATTGTTCGGGGCCGGCCAACCCGCCCAAGTATCCACGCACCATCGCCGGGGATTACATCACCAGCAAGTATGATGAGGCCTACGCCTACCGCAAGCCGCCCGTTGCCTGAGTCAGGGCGGAATCGCATGATCGCCCACTGCGACTTGGCGCGCATGGCGCGCATGGCGCGCAGTGCGTCCAGGCAGGGGATCGGGGATCTGTCATGCTCAAGTTTGATGTAAACCAGGCCGGTCCGCTCGCCGATGTGCGTGTGGTCGACCTCTCGCGCCTGGTGGCGGGCAACATGCTCACTGCCTACTTGGCTGATTTCGGTGCCGACGTCATCAAGGTTGAGCGCGCCAGCGCGGACGCCAATGGCGAGTTGCAGGGAGGCGATGATCTGCGCCACTGGCGTGAAGGCGGCCAGTCGATTTTCTGGAAGGTCTACGGGCGCAACAAGCGCTCGCTGGCGCTCGACATCAAGTCGGCAGAGGGCATTGCGAACCTCAAAAAGCTGCTCAAGCACTCGCACATATTGGTGGAGAACTTCGTGCCGGGCGGGTTGGAAAAAATAGGGCTGGCGCCGGGCTTGCTGCACGCCCTCAATCCGGCGCTGGTGATCGTGCGTATTTCAGGCTGGGGCCAGACCGGGCCCTACAGCCACAAGCCGGGGTTCGGCACGCTGGTGGAAGCGATGTCCGGGTTCGCGCACTTGAACGGCTTTTCCGACAAACCGCCCGCCCTGCCGCCGCTGGCCATGGCGGACATGATCGCCGGCGTGTACGGCGCGGCGGGTGTGCTCACGGCGCTGCGCGTGGCCGAGAAAAGCGGCAAGGGTCAGGTGATCGATTTATCCTTGTTTGAACCGATCTTTTCATTCGTTGCGTCCGAAGCGGGCAAGACGCGCCTGACCGGTGAAGCGACCATGCGTGCCGGCAATCAGTCGGCTCACGCCGCGCCGCGCAACGTTTACCCATGCGGTGACGGCGGCTATGTGGCGCTCTCGGGTTCGATGCAGTCGATGGCGATGCGCATTTTTGACACGATTGGCAGGCCCGAGCTCAAAACCGATCCGCGCTTTGCGCTCAATACCGGGCGCGTCGAAAATCGCGACGAACTTGACGCCATCATCGGCGGCTTTATCGGCGCGCGCTCGACTGCGGAGAACCTGGCGCTGTTTGAGGCCGCCGGCGTCACCGTTGGCCCGGTATGTTCGATGAAGGAATTGCTCGACCACCCTTACACCATGGGACGTGAGGTGATCGTTGAGGTGGAGGATGCCGATATGGGCAGCCTGCCGATGCACAACGTGGTGCCGCGCCTGTCCGGCACACCCGGGGGCTTTCGCCGCCCGGCGCCGGCGTTGGGCGAACATACCGAGGAAATCCTCGCGGAGTTGGCGCGCCTTGCGTAAATCGTAGCGGCGCGCACCGAATTTCAGTGCACGCCGAGACTCATTCCGGCAGCACCGCTACCGCTTCAATCTCGACCGACAGGCGCGGGTCCACCAGTGCGCTCACTTCCACCAGGGTGGAGGCCGGCCGGTGTTCGCCAAAGTAGGCCTGGCGGAATGGATTGATCAGCCCGCGCTCGCCAATGCGCGTCATGTACACGTTCACCTTGACGATATGCTCAGGCAGGCCACCGGCGTGGCGCAGGCAGTTGTCCAGGCTCTTCAAGGCCAGCTCGAACTGTGCGGCGGTTGATTCGGGAATGCTGCCATCCGGCGCAATGCCGACGGCGCCGGAAAGAAAGATCTGCCCGCGCGCCTTGACGAC
>SXGS01668902.1_pt1 | contig 10859 bp, 7 predicted proteins | sample 3174681 | NCBI WGS metagenome assembly SXGS01 (sample SAMN11356861, study PRJNA531348) | freshwater metagenome | isolation source: freshwater sample F1-80 | place: China: Fuxian Lake, Yuxi | collected 2017-12-25 | reverse complement strand
ATCGGCACCGCGCTGACTACGCGAACCGGGGACATCTATTCCGGCCTCTACTATCCGATGGCGGTCATCGTGATGACGCTCCTCGTCGGCTTCTTCTGCATCCGCGAAACCGCCGGCGTGAAGATCTGGAGCGAGGTGGAGGAGCCGATGCCGTGACGACGGCCGAACGGGCGCATACGCTCCCGCCGGAAGCCGAGAGAGGAGCGCGTCCGCGCTTCTCCTGTGCGCAGTGACGTTAAGGAAACCCGCTGCGGTCGCATGTAGCGACGAATGCTCGGCTCACCACGACCTCTCCGGCCCGACGGTCTCCGCCGCGTCCGACGCTTCGGTCGCTTATGATCACCCCATGGCGAATCTGCTCCGTACGCGGGATGCCGCACGTACGCGTCGGCTTGCTTTCATAGTGATCGTCGGACTCTTGGGCGGCATCGCCGTCTACGCTTCGCTGACTAAGAAGCCCGCGATCTCCCCCGTACTCTCGGCTTCTCCGATCTCCGACGCCGACGCCCGGACGATGCTGGAGCGGCTGATTACGGCGGTCCGGGCGGATCCGACCTCCGCCGAGGCGCACGGCCGGCTCGGGATCGGATATCTCGCAACGGAACTCGTCGGGGAAGCGCGACGGTGCTTCGAGAACGCCCTGGCGCTCGCGCCCGACTCGGCGCGATGGCGGTTTTTCGACGCCATCGCCTTAATGAACTCCGGGCGAAACGCCGACGCGCTGCCGCTCTTGCGCACGCTTGCGAAAGAGGTTCCGGGATCGGCATCGGTGCGGCATCGCCTCGCCGTGACCCTTTTCGAGTCGGGCGATTTCGCGGCCGCCGAGTCGGAATACCGGGCGACGACCGAGCTGGCTCCGCAAGCCCCCCACGGGTTCGTCGGGCTCGCGAAGGTCGCGAATTCGCGCAGCGAGCCTGAGGCGGCTCTGCAACATGCACGACGCGCGTTGAGCTGCGATGCCGGCTTCGCGGCCGCGCACAACGAAATCGGCGCGGCGTTGCGCTCGCTCGATCGGACCGCGGAGGCCGCCGCCGCATTGACGAAAGGCGCGGGCGCCGGCCGTACCGAAGCCTTCTTGCCGGACGAGTACATGGCCGAAATCGCGTCCATGCGCGTAGGTCGCGATGCGACCATGGACCGTGCGGCCGGGTTGATGCGTGCGGGACGGGGCGCCGAAGCGGAGACGATTCTTAAGGCGCTCGAGGAGAAGTTCGCCCGCGACACGACCGTCTTGAACAACTACGGGACGGTCGTCCAGCAGAACGGCGACGCCCGCAAAGCGAAGTCGATTTTTCTCCGAGGTGCGGAGATCGATCCGACGAACGTGTCGCTGCAGATCAGTCTAGCCTCGTGCTTGGCTCAACTCGGCGAACTCGAACCCGCCCTGCGGCACGCTCGGCAAGCCGTGACTCTCGCCCCGGAGAACGCCGACGCGCATTTCACGCTCGGTCGTGTGCGAAGGGGACGCCGCGAACTCGGCCTTGCCGTTGAGTCGTTCCGTGCGGCCGTCCGACTCGACGGGACGCACGTTTGGGCCCTGAGGGCGTTCGCCGAAGCCCTCATAGCGGACAAGAAGCTCGCCGAAGCGATCGCGCCGCTTACGGCCGTGCTGCGTATCGAGCCTAAAGACGTCCAAAGTCACATCACCTTGGCCGAGTTGTATCTGGAGACGGGTCAAACGGCGGCGGCCGCCGCCGCCTTGGCGCCCGCCGTTCACCTGGCGCCCCGAGATCCGTTGGTGCGTCAACTTGCGCAACGCCTCGGACTCGGCGATGGATGAACGCATGCGTTATGCAAAGCTCGCGGCGGTGAAGCCGCCGTCCGGAAGCATCGCCGCGCTGCTCGCGATCAACATCGCGTTCCTATCGTCGTGCGGCGACGGAAACGCCGCGCCGCACGGCGTCGGAACCGCGACCGCGCCGTCCGCCGCTCCCGCATGGTTCGAAGACGTTGCAACGCGGTCAGGAATCGACTTCCTTCATGCCGCGGGACCGATCAAGCACCGCCTTCCGGAGACCATGACAGGCGGCGTCGCTTGGCTTGATTTCGACGACGACGGATTCCTCGACCTCTTCTTAGTGCAAGCCGGCGATCTTGACGCCGATCCGAAAGCTCCGGGCGGGAGCAAGCTCTACCGCAACGTCGGAGGCCGCTCGTTCGTAGACGTGACGCCGTTCGCAGGTGTTTCGGGCCGCGGATATGGTTTCGGCTGCACGACCGGCGACTTCGACGGCGACGGCAAGGTCGACCTCGTCGTCACGCATTTAAAAGGCGTGATCCTCTACCGCAACGACGGGGACGGTTCGTTCACCGACGTCACCGCCGCATCGGGCATCGCCGATCGCTCATGGTGCACGAGTTGCGCTTTCCTGGACTACGACCGCGACGGCGACTTGGACCTCTTCGTCTGCCGCTACGTCGATTGGAGCCCCCAGATCGAGAGATCGTGCCGGACCGCGACCGGGGAGCCCGACTATTGCAACCCGAACAACTACAAGGCTCCGACCGCCGACGCCCTGTATCGGAACGAGGGCAGCGGCCGCTTCACCGACGTTTCGCAAGCCTCCGGCGTCGCCTCGGCGCGCGGCAACGGCTTAGGCGTGATCGTCGGCGATCTGGACCGGGACGGACTTCCCGACATCTTCGTCGCCAACGACGCGACGCCCGATCATCTGTGGATCAATCAAGGCGACGGACGATTCGTCGAGCGTGCGCTCGCGCTCGGATGCGCGCTCAATCGCGGAGGTACCGCTACGGCCTCGATGGGCGTCGCAAGCGGCGACTTCGACGGAGACGGATCCTTTGATCTCGTGGTCGGCAACATGAAGGCCGAGTCGATCTCTCTCTTTCTCGGACGAGAGTCCGCGGACTTCGTCGAGAGGACGCTCTACGCCGGATTGGGGTCGTCGACGGCGGCGTACACGACGTTCGGCGTCGGCGTAGGCGACTACGATTGCGACGGGCTGCCGGATTTCTACTTTGCGAACGGCCGGATCAACAAGTTCACGCCGTATCCCGATCCGCTTCAGCCGTACGCCGAATCAAGCCAGCTCTTCCGAGGTCTCGGCGCCGGGAAGTTTTCGGAAGTTCTCCCCCGCGGCGGCGAGACCGCGGCGCAGTTCAACGTCGCCCGCGGGGCCGCACAAGGCGACTACGACAACGACGGCGGCTTGGACGTCGCGGTGACCCGGCTCGACCGGCCGGCGCGCCTCCTTCGCAATGTCGTCTCGACTCGTGGCCATTGGGCGACGTTCAAGCTCGCGCTGCCGTCCGGGGCCGACGCCGTCGGCGCCGAGGCCCGGGTTCATGCGGGCGGCAAGATACGGCTCGGACGCGTCCAGGTCGCGGCGAGCTATCTCTCGGCGAACGATCCGCGCATTCACGTCGGTCTCGGTGCGATCAAAGAGATCGAATCCGTCACGGTGATCTGGCCCGACGGCAAGCGCGAAGAGTTCGGCCCGTTCGCCTGCGACGCGATCCATGTCCTAAAAGCCGGAACCGGCAGACCCGCCCCCGCGGGACGTTAGCCATCGAGAAGATGCGGATATCGCGACACCGTCGCCGATATCACGCCCGCGTGGTGCAAGATCTCGGCCGATCATCGCGTTCCAACTGTTCGTTCTCGCGCGGGCCGGTTGACTCAACCGCCGTCGAGTCTCTCCGGGAAGAAGTCCGCGTCCTGCGATCGAGGCTGCCCGAGGGGCGGCTCCGGTTTACGGCCTCGACGATCAGACTCTCGGTGAGCGCGATCTTCCGCTCGGCTTCGGCCTGCCTAAAGGCCGTCCCCGACCGCTTGGGACTCACATATTACCTGGCCTGGTTTTGTAGGAGCACGTCACTCGGTGTTTGCCGGGCAACGGCGGACTACCGTTCCGTGCGTATCCCGCCGACGACGTTGAATTCGCGATCGGGTCGGGAGGCGGACATCGTCGCGCGGAGTTCGAACCAACATGGCGCGACGTCGTCATCCCACGGGCCTCGCTCGCCGCGGCCATTCATGTCGATCCCTCGGTGCGGATACTCACGACGTACGCCCGGATCGATCTCGGTCCCTGCCCGCTGGAAGTGTATTCGTCGTCGAGTCGGCGCCCTCGTGGCAAGACGCTTCGGCGACTAGATCCCGGGAGGGCCTGAAGCGGTTTTTTCACCGTCTTTCGCATCACGGCTCCGCGCGCCACGGCGGGCCCTGGAACGCCGCCGCGACACCGGCGCGAGCTCGACATCGTCCTCATTCTCTCGACTCGTCGTCGCTGCAATGACCCTGTCGACTGGAGTATCGGCCGGCGCCGGGCGAGCGTCAGGTATATTGAGAGCCGGCGGCGAGGCGTTTCGCGCCGAACCGCAGAGAGAATTCCGGAATCGTCGCCACTCGGAGTTTCATCATGCCCGCGCCGCGGATTCGTACCTGCCGGAACCTGTGCGCGATCGTGCTTGCGACGGTATCGATCGGGCTGATGGCGGCGCCGACGCAAGCCCGCACGCCGATTCCGCAAGATCCGCCGCAGCCTGAATGGGAAGCGTTCAAGGCCGAATTCGCCGCCGCTTCGACCCGTGCGGCCGAGATCGTGAAGTGGTCGGACCAGGAGCGCGCGCGGATTCGCAGCGAGCACATCGCGCAGATGGCCGGGCGAGGGGTGGTTGAAGGCGATTCGGTTCGGACATGGTCGCCGAAGCACATGGAAGCCAGATTTGAAAGCAGCCAAGCGCTTCAACGCGACAGGCGTTTGCGGATGCCGCAAATCGCCGACGAGTGGGATCAGTCGTGGTACGTGCCGACGTTCGCTCCGCCTTCCGTTTTCGACGGCGTCGGCGGCGGGGGCGGACGCGAACCCGGGACCCCTGCCCCGCCGCGCGAGCGCGTCCATCCGTCGCAATTGGAACTGCGTCTTCACGATGTGCGCGCGGAGATCGACGAGATCGTCATCCGGGCGGTGACGGCGGTGTGGCACGATCGTTTGACGCTGACGGGGCTAAAAAAACTCGACGCACACCCGGAGGTTCCGTCGGGTGAAATACCCGTGATCGTCGCAGAAGCGCAAGTCCGGCTCAATCGCCTCGCGGAGTCGTGGAAAGCGAACGAAAAGTACCAGAAGGATGGGGCCAAGCGCGCGGCCCGTCGCCTCGAAATCGAGGCGAAAGAGGCCGCGATCCTCGGCGACAAGTCGCTGATCGCGCGGATCGAAGCGTCGCTCTCGGACCTCGCGCCGCTGCGGCTTGAATGCGCAAGGCAGCTGATCGGCTGGCACGACGCGATTCCGCGACTGTATCTGGCGGGGCCGCAAGCGTCTCGCCAAGCGCATTTGGACGGGCTTCGCGGCTATGTCGACCACGTGCTCGAGCGCGATCTCACCATGCTCATCGACACCTCGTCAGGGATGAACCTGGACGAGACCAAGCCGCATTACGCGGCGCCGGTGCGGATTCGCAAGCGGCCCGCGGGTTCGTCGCAAGCGAGCGAAACGGTCACGCTGTACGTCAGGCCGGAATTCGACGCCGACTTGCGGAAACTCGTCGCTTTGCATGCCGCACCGGGCCGGCCGATCGGCCATCGAAAGACCATGCCGAAGACGCGCGGCGGCAAGCCGCACGTGTTCGCGGCCGTCGTGGTTCGAGAGTCGCTGTCGGCCGATCCGATCGATCGCCTTCTCAATCCCGACAAGCCGCCCAAGCCGCCGCCCGCCGAGACGGGCGTGACGCTGCTCTTGCTGGGCGTCGACCTGATCGGCGAAGCCGTGAACTTGCGCCCGGATCATTCCATCAAGTCCGATTCCGAGTCGATTACTTACAAGCGGATCCGGGTCGCGAGGGGAATCCACTCCATCGGAGCCGATGAGCCGCTGGCGGCGGAGTTTCGCGACGGCCTCGCGATGGCGACGCGCGGCATGACGCTGCGCGACGCCTGGCCGATGCACCTGATGGACGCGGTGCTCCTCAACGTCCGTCTGGGCCCGGGTCTCATGCCCGGCTACCGCACCCTGACCATCGGCGACGCCGAGGCGATCTGGCCGCTGAAGCAGTCCTCCACCAACGGCTTCATTTCGTTCGTGCGCGAGAGGCCGTCGCGATCCGCCGATGAAGCGGATCATCCCGACGAGTTCTTCGTTTTCGATCGCTTCTGCGTGGAAGTGGAGACCGAGCATGAACTGGAAACCGACGAGCTCCGCATCGCGGTGGTGCACAACGACGGGCCGCTGAAACTGCGCACGAGCGCCGATGAATCGGGCGACGGCGTGCTGATCGCGCGCAAAGTGCCCGGCTTTCCCACACGATTGCGAACGAAGCCGGTCTTCATCGAGCAGCGCGGCGGCGCGGCCGCCGCGGGCGTCGTCGAGCCCGGCGTCCACTACGCGCAGATGAATCGCGGCGACAAGTTGATGGCCACCACCGAGGCGCGGCTCTTCGCTGCACCGGTGGCCGACTTCGCGGAGATCTACCTCACTCCCGGTGAATTGCGACCCGTGACTCCGTCGGTCCCCGCCCCCGCAGGCAAGCCCGGCGAAGCGCCGCCCGTTCCGGGAAGCCTATTGTTCTCCGAAGCGGTCGCTCAAGCATGCGCGATCAACGAAGTGCATCTTCCCAACCTGAACCTCGCGGACGATTCGGTGGTCGAAACGATTACGCACACGATCGTGTTCAATTGGCAGCGGCACAAGATCGAGTTTTCGCTGCTCGATCACGCAGCGATGTTGTTGATGAAGCGCACGTTCCTGCAGATCGCCGACGATCGGCTGCGTTCGCTGCGGACGCTACACGTCGACGACGGTCTGGTTCGGCGTCACATTCCGGTCTTGACGGAGCAGTTCCGTGCGTGGATGAGGCAGGCATCGGGAGCCGGAAGCAACCTGGGGTACCCTCTGCTTTCGAAGTCGATGCGCGTCGCGATGGTCGACGGCCGCACGGCTTACGGCGGCCTGACGGCATATGGTCGCCGGGAATGGCACCCGGCGGGCTATCCGCTGACGTGGGCGTTCCAAGATTCCGATGCGTGGTGGAACGCGCACTTCGAGCAACCGGAGATGCTGAGTGTGTTCCGCTTGAAGGCGACGCGCGAAGTGCTCAGGTTGCAAATCGAGGAAACGCAGCGTGCCATCGCGCACGCACAAGACGCCGACGATGACGACATGGAGGAATTGTTGGAACTCACCGGCCGGGGCTTCAGGCCGGTCATCGAGCGCATCGTGCCGAGGCTGATGTATCTAGATTCAAATGCCGAAACGCAAGTGCGGCGATGGCTGCCGCACGAACGTGCAAGGGCGGCCGTCGTGCGTCTAGGCAACACGATCGCCGAGCATGAAACCGCCGGCGCCGCGGCCCGGGAAGACACCGAGGCCATTCTCGCGGTGGTCAGCGCGGTGGGAATGGGCGCGGGCGCGAACCTCGTCGGGAAGACGATTCTTGCGATCGGGAGCGGGCTGGGCGCGGCGGCTGCGACGCAGGACGTCATCAAACTGCACGAGGACAAGGCCGAGGTGCGGTTCGCCGCGAATGCCCTGGCGATCATCGGTCGAGATCGCCTGGACACGGGATTGGCGCAGCGGGAGATCAGCGCGATGCCGTACGTCTCGGCGGCGCTGAGCGTCTTGGGTTTCCGATTCGACCTTGCCGACGCGGTCGCGGGGGTGAAGGCGGCGCAAGCGCGCAAAGTGGCCGAGCGGTGGATGCCGATGATCGCGCGCGAAGGGTTCTCCGCCCTAGGGCAGGTTCCGATCCGCGACAAGACGCTGATCTATCTGATGATGAAGGAAGCGGAAGAGGCGGCGGCGGCGGGGCGCGCCCTCAACGCCGCGCAGCAGGCGGCGATCGACGCCCAGAAGCGGATCGAGCTCGAGTTGGCCGCGCCGCATCCGTACGGCTATCCGCACGTGGATGCCCATGCGTTCCGCGGAGCCAACACTGAAGTCGACATCAAGTCATCGACGCCTGATGCGGACACGGCCGCGGATGCGACCGGCGATAGGGTTGCGGCGAACGCGTCGCCGCCGGTCGGCGCGCCTACGCCTACACCGGCTCCATCGCCGGCTTCCTCGGCGTCCCCGCCCCCCGACGCGAAAGTGCCCGCTGTTTTCGCAGGCGCGCCGGCCGTCCGGAAGCCGCGACGATACATGGCGATCGAAGAGATTCCGCCGGGGATGCCCCTCCCCGGGTATGTCGTTGAAGCGCCGGATGTCGCAGCCGTGGGCGCGGCCGGGGCCGCGGCGAAGAAGTATTTGGTCGGCCAGCCCCTCGGCAAAGGCGTGTACGCCACGACGTATGAACTGCTGGATGAATTCGGCGCTCCCACCGGCGATGTCGTCAAGTTTCTTCGTCGCCCGTTTGAAGAATCGAACGTCTGGATGAAAGACCGCTTGGAATCCCTCGGCGAAGTCCGCCAAGGCGATAACAAGCACCTGCAACGCCTCCTGCGAACACAGCCTGCGTTCGATGAAACGCCCATGCCGCGACTCATCGATCGCATGATGCACGGCCAACGGCTGCTGCACGAAGCGCGCATTCCGCACCTCCCGATGAAGTCGATGGACGATCCCTTGGCGCGCGTGGGTTACGACGAAGACCTGCCGTTCGTCGTGCAGAAGCGGATTCCCGACGACGGTTCGACGATTATCTGCAAGGTGGAACAGACGGCCTTGCCGGAGGAGGGCATGGCGAGGGCGGCGGCGGACCTCTACCGCAAGATCGCCGACGCCGGACTGGTGTGGAAGGACGGCCACGCCGAGAACATCTACTTTCAGAAGGTCGGCGACGCTTGGATGGCGGGCGTTTTGGATGCCGACATGATCATCAAGTGGGAGGACGCCATCGACAATAAATTCCTGCGTTTGCAAGTGGATGAGGCGTTTCGCAACGACAGGGCTCGGATCAATAGCTTGGACCGCAGAGACGGCGACGATCCGCTGAACGCGTTGGACTTGGACGCTCCGCCCGAGGCGTTCGCGGCGGTCGAGGCGACGCTGGATGCATCCGATCGCATCCATCGTGACGTCGCAAAGAGTCCGCAGGAGTTCATGGCGAAGATGTTGGAGTACTGGCAGTGGATCAGATTCCACTCGTTTCGGCGATCGGAATTTGAGGCGAGCGGACGCATCGGCGAGTTCATCGGCGGCCGCATCGATATCGCCGCAGCGAGAAGCGCATTTCCCGAACTCGATGAGTGGGTCAAGCGCCAGCCGAGCCAGTTTTGAACGTCTTGCGATCGCGAGCGTGCGCCGGTGATCCGCACGGTACACTGCCCGTGAAAACTTCTTCGATGGAGGAATCGTCGATGACTATCCGCATGATGGTGTCGCTGACGCTCGCCGTTGCCGCGCTCGGCGGTTGCGCTAGTCCCGGCAGGTCTGCCGCCGGTTTCGCGTCGCCGCAGACCGCAGTGGATGAGATCAGACTGCTGATCCGTGCGGAAGATTGGACCGCGCTCGCCGCGAAGTACGACCTGTCCGATTCGCGTGAGCCGCGTGCGCGATTGGAAAGCGGCGAGTTCTTCGTGAATCGCGAAGCAGCTGCTCAGCCGACGGGTGCGGCGCCGAGGCGGGTGCGCCGTCCGTTCTCGCCGGAGTTCCGCTACCGCGCGACGCGGGCTACGTCCGACGCCGCCGTCGTCGTCATCGAGATGATGGTAGAGATCGACCAGGGCGATGGCTTGCCAGTGCAGCGCGGCTACGACTACTTCAAGATGCGGCGCAACGCCGACGGCTCATGGTTGATCCTTCCCCACGAAGTCACCGCAGCTGAAATCGGCGGAGTGAATCGGGACCGATAAGCGAACGCCGCGGGAAGAACTCGCCGCGGCCGTTCGTCGCCATCAAGGCTACGACCTTCGGCGCGTGCAGACACAGGGGGGTGTGACGGCGCGGAGGCATAAGTACGCCATGCTCGCCAAGCGCTCGACGGACACCGCCCTTCGCGACGTCACCGAATTGATCGATGCCGGAATTCTCGTCCGAAATCAAAGCGCCGGACGCAGCACGCGTTATTGGTCGTCCGACGCCGATCGTCCGAAGCATAGAACAGCATGAACTTGCGACCGACCGTCCGGACGGTTTCCGCGCACTTGCTGCGCCACCGCAGAGATTTCATGTCCTTCGACGAAATCCAGATCCTCGACGCCGCCGTCGACGTCGACGCCCGCGACGGGATCGCCAACCTGACGCTCGAAGCCGTCGCCGCGCAGGCCGGCATCAGCAAAGGCGGTCTTCTCCACTATTTCCCCAGCAAAGACCGGCTTATCGCATCGATGGTCTCCCGCTGCGCCGAGGAATGGCGGACGATCGTCGACACCAACTACGAGCAAACTGCGCCCGGGCCCGGACGGCTCGCGCGCTCGATCATCGGCCACTGTCTCGGCGATGCGCCATGCTGGACCGAGGAGCTGCGGCCGCGTTCGGCGGCGGTGTTCGCCGCGCTCGCCCAAAACCCCTCGTTGATCGCTCCGCTCCGCGTCGTCTGCGCGGAGATTCAGAATCGCATCGCCGCCGACGGCCTGTCGAAGCACGTCAACGACTCGGACACGACGCGAATCCAAGTCGGCGGCTTCCACGGGTCCGGTGCCGTGGTGCTGTAGGCGTGGCTTAGGCACCGGGAGAGCGCGAGCATGGCGCCGATGGCGACCGAGCTTCGAGACGGTCTCGCCGGGATCAGGCTCCAGCTCGAAGCACTTGACCGCCTCCACAACGAACCGGCCGAGACGGCCGTCCGGATGTTCGAACTTCCTCGAACCCTGCGCGGACGCCCGCTTGTCGCCGATGGCGCCGTCAATCGCCGCTTCTTTGAGCTCGTGGCTTTGAACGACAAGCTGGACGACGCCACTCTCGCTCCAAAAACGAAGAAAGCCCTCCGACATTGACGTCGAAGGGCTTTCTTAAACT
>SXGS01532813.1_pt1 | contig 10859 bp, 6 predicted proteins | sample 3174681 | NCBI WGS metagenome assembly SXGS01 (sample SAMN11356861, study PRJNA531348) | freshwater metagenome | isolation source: freshwater sample F1-80 | place: China: Fuxian Lake, Yuxi | collected 2017-12-25 | reverse complement strand
TTTCGACGGGGCCTTTGGAAGGCATCAACAACAAAATCAGGACCATGACCCGTCAGGCCTATGGCTTCCGCGACCGGGTGTTCTTCAAACTCAAGATTCTTGGACTCCATCAGACAAAATACGCTCTAGTCGGATGAACCAAAAATCGGCAGAGCTTGCCGGGCCTGGATTGCGAACGCGCCAGGACTGTTCGAGGAATTTCCAGGAGGCGTCCTTCTCGGGAAACGCCACGGCGAGATTCAAGCCCGTCGATTCCTGTTCGTGGGTCAGACGATGCAGGACAAGGTTCTCGGCGACGCGCAGAATTGGCGAGGCCTGCGCGTCGGCGGGCCGCAGCGCGAGCTCCACGCCGAGCCGGCCCCAGGCGGTCTCCTTGGGATTCTTGGTTGAAAGGATACTCGCGAGCGGAATCGCCAGTTCGAACGTCAAGGTGCGATCGACGAGGTGCTGATGGGTGGCCGCCCGCGCGCCGGCGGGAACGAGGCTGCCGATGCCATCCCACGCGGCGTCATTCTGGCCGGCCGGTGTGATGAGATAGCGCGATTGCTGCTTATCGATGTTGAGCGCAAGCTCCAGGCGGTTGCCGCGAAAATCGCCTCCCGCCGCGGATACGCCCACATAGAGGTTCTGATCGTCGTGCGTGAGCAGAATCTTGCCCTTGAGCGCGCCAGCGCCGCTGATAAGCAACGTTGCGTGTTTCTCCCAATCGTTTGTCTGACCGTCGATCTGCAGCGCGGCGATCTGACGATGTACAACGCGGACGGTCTTGTCGGCCACAACCGGCGGCAGCGGCACGACCGGGTTGATCTCGGCGGCGCCCAGCGTCATGCCGATGAGGGTCTTGTCGCGCAAAATGAGGCCGCTGGACGGATCGGACTTGCCACACTCCTGCTCCTCGGCGATGGCGCCTGATTTCGCGTCGAGGCGAAGCAGTTTGCTGCGCGTGCCCACGTACACGGCGCCGCCGCTGAGGATGGCGCGGTTGTCGATCGGATCGTCGAACGCCCTACCCCAGTGCGATCGGCCGTCATCGAGCGCAAAGGAGGCGACTTTGCGCGGGCTGGCGAGTAGGAGCGTTTGATTGAAGACGCCGAGCGCCGTCGAGCTATCGTCCGTGTTGAGCCAGACTAAATCGCCGTTGGTCGAATCGAAGGCGAACACCAGCGACGCGTCACGCGGCAAAAACACCACGCGCGAACCGGCGGCCAGCGGCGCGGCGCCCATTTTGCGGCTCAAGCCAGCGGTGCGATCTTGCGGATAGGAGCGTATCCACTCGATCAATCCATCGCGTACGTCGCAACAGGCCACGACGCCCATGTTCGTCGAGCAGTAGACGGCCCCGCCGAACACCGTCACGGGCTGACCGTAACGCACGACATCCAGGCGCGGCGTCCCTGCCATCGTCGTGTGGTTTTGCACTATTTCGCGTTTCCAAACAAGCGTGCCAGTCTGGGCGTCAAGACAGACAAGGTAGATCGGCGAATACTCCTGCGTCCGCGACACCGCCAGCAGAAAGAGCCGGCCATCGCTGAAGGTAGGATCGTTGACCGCCGCCAGGTCTTGCCAATCGGCGTGGCTCGCGGTGGACCAAAGCTGCGTGCCGGTGCGCGTGTCGAAGGCGGCGACATTCACAAGCAGATTCACCGTGCCGCCTTTCTTGCCGAGCGCCTGCATGCCCCAGCGCGCGTAAAGTCTGCCCGAATCAAACGCTGGCGTGAAGGGACCGGGGATCAACGTGCCGAACAAGTCCTTGCTGGCGCCGAGCGGATTGGTTTGCGTCCACTTCGGCTTCGTCTGGACGCCGTCGAACCACGCCAGCAGCGTGGGGCCGGCAATCGTCAAACCGTCGCGGTGATTCGTCGGCCGATCGGCAATCCAGGAGGACGATCCAGGGGCCTCGAGCGTCTTCTTGTCAAGCGATTTCAAGTCATATGGCACGACCGCTTTCTTGGCGGCAAGACGCGCGCGAATCTCGCCGGCGGGTACGTCGTTGCCCAGCCAGGGAAAAACGGCCTTGGGATCGATCCCCTGGAAGGCAGCGTCCAGAGCGCCTTCGTGCGATTCATGAGCCGCAGCCAGCCAGACGCCGACTTGAGCGCGCACGCGCAGATCGTCATCGGCCGAGCGTATGAGCACGTCCTGGAATGAGCGCATTGCGAAACCAACGTTGCCGCGGCGCAGTTCACGCTGGCCAACTTCGAGCAGAGCCTGATGAACACTGTCGGCCCACGGGAAACGACGGGCGACTGGCATGAGCTTGTCGAGGTCGCCGCCGGCCTGTACGACCAACGTCGGCGATTCACGTTCCTGCGTTTGCCGAAGTTCGGCGACGAGCTTGGGCTCCTTCGTCAAACGGCGTTGAACGGCGGCCCAAATCGAGGTGTAGCGCGCGTCGGCCCAGCGGACAACGAGGCCGCCATCGGGGTCCTCCTTGAGCATGGCGGCGAGCGCGGCCTGCGTCAATGGCTGCGTCTGAAACGCTTGCCACTTCGCCTCCATGCCGAGCCGGGTGGGAAAAACCGCGGGTCGATTAACCTGGGCGCACACGCGCGGCGGCGCGAGAATGATCGCTCCGAGTAGGACCGATGCAATCAGGAGTTTGGCAATTTGTCGCATGGGATAAACCAAAAATAACGGCGGCCGTAAGCCGCCGCGTTTTCGCTGTTGTTTGGGCCCCCCGCCGGCACGGTTAACGTTGGTAGATCGGCAGGTAACGGTATGGAACACCCAGGATGAGGATGGCCACGGGCGTGCAGTAGCTGTCGCGATCGGTCTCGATCTTGGTGCGCACGCCCGTCGGAATGCCCCCTTTCCAGCTGCCGTCGACGTCCTGGGCGTTGACAAGCGAGTCGCGAATCTTCGGATACCACGTCTGGTAATCCTTCTCACTCGCCTGGTACATCGCCTGCACGGCGTAGTAGTGGCCGTAGTAATACCACGGGTAGCTGGGATTAAACGGGGCGTTGCCAAGCCCATGCAGGTACGCCAGGCCGCTCTTCACGGCTTCCGATTTGCGGTCGCCCGCCATCAAGAGGGACGTGACCCCGGCGGCGGTGCGTGCAAACGGGACGCCAATGCGGTGATCGCCGGCGGTTTGATATCCGAAGGCGCCGTTGGCGCCCTGGCACGACTTGACAAAATCGATGGCTTGCTTCATCGTATTATCGGGAACGAGGATACCGGCTTCCTTCGCGGACGCCAGGGCGACGATCTGCATGACAGTGATCGATACGTCTTGATAGGCGATGTCGCGGTCGGGATAGTAGCCCCAGCCTCCCCTTTGGGTCTGATTGCGGACGATGACGGAGACGGCGCTCTTCAGTGCATCGCGCACCTCGTCGCTGCGCGTGCTTTCGCCCCACACCTCCGAGAGAGCGAGCGTGCCGAGGCCATGTTCATACATGTTGCTGCCGAGGTAGCCTTTATTGAGGCGAGCTTGCTTGAGGAGGTAATCGACCCCCTTGGCCATCGTGACGCCGTGCGGATCGCGGTCGGGGAAGTGCCCCTTGACCATGTACGCCATGAGAGCGAGGCTCGTGATGGCGACCTGATTCGCCTGGCCCCAGCTGCCGTTGGGGTTTTGTGTCTGCGCGAGATAACGCAAACCCCTGTCGATGGCCGCCTCGGCGCGCGGGCTCAACTCGGCGACGCGGACCTTATCCTGAGCCGGCGCGCGGTTCGCGCCGTGTAGGAATGCGAGAATTGACAGCCACAGGATAAGGTAATGTCGGATCATGGATCGCCTCTATTCAGCCGCGAGCGGCAGGCTCACTTCGCCAGATTCTGATAGTAGGTCCGCAACAGCTCACGATATTCGAGGGGCAATTCACGCAAATAGCGTTCGATGACGGCCGCGCGTTCACGTTCGCTCATGTGGCTCCAGCGTGAGCTTTCGCGGTTGAAGGCGCCGCCGTCGCGCGGCGCGGTCTTGAGGAAGTCGCGTTGGCCTTCCATCGGCGCGACGCCCTGGTTTTTCTCGGTGACTTTTCCGCCGCTCTTGCCAGTCTTGCCTTCGGCTTTGCCTTTGCCTTCGCCTTCCATCGGCTCGCCTTCACCGTCACCCTCACCTTCGCCCATGCCTTTGCCTTTCCCCTTGCCCTTACCTTTTCCTTCGCCCTCACCTTCGCCTTCGCCCTCACCTTCACCCTTGCCTTTTCCCTTGCCCTTACCCTTGCCTTTTCCTTCGCCTTCGCCCTCTCCTTCGCCCATACCGTCCTTGCCTTTGCCGTCCTTGCCCTTGCCTTCGCCCATACCGTCTTTGCCTTCACCCATTCCATCCTTGCCCTTGCCGTCCTTGCCTTTGCCATCCTTCGGTTGACCGTCCTTCGGTGGACCGTCCTTCGGCTGACCATCCTTCGGCTGACCGTCCTTCGGTTGACCATCCTTCGGTTGACCATCCTTCGGTTGACCATCTTTCGGTTGACCATCCTTCGGTTGACCATCTTTCGGTTGACCATCCTTCGGTTGACCATCTTTCGGTTGACCGTCCTTCGGCTGACCGTCCTTCGGCTGACCGTCCTTCGGCTGACCGTCCTTCGGTTGACCGTCCTTCGGTTGACCGTCCTTCGGTTGACTGTCTTTCGGTTGGCCCTTGACAGCAGGATCGGCCTTCTGTGGATCACCCTTTTGCGTTGGATCTGTCTTCTGCGGGTCGCCCTTTTGTGTTGGATCTGTCTTCTGCGGGTCGCCCTTTTGCGTTGGATCTGTCTTCTGCGGGTCGCCCTTCTGAGACGGATCACTCTTTTCGCGTTGGGTCTTTTCGTTTGGCGTTAAGGGGTCGGCTTTCGCAAGCTGCATCGGGGGCTGGTTCGGCGTTTCCAGCAGTTTGCCGATGTCCTTGAGCGTGTCGAGAGCCTGCTTCTGCTGCTCGGCGGCGGAAAGCGGTTTCTTATCCTCAAGGTTTGACGCCGCAGCGTTGAGATTGCCTTCGAGCTTCTTATCTTTCGCCAGGTCGGTCGCCTTCTCAATCCGACTCTTCGCTTCGGGACTCAGGCCCTTTTGGGCGTCCTTCAACTGGCCCTGCAGATCCTTGGCGCGTTCGGCGACACCTTTCTGGGCCTCGGCAAGCCCCTTGATCGCCGAATCGGGCGATTTCGGCTCGCCTTGCAGCATTTCCTTGGCGAGTTTCTTGGTCTCGTCGAGGATCTTCTCCTGTTCCTGGGCGAGTTGTTTGACAAGGTCCCGCAGCTTCTCGGTCTTCTCGAGCGAACCGGCTAGCTGAACGAGCGAGTTCAATTTCTGTAGTGCCAGTTCAATTTCGTCGTGGGCCTTCATGAGATGCGTCGGATTATCGAGTTGTTGCCGACCGAGGCGCAGATGCTCGCGCGCTTTCTTGATGTGGTCGTTGCCGACGGAGTGCAGCGTATCAACCGCCTTGCGCAGTTCATTCGCTTGCCCCGATTCCACCAGGCCGTTGGACTTGAGGTCATCGATGAGGTGGTTGAAGTCGCGCGCGACATCGCCGAGCTTCTGGCCGATGTAATGCTGCCGCTGCTCCTCGGCGAGGATCTGCTGGGCGCGATCGAGAAGCTTTTTGGCCGGATCTTGCTGGGCCGTGAGGGCGCCGGCGAGAAGAATCCAGCCGATGGAAATGCAGGCCAAACGTCGTCCGTTCATGACTTGTCTCCGTATGTAGCCCGCCGTTTTCGGCGGGACTGCTTCATACCCGTCGTAAACGGCGGGCCCTTTGCAAGCATCATTTCTCCGGAATCAGCGACTTCACTTTTTTCGAACTAATCAATTCTTCCTGGGCGGCAACGGTGGTGCGCTCCAGTCCTTGAGCCACCTGTTTTTCGACGTACTGCTGGTACACCTTCTCGCTGACCATAAGGAGACGAAACGGACGCGATTGCGTCACATTCGGTCCCGCCTTGCCGACTCGATTATCGCTCACTTCGATCAAGCACGTCAAGATGTCGTCCTCTTTTAAGTCCGCGAATGAGGCCCTGATAAGCCATTCCGTCTCGAAAATACCGCTCTTCGGCGCATCCTTGAAGGCCCCGGCCGGCCGACGCCGAACCTGCGTTTCATTGTTGACGCGATAAACGATCCAGGCCTGGGCTAGCCCGTAGTCGTCGCTGACCTCGAAAATCACGTGCATGTTCTTGCGCGTCGTGGCCACGATTTTTTCCTCGGCACTTGCCAGCCGCGGCTTGAGCAACGTGATGACGGGCGCCTTGTCCGGCATGACCTCCAGCGCGTGGCGCGTCGGGTCCGTGAACGTAAAGCCATGCTCGGCTTCGGTCCACTCGAACCAGTACGATAGGCTGGCCGCGCTGGTCCGCGCCCACGCGTCGGGCACCAGCGTACTCAGATCGTCGATGGCGACGCGTGCAACGTGCCGGTCCGCTGAATCGATGACGAGCGGGTAGGAACGCGCCGGCTCTCCCGCAAAATGAAGCCGGCCTTCCTTGAGCGGCTGATCGCAACGCAGGTCCCAGGCGATTCTCTCGGTCGCTTCCGGGATTGGCGGCAGTTGCAGCCGCGTGAATTCAATCGGCGCGTCCGGCGCTTGCCCGATGTAGCTCGGATACTTTAGCTTCACATTCACGGACGTGAGGCGCGGCGACGGCACGACTTTCACTTCCTTGCGCTGGCTGCGCGCGTCGCCGATGCGGAAGTAGAAGGTGAAGCTCTGCGCGACCTTCGGGAATCGCTGCGTAAACGTCGGCGTCACGTCGCGCGCCAGCTGGATTTCCTCCCAGGAAGCGTTGGCGAACTTCACATGCAGTGCGCCTTGATCCGGGATCTCGCCGCGCACCCGCGCGCTCAGTTCGACCTTGTCGCCATGCTTGACGGCGACGGGAGCGATCACTTCTTCAATCCGCGTCCGTGTCGGGTAAGCCAGCGCTGAGAACGGATTGAGCATGCGGCCCATCAGGATAGCGTAATATTCGCCGGCGACCACGCTGCTGGCCAGGAACAAGAAGAGCACACTGCTCGCTACGATGAGGAGTGTGCGCAGCCTCAGGAAGTTGACGATGCCGCTGAAATCCAGAACGGTCGCAGCATTCAACGCCTGCGCACGGACGACCTGGATCATTTGCGGCGAGCCATGCGCGGCTTTCGCGCCGCCATCGAGCTGTACGTAGGACACGAGCAGATTGTTAAGGTCCGGGTGCAGCCGTTCCACTTGCAACGACACACGCGTCGCATCGTAGCGGCGCAGATGGGCCAGCCATTGACGCCAGCAAACCCAACCGATCACGGCCAGGTTTGCGAGCAAGAGCACGAAGCGCAGCGGGCCCGCCAGATCGAACAGCCAATCGACGAGGAGATCGGCGAGGAACAGCCCCACCAGCCATGGCACAAGGAAACTCAGGCCGCGCAGATGATGAAACCAGCGCTCGCGGGACCAGGCGTCCTTCAGTTTATTCTCAATTGTGGATGTATCGTTGTTCATTCCATCTCGTTCACTATTGGCCGCATGGGGCATTGTGCTCGGCAGGCGCTAAGCCGCAAACTGCATCAGGCAACATCACCGCTGCGCCGCATGAACCATTCCACGCCCGCAAGGCTCACAACCAACACGAATACCCACCAACTATTCCACAACTCCGTTTCCTGCGGCGGCAGAGCGACCACGCGGGATTGATCGGGAATCAACTCGTGCAACTTGGGCAAGTCACGCACCGTCAGATACTTGCCCCCCGTCAGTTCAGCGAGCTTCTTGAGTTGCTCGACTTGCAGGTCCAACTCGCGTTTCTCCCGGCTGACCGCCTCAACCTGATAATTCGGCCGATTCGATGATGCTTCATCTTGTGGCAACGTGCGCACCTGAAAATTGCCGTCCTGCTCGGCCGTGATGAAGCCCTGGTACATGCCCTCGATGTTGGGAACCGGCTTGAGCGAGACGCCCCTCGGCTCCCCCTTGGGCGGGACCTGCTCGACAAGGACCTGGTAGGTTGGCGCCTTCTGCGGCTTGAAGTCCTCGTCCAGCGCGGTCGCTTGAATTAAGACGCGCTCCGTCGTCTGATAGTTCTTGCGATCCGTTTCGAGACGAATGCGTTTATTCTCGCCTAAAAGGCGCGACAAAGCAAGGAACTGGATCGATTGGCTCCAGAAATGCGCATGATACGCGTCGCCCCGTTTGAAGCGCAGCCGCCAGAGCTGATCGCTGGCGACGAACATCGTCTTGCCGCTGCCATAGCGCTGCCAGGCGATCATCGGATACGGATCGGCTTTCTTGCCTTGGTTCGATAGCGTCGCGAGGACGGTCGCGCCCGGCTTGACGCCGCTCAAACGCGGCAGATCGTAGAGCGGTTTCACGAGGGACCAGGCCTGCTGGTTGTCTCCGTCCTGCGCCTCCAGAGCCATGATCTGGCTCTGCATGCCGGCCTGCGTCACCACGGGATGTACGCCCGCCTCGACGATGTCCCGTCCGCCGGCCGCCAGTTTCACCGGCAATAGCTTGGCGATCGGCGTGTCGGCGTAGCTCATCGGCGCGTGCTGATGGCCCGCCAACATCAGGATCGAACCTCCCTTATCGCGCACCAGCTTTTCGAGCCAGCCGAGTTGGGCCGCGCTGAAGTAGCTCGCCGGCACTTCGCCGAGGATCACCATGTCGTAGTCGAACGTCGATTTTTCGTCTTCGGGCAGCTTGGCGATGTATTGCTCCGACGCTTTCGCCAGGTCTGCGTCTCCTTCGGTCATCAAAAATTTCACGGCCATGCGATGATCACGCAGCAGCACCGCGCGCAAGTAGCGATATTCCCAGCGCGGTTTGCCCTCGACATAGAGCACCTTGATCTTGTCGTCGATGACCTTGACGGTCCGCGCAACGCGGTTGTTCTCCTCGGTCGCTTCGCCGGGCAGCGCTGCGACGGCGATGTCGAGCTTCAACAATCCCGATGTTTGCTCCGGCACGAACGACAGCTCTTCGAACTGCGTTCCCTTCAACGTGATCGGTCTGCTCGCCAACACGCGCCCCTCGGCCTTGACTGACAGCTCGACATCGCGGCCCTTGAAGCCAGATGTCGATTCGATCTGCACGCGGATCGGCACTTTGTCCTTGGGGAAGATCGTCTCGGGCAGAACGACGTTGGCCAGGAGCCGAATGTCGTCAGGCCGCGGCGTGCCGATGCCAATCGCAAACACCGGGGCGCCCAGCGAGCGGGCCGCTTCGAGCGGATCGATGCCGGCGTTGGACGCGCCATCCGTCAGCAGGATCACCGCCGCCGTCGGCTGGCCGGTGAAGCGTTCCGCGACTTGTTGCAGCGATTCGCCCAGCCGCGTCACCGGCGCCTGGGCCTTGACTTGCTTCAGCCAATCGCGCAGGGAGTTGGGCTCATCGGGAACGGCCTCGAGGCGTTCACCGAACGAGAAGTAACGCAGGCGATGCTTGTCGCCCGGCTTTTGAAACGCCTTCAAATCCGGATGCTGCAAGATTCCTCTGGCAATCTCGATGCGCGGCACGGCCGACACATCGGACTTGATCGCTTCGGGCACGGCTTGCTCGACGAACGCCATCTTGCCAAGGGCGAGGGCGGCATCGCCCAGGTCTTCGGCGCGTTGCCGGCGATCGGCGAAGGCCATGCTCTCGGACACGTCGAGCAGCACCAGAATGTTGCTCGGCAGCGAGATTTTCTTGGCGTTCGCGCCGACCGGCTCGAACAGAATCAGGACGATTGCGATAAAAATACACGCACGCAAGGTCCCTAGCAAAATGCGCTTCCACCACGCCAAACTGCGCTCCCCGCCATAGAGAAAGGCCGAGAAGAACAGGACGCCGACGATCAAAAGGAACAACACGCCCATCGGCCACGGTTGCCGAAAGTAGAATCGCTCCAGGTTTTCGTTTGCGAAAATCATCGATCACCCTGTCTTGCTGCTGGCGGCTTTGCGTTCGCACGACGTCATGCGAGCGTTAGGCAGCAAGTGGTTTTCGCCGCGTGAACCACCGGGCCAGCAAGCCCTCGATCACCAACAACCCCAGCACCACATACAGCAACTCGCGCCACAATTCGCGTCCAATGCGGCTCGCACGCACCGACGACTCCACCGATTCCCCCTCGGGCACGACGCGTACATTCACGGCCCCGAACAGCTCGCGCAGCGCGTCCACGCCGAGCGTCTGCACGCGCGATTCGCGCGGATCGACGTTGACGGCCGCGAATAACCGCGGCATCGTCTGGTCCGCACGCACTTCGTAAAAACCTGGTTGCTCGGCCATCGGCAATTCCGCGAACACTTGAAACTCGCGGGTCACCGCGGCGACCGTCGTCGGCTTGGCTCCTGGCGGCAGGAAGGTCGCCTGCTTGACGCCCGCCTCTTCCTTGAACGGCAGCGGCACGACCAACGGCCCCGACACCACGAACGACTGCTCGTGTGCTTGCCGGCTCACGAAGTTCAAAGCCTCGTGAAGCAGGATCGGGTAAAAGCCCGGCTCCACAGCCATGTTGGTCCAGAGTCGCTCCGGCGCCGCCGCGAACATCACGACCTTGCCGCGTCCAAGCGGCTTCTCGGCGATGAGTGGATCGCCGGCGACATTCATGACGGCCCGCGCCGTCGGCGCAAGCTTCATCTTGAAGTAGCGGAACACGCGTGCCTCGCCGACAATCTCCGCAGGCAATCCGCCGATGACGCGCGCCAGTGGATGACCGATCGGCTCGATGCGCCAACCCTCGACATTCGCGGCGGCGTCGACCAACTCGGCGGGAAAAATTCCGGTCTTTTCATGCTGAAAGCGAGCATTTATCAGCACGGGCTGCGTATTGTCGCCTAGTGCCTCATCCATTCTTAATCTTCGGGTAGAGCCGCTTCAGTTTTGTCCGAGCGTCGTCGATTTTGAATTGCCAGTCTACCCCGCGTTGTTTGGCATTCGTTTTATCCGCCCAGATTCCGATCTCGGATTGCAACAG
>SXGS01158670.1_pt1 | contig 10859 bp, 8 predicted proteins | sample 3174681 | NCBI WGS metagenome assembly SXGS01 (sample SAMN11356861, study PRJNA531348) | freshwater metagenome | isolation source: freshwater sample F1-80 | place: China: Fuxian Lake, Yuxi | collected 2017-12-25 | reverse complement strand
GAGACCACTACACGCGAGAAGGCAGCGCCATGGGCGATGGCATCGGCCTTCTCGGCTTTGGCAATCTCCACCATGCGTTTCGCGATTAGCGGGCGGGCAATGGAGGTGCCTAGGAAATATTGCCCTTCGTAGATGGCTCCCGCGCGCATCATGGGAAAGATGAAATCCTGGGCGAACTCCTCTTGTAGGTCGTCGATGTAGATCTTGGAGGCGCCGGTTTTTTTGGCCTTCTGGTTGAGGCCCTTGAGTTCCTCCTCCTGTCCGATGTTCGCGCAAAAGGCGATCATCTCGGCATTGCCGTAAGTTTCTTTGATCCAGGATAGCAGCACCGAGGTGTCGAGGCCGCCTGAGTAAGCGAGAACAATCTTCATGATTCGAATAAACGCAACGCGGGAGAGTGAAGTGCAATGAAGGCCTGTGGGGAAGAAAAGATTCAACCCGCAAAGGCTTCGACCCGGAGTCTATGTACTACATGCCCATGATCTGGTAGCCGCAATCCACGTAGAGCACCTGGCCAGTGATCGCCGCTGCACCGTCGCTGGCGAGAAATGTTCCTGTGGCGCCCAGTTCTTCGGGAAGCACGTTGCGGCGCAATGGAGCGTGGGCCTCGTAATGCTTCAGCATGTCAGTAAAGCCGGCGATGCCGCGGGCGGCGAGGGTGTTCATGGGGCCGGCACTGATGCAATTCACTCGGATTTTTCGCTGCCCAAGGCTGTCGGCGAGGTAACGGGTGCTGGCCTCCAGCGCGGCTTTGGCGACACCCATCACATTATAGTGAGGAACGACCTTTTCGGCGCCGTAGTAGCTCATGGCGACAATACTACCGCCTTGATCCATGAGCGGTGCGGCGGCACGGCTTAACCCAATCAGCGAATAGGCACTGACGTCATGGGCTACTCGAAAGGCCTCACGGCTGGTATTCAGAAAATCTCCCTCGAGCGCTTCTCGCGGCGCGAATGCGACGCTGTGAAGCATCAGATCCAACCGACCGAAGCGTTGCTGAATGGTGGCGAAGACCGAATCGATTTGAGCGTCGCTGGTGACATCGCAGGGAAGGATCAGCGTGTCCGGACCAAAAGTTCCGGCGAGCTCTTCCACGTTTTCTTTGAGGCGTTCTCCCTGATAGGTGAAGGCGAGTTTGGCACCGGCGCGATGCCACGCCTGGGCGATGGCCCAGGCGATTGAACGCTTGTTGGCGACACCAAAAACGACCCCGAATTTACCTTGAAGAATCGACATGACTTCCAACCATTAGGGGAGGCTGGCTCCAGCTCCAAGCCGAAAGTCCAAGGCGTTTTGGCTTCGTGGGTTCTCAGCATCGCTTGCCTCAAGTGGGTTTCCTGCCTTAGCGTTGTCTCAGCACGGGTGCTGTATGACTTCAACTTCAGTCTCTCCCCCTCCATTGTCGCCTCCGGCGGTTAGCTCGATTTTTGCCATTGAGCGTCCCCATCCCAAGCTCTGGACCTATTACCTGCTTTGCTGCCTGGCCACCGGACCGCTGTTTCCCATCCTCCTCCTCCCCCACTGGTTTCGCTACCGGACCATGAGGTTTCGGTTCGATAACGAGGGGATTTCGATGCGTTGGGGCATTCTGTTCCGTCGCGAGGTCCTACTGAATTACGCGAGAATTCAGGACATTCATCTGGTTTCCAATGTGGTAGAGCGCTGGTTGGGGTTGGCACGGATTCAGATACAGACAGCGAGTGGGAGTTCTGCCCCGGAGATGACCATTGAAGGGGTCATGGAATTTGAGGAGGTTCGGGATTTCTTATACTCCCGGATGCGCGGGATTTCGGAAAAAACGGGGCGTTCAGAGGTTCGGACCGGCGCGGGGATACCCACTGATGGGGGTGTTTTCAGCAAGTCGGAAGCGGCGGAACTCGCGGTTGCTTTGCAGGCGGTTACGAGTGAGTTGAAGGCGATTCGGGAAACTCTGGAGAAAACGAGGCTACCATGAGTGCTTGGAAGAACTGGGCGCGAACCCTACTCGCACGCTGGATCAAGGTGCCGCCCGAGCCACATCCACCCGCCGGTTCCGCGAGGTCCGTTCAAATCTTTCGGGCATCGGAGAACTATTTCCGCCTCAAACAGTTGGGCTGGTTGGTCAAGCAACTCTGGATCCTAGGATTGGCACTTTTTTTTGCCTTTGGAATGCATGAAGCCATCTCCGAGGGGCGCCTTCGGATCCCGGAAGGACGAGGCCCCGAATTCTTGATGAGTCCGTGGTTTAACGCGGGATTTATGACCCTCCATTTGTTGCCGCTGATATTGGAATTGGTTTCCATGCCCTTCACTTACGCCTTGGCATGGCTGGATTTTGATCAGCGATGGTATATCGCAACCGACCGAAGCCTGCGTATCCGGGAAGGGGTTTGGCGTGTGCGCGAAATGACCTTGACCTTTGCCAACATTCAACAAATGACCGTTCGCCAGGGGCCGGTTCAACGGTTCTTAGGCATCTCAGACTTGGTGGTGACGACCGCTGGTGGAGGAGGCAGTACGGGAACCCCGGCTGAGGCAGGGCAGGCCAAATCCGAACCTGTTCATATGGGAATTCTGAGGGGAGTCTCCAATGCCGAGCAGATCCGGGACTTGATACTCAGTCGGATGCGGCAGCTCAAAGACTCTGGGTTGGGTGATCCGGAAGATGTCGACATTTCCGAGGTGACTGAGGTTCCGGTGTCCGCCTTGGCAGACTCTAAGGGATTTTCCGGTAACTCTGAATCTCGTGGGCGTGCGGGGCTTTTGGACAGTGCACGAGCGCTTTTAGTGGAAGCCAGAGCTCTACGTTCGACAGTGGAGAGTCGGGGTATGACGAATTCAGTGGAAACGTCCATCCCGCCACCTGTTCGTTGGCAGAAGATGTAGCGTTGTCGAATTCCGCTAAAAATCGGCTTGGATGAGATTGGGCAAATGCCCCTTGCACTCCGCGGTTGCCGCCTTAGTTTTCAGCGTACATGCGCAAGTTCCTGGTTACTGGTGGCGCGGGGTTTATTGGGTCGAATCTGACGCTTGCGTTGCAAGACCGATATCCTGATGCCCGGATTGTGGTCCTGGACGATTTTCGTTCCGGCGACTTCAGAAACCTGCGCGGATTTCGGGGCGATTTTGTCGCGGCGGATGTATCCCGATTGGATTGGAACCGCCAATTTGGCGATCGGTCATTTGACACGATTTATCATGAGGCATCCATCACTGATACCACGGTTCACGATCAATTTCTCCAGACGCACGACAATATTGAAGGCTTCCGCCGAATGCTGGAGTTTGCATTGGTGACCCATACACCGGTGGTTTACGCGTCGAGTGCAGCCACCTATGGAATTTGTTCGGGGGTTCAGCAGGAGGATCAACCGCCGGCGCCGGCCAATGTCTACGCGTTTACGAAGGTTCAACTCGACAACCTTGCCCGAGACTATGCCTCGCGAAACCCGTCCTGGCACATCGTTGGGCTCCGGTATTTCAACGTATATGGCCCAAATGAAGCCCATAAGAAAGCCGCGGCTTCAATGATCTATCAGCTGTACTCTCAGATGAAATCCGGGCGTCGACCGAAGGTGTTTAAGATGGGGGAACAAAAGCGCGACTTCGTGTATGTGAAGGATGTGGTCGCCTTGACCATCCAGGCCGCAAACAGCCCCAAGAGTGGGATATACAATTGTGGTTCTGGTCGTGCATTTTCGTTTAATGAAGCGATCGCGGCGATCAACCGGGCTCTTGGAACTCAATTAGAGCCAGACTATATCGAAAACCCTTACGATTTTTATCAACCTCACACCGAGGCCGACATGGGGCGCGCCCGGGTTGAGCTGGGCCACGTCCCGGAGTTCTCGCCCGAGTCGGGAATTGCCGACTACGTTCGGTGGTTGGAGTCGAACCGAGCCTGAGGGCGTGTGGATAGTGAGAAAAGCGGATGCAACGTAACGTATTCCAAAACGAAGTCATATGAGTGAAACACCTGCCACCAAACGCAAGCCGTTATGGCTCTATTTCATTGGCGGCGCCCTACTCTTGGTGGTGGCGGCGTTCCTGCTTGTCGGCAACGGCCTATTCTTGAAATCGGTCGTCCTGCCTCGGGTGGCGTCCCAATTGAACAGTGACATCACGGCGGACGATATTTCATTCAGCCCATTCAGTAGCATTTCGATTCGGGGACTCAAGGTGGTTCCGAAAGGGGATGAACCGCTGTTTGCTGCAAAGGAAATACGGGCTCGCTATCGATTGTTCTCCATTCTGGGCGGCACGATCACGCTGGATGAAGTGCTCATTGACACCCCTCAGGTCACCGTGGTCCAGAGGTCCGCCACCGACAGCAATCTGGCAAAATTGACGAGTGGCTCCCCGAAATCCGCACCGACAGCCCCGGCCACAAAATCGGCGGTGCCTAAAATCGACATCCATAATGTTTCGATCAAAGACGGTTTGTTTCGCCTGACAGATCGGGGAGAGGTGATGGAGGTCTCCGGGCTGAACTTTGGATTGGACCAATTGCAAAACGGGGGCTCTGGGAAACTGACCCTTACGGGAGCGCCGAAGTTTCAGAAGGGCGCCGATTTTGCTGCTGGGGCATTTAAGGCGAGCTTCGATATTGCGGTCACTCCTGAACTGCTCCCGGCATCGATCAAGGGTGGGCTTGAGTTATCTGCTGACCAGGCAATGGGTGCCTTCAAGGAGTTTGCGCGACTTGGGGCGACATTGCAGATGGACCTATCGCCCACCGAGGTTCGCCAACTCCAATTAGTGTTCAAGAAGGAAGGCCAAGCTTTTGGCACGGTGCAGCTCAACGGCACGTTGGCTCTCGAAAAAAAGGAAGCTCGGCTAAGTTACGAGATTCAGGGTTTGGATCGTCGAGTTTTGGGCTTGGTAGGGGCCGCCAGCGGATTGGATGTCGGGCAGACCCAGGTCAGTGCCAAGGGGTCCGTGGACCTAGCGCAACAAGGTCAATTGGTGGCCTCAAAGGGTCGGCTATCGATCGATCGTTTCAGTTTGGCGACGACCAACGGTGTGACCCCGACCTTGGACATGGGATTAGACTATCAGGTGAGTGTGAATCTAGAAGCCCAGAATGCGCTCGTGCAGCAAGTGGATTTTGCCGCCAAGCAACAAGGGGCCAATCTCGTTTCGGCAGGCCTCGATCGGCCCATGAATCTGGCATTTGGCAAGGGTGGTACCGGCTTCCGAGAATCCACGTTCTCGATGTCGGTAACCAATCTGAACTTGGCCGATTGGAAGGCTTTTCTCGGAACGAATGGCCTCACCGGCGTGTTGGCAACGGATGTCAGGGTCCAGGCGGACCAGGATGGTCGTCTCCTGCGGTTTACCGTGCTGAGCGCCGTCGACAATTTGGGACTGCTGGCTGGTACCAATCGGATCGATCGGACCCGCGTTACCGCCAATGTGAAAGGGTCGCTGGGGGAATTCAAGGCGGCCACGATTGAAGCCTTCGGTCTGAATGTGGAACGACTGGGGCAAGCCATCATCAATCTTTCGGGAACGGCCAATTACCACCTTGATAACGGTGGGCTCGCAGCCCAGGCGAGCGGTGAGGTGGAGTTGGTGAATGCGCTTGGGATGTATCCGATACCTTCGGTGGGCGTCGCTGCCGGCAAACTTAAGTTGAATGGGCAGATTACCCAGAACCCTCCTGCCACCAATTTCTCGACCACGATCAATTTGATTGGGTTTACCGGTCGGGTCGGCGAGATGAACTTCCGAGATTATGCTGCGGGCCTGCAGGTTTCCGCCAATTACAAAGACCAATTGATTACGATCCAGAAAGCCTCCGCCACAGCCCAAACTGGGTATGCACCCGGAGGGACCTTCGATCTGGACGGTCGATACGACCTCGCGGGAAAGCGTGGTGAGTTCAATTTCAAGTCGACCGGCTTATCGCAAAGTGCTCTTGGACCGCTGGTCGCGGCGGCACTTCAACCCAACGAATTAAAGTCGATTGACCTGGATTTTAAGGGCAAAGCGTCATTGGACTTGGCGGGGACCTCCTCGGTGGCGGCTGAGCTCAAAGTGTCCAAACTGATTGTGGAGGATCCCACTGGCCGACTGCCGAAGACTCCATTATCGGTTGGGATCGGGATGGATGTCTCAATGCGTGAGCAGACGATAGATCTCAAGAAGCTCCTGCTATCTTTGGACCCGACCGGACGTGCTAGCAACCAGTTGCTTGTCTCCGGCAAGGTGGATCTCGCCCTGACGAATGCGTCGCCGAGTTCGCTGAAGCTCCAAAGCGACGGATTGGATTTAACCACCTATTACGATTTGTTCGCCGGAACTCCTGTCACAACGCCCGAGGCCTCTCCCAAGCCCGCGGTACCGGTGGTCACAGATCCCCAGAGGGATCCCAATCGGGAACCGGATCCCATCACGCTGCCCTTTAAGAAACTGACAGCGGATGTCCAAATCAGTCGCTTATATTTGAGGGATGTTGCGATTACCAATTGGGTTGCCAAAGCGGACATCCAAGATGGAACCGTCGCTATCAATCCTTTCACGCTGAATCTCAACGGTGCCCCTATTAGTGCCTCGATTCTGGCGAATTTGGGTGTCCCAGGCTATCGTTATGAACTGCTGTTCGACGCGAAACAGATTCCTGTTGCGCCGCTAGCCAAGTCGTTTGGTGGTGGTGAAAAGGTGCTGTTGAATGGTGCAGTCAGCGCGAAGACTCAAATCAAAGGCGCTGGCATCACCGGCGCTGGACTACGTCAAAATCTCGCCGGCTCCGTGGATCTGTCCGCTTCCGGATTGGATTACCAGGTGGAATTGTCAAACAACCGATTCGTAAAAAATGTGCTGTTGCCGGTCTTGGTGACCGTCCTGAAAATGCCCAATATCGGTCAAAGCCCCTTGCAGAGTGTGTCCGCGAAGGCGGTCGCTGGTGGCGGAAACCTGGACATTTCTGAACTGAAGATTTTGAGTCCTGCGTTTACGTTCGAAGGCAACGGACGCATCCAGATCGCCAATATACTGACCAATTCTCCATTAGAAATGCCGGTCCGATTGGCGATGGTTAAGGACGGCAAAGCGGAGCCACTCCCAGACTTCTTGACCGTGGTAGGGACCGTGGGTGCCCCCAAGACTAAATTCGATCCAGTGGGCTTGGCCAAATTGGCGACACGCCTTCCGGGAGGTGTCGGGGAATTGGTGAGTGGAAGGCTCTCGCAAGCTACCAATGTCGTGAACAAACTCACTGGTGGATTACTGGGTAACATCCTCGGTGGGAGGAATACCAATGCCGCCGCACCAGCCCCAGACGCCGCTACTAACAAGCCTGCTGCACAACCCCAGGCCAATCCTTTGGATACACTTCGCGGACTGTTGCCCAAGAAGAAGCCTTGAGGATCCTCCGCAATCAGAGCACCTCAAAAGCCTTCTTCTTTCTTCCCCCCGGATCCGATCCGGTCCATTCAAAAGCCGACGTCATGACGCCCCTCGATTATTTAGACAAGCACCAACAGCGGTTCATCGATGACCTCTGCACCTATGTCCGGTTCCCCAGCGTGAGTGCTCAACCGCAGCATTCCCCAGATGTCCGGGCTTGCGCGGACTGGGTTGCTTTGCGGTGCCGTCAGATCGGCTTAGAAACCACCCTGCACCAGACGAGCGGAAATCCGCTGGTCGTCGCCAAAACGCCGAAGCACGATCCTCGGAAGCCGACTTTTCTCGTATACGGTCATTACGATGTGCAACCCCCGGAGCCATTTGATCTGTGGAAATCGGCTCCATTTGAACCTCGGGTCGAAGGTAGGAACCTTTATGGCCGGGGTGCCAGTGACAACAAGGGTCAACATTTGGCCCATCTAAACGCGGTAGAAGCTTTTTTGGCCACCGGGACAGAATTGCCTGTCAATGTGACATTTCTCATTGAAGGCGAAGAAGAGGTGGGATGCGGCGGGTTGTATGGGTTCTTGCCCAAAAACAAAGAATTGCTCGCCTGCGATGCGGTCGTGATTTCAGACAATGGGATTCCGAGCCTCAAACATCCGACCCTCACTTACGCCCTTCGCGGTATCGTGGCCCTGGAGATTCGATTAGAAGGTCCCTCCCGGGATTTGCACTCGGGTTTGTTTGGCGGGACGGTTGAAAACCCGGCGATGGCCCTCTGCCAGTTGTTGGGTAAAATGCGGGATCGTAAGGGACGCGTCACAATTCCTGGTTTTTACGATGACGTTCAGAAGCTGAGTCGCTACGAGCGCCAGCAGTTGGCCAAGCTACCCCATAGCGACACCAGCTACCGTCGCTTGGTTGGTGTCCCCCAGCTTTTCGGGGAAGTGGGCTTTACTGTCGAAGAACAACGGACGTGCCGCCCCACCTTCGAAATCAATGGCCTCACCAGTGGGTATCAGGGGGAGGGCAGCAAGACGATCATTCCGTGCTGGGCCAGCGCAAAATTGACCATCCGGTTGGTACCGGATCAAAAGCCTGCTCGAATCGTGGCCGCCGTTCGGAAATACCTGAAGTCCTTGTGCCCGCCGACGGTGCGCCTAAAGATTTCTGATGGACACGGTGGCGAACCGTACCTCTGCTCACCGACGAGCCCGTTGGCGCAAGCCGCGTTGAAGGCGTTGGAGGCAGGCTACGGATACCCAGGCGCCCTTGCCCGCGAGGGAGGCTCTATTCCGATCGTCAACCGATTCCGCAGCGAACTGGGCGCTGATACCTTGCTGTTGGGAATGGCATTGCCGGACGACAATGCGCATTCGCCGAACGAGAAGTTCAATCTCGATTCATTTGAGTCGGGGATGCGTATGGCCGCGCATCTCTGGCCGCTCTTGGCTCAAGCTCACGCCGCGGATTGAGCAGGACTTGGTGGAACTGGATGGAGGAGGCTGATACCAGTCCGCCTTGGCGTCGTCTGTTTTCCGTAGAAATACTCTCAAACCCACTGTTCGATGCCTGATCCTATTAAGCCGAGGATTCCAGTGATACTCGTCACGGGATTTTTAGGTGCTGGCAAAACCACGTTACTTTTGAAGTGGCTGGGAGAAGCGCCTGCCACGGGCCTCCGAATGGGTGTCGTAATGAACGAATTCGGACAGGAGAGTGTCGATTCGCAATTGCTTCAACGTCCTGGGCTTCAGATCAGTCAGGTCAGTGGAGGCTGTTTGTGTTGCGCCGGCGACGATGATGTGGCCAGGGCTGTGGTGGAATTAGCGAGGTCGGGACGGGTGGATTATATCGTTGTGGAAACCTCCGGCCTCGCCGATCCGGACAACGTCGTGGATGTTCTCACTGACCCTGAGTTGCTGCCGGATGTCTTCCTGCAGCGGACGGTTGCCGTCGTCGATGCTCACTGGTTTGCTCAAACCACTGAAGGTCCTGCCGAGCGGATTTTGGCGCGTCGGCAGGTTCAGTTTGCTCAAACTGTTTGTTTGTCGAAGTGCGAGCTCATTACGGAGTGCGAACGAGACTCCGTCACACGGGAGATTTCGCAGATTCATCCTGCTGCCGAAATGATTCGGATGCCGTTTGGATTGCCGGACGTCGGCCGCCTGCTCCAACAACCGCCAGCGGAATATCAGGTCGACTTGGATTCAATGGGCGCGTCTCAGACCAAGGCGCTAGCCGCCAATCGACCTCTGGAGGGGCCTCACCTTCACGCCAGCTACCAAAGTGTCACTTGGAAGTTTCCGATCCCAGTCGACCGAAGCCGGTTTGAAGAATTCCTCAGCCGACTCAATTCTCGGGAGGTAGTGCGGGCCAAAGGGTTCGTCCGCTTCGCCCAACAGCCTGAGAAACTCTTCTTGTTCCAGTCCGTCTTTGGCCACCACGTGATCGAAGAGTACGAGGCAACACCCCATCCGAACGCGGTCGCCGTCATGATCGGACCTTCGTTGAATGCGGGCCAGATTTCAGATCGATTGCGATCCCTAGTCTTTGGGATTGGCTCCAAAAAAATCGGACTGAATTGAGAGTGAATCTCGGGCGCAAGTCTCTTGACGGGCGCACTTCTTAAAAAGTGCTAGAGCCCCAAACGGGCCAATTCTCGCTCTAGGGCGATTTGGAACTCCTCGACATCTGCGGGAGGAGGGCGATACCCCTTCTGGGTTGGAGCCAACCCTAACCGGCCGGTCTGGTCTAGATACCACGCCGCTACTTGACCATCACTGAAACGAACACTGCCACTGACTAGAGTACCAGGGCGTGTGACTTGATCGACGGAAACGGAGACGCCGCCACTGGGTGACGTGGGAGCACCCGCAGCCATGGCGTCTGCCGATGTGGCAGGCCCGGCAGGGGGGATCCCCCCTAAAATTGAGGAAGTATTGGAAGAAGGTGGTATGGCGCTAGTCGGCGATACGAGCGACGGTGTGTCCGATGGTGCTGGGGTTGGTTCCTTGGGAGGGTCGGGATCCTTTAGCGTTAGCTTGAGATCGTCAACCAAGAATCGGACCTCCATATAGGTCAGATTCAGGCCCAAGTCACTGTTCAAACGGCGTTGAATCTCGGAAAGTTTCATGCCAGCAGCCACCCACGATGCAACCTCGGTTCTTTGAGTATCAGTCATGGTCATTCTGTAGTCGCCATAATGCGCGCGACCAACGCACGAATTTAGCCTCAATTGATGCGGGTGCACTTTTATATCTGAGGGGGAAGCATTCGAGAAAAATCGATGAGTTGGATGCCTATTTCTAGTGATCATGGAGTGAGCCTATCCCCCATTTTAAGTCCCCAAATTCATCGTCACAAATGACTGGAGCCCTATGGGATCAGGGCAGTTTCAAGATTTCGACTTTAAGGAGGCAGGTGAAACAAAAGGCGGTATAAAACTGGACAAAAGGCGCTGACTTTATTTAACTGCCGGCATGTCCGAGCCTATTACGCTACCCGAGCACGAGCAACAAACG
>SXGS01781102.1_pt1 | contig 10860 bp, 8 predicted proteins | sample 3174681 | NCBI WGS metagenome assembly SXGS01 (sample SAMN11356861, study PRJNA531348) | freshwater metagenome | isolation source: freshwater sample F1-80 | place: China: Fuxian Lake, Yuxi | collected 2017-12-25 | reverse complement strand
TGCTGCTGGCCGCCCGACATCTGCGCCGGTTTGCGATCGAGCAGCTCCTCGACCCGGACCAGGCTGGCGGCGGCCTGCGCGCGTTTCAGCGCCTCCTCCTTCGGCACCTCCTTGAAGCGCAGCGGGTAGAGGTTGTTGTCGCGCTCCGTCATGTGCGGATAGAGCGCGTAGGACTGGAAGACGATACCGACATTGCGGTCGCGCGCCTCGACGTCGTTGATCACCGCGCCGTCGAACAGGATGGCGCCGTCGCTGGGTGTGTAGATGCCGGCCAGCATGAACAGCAGGGTCGACTTGCCGCAGCCCGACGGCCCGAGGATGGCGACGAACTCGCCGTCGGCGATGGCGAGATCGAGGGGCTCGACGGCCGTCACCTCACCCCAGCGTTTGCCCACCTTGCGCAGCTCGATCCGCGACATCGTCTAACCCTTGATTCCACCGATGGTCATCTGGGCCAGGTATTTCTGGCAGAAGGCGTAGAGCACGATCGAGGGCAGGACGTAGAACACGCCCATGGCCGAGACCATGGCGTAGTCGGTGCCCATCACGTCGTCGATCATCCAGAACAGGTAGAGGCTCATCGTCCAGTTCGACTTCTGGATCAGCAGTGTGCGCACGAAGACGTATTCCTCCCAGCCGCGCAGGAAGGAGAACACGGCAATGGCCAGCATGCCGATCTTCACCTGCGGCAGGATGAGCAGGAAGAAGGCCTGGCGGCGCGACGCGCCGTCGGTCATGCCGCTCATCTCGATGTCCCAGGGCACGGCATCGAAGAAGCCCTTCATCACGAAGATGGCGAAGGGCAGCTCCAGCGCCACGATCACCAGGATCACGCCGGCCAGTGTGTCGAGCAGCCCGACCCAGTAGGAGAGCAGGAAGATCGGGATGATCAGGGTCATCGCCGGGAAGGCGTGCAGCACCAGCAATCCCTTGAGATAGCCGGCGCGTCCGGGGAAATCGAAGCGCGAGAGATAGTAGCCGGCGGCCGTCGCCGTGGTGACGACCAGCAGCATCTGCGTGCCGGCGATGAGCAGAGAATTGCCGAAGGCGGTCCACACGCTCGGGAACTTGCTGCCGGTGCCCGAGCTGCCGCCGCGCACGCGGTCGGCAATGTCGGTGATCCAGAGGAAGCGCCAGTTGTCGAGATGGAGATAGGGTCCGGTGGTGAACGCCAGCGTCACCAGCACGACGACGGCGAGGCCGATTTCGAGCAGGCGGCGGCGGCCCGCATCCTCGACCGCCAGGCGCAGGATCGACCAGGCGATCAGCCCGGGCATCAGCACGGCGAGCGTGCGCCACAGCACCACCGTGTTGGCGCCGGTGCGGCCGGAGAAAGCCACGGTGAACAACCAGAGATAGGGCACGAGGATCGGCAGCGAGCCGAGCGCCAGGGCGATGTAGAGCAGCCCCATCGCCGTGCGGCGCCGGCGGCGGGCGCGCGCCGCCAGGAGGTCCCAGTCGGGGGCGGACGGACGGGCGCTGGCTACTGCGGCATCCATCAGTTCACCTCGATACGCGGCTTCTGCAGCAGGGTGCGCATGTCGAAGAAGCGCCACAGCACCAGCGCCACCAGCACGCCGACAATCACCAGACCCAGCGCCAGGGCAGCGCCGTAGGCGTACTGGCCGTTGTCGAAGGCGCGCCGGTAGACATAGAGCGCGTAGACGGTGGTGTCGTAGAACGGGCCGCCATTGGTGATCAGCCAGATGTATTCGAAGCTCACCAGCAGCGACAGCGCCTGGTAGATCGTCACGAAGCTGATCTGCCAGCGGATCGCCGGCAGGGTGACGTGCCAGGTGATGGCCAGCGCCCCGGCCCCGTCGACGCGCGCGGCGTGGAACAGGTGCTGCGGGATCGAGCGGATGGCACCGGTGAAGATGATCATGCCGAAGGAGGCGCCGATGAATCCGTTGGCCAGAATCACGACGACCATCGGCGCGTCGCTCTTGAGATCGAGACCCGGCAGGCCGAACCCGGCCAGGACCTGGTTGAGTAGGCCGTAATTGGTCGGCGCCACCACCCAGCTCCAGAGCAGCGCGTAGACCACCGACGGGCTGGCGCGTGGGATGAACCAGACGGCGCGGAAGAAGCCGCCGACCCGGTCGGGCAGCGCGGTGGTCAGCAGCGCCAGCAGCAGCCCGTAGCTGACGTTGAAGATGGCCAGCGTGCAGAGCACGTAGGTGAGCGTGACGGCGATGATCTGAGGCAGGCGGCGATCACCGCCCAGGATGCGCTCGACATGTTCGGTGGTAAAGCCGGTGACCCGCAGGTCGCGGCCCATATCGGTGAAGGCGATGCCGACATCGACGAGAACGGGTAGAAGGAAAAAGAGAACCAGCAGCAGGGTTGCCGGCCCCAGGAACAGGGTGCGGTCTACCCATTGCCGGATACTGGGAGAGAGCCTGCTGCGGGAACGCATCGCGACGCGTGCCGATCACGGCAGGATCCGGCGGGACGCTCCCGCCGGATCCTGCCGCAGTCTTGTTACTTGATGACTTTGACGCCGTTCTTCAGCTCGTTGGTCATCTCGTCCTCGAGGAACTCGATGGCCTTGGCCGGGGTCAACCTGCCGGTCTCCACACCCTGCAACGCCTTGAACAGCACCGAGTTGTAGCGCCCGAAATCGGGGTGGTTGGGCAGGAAGGTCGAGCGCGCCAGCATCGGAGTCGCCGCCTGCAGGTACCAGGCGTTCTCGTATTGCGGCATGCTCTTCTGGCCGTGGGTGATCGCCGTGTGCGCCGTCGTCGCCGCGTGCTTGGTGTTGTAGTAGGGCAGCGAGGCATAAGCGACCAGCAGCGCGGCGAGCTCGGCGTTCTTCGATTTCCCGTTCACCACATAGACGATCGGGTGCGAGAGGTTGGCGGGCTGGCCGCCCTTCTTCTCCGCCGGCGCGTGGAGCCAGCCGATCTTCTTGAAGTAGCCGGCGGCGTCCTTGGGCCAGGTATTGCCCTTGGCGTCGCCGAGCTGCCACTCGCCGACCGCCCACACACCCTGATGGAAGATGAAGGCCTGCTCGCTCTTGAAGGCCGTCTGGATCTCGTCCCAGGTCATCGAGGTGTTGTTCTTGGGCGTGACGCCGTTGTTGGCGTTCCAGGCGTACCAGTCGAGGCCCTTGCGCATCGCCTGCAGCGGCAGGAGCAGCTGGCCCGAGGCGTCGTCCATGAACTTGGCGCCGAAGGCGGCGAAGGTCATCAGGTAGTCCGGCCCGGCGTTGGGCCGATGGATCATGCCGATCTTCGCCGCGCCCTTGTCGACCACCTCCTTGGCGAGGACCGACAGGTCCTGGAGGGTGAACTCGCCCTTCTCGACCTGGTCGGGCAGGCCCTCGATGAAGGCCTCGCTCTTGCCGATCTTGCGCAGCATGTCCTTGTTGTAGAAGAACATGCGGATCTCGGAATCCTGCGGGATGGCGTGGATCTTGCCCTTGTACTTGGTCGACTCCCAGAGGATCGGGATGACGTCGTCGAAGGCCCAGGGATGCTTCTTGACGAAGCCGTCGAGCTCCATCGCGTAGCCGGCCTTGGCGAACTCGCCGACCCATTCATGGGCGGCGACGTAGACGTCCGGTCCCTGGTTGACGGCGAAGGCTTTGAGGATGTCGAGCGCGTCGGCGTCAAAGCCGGTGGCCGGGCCCTCATGGACCTGGACCTTGACGACCTTGTCGGAGCCGGCGGCCTTGAGCGCCGCGTTCAGCGGTTCCGCGGCGGCAACAATGTTGCCGGCGCGCAGCGGGCCCGAGCGGTCGGCGCGCGCCCACAGCTTGATGACGATGTCCTCGGCGTAGGCGGGTAGTGTGGCGCCCACCAGCATGGTGCCGGCGAGAAGAATGGCGGAAAGCCCGACGAATTTGCGCATGGCGTTAGCCCCCTGATCGGTTTTGCCTCGACCCGTTTAACCGGTCGATGTGAAGCCGGCATGACAGATTTGTTACGCGCAATAGTGCCGCGTTTCAGCCCGGCCGACAAGGCGAGCGGCCGCACCGTCTCCCGACAGGCCGGGGCGCGAACTGGACTCAGCATCGCACCTTGGGTAGAACATTTGGTGCTAGATACCCGCGCGCCGAGTGCGGGCAGGAGGGGGGCCTCCATGGCAATGCTGGAAGCGCTGGCCGCGTTCGCGTTGGCCATGGTCGCGTTCTCGACGATGGTGTCAGCCATCGTCGAGATGATTCATCGCTTCGTCAATCTGCGGCAAAAAGGCTTCGAGCGCATGCTCGAACGTCTCTACGTGGATGTCATCAAGCCGCGGGTCGGTGACGCGCTGAAACCGGACGCGAAGGACTTCGTCGCTCACGTCGCCCATATACGTGGCCTGCCCACGCGGCCAACCATACAGGAAGCAATTGAGAAGAAGTCGGTTGTAAAGATGATCAAGGCGCTCTGGACACCGATCGGTGCCTGGTTCGTGCCGCATACCGAGAACAAGATCACGCCGATCCAGCTCATCGAGCGTCTCGCCGAGACTGATGTCGGCAAGGCCATTGCAGCGCAGGGACGCGGCCGGGTGGTGGCGGTGGTCGAGGATATCGCGCTCCAGTTCGAGCGCCTCGGCGACAGCACACGCGACTATTTCGCGCAGCGCGCATACGCCCTGTCGATCATCGTTTCCGTGCTGCTGGCGCTTGCCGCAAATATCGACGCCGGGCGCCTGTTCACCGGTTTCCTCGAGAACCCCGAATCCCGGGCGAAGCTGCTGGCCACGGCCGATGGCATCACGGCCGCGTACGAGACCCAGGCGCAGAGCCTCGCCAAGGCTCAGGCCGAAAAGAAGACCCCAGAAGGCGAAGCGGCGGCCGCCGCCGACAAGCTGGCGGAGGACACCAAGAAAAAGGCCGCCGACATCCGGGCGGAAATCGTCAAGCTGTCGGGCCTGGGGCTGGCCATCGGCCACGACTATTATCCTTGGTGCGAAACGCGCGAGCTCACGATTGACGCGGAGATCAAGATCGCGCGGCTGGAAGGCCGCCTGCTCCGCGAGCCATCCGCGAAGTACGGCGCAGCGCTCCCCCCCATCGCTACGCCCGTCAGAGATGCGCGCTGCCGCCCGTACTTCGACAAGCTCAAGGTCTGCTATGCCAAGGTGGAGAGGCAGGATCAGAGTGATTGTCTCATGCGCGCGCAGGACAGCTACCTGCCCAGTGGCGCGGCCGCCGCGCCTGGCGCCCTAATCCCCTAGGCGTTTTTCTGCATTGTTGCCGGTCTGATGATTGGCCTCGGGGGGCCGTTCTGGTTCAACGCCTTCACCTCCCTTAGCCGGGTGCTGCAAGTCGCCCGCGCGGTCCGCGAGGTCGTCCAGGGCGCCAAGCCGGCGGACGATCAGCAGAAGGGCGCGGCCAAGTCAGAAGGCGCGCAACGGCCGACGACGCCGACTGAAGCCTTCGATCGGGTTATCGCCGCCAGCCTGCCGGCATCGGTTCCGGGCAACCCCTTCGCCCCGGCGGTGCGCCGTGGCGATCGGCCGATCTAGGAGGCAGCGATGGACGCGTTACTCATCAGCTTGTTCGTGCGCGGCGCCATACGTCTCGGCAATGCCGGCAAGCTCGCCTATGAGCAGCAAGCCCGCGACAAGCCGGTGCTCCTGCCCGATGCCTGGGTTAACCAGATCAGCCAGGATGCCGCGGTTGCCAATGAGGTCAACGCCAAGTTTGGCAACGCCCCGATCCCGCCAGATAGCCCTTATCGTCCCTATTGGGATACCGGCAACAACCGCATCAACACCAACGTCCCGGGCGCGGCCGCAAGTTTGCGCGCCCTGCTCGTACGCGACAAAGTGATCAGTGCAGCCGCCGCGCCGGGCCAGAGGCTGGCCGACAAGGAAGCGGCGAAGGAAACCACCGTCGCCATCACTCTGGTCGCTCAATGGCGCGATGGAAAGGGACCGCCTCATCCCTGGGTCCATATCGCGCTGGCACTGGTCGATGTCGGACTCGATTTCCTGAGCACGAAGCCCGAGCTCGCCGGCCTATCCGGTACCAGCGGCAAGCTGATTGCCTCGATGGCCGACAGCTTGGGCGACCTCATTCCGAAGGACACGACGGAGTTCGACCCCAAGGCGGTGTTTGGACAGCGCCTGATCACCGCTTTCCTGCGTTCGGGCCTCAAGGCGGTGTCGGACAACGCCGGGGCCATCGTCGGCGAGGAGCATTTCCAAATCCTCATCAGCGAGTCGCTCAAGCCGGCCATCGCCGCGATCGACGGCACCACGACTCTGAGCTGGGCTGACGTCGCGGAAACGCTGATCGGGCCGGTGGCCGAGGCTGCGGTCGGTGTGCTCGCAAAGCATCCCGAGAAGTATCTCGGGCGCAAGCTGTCGACCGAAAAGGCCGTCGGCGCGCTGGTCCAGGGCGCCCTCAAGACGACGGCGGACCAGGGCCTCAGGACCACGGCGTCGCAAGCCGGCATGGTGGCCTTGTTCAAGTCGGCGGCAGCGGTTGCGGCGGAGCGGCCGGAGCTGTTCCTGCACAAGAAGCAGAACCCTGGCGACGAGGACAAGTTCAAGGCCGATCTGTTCGTCAAGGTCATGAAGGTCCTGAACGAAAAGGGCCCACCCTTCTCGGCCGAGGTCGGCATCGGAATCGCCAGCGCGGCGATCGAGAGCCTGAAATCCCACGCTCCGGATCTGCTGGGCGTCGATGACGACTGGGACGAGGTCGTGGGGGCCGCGACGGGTATGGTCCTTGACGGATTCAGGGATGGCTTTGCGCGGCGCGACGGCAAGACGCTGGAGAATATCTTCGCCCGCGCAAAGCTGGTCGAACTCGGACGGGTTTTCCTGGTTCAGGCCGCGGCCAATCCGGGGATGATTGTCGGTGGAACGAAGGCGGCCGACAAGAATAAGGAGCTGAAGGCGATCGTGACGACGGTCGCCAAGGCCATGACAGCCGATGAAAAACTGCTTCTGACTGCCGATGACTGGATCGTCATTGCCCAGGTGGCGATCGAGACCGCAGCCGCCTATCCCGGCAGGCTGTTCGGCTTCGACGAGGCCGACCCGCAAAACGCCGCAGTCGCCGGCGTGATCGCCACGCTGCTCATGACGGCTGCCGATGGCGTGGGAAACGTACGCGAGCTACGCCAGAAGGGGCGGGTGCTTGGCGGCACGATACTGCGTGAAGCGCTAGAGATCGCCCTCGAGGAACTGGCCGGCAAGGTTACCGTCATCATCGAAAAGGATCCCGACCGGAAAAAACTCGCGGCGCTGATGGGGTGGCTCGTCACATACGCGAAAGACAACAAGATAGGGAGCGCCGATTGGCCGAAGCTTTACCGCGGGCTCCTGAGGCGGTTCCTGGCTGACGGTCCTTTCGAAAAGCCCACAGCGGAGATATTGAAAGCCATCCTGGGGGGCGAGTGACATGCGCATCATCCTTCTCCTGTTCACTCTCCCGATGTTCCTGCTGCTCGGGGGCTGTCCAGCTATCAACATCAACGACATGGACCGCGAGCTGGTCGATCTTTATCGCCTCAAGCTCACAACCGAGAACGAACAGGGCCCGTTTGGCCTGGCGGAGACGACAGGGGTGCGATTCACCGACCTCGCCGAAAAGGCCGAGAGCGCGGCCGCCAAGCTGACAGGCAGGGACGATCTCCTGAACCGCGTAAGCCTGCTGCGGATTGCCATGATGGCGCGCTGGCAAGCTTATGGTCGTAGCGGCGTTGTGCAGAATGCCGCGGGCGCGGGATCACCTCCCTCCGCCGCACCTACTTTCGAGTCCGTGGCCGGATCCGGTCAGGATGCTTGCAAGGTTCGGGACGACCAGGGCCGTCTGGTGAGTCAGCGACTGCCGCGCGATTGCGCCCTTTTCCACATTGCCCCCGTCGTTGCCAAGCAGGATATAAACTCGCGCGCTCTTGCCGCATTGGCTCCGTCGGATCCCGCGGACGCCTTCCGGCGCCTGCGAAACCACTATAGCGGCGCGCTGACCGCCTATGACAGCAATGCTGAATTCCGGGGCAAGCCCGGCGATCTTCCGGTTCCGCCGGAGTTCTGGAGCTGGGTCGACCGACAGCGCCTCTTCGCTTATTGCGATATGGAATTCGTTCTCGACAAGGCCCGCAACCTGGACAACCTTCCAGAAGCCGGCCCCGAGAGTCGAATCTGCAGGAACGAAACGACCACGGCGATGAACAGCTTGAATCGGGCTTTGAGGCAGGGCGATCTGGCCAGGCTTTTTGGCGAGATCGACTGCTCATCAGTGCGCAACAAGCCGCCACTCTGGACAGGCGCCGCCTTCAGCGCGGCGCCGCACGAGGCCGTAAAGTTTTTCGAACTGCAGAATTGCCGGGCTCGCCCATAAGCCCGGCTTCTTTCACGGAGCCCTGCGCTTCGCGCCGAGTTCAGCCCGGCGGCCAGTTCGCCTTGCTGCGCAGGGCCGCCGAGGCCTCGCGGGCATCCGCCAGCACCCTGGCGTGGTCGAGCGCGGTGAACCTGTTCGCCCGGCGCAGGACGCGCCCGTCGACGATCACCGTGTCGATGTTGTTCGGCTGGGCGAGCGAGACCAGCGCCTCGTAGGGATCGCCGACCGGCGCCATGTTGATGTCGGTGGTGCGCACCAGGATGAGGTCGGCCCGCTTGCCCGGGGTCAGCGAGCCGGTCCTGTCGGCGATCCCGAGGTCGACCGCGCCGTCGAGCGTGGCGAGCTGGACGAGGCGCTTGAGCGTCAGGGGAATCGTGTTGCCGAGGCGGTGCCGGTGCAGCGCGAAGAGCATGCGCATGCCGACGAAGGGATCGCAGTTGTAGTTGGTGGTGTGATCGGTCGACAGGCTGACCTTGACCCCCGCCTGCAGCAGCTCGCCGAGCTGGATGACGCCGAGGCTGGAGTTGCGGCCCGCCTCGCCCGTCGGCGCCGTCGAGTAGCTGACACCGCGTGCCTTGAGGACGTCGCGCTCCTCCGGCGTGGTGAGCAGCGGGTGCACGAGCTGCAGATCGGAGCCGAGCAGGCCCTCGGCCTCGAGAATGCGGATCGGGCTCGGGCCCGAGGTATGGACGGTGATCGGCAGGCCGAGCTTGCGCGCCTCGCCCCAATCCTTCTTCACCATATCGATCGAGAGCACGCCGCGCGTGGCGCCGCCGATGCTCATGGCGCCGACATTGCGCGAGCAGATGCCCAGGGTGAGCAGGCCGTCATTGGGCATCCAGTCGCGCTTGACCCGCGCCATGCCGGCGAAATCCATCGGCTGGTCGTCGGGCATGCCCTGCGCCGGACCGTAGGCGAAGCGACCGCGGATACCGGCGTCGCGCATGGCGGCAAGCTCGCCGTCGGCATGCTCGGGGCTGCGCACGTTATGCGCCCAGTTGTGCACCGTGGTGACGCCCGCACTCAGCGCCTCGGCGGTGCCGAGGATCACGGCGCGATAGCTGTCCTCGGGCGTCATCAGCTGGCCCAGGCGGTTGCTCACCGGGAAATATCCCAGATCAGCGACATCGGCCCGGACGTAAGGCCGGAACAGGCTGGTCCACAGATGCCAGTGCGTGTCGATGAAGCCCGGCATGCAGATCATGCCGTTGCCCTGGATGACCTGCGCGCCGGGCGCGTTGAGATTGGCGCCCACCGCGACGATGGCGCCGTCGCGCACATGCACGTCGCCTGATGGCAGGTCGGCGATGGCCGGGTCCATGGTCAGGACATGCGCGCCGCGGATGACGAACTCGCCGCGCGCCGGCAGCGCCGCGCGCGGGCCCGCGGCGCTGCGCGAAGGCGCCTGGGCGAAGACGTTATTCGATGTGGCCATCAAGGCCCCCAGCGCCGTGGCGCCTTTGAGCATGCTGCGTCGGCTCATGCGGCTGAGCGTCATCATCTTCTTCCCTCCCTTGCCTCATTCTGTCGGGCATTGGCCGCAGCATAGGACCGCTCCGCGGCCTTTGGCCAGAAGCCGGCCGCCCTACAGGGGTCGGCGTGGGCGGCTCCCCACCAGGGCGGCCCGGCGGGCCGTGACAAGCCGGGGAGCGGCGCCGATACTGGCGGCCAATCGATAACCCGGGAGGATCGCCATGCCTCGCCTCGCCCTTGCGAGCCTTGCTCTCGCCTTTGCCGCCCTGACTCACCCCGCCTTCGCCCCCCGTCTTGCGCTTGCCCAGGGCCTCGCCCCGCGCGAGCTGCCGGCCCAGACGATCCCGGTGCCGGAGACGGTCAGCCCGCAGGTGCAGAGGATGATCGCCGCCCCGCTGTCGCCGACCTGGAACGTCATCCCGACCACGCCCGAAGGCTGGAAGGAGCAGGTCGCCGCCGGGGCCAGGGCCGCGATCGCCGGACTGCCGGCGCTGCGCGAGGCCCTGCGCGTCAAGGTCGAGCCGACGACCATCGACGGCGTGAAGGCCTTCCTGGTGGAGCCCGCGGAGATCCCGCCGGAGAACCGCAACCGGCTCCTCGTCCACGTGCATGGCGGCTGCTTCGTCAGCCTGCCGGGCGAGGCCGGGACCGGCGAAGCGATCTACATGGCCGGGTTCGGGCGCTTCAAGGTGATCTCGGTCGATTACCGCATGCCGCCGGACCACCCCTACCCCGCCGCACTCGACGACGCGATGACGGTGTGGAAGGCGGCGGTGAAGAGGGCCGACCCGAAGAACATGGCGATCTTCGGCTCCTCGGCCGGCGGCAACCTGACCCTGGCCATGGTGCTGCGGGCCAAGCGCGACAACCTGCCGCTGCCGGCGGCGATCGCGCCGGGCACGCCGATGTCGGACCTCACCGGCTCGGGTGACAGTTTCCGCACCAACGCCATCCTCGACAACGTGCTGGTGGCCTACGGCGCGAGTTGCGACAAGCGCGCCGCCCTCTACGCCAACGGGCGTGATCTCAAGGATCCGATGCTCTCCCCGCTGTTCGGCGATCTCAGCGGCTTCCCGCCGACCATCCTGACC
>SXGS01081851.1_pt1 | contig 10860 bp, 8 predicted proteins | sample 3174681 | NCBI WGS metagenome assembly SXGS01 (sample SAMN11356861, study PRJNA531348) | freshwater metagenome | isolation source: freshwater sample F1-80 | place: China: Fuxian Lake, Yuxi | collected 2017-12-25 | reverse complement strand
GGCAATGGCCGCTGGGCTTCTGTGCATCGCAAACCCCGTCATGCCGGGCACCGCGCCGGCGTGCGCGCGGCGCGCGCCATTGCCAAGGCCTGCATCGAGGCAAACGTCGAGGTTCTGACGCTGTTCGCGTTCAGCAGCGAGAACTGGAAGCGCCCGGCGGACGAGGTGAACAGCCTTATGCGGCTGTTCGTCGAGGTATTGCAGCGGGAGGTCGACGAGCTGCATAACCACGGGATCCAGCTGCGGTTCATCGGCGCGCGCGAGCATCTGCCCGAGCTGCTGCGCAAACGAATTGCAGCGGCGGAAGCCAAGACCGCTGCAAACACGCGCATGGTGCTCGTGCTGGCGGTCTCCTATGGCGGCCGCTGGGATCTGGTACAGGCCATGCGGCGCATGGCAGTCAAGGTGCGCGCCGGCGAGTTGCAGCCCGAGGATATCGACGAGTCGGTTGTCGGTCGCCACATGGCTCTCGCCGGATTGCCGGCGCCGGATTTGCTGGTGCGGACGGGCGGCGAACAGCGGGTAAGCAATTTCCTGCTCTGGGATCTTGCCTACACGGAGATTTTCTTCTCGGATGCCCTCTGGCCCGATTTCAGCACTGTCGAGCTTGACGCCGCCGTTCAGTTCTTCCGCGGTCGGCAACGACGTTTCGGTCGCACCAGCGACCAGCTCGAGGCGCTGGCCGACTGAGCGTGCCCGCAGGGGCTCGCCCGGCTCGGCCCGGCTATCGCATGGCGCTCGGCAGCCTCGCACAGCGCGTCGTGACTGCGCTCGTTCTGGCGGCTGTGCTGCTGCCGGCTTTCCTGCTGCTGCCGAAGGACTTCGGCACTGCGCTGGTCACCGCATTCGTGCTGGGCGCCGCATGGGAATGGTCGGCTTTCCTGGGCACGCCAGGTACGGCGGCTCGAGCGGCGTATGTCGCGTTCTTCGCGGCGGGCATGGCAGCGACGGCGGCATTTGGCCTCGCGATGTCGGTCGCGGGTCCCGCACTTGGCGTCGGACTACTGTGGTGGGTGGCCGCATTTGCCCTGTTGCTGCGATTTCCGGTGGCGATCTCGCCGGTGGGCGTCGCGACCGCAGGTCTGCTCGTCCTGTTTCCGGCCTGGTTCGCCATGCTGCTGCTGCTGCACTCACCCGTGTACGGACGCAGCCTGCTGCTGCTTGTCATAGCAGTAACCTGCGCGGCCGACGTCGGTGCGTACTTTGCTGGACGGCGCTTCGGACGTGTCAAGCTGGCGCCCCGGGTAAGCCCGGGGAAGACCTGGGAGGGTGTGCTGGGTGGTCTGGTCCTTGCTGCGATCGTAGCCGCGTTCGGTGCCGTCTGGCTTGATGCGAGCGCCGGTCTCGGTGTGCTGCTCGGGCTGAGTGTCGGCGCGATTTCGATCGTGGGCGATCTGACCGCGAGCATGTTCAAGCGCAGCGCAGGCCTCAAGGACAGCGGCAATCTTTTTCCGGGGCACGGGGGCATACTCGATCGGATCGACAGCCTGACTGCCGCAGCGCCGCTGTTTGTCGTTGTGGCGGGTTGGCTCGGCTGGCTGGGTCGCTGATGGCGGTTGCCAGCGGGTCGGGCCACTTGCGATCATGGCGGCGGTTCGGCGTTGCTCGAATCGCGCGGGTGTGCGTTTAGGGTCTTATGGATTTTATTGTCTCAGCAACCGCGTTCCTGGTAGCCATCGGCGTGCTCGTGGCGGTGCACGAGTACGGGCACTATTTCGCCGCGCGGCGCCTCGGCGTGAAGGTGCTGCGCTACTCGATCGGGTTCGGGCGGCCGGTGTGGCTGCGCCGAGCCGGTCCGGATCGTACCGAGTACTGTCTGTCCGCGATCCCGTTCGGCGGCTATGTCAAGCTGCTGGACGAGCGCGACTGTCCGGTGACGCTTGCCGAGCAGCATCGCGCCTTCAACCGTCAGAGCGTCACCGCGCGCATCGCCATTCTCGCTGCCGGCCCGATACTGAATCTGCTGTTTGCGATCGTCGCCTACTGGGCCATGTTCGTGATCGGCGTGCCCGGAACCCGGCCGCTTGTCGGCGACATCGCGGCCGACTCGATCGCGGACCGGGCGGGTCTGCGCTCCGGTGACGAGATCATCCGCGTCGGCGGCACCGCGACCACGACGCTCGAGGGTGCGGTGATCGCGATCCTCGACCAGTTGCTCGGTGGGGCCTCGATTCCGCTGGCGGTGCGCGACGAAGCGGGGCGTGAGCGCGAACTGGCTCTCGACATCGGAGATCAGGCGGCTGCCCTCACGGAGCCCGGCGCACTCTTCACGGGGCTTGGCTTCGAACCCTGGGCGCCTATTCTCCCGCCGGTGATCGGTGAGCTTGTTCCTGCGGGTTCGGCAGCCAGATCCGGCCTGCAGCGTGGCGATCTGCTGCTCGAGGCGGATGGCACGGTCATCGACACCTGGCCGCAGTGGGTGGAATACGTCCGCGAGCGGCCCGGCCGCAGCATCGACCTCTTGATCGAACGTGGCGCAACGCGGCAGTCCCTGGTGCTGGTCGTCGAGCGGGCCGTGGCCGAGGATGGCAAGCCCATCGGCCGCATCGGCGCCGGTCCCGACGTGCCACCCGACATTGCGGCCCCGCTGCGTGCGCTCGAGCGCTACCCGATTGGTGCGGCCTTCAGCAAGGCGGTGGCACGCACCTGGGAGATGTCGAGTCTTACCCTGCGCATGATCGGACGGATGATCACCGGCGACGTCTCGGTCAAGAACATCAGCGGCCCGATCAACATTGCCCAGTACGCCGGCTACAGCGCCGGGATCGGCCCGTCGGCGTTCCTGAGCTTCCTCGCGGTGGTGAGCATCAGCCTCGGCCTCCTGAATCTGCTGCCGATTCCGATGCTCGACGGCGGGCAGATAGTCTTCCAGCTCGCCGAGGGCCTGCGCGGTGCGCCGCTGTCGGAGAAGTCCCAGCTGGTCGGCCAGCAGATCGGCATCGCGCTGCTCCTGATGCTGATGAGTCTCGCCTTTTACAATGATATCGCCCGGCTGCTGGGGTAGAGCATTGAACGATTCGAACGGACACCGGGCCAGCGGCCTGCGCGGATGGCGCGCGTCCCTCGCGCTGCTTGCGCTTGTCTGCGGTGTCGCGCTGGCCCAGCAGACACCGGCTGAGCTCGTCATCCGCGACATCCGCGTCGAGGGGCTGCAGCGCATCGCCGAGGGCACGGTGTTCAACTACCTGCCCCTCAACATTGGCGACCGCCTCACGGCGCAACGCAGCCAGGAAGCGCTGCGCGCGGTGTACGCCACGGGCTTCTTCCGCGACATCGAGTTCCGCTGGGATCGAGACACGCTGGTCATCGCTGTCGCCGAGCGCCCGTCGATCGAGAGCTTCAGCATCGAGGGCAACAAGGACATCAAGACCGAGGACCTGAACGAGTCGCTTTCCAAGATCGGCCTCAAGGCGGGCCGCATCTTCAATCGCTCGGTGCTCGACGATGTCGAGCAATCGCTCACCGACCAGTACTTCAGCCAGGGCAAGTACGGTGCGCGGGTCAAGACCGAGGTCGAGGATCTGCCTGACAATCGTGTCCGAATCGCCATCAAGATCACCGAAGGTGACAGGGCGCGCATTCGCCAGATCAATATCGTGGGCAACGACAGCTTCGACGATGAGGCGCTCATCGAGAGTTTTCAGCTGAAGATGCCGAACTGGCTGTCCTTCATCCGCCAGGACGATCGCTATTCACGCGAGGCGCTGCAGGGCGACCTCGAGACGCTGCGCTCGTTCTACATGGATCGCGGCTTCGCAGATTTCGGCGTCGACTCGACCCAGGTGGCACTGTCGCCGGACAAGAAAGACATCTTCATCACGACGAATATCACCGAGGGCGAGCGATACAAGATCGCTGACATCAAGCTGGCGGGCGACCTCATCATCGATCCAAAACAGATGAACGCCTATGTGCTCGCCAAGCCGGGGCAGACCTATTCCCAGCGCATGCTGACGCAGAGCGCCGACCTGATGCGGCTGCGCCTCGGCGAGGAGGGCTACGCCTTCGCCACTGTCGAGCCCGTGCCCGAGTTGAACAAGACCGACAAGACTGCGGTCGTGACGCTCTATGTCGAGCCGAAAAACCGCGTGTACGTGAGGCGCGTGAATTTCGCTGGCTCGAGCGCCGTCAACGACGAGGTTTTCCGCCGCGAAGTGCGTCAGTTCGAGGGCGGCTACCTGTCGAACAGCAAGCTCGAGCGCTCCAAGATCAGGCTGCAGCGCCTGCCCTACGTCGAGGGTGTGGAGGTGGAGACGACGCCTGTGCCTGGCACGCCCGACCTGGTCGATCTCGACTTCAAGATCGACGAGGGTCTGCCCGGTCAGTTCGGCGGTGGCGTCGGCTATTCGGAGTCGCAGAAATTCCTGCTGAACGGCAGCTTCGTGCACACCAATTTCCTCGGCACGGGCAACCGGGTGGCGGCTGACGTCAGCACGGGTCGGTACCGCACGGTGTACAGCCTTTCCTTCACCGATCCCTACACGAGCCTCGATGAGGTCAGTCGGACGTTCAGCCTGGCGTACCGCGACATCACCCAGTTCACGTCGGGCTCGAGTGACTTCTCGACCGAAACCTTCACTGCGTCTCTCGAGTACAGCTACCCGATCACGGAGTACCAGCGGCTGATCTACGGCATCAGCTGGCAGGAGGCAAATCTGCTGGCCAGCACGTCGAGCAGCGAGCAGGCGCTCGATTGGGTGCTGAACAATGGCGATTCTTTCGTCGATCAAATAGGTGGCGGTACTGTCATAGCCGGCACCTACTTCAGCAGCTTCGATCTCGTGCTCGGGTGGGTGTTCGACAGCCGCAATCGCGCGCTGTTTGCGGACCGGGGTGCGCGCCATCGCTTCGTGTTGACCAGTGCGATCCCGGGCTCGGAGGTGGAGTACTTCACTGCGAGCTACACGGCCACGCAGTACCTGCCGCTCGGCAGGTATTTCACGGCCTCGTTCAACCTGGATCTGGCCTTTGGCGACAGTTACGGCGATACGACCGCTCTGGTTCCGTACAAGAATTTCTACGCCGGTGGACCGGACTCCGTCCGCGGGTATCGTGAGAACTACCTGGGCCCCCGCGACTCGCTGGGCAACCCGTACGGGGGGAATTTTCTCGTCGCCGCCCAGACCGAGCTTATCCTGCCCATTCCGGAGAAGTGGCGTTCGCGGTCGCGCCTGACCCTGTTCTACGACTTGGGCAATGTCTTCTCGACCGGTGGGGTCGATTTCTACGCACCGGCTCGCGACGTTTATCCGGACCCGATCGACTATGATTTCGACTTCAGTGAGCTGAGACAGTCGGTAGGCTTATCTGCGCAGTGGCTCGCCCCCCTCGGCTTGTTCCGGTTCAGCTACGCCTTTCCGCTGAACGACAAGGGCGCGCAAGTCGATGCGGACGGCAACCGGCTGACCTACGGCGATGAAACCGAGGAATTCCAGTTTTCCATCGGTGGTGCGTTCTAGCCCGCGCCACTCGCAGAAAAAACCGCTAGCTACCAAGGATCCAAGGACGATGATCAACAAAACAACCGGGCTGGCCGCTGCGCTGGCCGTGACACTGCTGGTATCGGCAGCTGCTTCGGCCCAGTCGGCACCAGGCCCGCGCATTGGGGTCGTGAGCTTCCGCGCTCTGCTGCAGAACTCCCCGCAGGCGAAGGAGAAAATCAAGGCCGTGCAGGATGAGTTTGCGCAGCGCGAGCGCCAGCTGGAGGCCAAGCAGAAGGAACTGAAGGACCGCCAGGCCAAGCTGCAGAAGGACATGCAGGTGATGGGCGCCGAAGAGCGGCGCAGTGCCGAAGCCAAGTTCCGCGACGACGAGCGGGATCTTGGTCGCCGAATCAATGAGTTCCAGGAAGATCTTAACGTCCGGCGTAACGAAGTGCTCGGGCGCCTCCAGGAAGACCTGTTCAAGGACGTACGCGCTTACGCTACTGCCAATGGCTACGACATCGTATTCAGCGAGGCGGGCGATGTCGTCCATGCCGCAACTGGCGTCGACCTGACGGGCAAGGTGCTCGCGAGCATCGAAGCCAAGGCGAGTCCGGGCGCCAAGCCGGCGGCCAAGCCGTAAGGCGAGATTCGCGGAGCCGCCATGCGGGTCACACTCGGGCAACTCGCGGTGCGCCACGGTTGCGAGCTGCGCGGTGACCCCGACCTCGTGGTCGATCGGGTCGCGACCTTGCAGCGGGCTGCGCCCGGTACCTTGAGCTTCCTCGCCAACGCCCAATACCGACGCCACCTCGCGACGACCGCCGCCACGGCGGTCGTCCTCGGCCGCGATGACGCGGCCGACTGCCCGGTCGCCTGCCTCGTGAGCAGCAATCCCTACCTCACCTACGCCCGGATGGCGGCAGAACTGCACCCGGAAGCACCGCTGGCAGCGGGGGTCAGTGCGGCGGCCTCCGTGGCGGCCGACGCGGTCGTCCCTGCCAGCTGCGAGGTGGCGCCCGGTGTGGTCATCGGCGCCGGCACGCGGCTCGGCGCACGCTGTGCCATCGGTGCCAACACCGTAATCGGCAAGCGCTGCGTGATCGGCGACGACACGCGCATCATGGCCGGTGTCGTCCTGTACGACGGCGTGCGGGTCGGCGAGCGCTGCCTGATCCACGCGGGCGTGGTGCTTGGCGCGGATGGCTTCGGCATCGCGCGCGACGCTCGCGGCGCCTGGACCAAGGTGCCCCAGGTAGGTTCGGTGCAGGTCGGCAACGACGTCGAGATCGGTGCCAAGACCACGATCGACCGCGGCGCCATCGACGACACCGTTATCGGCGACGGCGTCAAGCTCGATAACCAGATCCAGATTGGCCACAATGCAGTGATCGGCAATCACACCGCCATCGCCGGGCTTGCGGGAGTGGCTGGCAGCACGCGTGTGGGGGAGCGTTGCATCATCGGTGGCGACGTGGCGATCGCGGGGCACCTCGTGATCGCCGACGACGTCGTCATCAGCGGCAGTTCCAAGGTCACGCACTCGCTCGAGAAGGCCGGCATCTACAGCGGCGTGTTGCCCACGGAAGATGCGCGACAATGGCGCCGCAGCGCAGTGCGTTTCGGTCAGCTCGACGACATCGCGCGCCGGCTGCAACGCCTGGAAACCCTGCTCGGCAGGAAAGAGGGCAAGGAACCGTGATCCACCCGACCGCAATCGTTTCGCCACTCGCGGAGCTCGCAAGTGACGTGACCGTAGGGCCGTATTCGGTCATCGGCGAGCTGGTGAGAATCGGCAGCGGGACGGTCATTGGTCCGCATGTGGTGATCAAGGGGCGGACCACGATCGGGTCGGGCAATCGCATCCTGCAATTCGCGTCGGTTGGCGAGGACCCGCAGGACAAGAAATACGCCGGCGAGGATACGCGGCTCGAGATCGGCGACCGCAATCTCATCCGCGAATACTGCACCATCAATCGCGGTACGGCACAGGACGAAGGCGTGACGCGGGTCGGCAACGACAACTGGCTGATGTCCTACACCCACATCGCCCATGACTGCCGCATAGGCGACCACGTCATCATGTCGAACAACGCGACGCTCGCCGGTCATGTCCACGTCGGCGATCACGCGATACTCAGCGGCTTCGCGGCCATCCACCAGTTCTGCCGGATAGGTGCGCACAGCTTCGTGGGTGGGCTTGCCGGTATCACCCGCGATGTCCTGCCCTACATGCTGGTCGCCGGGCAGCCGCCGGAGCCCCACGGCATCAACCAGGAAGGATTGAAGCGGCGCGGCTTCACGCCGGAGCAGATCCGCCACCTGAAGGATGCTTATCGCATCCTCTACCGTTCCAACCTGAAGCTGGCCGAGGCGCGCGAGCAGCTTGCGACGCTCGCTGCGCACCAGCCCGAAGTTGCCGTGCTGGTCGCGTTCATCGACGGATCCGAACGCAGCATTCTCCGTTGAACACCCGCGCATGACGGCCAGGCCTGTCATTGCGGTCGTGGCCGGCGAGGCGTCCGGCGATCAGTTGGGCGCCGCGCTCATTCGCGCGCTCTCTCGGTTACGGCCGCAACTGCGCTTCGTCGGCGTGGCGGGGCCCGCCATGCGGGAGGCGGGCTGCGAGTCGTGGTTCGACAGCGAAGAACTCGCCGTCATGGGCCTTGCCGAGGTGTTGCGGCACCTGCCGCGAATTGCGCGGTTGAAGGCGCGGCTCACCAGCCGGCTACTCGATTTGCGTCCGGCGGCCTATGTCGGCATCGATGCGCCCGATTTCAACCTGCGGGTAGCGCCCGTATTGCGCCGCGCCGGACTGCGCACGATCCAGTACGTCTGCCCGAGTGTCTGGGCGTGGCGGTCCGGTCGGGTCAAGACGCTGCGGGAAGCCTGCGACCACGTACTGTGCCTGCTGCCGTTCGAGCAGCCGTTTCTTGCTGCTGCTGGCGTGCCGGCCACTTTTGTCGGTCACCCGTTCGCCGATCAGATCGATCAGGTGGCCGATCCTGCGCCAGCGCGGTGCGCGCTCGGACTGGGCGCCGGCCCCGTCGTCGGCCTCCTCCCGGGCAGCCGTGTTGGCGAGGTGACGCGCCTCGGTGGAGATCTGATCGCCGCCGGTGCGCTGCTTCGCACGCGGCGCGATAGCCTCGAACTCGTGGCGCCGATGGCATCGCCGAACGTGCGTCGCCTGTTCGAGTCGCAGTGCCGGTCGAGTGCCGTACCAGTCCGGCTGGTGGACGGTCGGGCGCGGGAGGTGATCGCGGCCAGCGATGTGGTCATCACGGCGTCGGGTACCGCCACACTCGAGACCATGCTGGTCGGGCGACCAATGGTTGTGGCCTATCGCTTCGCGCCGCTCACCTACGCGGTGGCGCGCGCGTTCAGCTTGGTGAGTGCGCGGCACTTTGCGCTCCCCAATCTGCTCGCCGACGCTCCTCTCGTGCCCGAGCTGCTGCAGTCTCAGGTGACCCCAGAGCGGCTCGCGGCAGAAGCCAACGCGTTCTTCGACAATCCTTCCAGAGTCAGCGCGCTACGCACCCGCTTCTCGAAACTGCATGAAGAACTCCGTCGCGACGCCAGCGCGCGGGCGGCAGATGCCGTGCGTGCCGTGGCAAATATCGACTGAGCCCGCTGTCACCCGTATTCGCTCCCTCTAATCGACGCCCATGCACCGTGAAACAGACAGCGGCCCTGCGATGGCCGGCGGCCCGGCCGTCGCCGGTGTCGATGAAGTCGGGCGTGGCCCACTGGCCGGGGCGGTGATTGCAGCCGTCGTTCTGCTCGAACCGCGCCAGGTGATGGCAGGCGTCGCGGATTCGAAGCTCCTCAGCGCGAGCCGGCGGGTAGCACTGGCCGACAGGATCCGCGCGGAGGCGCTCGACTGGGCGCTCGGCCGCGCCGAAGTCGAGGAGATCGATGCCGTCAACATCCTGAATGCCACCTGGCTCGCCATGCAGCGTGCCGTCGCCGCGCTCCGCTGCGTACCAGCCGAGATTCGCGTCGATGGCAATCGCGCCCCGGTGTTCGCGGGGTTCACCGGCACCGTGCGCTGCGTCGTCGGCGGCGATCGAACAGAGACGTCAATCTCTGCGGCCTCGATACTGGCCAAGGTCGCTCGCGATGCCGAGATGACCGCGCTCGACGGGCAGTACCCGGGTTACGGGTTTGCGCAACACAAGGGTTATCCGACGGCCGCGCATTGCGCCGCGCTGGCGGCGCTCGGCCCGAGTCCGATCCACCGGCGCAGTTTCGCCCCGGTGCGTGCAGCCATCGAGTGTGCGCGCGCATGACGCCGGGTTTTGTCCATCTGCATGTCCACAGCGAGTATTCGCTTGTCGACAGCGTCGTGCGCATCCCGGAATTGCTGGCGGGCGCGCGGAGCGCGGCCATGCCGGCGATCGCGTTGACCGACCAGGACAACCTCTTCGCGATGGTCATGTTCTACAAGGCCGCGCTTGCGGCGGGAGTAAAGCCCATCATGGGCGCAGAGGTCGGTGTCCGGCTGCGCGATGACGGCCGCGCGCCCGGGCGTCTCGTGCTCCTCTGCCGCAACCAGACGGGCTACGGCAATCTCGCGCGGCTCATCTCCCGCGCGTACCTCGAGGGGCAGGAGGCTGGCCTGCCTCTCATCCGCCGCGAGTGGCTCGCCGATGGTGCGGCCGCCGGGCTGATTGCGCTGTCTGGCGGACGCGATGGTCCGCTCGGCCCCGCACTGGCGGCCGGCCGTGACGACGAGGCCCTGGCTCTCATCACCGAACTCCGCGCGATTTTCGGCGGAGACTTCTATCTCGAGTTGGTGCGCACCGGCCGCGACGGCGAAGAGGAGCAGGTTGCCGCCGCGGTCCGCCTGGCCGCCGCTACCGCCTGCCCGGTGGTCGCCAGCAACGATGTCCGGTTCCTGAAGCGCGATGATTTCGAGGCGCATGAAGCGCGGGTCTGCATCCAGCAGGGCCGTGTGCTGAATGACCCCACACGCGCGCGCGTCTACAGCGAGCAACAGTACCTGCGCAGCGCCGGCGAAATGGCGGCGCTCTTTGCCGATCTGCCCGAGGCGCTCGAGAACACGGTCGAAATTGCGCGCCGCTGCAATCTGGTTCTGAAGCTCGGCGAGGCCTACCTGCCGGAGCTCGATGTGCCGGCTGGCATGACGGTGAATGATTTTCTCCAGCAGGAAGCGCGCTCCGGCCTCGACGCGCGCCTCGCGGTACATCAACAGGCTGACGTCGCGACCTATCGCCAGCGGCTCGAGCAGGAACTCGACGTCATCTGCCGCATGGGGTTCGCCGGCTACTTCCTGATCGTTGCGGATTTCATCCGCTGGTCGAAGCGTAACGGCATCCCCGTGGGGCCGGGCCGCGGGTCTGGTGCAGGCTCGCTTTGCGCCTGGGTACTCGGCATCACCGAACTCGACCCGATACTGCACAGCCTGTTGTTCGAG
>SXGS01353191.1_pt1 | contig 10863 bp, 14 predicted proteins | sample 3174681 | NCBI WGS metagenome assembly SXGS01 (sample SAMN11356861, study PRJNA531348) | freshwater metagenome | isolation source: freshwater sample F1-80 | place: China: Fuxian Lake, Yuxi | collected 2017-12-25 | reverse complement strand
GGGCATTGCGATGTGACGATGGCGGTAGCGGCGCTGAAACAGGGCGTGTTCGATTTCGTTGCCAAGCCCTTCGCGGCCGATCATCTGATCGCCAGTGCCGGCCGTGCGCTGGAGATGCGGCGGCTGGTCCTCGACAATCGCCGGCTGCGCCATGCGGCGGAGGAGGCGCAAGGGGCCTATCCGCTGATCGGCGAGACCCCGGTCATGATGCGGCTGCGCGAGACGGTGCGGCAGGTGGCGCAGGCCGATGTCGACGTGTTGGTCGAGGGGGAGACGGGGACCGGCAAGGAGCTGGTCGCGCTGCTGCTCCACCGCTGGAGCGCGCGGCGGACGCGGCCGTTCGTCGCGGTCGACTGCGCCGCCCTGCCCGAAGCGATCGCCGAGGACGAGCTGTTCGGCCATGCCCATGGCCGGACGACGGGCCGGATCGCCGCCGCCAACCGGGGCACGCTGTTCCTCGACGAGGTCGACAGCATGGCGCTTGCCCTGCAGGGGCGGATGCTGCGTGTGGTCGAGGAACGCGAGGTGCGCGCGATCGGGTCGGAGGACCCGCAACTGCTCGACCTGCGGATCGTGGCGGCGGCCAAGTCCGATCTGGTCCGCGCGGTCGAGGAGGGACGGTTTCGCGCCGACCTGCTCTATCGCCTGGACGCCGTACGGCTGCGCGTGCCGCCGCTGCGCGAACGGCGGGCCGATGTGCCGCTGCTCTTTGCCCATTTCCTGCGCGAGGCGGCCGAACGGTTCGGGCGACCGGTGCCGATGATCGACGGGCAGGTGCAGGCGCGGCTGTTGTCGCACGACTGGCCGGGCAATGTCCGCGAAGTGCGCAACTATGCCAATCGCGTCGCGCTGGGGCTGGCGTGGGGCGCCGTCAGCGAGGGGCAGGAGGATGGCAATTCGCTGTCGCTGCCCGAACGGGTCGAACGGTTCGAGGGGGCGACGATCCGCGCGGTGCTGGAGGAGGTGGCGGGGGACGTCCGCGCGGCGCTGGCCATCCTCGCCATTCCGCGCAAGACCTTTTACGACAAGGTCGCCCGCCATGGCATCGATCTGAACGCCTATCGGCCCAATCGAGGCTGATTCCGGCGCGCGCCGGCGGCATCGCGCAGGGGGCTGTCCCTTATCGGGGCAGGGGGGACACGGGCTGGCAAGAGCCGGGGAGACGAAAAAGTTAACGGCGCGTTAAGACATTCGCCATGAGACGCCGACTTGTCCTGACCAACGAAGCCGCCCGTCATCCCTTTCGACGGAGCCTGCCGCCACCCCCGCTCGCCCGCAGCCGGCGCGACGACGATCAGGATCTGCGCCTGTTCGTCCTGAGCTTCACCGCCTTCTTCATCAGTATCTATACTTTCCTGCTCTGATCCGGGCCAGGTCCCGGATCAGGCGGCGTTGGGGCAGCCATCGTCGCAGGCGCGGTGCAGCCGCAGCGCCAGCCAGGCGGAGACGAGGCACATGCCCGCCACCAGGAACAGCATGTCCTGCGGCGTCACGCCCATCGCGCTGATCCCGAAGACACAGACCGATCCAATCGTCATCGCGAAGCAGTTGACAATATTGTTCGCCGCCACCGTCCGCGCGGTCTGGTCCTTTTCGACCGTCGTCGTCAGGAACGCATAGAGCGGCACGACGAACATGCCCCCCGTCGTCGCGATGGCCAGCAAGGTCACGAGGATGCCGATGGCGCGCGGCTCGGCGAGGAAGCTCTGCCAGCTATACAGCGTACCGGCAGGTGCGGGCGTCCAGTTCCGGCAAAGGAACGAGAAGAGCACGACGAACGCGCCCATCGCGATGACCGAGACGGGCGAATAACGCGCCGAAATCTCTCCCTTCAGCATCGTGTTGATCACCACCGATCCGATCGCGACCCCGATGGAGAAGATGGCGATGGCCAGGCTCGCGACTTCCTTGTCGGCGGTCAGGACGTTCTTCACCAGGGGCGGGAAAACGATGATCAGGACCGAGCCGATCGTCCAGAAGAAGCTGATCGCGATGATCGCCAGGAACAGGCGACGGATATGGAGCGTCGCCGCGATCAGCCGCCACGAAGCGGTGAAGGGATTGTAGTTCAGCTTGAGCGGCGGCCCTTCGCGCGGGGCGGGGGGCACCATGCGGCCGGTGAACCATCCCAGCCCGGCCACGACGAGCACGCCGATCGCCGCCGCCTCGACCGGAATCCATCCCGCCGCGACCGTGCCGAGCAGGATCGCCAGATAGGTCCCCGCCTCGACCAGGCCGGTGCCGCCCAGCACGTCGCCCGGCTCCAGATGCTGGGGCAGGATGGCGTATTTGATCGGGCCGAAAAAGGTCGAATGGACCCCCAGCGCCAGCACCGTACCCAGCATCAGCGCCAGGCCGGCGGTGGTGTAGCCCGCCTTGGCGATCATCAGGCCGAAGGCACCGACCAGCATGATTGCGATCTCGACCGTCTTGACGATGCGGATGATGCGCGCCTTGTCATGGCTGTCCGCCAGTTGGCCCGACAAGGCCGACAGGAACACGAAGGGCAGGATGGCCGCGCCGGTCGCGGCGGCGTTGAAATAGGACTCCGAGACCGGATCGGTGAAGATCGTGTAGGTGGCGAACAGCACCATCGACGTCTTGAACAGATTGTCGTTGAAAGCGCCGAGGAACTGGGTGGTGAACAGCGGCAGGAACCGGCGCCGCTTGAGAAGCCCGAGGGCGTTGAGCATAACGAAAAATGGCCCGATCGTGGCAACAGGATGGCGACAACATAACCATGCGATGCCGCATCGCCAACCGCTTAAAGCGGTTTGTCATGGCCGGCCTTGTCGTTAGAAGGCGTTATGCTGACGCTGCCCAATCTGTTGACGCTCTCGCGTATCCTGGCCGTGCCGCTTCTGGCGGGGCTGTTATGGCGGCCCGAATGGGCGCTCGGTTATGGCATAGCCTTCGTCCTCTACTGCCTGATGGGCATCACCGATTATTTCGACGGCTATCTGGCGCGCGCCAATGGCGCGGTGTCGAAGCTGGGCATCTTCCTCGATCCCATCGCCGACAAGATCATGGTGGCCGCCGTCATCCTGGTGCTGGTCGCCGTGCAGGTGATCAGCGGCGCGAGTGTGATCGCCGGCCTGATCATCCTGCTGCGCGAGATCGCGGTGTCAGGCCTTCGCGAGTTTCTGGCGCAGTTGCAGGTGTCGGTCCCCGTCTCGCGGCTGGCGAAGTGGAAGACGACGCTGCAGCTGGTGGCGCTGGGCGGCCTGATCCTGGGCGGGGCGTTGCCCGGTTGGTCCTGGGTGCAGACTGCGGCGCTCGCCGCGCTGTGGGGGGCGGCGGTGCTGACGCTGGTGACGGGTTGGGACTATCTGCGCGTCGGCCTCAAGCATATGGATAGCTGAATGCGTTTGACCGTCCTGTATTTCGCCTGGGTTCGCGAGCGGATCGGGCAGGCCGAAGAGGTCGTAACCGTGCCCGCCGAGGTCGCGACGGTCGCCGATCTGGTCGGCTGGCTGGCGGCGCGCGGCGGCGGCTATGCCGAGGCGATGGCTGCGCCCGAGCGGTTGCGCGCCGCGATTGATCAGAATTTCGTCGGCCTCGACGCGTCGCTGGCCGGCGCGCGTGAAGTGGCGATCTTCCCGCCGGTGACGGGCGGATGATCCGAGTCCACGTCTCGCCCGATCCGATCGACATCGCCGCCGAGATGACGCTGGCCGAGCGGCCCGAGGCCGGTGCCGTCGCCAGTTTTTGCGGGCTGGTCCGCGCCGATGATGGCGTCGACAGCCTCGAACTCGAACATTATCCCGGCGCCACCGAAGCTGCGTTGGAGCGGATCGCGACCCACGCCCTGACTCGCTGGTCGCTACAGGCGGTGACGATCGTCCACCGTGTCGGCCCGATGCGCCCCGGCGAGCGGATCGTCTTCGCGGCGGCCGCCGCGCCGCATCGTCGCGATGCGCTGGACGCGTGCGCCTATCTGATCGATCGGCTGAAGACCGATGCCCCGTTCTGGAAACGCGAAATACGCGACGGACAGGCAAGCTGGGTCGAGGCGCGCGAGAGCGATGCGGCCGCCGCCGAGCGCTGGCGGACATGAAAAAGGCGGGGCCGAAACCCCGCCTTCCCGATCTGACGATGGACTGTGATCAGCCGATCTTCGGCACGCTGATGCCGTTGGTCAGGTGGATTACGCCGTTGGTCGCGGGCACATCGGCCTTGTCGACATAGGCCTTCTGACCGTTCACGTCGGTCAGCATGACATTGCCGTTGGGGCCGAGCTGCGCCGTCAGCGGCTGGCCGGCCAGCGTCGTCAGCGTGGCGGTGCCGTTACCGGCGGTGATCTGCTGCTTCAGCTGATCGGCAGTCACCTTGCCCGACACGACATGGTATTTCAGGATGGTTGCCAGTGCGGCCTTGTTCTCCGGCTTGCTCAGATTGTCGAGCGCGCCGGCCGGCATGCGGCTGAACGCCTCGTCGCTGGGGGCGAAGACGGTGAACGGACCAGGGCCGGACAGGTCCGCCGTCAGGCCGGCGGTGGTAACCAGCTTGGCGAGCGTGCTACGGTCGGGCGTCGCGGCCAGCACCTGGACGATCGTACCCGTGGCGACCGGGGCGGCCTGCGCCGGTGCAGCGGTGGCCGGGGCGGGCATGGTCTGCGCCGGGGCCGCGCCGGGGGCGGGGGCCGTCTGGGCCTGAGCGACGCCGGCCAGCATGGTGGCCGAGGCGAGAATGGCGACAGTCTTGATCATAAAAGCTTACTCCCACGATTGGCGGTGGAGCGCGAACGCTGCACACCACGCATGAAGAGACGAATGCCCGATCCGGATGCGAAACGAGCATTCCGTGGGGGGTAACGTTCTTAATCCAGTTTTGGCACCAACACGCCGTTCACAATGTGGATCATGCCGTTCGCCTGGCGCAAATCACCCGCCTCAATATAGCTTTTATTGCCGCTGGCATCGGTCAGGGTGATGACCGATTGCGTCATGCTGAGCGTCAGCGGCTCGCCCTGCACGGTCATGATCGTCGCGGTGCCGCCGCCCGCTGCGATCCGCTGTTGTAGGTCGGACACGGTGACGGCGCCGGGCAGCATGTGGAAGCGCAGCAACCGGACGAGCGAGCCATGATTGGCGGGCTGGAGCAGCTGGTCCTGCACGCCGGGCGCAAGCCGCGAAAAGGCGGCGTTCGACGGCGCGAAGAGGGTAAAGGGCCCGGGCCCCGCCAGCGTGGTGGCCAGCGACGCGGCACGGATCGCGGCGACCAGCGACGACAGCGACGGCGTTGCGGCCGCATTGTCGAGGATCGTACGCGTCGGCGCCATCGGCTGGTCCGCCGTCACACCCTCATTGGTCGTCGCCGGGGCGGCGGTGGACGACGGCGTGGCGGGCACCTCCCGCGCGTCGCGCCCGCGTCCGCAGGCGCCGAGCATCACCAGCGCGGTGAGCGGCAACAGGGTCATCAGCGGCCGAATGTTCCGGGTCATGGGCCAGTCTCCTTCGAAGATGAATGACGATATCGGGTGCAAAGACGCCGCAATGCCCCGGCGGTTGCGTATCAGGCGGCCTCCGCCAGCACCTGCGCCAGCAGGCGGAAGTCCTTTTCGCGGGGGCTGGCGCGGCGCCAGACCAGTGCGATCTTGCGGATGGCGTTCTCGGCATCCAGCGGACGCGCGGTGATATGGGTGTTATCCAATATGCCCGAGCGCAGCGCCATTTCGGGCAGCATGGTCATGCCCAGGCCGTTGTCGACCATCTGCACGATGGTATGCAGCGAGGTGCCCAGCATCGTCGCCTCGGCGCGCAATTCGGGGCGGTTGCAGGCGGCCAGCGCATGGTCCTTCAGGCAATGCCCGTCTTCCAGCAGCAGCAACCGGTTCTCGTCGATATCGGCGGCCGGGAAGGCGGGGGGCGGGGTGTGATCCTCGTCGGTCGGGAAGGCAACGAACAGCCGGTCGTCGAACAGCGGCTCGGCCGTCACTTCGCCGCAAGCGAAGGGCAGCGCGAGCAGCACGCAGTCGGTGCGCCCATTGTGCAGCCGCTCGCAGGCCGGCGCGCTCGGCTCCTCGCGCAGGAACAGCTTGAGGTCGGGATAGTCGCGGCGCAGGCGCGGCAGGATGCGCGGCAGCATGAAGGGTGCGATCGTCGGGATGACCGACATGCGCATCTCCCCCGACAGCGGACGGCCGGCGGCCCGTGCCATGTCACCCAGTTCGTCCGCCTCGCGCAGCACCCGCCGTGCCTTGTCGGCGATCCGCTCGCCCAGCGGTGTGAAGCGGACCACGCGTCGCGTCCGCTCGACCAAGGTCACGCCGATCAGCGTTTCCAGCTCGCGCAGGCCCGCCGACAGGGTCGACTGGGTGACGAAGCAGGCATCGGCCGCACGCCCGAAATGGCCATGCTCCTGCAAGGCCACGAGATATTGAAGCTGTTTCAGTGTCGGTAGGTAGGTGGCGGCCATTGATCGTCTCAGTCGATTGCGATGTGACAAATAGCTTGTTGGATCAAAGGCGCCAGTCCCCATATCCGTCAGCGCGACGAATACAGGCGGTCCACCGCCGGCGCGTGCACAGAGGATGGCTGAAGCCGAATTTTGGGAAGAAATGGAGGCTATTGCCATGTTGACCGTTGGAGACAAGCTCCCCGCATTCACCGTTCCCGTCCAGCAGGGCACCAACGCGCTGCCCGCCGGCGAGACGATCAGCGACACCTCCTATGAGGGCAAGTGGAAGGTCCTGTTCTACTGGCCGAAGGACTTCACCTTCGTCTGCCCGACCGAGATCGTCGGCTATTCCGAGCTGAAGGGCGATTTCGAGGACCGTGACGCCGTGCTGATCGGCGCGTCGACCGACACCGCCCACGTCCACCTGGCGTGGCGCAAGTCGGACCCGGATCTGGCCGCCGCCGATTTCCCCTGGATCGCGGACAATGGCCGCGTCCTGGCCGACGCGCTGGGCATCGTCGACAAGAATGAGCATGTCGCCTACCGCGCGACCTTCATCATCGATCCCGACAATGTCATCCAGCATGTGACGATCAACGGCCTGAACGTCGGTCGCAACCCGCAGGAAACCCTGCGCGTGCTCGATGCGCTGCAGACCGACGCGCTCTGCGCGTGCAACTGTAACTAGGGCGACGACGTCCTCCAGCTCGCGGCCGAGTAATCCTCGCGTCGGGGGGCGATCCCGTCCCCCGGCCCATCTTTTCGATGCCCCGGCGAGGGTCGTCAGTCGATACGACCGGCGGCCCGGACTGGGGCGTCGCGTATCTGGAGCATGAACATGTCGCTCAAGGAATTTGCCGGGCAGCTGCCCGATTTCGCCAAGGACATCCGCCTGAACGTCGGTTCGCTGCTGAACGAGGCGCTGCTGAACGATCAGCGCAAGTATGGCCTGCTGCTGACCTGCGCCCATGGTTCGGGCTATAAGCCGCTGGTCGAGGCGGCCGAGGCCGAGTGCACGCCCAAGCTGTCGCCCGAGGCGGCGACCGCGGCACGCGCGGCGGCGGCGGTGATGGCGATGAACAATGTCTATTATCGCTTCACCCACCTGGCCGGGAACCAGGAATATCGCAACATGCCCGCCAAGCTGCGCATGAACGTGATCGGCGCGCCGGGCATCGATAAGATCGACTTCGAGCTGTTCAGCCTGGCGGTGTCGGCGATGAACGGCTGCGGCATGTGCATCGACGCGCATGAGGCGGTGCTGAAGAAGTCGGGCGTCTCGGCTGAGGTCATCCAGACGGCGGTCCGCATCGCAGCGGTGATGCAGGCGGTCGCGACCACCCATTCGGCGGTCGCCTGATCCTGCGCCGGTCGCCCCGCCATGGCGGCGGGGCGACCGGGCAAGGTGTTACTTGAACGCGTTGTAGAGACCCCACAGACTGGTCAGGGTCACGATGATCCCGACCATCAGCAGCAGCCGCTGCGGCGGTATCCGCTTGGCGAGCATCGCACCGAACGGGGCGGCGAGCACGCCACCGATCAGCAGGCCGAGCGTCGCCATCGTAAAGGCGCCCCAGCCGAGCTGGGTGATGAATGTCGCCGAGATGGTGGCGGTCAGGAAGAATTCGGCGGTATTGACCGTACCGATCGTCAGGCGCGGCGTGGCACCCTGCGCCAGCAGGTTGGACGTGACGACCGGCCCCCAGCCACCGCCGCCAGCGGCGTCGAGGAAGCCGCCGATCAGGCCCAGCGGCTCGACGATCTTGGGCTCGCGGACATTGGGCCGATGCCGCAGCGCCCGCAGCAGGAGGTAGATGCCGATGCCGGTCAGATAGACCAGGATGAACGGCTTCACGACCGCCGCATCGATGTTCGACAGGACATAGGCGCCCAGCGCACCACCGATGACGCCGGGGATCATCAGGCGCAGGAAAAGCTTCCAGTCGACATTGCGATGGACCGCGTGGCTGATCCCCGAAACCGCGGTGGTGAAGGTCTCGACGCTATGCACGCCGGCGGATGCGGCGGCGGGCGGAACGCCCAGGCTCATCAGCAGCGTGTTGGAAATCACGCCGAACGCCATGCCCAGAGCGCCATCGACCACCTGCGCGGCAAAGCCGACGCCGATGAACGGCAGGATATGGATCAAGTCGAAGCTGCTCAGGTCCATTGTATCTCCTTGCCCCTTGCCCGGAAGGGCGGTGATGCTTGGCCATGCCGTTTGACGCTATATCCTGCAACAAAGATAGACTTTAGGGGCATAGACCGGTTCCCGCGTTCCGCTGGAATTTGTCGAAGCCCGTGCCTAAATGCTCCTATCGCATATGAGGACATGCTCATGCCGAGCCGATTGGCCGCTTATCTCGATTCGATCCGGGCGCGTGACCCCGCGCCGCATTCGCGCGCCGAAATCCTGCTCTATCCGGGCGTCTGGGCGCTGGCGGGGCACAAGGTCGCGCATCGGCTATATCGGTCGCGCGCCTTCTTCCTGGCGCGGCTGGTCAACCATTTCACCCGTTTCCTGACCGCCATCGACATTCATCCCGGGGCGAAGATCGGTCGCAACTTCTTCATCGACCATGGCTTCGTCGTGATCGGCGAGACCGCCGAGATCGGTGATGACGTGACCATCTATCAATGCGTGACGCTGGGCGGGACCAGTCCCGACAATGGCGTGGCGGGCAAGCGGCACCCGACGCTGATGGACGGCGCGATCGTCGGATCGGGCGCGCAGGTGCTGGGTCCGATCACCATCGGCCCGCGTGCGCGGGTCGGCGCCAATGCGGTGGTGACGCGCGACGTGCCCGAAGGCGCGGTCATGGTCGGTATTCCCGCGAGGCCCACGATCGTCGAGGGCGGCGCCGCGCCCGAGAAGCGCTTCGTCCCCTATGGCACGCCCTGTTCGGAACTGTTCGACCCGCAGACCCAGAAGGTCGAGAAGCTGCGCTGCGAACTCGATACGCTGCGTCGACAACTCGACATGCTGCTGGCCGAGCAGGAAGAGAAGCGCGACCGCGCCTGATGGGGATCGTACCCTTTCCCAAGGCCCCCGGGCAGGTCGGGTTCGAGCGGGCCGAACTGACCCGCATCCTCGACCTTTACGGCCGGATGGTCGCCGCCGGACATTGGCGCGATTATGCGATGGACATGGGGCGCGATGCGGCGGTGTTCTCCGCCTTTCGGCGCGCGGCCGAACGCCCCGAATATCGGATCGAGAAGCGGCCCGCGCTGCGCAACCGTCAGGGCATGTGGGCACTGATCGGCGAGGGCGGCATGGTGCTGAGGCGGGGGCATGAACTGGGGCCGGTGCTCGCCCCCGTCGAACGCCGGCTGATGAAGCTGGTCGACGAATAAATCCCGCGTGCCATGAAAAACGCCGGCCCTCTAAGGAGAGCCGGCGCATTTCGTTACTTTACAGGGCGATCACTTGCCGCCGCGCTGACGGCACTGGTCGAACTGACCCTTCTTGCAGATCGGATAGCTTTCCAGCGGTGCCGGGGCGGGGAAGGCCTGGGCCGGAGTCGGTGCCTGCTTGAAGACGACCGGTGCGCCGGGCTGCGGCGTACCGGCAAGCGCCGGCTGTGCGGGCTGATAGCCGCCGACCTGTGCACCCGCCGAGGCGTTGACGCCCGCCTGCGCCGACATGGTGCCGTCGGTCGTGGTGGTGCTGGCCTGACCCTGCATCTGGGTCTGGGCGGCCGCATCGGCCTGGGTCGTGTCCTGGGCGAAGACGGGGGCGGCGATCAGGGCCGTGGCCGCCAGAAAAACGAACTTCATGCGAATCTCCTGTTCAGAAGCGCAAGTGCGTTAGCGCGGTCAGGGGAACGCCCCACGCCGCCCTTGGCTCCCTCGTTTCGCTTCCGGCCCGATTCCGAACGCATTTTTCATCCGTTTTCGGACCGAAAGCGCAGGAGATCAGACCCCGGCGTCGAGCGAATAGCCGGCCGAGCGGACGGTGCGGATGATGTCGGGCCGATCGCCGATATTGATCGCCTTGCGCAGCCGCCGGATATGCACGTCGACCGTCCGGCTCTCGATGTCCGAGTCGTGCCCCCATACCGCATCGAGCAGCCGCTCGCGCGAGAAGACCCAGCCCGGATGCTCCAGGAAATGCTTGAGCAGGCGGAACTCGGTCGGCCCGAGCGACACGACCTCGCCCGCGCGGCGGACCTTGTGACCCACCGTGTCCATCTCGATGTCGGCATAGACCAGCGCCTCGCCGGCCAGCGCCGGGCGAACACGGCGCAGCACCGCGCCGACGCGCGCGACCAGTTCGCGCGGGGAGAAGGGCTTGGTGACATAATCGTCCGCGCCCGTCGCCAGCCCGCGTACCCGGTCCTCTGCCTCACCGCGCGCGGTCAGGATGTTGATCGTCACATTGGCTGTTTCGGTCGAGCGGCGCAGGCGGCTGCACACCTCGATCCCCGAAATCCCCTCGCCCTTCCAGTCGAGCTGGACGATGTC
>SXGS01478693.1_pt1 | contig 10865 bp, 8 predicted proteins | sample 3174681 | NCBI WGS metagenome assembly SXGS01 (sample SAMN11356861, study PRJNA531348) | freshwater metagenome | isolation source: freshwater sample F1-80 | place: China: Fuxian Lake, Yuxi | collected 2017-12-25 | reverse complement strand
CTTTCTGTTCTCTTGCGATGCGCGCGATGATCGGGGCAGCGCCCGTACCCGTGCCGCCGCCCATGCCGGCCGCGATGAAGCACATGTGCGCGCCGTTGAGGATCTTCTTGATCTCGTCTGCAGATTCCTTGGCCGATTCAGCGCCGACATCCGGATTGGCGCCCGCGCCGAGGCCAGACGTCTTGCCGATCCCGAGCTGGATCTGGACCGGCGCCTTCGACCGCGTCAGGGCCTGCGCATCGGTGTTCGCGACCACGAACTCGACGCCCTGCAGCCCGGCCTCGATCATGGTGTTGACCGCGTTAACGCCCGCGCCACCCACGCCGATCACGACTATCCGGGGAGTCAGTTCAACGGCCATTGCCATCCTCGATCCGCACGTCTCCCGACGGCGCCCCGCACGGCGCCCCGGAAGGTAACGCGATGAGGATCACGGCTTTTGGCTAAGCCAGTCTTAAGAGCCGGACCGATTCAGAAATTTTTCTGAACCCAACCGAAGACTTGCCGGGCCAGGCTTCCGCCATGATCCGAAGCGGTCCGGTCGGTGCTTGTGCGCAACGGGTCCGGGCCGCCCATCAGGTCCCAACGTAACAGGCCTGCCGCAGCGGCGAAAGCGGGTGAACTGAATGTCTCGCCTAATCCTTTGACATTTGCAGGCTTGGCGAGACGCACTGGCGCACGGAAAACATCCTCTGCAAGCTCCTTGAGGCATCCCAGCTGGGACGAGCCACCGGTAAGAACGATCCGTCTCGGCAGTGGACGGCCAGACGCCGAAGCCTTGGACAACCGTCCATCCATCAGTTCGAGGATTTCCTCTACGCGAGGCCGCAGGATTTGGGCGACATCCGCCCGGCTGCACTGGTGCGCCTCCAACCGCCCATCAGGTCCGAGGCGCGGCGCCTCGATCCTGTCGAGCGCGCCGGCTTCCGCCAGGCCGACGGCGCCATGATGGATCTTCATCCGCTCGGCCGCCGCGAATGTCGTGCCCAATCCCTGGGCCAGGTCGGACGTCGCCTTCGACCCGCCCATCGGCAGGGTCTCGACATGAAGCAGGCCACCCTCCCAGAAGGCTGCCGCAGAGGTAACCCCCGCCCCGAAATCGATGACCATCGCCCCCTGCTCGGCCTCGTCCTCGACCAGGCAGGCAAGGCCAGCGGCGTAGGGCGCAGCCAGAATGGCGGACACATCGAGATGCGAGCGGGAGACGCACTGGACAATGTTCCGCAGCCCCGCCGTCGGCGCCGACACCACCAGAAAGCTAGCCGTCAGCGTCTCCGCGAACATCCCACGCGGATCCTTGATCCCCGCCGTTCCGTCCACGGTGAAGCCCAGCGGCGCCGAGTGCAGCACTTCCCGCCCCTGCGGCTGGAAGCTTTCCAGCGCCGCCACGCGTACATCGCGCATGTGGTTGGCCGTCACCTCGCGCCCGGCCATGGGCAGCTTGGCGCGCACGATGTCCGAGCGCAGGTCAGGCCCCGACACGCCCAGCACCACCTCGGTGATACGCAGGTCTGCTGCGCGCTCGGCCTGTTCCACAGCAAGACGGATCGACCGCTCCAGCCCGTCGAGATCGACAACCGCGCCCGAGCGGACACCCTTGGTCGCCTGCGTGCCGGCGCCGGCGACGCGCGGCTCGCCATTTGTGGCGTCCGCCCGGCGGGCGATCATGCAGGTGATCTTCGACGAACCGATATCCAGCGCCGCCATCACGGCGCCACGGCCGTGAGTGCGATCACGCACGTGAGTACGCTGGGAGAGCGACGACATGACTGTCACGTATCTCCGGACGGCGGGGCGACTGCCGCGCCCGGTATCGGGCGAAGGGCGATATATTTCGGATGGCGCGCATCGATATGCGTCGCCGGCAGGTCCAGCACGCGCGTCTGCGCCTGCATCAGGTTCAGTGCATCGAGCTGTTCGGACAGCCGCGCATCGACCGGAAAGGACACGACGTCGGTGCGGCCCTTGAACTTCATGTCCCAGCGCCGGCCGTTGATGCGATAGGCGATCTCCATGCGCTCGGCGAGATCGGGATAGTGCGCGATCGTGGCAACGAGGGAAGCAGCCGCCTGCGAGGCGTCCTTGCCCACCACGCGCGGCAGGCGCGCGTATTTCGACAGGTCGGCTTCCGCAAAGGCGCGCCCGCTCTGGTCGACGACGCGCCAGGCGCTTCCATCGCCGTCTTCCTGCGAAAGCGCGATCGGCTTGCGCTGTTCAAGGTCGATGCGAATGCGATCCGGCCACTGGCGCTGCACGCTCACCGCGCCGACGTCCAGCTTTTCGATCCGGTCGCGGATGCCGTGCGGATCCGCCGAGAGGATGCTTGCGCCCTCGCGCACCTCGGCCGCATCCAGCACCTTGGCCGCGAGTTGCTCGTCGATCGGGGTGCAGATCCGGCTGGGTTCGCCATCCGCCCGCTGGCAGACCTTGACGTCCTTGACCGCGACGCCCGCCCAGCCTGCGATCACGTTGAACCCGTTGTTCATGCGATTGCCGAACGCCCCGAGGGTTCCACCCATCCAGGCCGCAATCGTCAGCATCACTGCGCCGCAGATGATCGTGCCCAGCGCGTAGGTGGCGATCCGGTCGCGGAACCATGCCACCGAATAGGGAATGTCGCGCGCACGGCGCGTCGGCGTCGGCGTCGGCGCCGGCGGCGCGCGACGGCGCGGCGGATCCAGGTCGTCGTCGTAGGCGGGACCGGCGATCTGCGGGCGCTTTACCTTGGGCATGACGCGTCCTCGATCATCCAGCGGACGAGAGAGGGATAGTCGATGCCCATATGCGCCGCCTGCTCCGGGATGAGCGAGGTGGGCGTCATGCCCGGCTGCGTATTGGTCTCGAGTATCACCAGTCGACCCGCTTTTTCGTCATAGCGAAAGTCCGACCGCGACACGCCCCGGCAGCCAAGAGCGTTATGGGCCCTCAGCGATGCGTCGAGCGCAGCTTCGGTGACCGCATTCGGCAGGTCTGCAGGTAGGACGTGACGCGATCCTCCCGCCTCATATTTCGCCTCGAAGTCGTAATACTCCCTTAAGGTCGTGATCTCGGTGACGGCCATCGGCCGGTCGCCCATCACGCCGACGGTCAACTCCCTGCCGGGAATGAATTTTTCGACCAGCGCGTGACTTCCGAATTTCCACGTTCCGTCGGTCAGCTCCCGGGGCGGACGGTTGGCCCCGGCCCGCACGATGAACACCCCGAAAGATGACCCTTCGGCAATCGGCTTGATGACATAGGGCGGCTCGTAGACATGGTCGCGCGCCAGGTCCGCGACCGGGAACATGCCGCCCTCGGCGATATCGAGCCCGTGCTGGGCGTAGACCGCCCGCGACTTGTCCTTGTTCATTGCGAGAGCCGAAGCAAGCACGCCGGAATGCGTGTACGGAATGCCGAGGATCTCGAGCACGCCCTGGACGCAGCCATCCTCGCCCCACGGACCATGCAGGGCGTTGAGGACAACGTCGGGTTTCACCGCTGCCAGCTGCTCGGCGAGCTGGCGCGTGACGTCGACTTCGATCGCCTCGAACCCTGCCTGCCGGGCGGCCTCCGCCATGCCCTTCCCCGAAGACAGGGAAACAGGACGCTCGGACGACCAGCCCCCCATGATGACGGCGACACGAGCCATGCTTCGTACTCCTTGCCCTGATACCGGCTATGCGCCCGCAGCGGTTACCGGGATGCTACCGCGCACCGGCGCAGTTGAGACCGATTTTCGCACCGCCGGGGGGCAAAAAACCGGCCCTTGCGGAAACTCCTGTTCCTTTCGCGGCCGCTATACTCGATGCTGTCCCGGAACGAGGAACCAACATGACAAAACCGGAAGCAATGAAGCACTGGATCGACGCCGCCGACGCGCTGCTGCCCGAGATGATCAGCCTGCGCCGCGCCATCCATGCAGAACCAGAGATCGGCCTGCACAATCCGCTCACCACCGCCAAGGCGAAGGCCGCCCTTGCCGGCCTGCCGCTGGAGTATTCGGAAGGCCCCTCCACCACGGGCTTCATCGCCACCCTGCGTGGACCCTCCAACGGCCGCACCGTCCTCCTCCGCGGCGACATGGACGCGCTGCCGATGCACGAGGACACCGGCCTCGAATTTTCCTCGCAGGTCGAGAACGCGATGCATGCCTGCGGTCACGACACGCACGTTGCCATGCTCGTGGCGGCCGCCCACGCGCTCTGCGCCCAGCGCGACCGTCTCGCCGGCACGGTGCAGTTCATGTTCCAGCCAGGCGAGGAAGGCTGGCACGGCGCCCGCTACATGCTGGATGATGGCCTGATCGATCCGCTCCCCGACGCCGCCTTCGCGCTCCACATCACGCCGAACATCCAGTCGGGCGTCTTCGCGGGCCGTCCCGGCCCCCTGCTCGCAGCCGCCGACCGCATCGAACTCACCATCAAGGGGAAGGGCGGCCACGCCTCGCAGCCGCACGACGCGGTCGACCCCATCCCCGTCGCCTGCGAGATGGTGATGGCGCTGCAATCCATGATCACCCGCCGCGTTCCCGCCTTCGATCCCGCCGTGCTGACCATTGCGCACATCAGGGCGGGCTCGACCAACAACGTCATTCCCGAGACCGCCTTCATCGAGGGCACGATCCGCACCTTCTCGGAAAAATCCCGCGCCATCGCCCGCGAGGGGCTCCAGCGCGTGGTGGACAACATCTGCGCCGCCCACCTCTGCGAGGCCGCCCTCAAGATCATTCCGGGCTTCCCGGTCACGATCTGCGACAGCCGCGCCCACGCCCTCGCCCGCCGCGTCACCAGGCAGACATTCGGCGAGGACGCCTGGTTCGAGATGCCCACGCCGATGATGGGCGCCGAGGATTTCTCCTACGTCCTCCAGAAAGCCCCCGGCGCCATGATGTTCCTCGGCGCCTCCCCCGAAGGCGGCGACTGGCGCACCTGCTGCGCGCTGCATTCAAACCGCATGGTGCTGGACGAGAAGGTCATGGCGCGCGGCGCAGCGCTACACTGCGCGCTGGCGGAGTCGTTTCTGTCGGGCGGGTTCGAGGGGTGAGCAGCTTTCGGGCTTGCCGCGCGAGACCCCCACAGGTCAGGGGACGACCACCGGAAGTTCATACGCCACCGGCGCCCCGGGGCCGACCGGAATCCCCAGCGCCACCCACGCCGCAGTCAGCGCCATCCCCGCAAAGTAGAACGCGACCGCCAGCGGCAGCAGCAGCGCAATCATCGTCCCCAGCTTGAGGCTCGGGACCCAGCGCTGCGCGAACACCAGCGTCAGCACGACATACGGGTTGAGCGGCGAGATCAGGTTCGTCACCGTGTCGCCGACACGATAGGCCGCAGTCGTCATCTCGGGCGAGACATCCAGCAGCATCATCATGGGCGTCGCCACCGGCGACATCGCCGCCCATTTTGCTGATCCGGAAGCAATCAGGAAATCCAGCCACGCCGACATGGTAGTGAGGATCGGCAGCAGCACCGCCGGCGGCGCCTGCATCGCGCGCAACTGGTCAGCGCCCGTGATCGCCGTGATCGGCCCAAGGTTCGACCACCCAAACATCGCCACGAAGTGGGCCGCAAAGAAGATCAGCACGAGATAGGGCAGGATAACCTCCAGTCCCTTCACCATCATGCCGACCAGCTCGCGGTGATTCCGGATCGTCCCGACCGCCGCGCCATAGGCCCATCCCGTCGCCAGGAAGAGCAGGAACAGCATCGCCGCAATCGACCGGAAGAATGGCGTTGTCTGCTGTGCGCCAGACGCCGCCTCATCGAACAGCGGCGTGTAGCCCGGCCACATCAGCAGCGCCGCCATCAGCGCCGCAACGCCAAGCGCTGCAACACCTGCAGCCATGAGACCCTGCTTCTCGCGTCCCGACAGCACGACGCCGGCAAGATCGGCAACGCCGCTCTCCCCTTGCCACGCGCCCAGTCGCGGCGCGACCACGCGCTCCAGCACGACCCAGCCGACTGCCGTGAACACCACCGCAATGCCAAGCGAGAAGTACCAGTTGCCGACCGGGTTCATCGTCCAGTCCGGCACAAGCAGCCGGGCGCCCGTCTCCGTGATGCCGAGCAACAGCACGTCATACTGGCCCGGCAGCAGATTGCCCGCGAGCCCAACAGCTGCGCCAGCAAAGCCCGAGATCAACCCGAGCACCGGATGCCGCCCCGCCGCCGCAAACACGATCGCCGTCAGCGGCACATAGACCATGTAGGCCGCATCGTTCGCGTGCGTGGCGAGCATGCCGAGCACGAACACCATCGGCACCAGTACGTTCTTCGGCAGACCGCCGAGGCTCGCCCGCATCAGCGCCGTCAGCAGTCCCGAACGCTCCGCCACGCTGGCCCCCAGCATGATGGTCAGTGCAAAGCCCAGCGGCGCAAAGCCCGTATAGGTCCGCGGCATCTCCACGAAGAGCTTCTGCACGTTCGTTTCGGACAGCAGGCTGGTGACGACCAGAACCTCGCCATTCACCGGATTGACCGCGGACCACCCCGCCCCCGCCCCGATCACCGAGACGACGACCAGCACCGCGATGATGATGACGAAAATGAAGATCGGGTCGGGCAAGGCGTTGCCCACCCGCTCCACCCAATCGAGAAACCTGTTGCGCTGACCCGCCGGCTCGACCCGCCCGTCCATTGCGTAGTGTCAACACGCAGGGCGCGCAGTGTCCATGGGAAACAGCGGGCCCCGCCCTCCGTTCAGGAGAGGGCGAGGCCCGATGGCGCGAGCGTCCCCGTCGCCTGGCCGAACTCCTAAAAGGAGTAGCGGCCGACGATCTGATAGACGGGGCCGCCCTCTTCGACTTCAAGTTCGAATTCGTCGTCGATCGTGCCGGAGATCTGGTTCGACAGCAGCGCAAACTTGCGGAAGGTCTCTTCCTTCTTCGCATTGAGCAGGTTCGATCCCACGAAGCGCAGCGTGAAATTGTCTCCCAGCGACTTCTCGATGAACACCTCAAGGTCGGCGCCATAGGTCGTCACGACCTCTTCGCTCACCAGGCGGCTTTCTGCAGCGCCTTGCTTCCGATAGGTCATGCCGAACGCGGCATCCCACATCGTGATGTCCTGGATGAAGCCGAAATTGTAGACGTACTCCGCCTGACTGTTGAACCGGCGCGAGCCGAACTCGTCTTCCACGTCGCTGTCGAGCCAGGAGTAGTTGGCGAACACGCCCGTGTCCGGCAGGCCGATCGACGACAGGTCGCTCGACAGGTCAAGTTCGACGCCCCACACTTGGCCATCGCCCGTGTTGCGAGCCGAGAAGATGTAGGCCAGTTCGGCCGGCGGAGCGTCGGCGGAGCCTGGCGCGCCGGTGTTGAAAATCTCGATCAGATCCTTCACGTCGCGGTAGAAGAAGTTGACGCCCCAGACACCGCTCTTGCCGAGCTGCTGCTCGTAGCCGAGATCGAGACCCCAGGCCGTTTCGGGCTCAAGGCTGGCATTACCCTGGAAGTCGTTCGCACCGAGCTCTTCTTCCAGAACGCCGGTGAACAGGAAGGCAAACGGCGCGTTGCGGATGGTGCGCGCCACGGATCCACGAACGCGGCCGCCGTCCAGGACTTCCCAGCCGAAATGCGCGGATGGCAGCACGGTCGTAAGCTCGTTCTCAACGCCGTCGACTTCCAGCGTCATGTTCTCGACACGCAGGCCAGCTTCCCAGGACAGCGCGCCGCTGTCGCTGTTCACCTGCACGAACGGATCGATATTCGAGCGCTGGATATTGCTGCGGGTGAGGACGACTGCAGGGTCAGTGTACCCAAGTATGCCGGTTCCGCTCGCGTCGGGCGCTATCGTGCCGTTCGGCTGGTTGGCCCGGAAGCGGCCAGTCCCGAGCGTCGTGTCGCGTTCCTTCTGTCTGAACTGCAGACCGAACTGGAGATCGAGATCGCCAAACGCGCGCTCGTGCTCAACCTTGGCGTTCATTTCCTGGTCGTCGATGGCGAACGGCTCAAGATCGCGCGTGAAGCGGTCCACTTCAGGATATTGCCGGTTGGCTGCGGGATCGCCGATGGCGGGCAGTTCGCTCCCACGCAGATATTCGGCTTCGTTCTCGAATTCGGATGTGTCGTCCTTGAACGCGGCGAAGCCGGCCTTCAGTTTTGTCCTGCCGCCCAGCATGTCGAGGGCATAGCCCGCGTTGAGCGAATAGCTTTCCTGGTCGATCGACACGTCATTGGTGTTGACGGTCGAAAGCTGTTTGCGCGCACGATTCGTCGCGGGCCCCGTCGACAGAGACACGTACTCAAGGGAATCCTCATCCTGGAACCGCTCCGTCTTCACGAAGAAGCCGTCGAGCGTGAACTCGGCGCCCTCACCAACCGGCGTTTCCCAAGCAAAATTGGCGGAATAGTCGGTTCCATTGCGCACATCGCTTTGGTCTTCAATGTTCTGCAACGTGCCGCCGGCGTCGTCATAGCGGAGTGAGAGCTTCTGCTTCGGGTTACGGCGGCCTTGCACACTCGCGCCGACCAGCAGACGGCCCTCGCCGATCTCGCCGCCCCACACCACGCCGGCCTGTTCACGCACCCGGCCGTCGTCGAAGGCGAGCGCGCCGAGGCGCACATAGCCTCCGTCCAGCGCATAGCCGTCCTTCAGCACGATGTTGAGCGCGCCCGCCATGGCGTCGCCCGAGCGATTGGCAGACGCTGAGCGCACGATCTCTACGCGATCGATCAGTTCGGCCGGAATGCGGTCAACGAAGAACGCCGTTTCGGCGCCATTGCCAAACGAGCCGGATGACGACCCGGCGCCCGGCACCTGTTCACCGTTGATCAGGATCTGCGTGTAAGCCGGGTCGAGGCCGCGAAGACGCACGCCGTCAGATTCAAGAACGTCGGAGAGGAAGGTCACCGACGGCACCCGCTTGAGCGCGTCGCCCGCCGACAGAGGCTCGAAGCGCTGGAAATAGTCCGTGTCATATACCAGCACCGGCGCGGTCTCGTCCGTGCGATCGCGATAGCCGATGCCCTGGATGACAACGCTGTCCTCTGCCGAGGCAATCTCATCCTGCGTCGTCTGCGTGGTCTGGGTCGTCTGCGCAAGAGCTGGCTGGAATGCCGCAAGCGATATCGCTGCGCCCGCCACACTCGCCAGCTGCGCCGCCTTGAAAATCTTCGCCATTGCTAGACCCTTCCATCCATCTTTGCCGCCGGTGCTAGTCTTGTCGCGTGACAGAAGGGGAACAATTTTGTTGCGGTTCCGTGACAGCGGAAGGCAGGTGTATTTGGGCCACACAGCCGGGACCCCGGGGCCCGTTCTTGATGCAGGAACGTCCCGGCGCTATGAGCCCGCATGCCTCTTGGAATCATCGGCGTCGATGCGGACGACACGCTCTGGCACACGGAAACCGTGTTCCGGCTGACTCACAAGCGATTCAACGAATTGCTGGGCGATTTCGCCGACGAGGACACACTGGAAGCAAAGCTCGCATCCATCGAGCGGGAAAACATGAAGTCCTATGGTTACGGGGCAAAGGGCTTCACCCTCTCCATGCTGCAAACCGCACTGGAGATCAGCGACGGGAAGGTATCGACGAAGGTCATCCGTGAACTGCTCGATGCCGGGCGCGAGATGATGACCCACCCGATCGAGCCCCTGCCCGGCGTCGAGGACGCTCTGCTGCAACTGAAAGAGCGTGGCCGCCTCGTCCTGATCACCAAGGGCGACCTCTTTCATCAGGAGAGCAAGCTCGCCGCCTCGGGACTGGGCTCGCATTTCTCAGGCGTCGAGATCGTCTCGGAGAAGACACCGGAAATCTACGTGAAGGCCTTTGCCCGCCATGGCGGCTCGGTCGAGACCGGGATGATGACCGGCAACTCCGTGAAGTCCGATATTCTCCCGATGTTAGCGGCGGGTGGCTACGCAGCACTCGTCCCCTACCCGCTGGTCTGGGAGCACGAGCGCGCGGAAAAGCCCGTTGGTAATCCGAAGTATCGCGAGGTCGAAACACTCGGCCAACTGCCCGGATGGCTGGACGAGATCAGCTAGCCGGGCCGCCAGGCTCTCGCCCGGCAAACCTCTCACCGCGACGACCTTTGGGACGAAAGGGCGCGCACAACCCCGGTGGCGCCTACTCCGCCTTCTTCTCCTGCCCCAACCCCATCACCGAACCGCTCGCCAGCACATGCCCCTTCAGCGGCGCGATCAGCTCGGCATAGGTCTTCGGCGCGAAGTCCGCCGGCAGCATCGTATCCAGCGCGAAGACCTGGATGTGATAGCGGTGCTTCGGACCCGGCGGCGTGCGCGGTCCGAGATAGGGTTGCGCGGCGCCCTTGTAGTTGGGGCCATAGATCGATCCTGCGGGCTTCTGCTCAGGCTTCATCCCGGCCTTCAGCCCCGTCACGGAAGCTGGAATGTTCACGATCGACCAGTGCAGGATGGGCGCGCCGCGCGCGACATAATCCGTGTCCTGCATGATGATTGCGTAGCTCTCCGTCCCTTCAGGACCATCCGTCCAGTTAAGACCCGGAAACGCGTTCCCCTCATACTGCGTATACTTGAACGGAATGTCCCCGCCGGCCGGCCACCCTCCGGACATCACGTCGATCTCCGTGAATTCGACGGACATCGCCGGCAGCGTGACGATCGCGGCGAGATCCTTGCCCGCTTCAACTGCCGGCGGCGGCGGCGCGTCCTGAGCGAAGGCAGGCGCGACGAATGCCGCCGCAAGGGCGACAGCGATCAGAACAGTCTTCATCGGCGTATCCTCTTGTCGTCCCTGTCCCCGACCCATGCACTCAGGTCTTGGGCGCGACTTTCAGGAGGCGCGCATTCGGCCCGTCTGTAAGCAGGTAGATCGCACCGTCCGGCCCGACATTGATGTCGCGATAGCGCTCGTTGGCGCGATCCGAGAACTTGAAACGCTCCTCGCCAGTCACCTTGTCGCCG
>SXGS01128894.1_pt1 | contig 10865 bp, 8 predicted proteins | sample 3174681 | NCBI WGS metagenome assembly SXGS01 (sample SAMN11356861, study PRJNA531348) | freshwater metagenome | isolation source: freshwater sample F1-80 | place: China: Fuxian Lake, Yuxi | collected 2017-12-25 | reverse complement strand
GCGCCGTTGGGGCCGATGATGCCGACGATGCGGCCGGCCTGGATGGAGACGCTGATGTCCTCGATGACGGGCTCGCGGTCGTAGGACATGGTCAGGCGCTCGATCTGGAGGATGTCGCCGTGGGTGTCGAGCTTGTTCATGGTCTCGCTCCGGAATGGGGGCTCAATTGGCCTTGTCCGCGGTGTCCTTGCGGGTCGCGGAGGGATCGCCCGGGCCACCGAGGGCCTTGACGATCAGGCGCGTGTTCTCTTCGATCATGCCGACGTAGGTGCCACCGGGGGCGCCCGTGTCGCCGAGGGAGTCGGAGAAGAGGGTGCCGCCGATGGAGACGCCGGTCTCGCGGCTGATCTGCTCGATGAGCTTGGGGTTGACGCTGGTCTCGATGAAGACGGCGGGGATCTTGCGGGCCCTGATGACGTCGACGACGCGGGCGACGTCCTGGGCGCCGGCCTCGGACTGGGTGCTGAGGCCCTGGACGGCGACGACCTCGACGCCGTAGCTGCGCGCGTAATATTGAAAGGCGTCGTGGCTGGTGATCAGGACGCGCTGCTCCCTGGGGATGAGGTCGATCTGTCGCTGGACCTCCTTGTCGAGGGCGGCGAGCTTGTCGAGGTAGGCGGCCTCGCGGGCCTTGATGGCCCCGGCGTGCTCGGGCGAGAGCGCGGCCAGGGCGTCGGCGGTGTTGCGGGTGACGATCATCCAGCGCTTGACGTCGTGCCAGATGTGCGGGTCGGGGTAGTTGGTCTTGAGGGGGTCCTTGAGGGCCTCGACGCCGCCGGAGATCTCCTTGATGGAGGCGCCTCCGCCGGCGTTGCGGACCAGATCGTCGATCCAGCCTTCGAGCTTGAGGCCGTTGGTCAGGACCAGGTCGGCCCGCGCGATGAGGGTGGCGTCGGCCGGCGTCGGCGTGTAGAGGTGCGGGTCGCCGCCCGGCTTCATGATCCCGTCGACCTGGATGTCGCCGCCGGAGAGCTCCCTGGCCAGATCCTCGATCATGGTCGTGGTGGCCACGACCTTCTTCTTGCCGTCGACGGCGCCGGCCTCGTCGGCGGGCTTGCCGCAGGCCGTCAGCGCCGTCAGGGCGATCAGGAGCGGGGCCCAGGTCTGGATCATCGGGCGGATCATGGGGCGTCTTCCTCCTGCACCCCCTTCCGACCTCGCTCGGCCAGGGGTGACGCGCTGTGGAACTTACCCATTAAGTGAGCCAAAGTCAACAATTAGCCTTGCAAAACTTTTGGCCGTGGTGGGGTCGAAGGCGAGGGCGATGTTGTGTTCCTGTGGGGCGTTGGGTTAACGTCGCTGAGCTTTTCAGGCCAGCGAGTGGCGCGAGACAATCGGGTTTAAGCTATGAATCATGGGCGTTTGTTGTGGATTTTGATGATCGTCGTGGCGCTCTCGGGCGGGCTCGCGGGCTGCTGCGAGTCTCTGGAGGGCTTGATGAACAAGGCCAGCGGCGCCAATGACGCGGGAGGCGCGGCGGGCGACGGGGGCGCCGAGGCGGGCGACGGGGGCGCCGAGGAGGTCGACGGCGAGAAGGCCGATGATGACGATGACGAGGCGGCCGACGACGATGACGAGAAGGCTGATGACGACGAGCAGGCCGACGACGAGCAGGCCGACGACGACGAGAAGGCCGATGACGATGATGAGAAGGCCGATGACGAGGCGGCCGACGACGATGACGATGACGAGGCGGCCGACGATGAGCAGGCCGACGACGACGAGAAGGCCGACGACGACGAGAAGGCCGATGACGACGAGAAGGCCGACGAGGATGGCGACGAGGCCGCCGGCGACGCCGGCGCAGAAGGTCTTGAGGCGGTCCTTGGCACCTGGCGCGGCGAGGAGGTCGAGGGCGGCGGGCCCCCGATCGACAAGAATCGCCTCGAGGTCGCCCGCGGCCATCTGGTGAGGTGGACCGACAAGGGCCTGCCCAAGAAGCGCTCCTTCGTCGTCGAGTCCGTCGAGGGCAATGTCGTCACGGTCACGGTCGCCGGCGCGAAGGTCGTCCTTGAGCGCCGCCAGGGCGACAAGCTGGCCGTGACCGAAGGGCGCGCAGGCGCCGTTCACATCTATCGCCGCGCGGCCAAGGGCGATCTGTAGGCTGTTGGCAGGCTCTCGTGTCGGTGGTATCTTCCCCGCGATGTCGCGCGCTCATCGGAGGTGTCATGTCCGCAGGTTTCGAGCTCAGGACCTTCTGCTACATCGACGTGCTGCAGCCCCAGACCACGGGCTTTCTGCAGACCGTCGCGTCGGGATACCAACCTCTTGAGGGGCAGGCCTGCCTCTACGTCGAGGTCTCGCCCGGGATGAGCATCAACCAGGTCACCGACATCTGCCTCAAGAGCACCTCGGTGCAGCCCGGCTTCATGATCGTCGAGCGCTCCTACGGCATGCTCGAAGTCCATGACTTCGATCAGGGTCAGGTCCGCATGGCCGGCCAGTCCATCCTCGACTACTTCGGCCTGACCGAAGCCGAGCGCCTCCAGCCCGTCCTGCTGACCCACGAGATCATCACCGGGATCGAAGGCCACCAGGCCATGCTCATCAACCGCATGCGCCACGGCGATCTGATCTGCGAAAAAGACACCCTCTACATCATGGAGTGTCACCCCGCCGGCTACGCCGCCATCGCCTGCAATGAAGCCGAGAAGGCCGCCAACATCAGCGTCCTTGAGATGTCCGCCATGGGCGCCTACGGCCGCCTCTACCTCGGCGGCGACGAGGCCAACATCGCCGAGGCCGCCGAGGCCGTCAAGGCCGTGCTCGCCAGCATCAAGGGCAGGGACAACAAGGCCGTCTCGACCTGACTTCACTCCCCCTGCCGTCCTCCCCCTGGCTTCACTCCCCCTCCTGTCCTCCCCCTGGCTTCACTCCCCCTCCTGTCCTCCCCCTCGCTTCGCAAGGGGGAGGGACGCTCGCGGTTCGGACACGGCGGAGCGTCGAGTCAACTTCGTTGTCGGGCACGTCGGGATCGGCGAGTCGACTCCGATGACGGACAAGGGGGATCGGCGAGTCGACTTCGTTGACGGGCAAGGGGGATCGACGCGTCGACTTCGTTGACGCACACGTCGGGATCGGCGGGTCGACTTCGTTGGTGTGATCCGCACGTTGGCGGTCCACCCGGGCTTGCGCCCGGGCCTACAGTTTGTCCCGGGACGCCCCTGCGGGGCTGGCGATGGGCCTTCAACAATCGAGGGTCAGACCCTCTCAGGACCGTGCGATGTCTGCCTCCAAGCCCCTGAACATCTCCTGTGAGATCGACCCGGGTGACACGCCCCACGCACGCTGACACCCCTTCGCCAGCCCCGCCATCTGGCGGGGCGACGCAGGACAAAACCCAAGGCCCGGGCGCAAGCCCGGGTGGACCGTCAACTTGCAGATCGCATCAACGAAGTCGACTCCCCGATCTCGACGTGACCGACAACGAAGTCGACTCCCCGATCTCGACGTGCCCGACAACGAAGTCGACTCGCCGATCTCGCCGTGCCCATCAACGAATCGACTCGCCGATCTCCCCTTGTCCGTCATCGAAGTCGACTCCCCGATCTCGACGTGTCCGTCATCGGAGTCGACTCCCCGATCCCGACGTGACCGTCAACGAAGTCGACTCGCCGATCTCCCCTTGTCCGTCATCGAAGTCGACTCGTTGATCTCGGCGTGTCCGTCATCGGAGTCGACTCGACGATTCCTCCGTGCCCGACAACGAAGTCGACTCGCCGATTCCCCTGACCCTCCCCCCCCACCTCCCTCTCAAGCCTCCGCCGTCAAGCGCGCCCAGATCGCCGCGTCCAGCGGGCTGTAGCACCTCGACGCCTCGTCGTACCAGTACAGCAAGTCCTTGATCTTCCCAGGGTTTGCGCCATCACGCTGGAGCTGGTGCTTGATGGGCTTGAGCGTCTCGGTCGTCTGGATCCGCTCCACCACCCTGACGAAGCGCGGCCTGGCCGCCTCGAAGAGGTTGGCCTCGCACAGCTCAAAGAGCGCCCGCCCGTCAAAGGCGCTCCCCTCGGCCAGCTCCACCGCCGCCATCCCCGCCCGACCCTCGCGGCGCGGCAGCGTCACCCCATAGACCACGCACATGGCCACGAAGTCCGCCCCGCTCACGATCTCCTGGACCTGGTCCGTCGAGACGTTCTCGCCCTTCCACCGGAAGGTGTCCCCGAGCCTGTCCACGAACCAGTAATCGCCCTCCGCGTCGCGCCGCAGCAGGTCGCCGGTCACGAACCACGCGTCCCCGGGCTCGAAGACGTCCCGGATCAGCTTCGCCTCCGTCGCCCGACGATCCGTGTACCCGTCAAAGCGCCCCATCGCCTGACCCGCGTCCACCCGCGCGATCAGCACCCCCGGCTCATCCTCGCCGCACACGATCAGCCGACCCTGCCCGTCCCGCTCGAAGGCCTCGGCCTCCGTGTCGTAGCGCACCAGCTCGATGCGCCCGCTGTGGCCCGGCTCCGATCCCACCGAGCCGATCTTGTCCCCCGTCAAGTTCACCAGCGAGACATTGCCCTCCGTCGACCCGTAGAACTCAAGCACCCCGAAGGGCCCGAACCTCTCCAGGAGCCGCTGCCACACCCCCGGCCGCATCCCATTGCCGGCGAAGAGCCGGATCGGGTGCTTGTCCCGAGGCTCATGCGGCGCGTTGACCAGGTAGCGGCACAGCTCCCCCACGTAGAACACGACCGTGACCCCATTGCGGTGCACGTCCTCCCAGAAGCCCGAGGCCGAGAACCTCGGCGCCAGAGCCAGCCGCGCCCCGCCGACCAGCGCCCCCCCGCACGCCACCAGCAAGCCCGTGGCGTGGTGCAAGGGCAGGCAGCAATAGACCGTGTCCCGCGAGGTCAGGCGGCACGAGGCCGCCGAGGCCAGCGCCGCCGTCGCCCACCGCCGGTTTGTGATCCGCGCCGCCTTGGGCAGCCCCGTCGTCCCCGACGTGAACAGCAACATCGCCGTGTCCTTCGCCTTGAGGGGATCGACCTCGATGTCGTCCGGCGGCGAGGTGGGCCGGGCCGCCAGCGCCGCCTCCAGATCGAAGGTGCCCGGTGGTAGCGCCGCAAGTCCGCCTGTCTCCTCACCTTTCTTGCGGTCGCCGCGCCCCTCCGCGATCCCCAGGCACAAGGTCAGGCCGCCGCCCATCGCCGCATGTCCGGCCTCGGCGTGCGCCCTGTCCGTGATCAGCGCGTCGACCTCCCCGACCTCCAGCGCCTGCTTGAGCGAGGCGCCGCGCAAGTCCGCGTTGAGCACCACGGCCACCGCCCCGAGGCGGCTGAGCGCCGTCAGCGAGGTCAGCACGTCCGGGTGGTTGTCCAAAAAGAGGCCCACGTGCTGCCCGCGCTTGACCCCGCGCTCCATCAAGGCCCGAAGCACCTGGTTGACCCTGCCGTTGGCCTCCGCGTAGGTGAAGGCCCGCCCTCGCCACAAGAAGAAGGGCGCGTCCGGGATGGCCTCGGCCTGCTCGGCCAGCGCCCTGCCGATGCTGACCCGCGTCTCGTCGGTGATGTTCTCCAGCTGGGTCAGGCGCGGCAGCTGCCAGCGCATCGTGTCGACGATGGAGGCGACCTCCAGCGAGACGTCGCCGAGCTTGTGCCAGAGGCCGTCCATGACCTCGGTGGCCATGTCGTAGAGCGCGCCGCTGCGCTCCGCCCCCTTGCTCTCAGGCTCCGCGTCGGCCGGCTGGTCCAGGAAGGCGGGCTTCTGCGCCAGCCCCGAGCGCCACTCCATCCACGCCACCGCCGAGGGCCACGTCTGCCTCATGGCCCGCGATCCCACCACGAGGCCGAAGTGCCCCGCGGCCACGTCCTGGTTGTAGACCTCGGCCCTGGGCGCCGCGTCCTTGATCGCCCGCACCGCCGCGGGCCTCGCCATTTCGTCGCGCAGGCCCACGAAGGAGAGGACAGGGCAGGTGATGTCCGCCAGCGCCACCGCGCGGCCGTGGATCACGAAGCCGCCCGAGGTCATCCGGTTCTTCACGATCATCTGGTCCACGAAGTCACGGAAGGCCGGCCCCGGCCACGCCACGAAGCCCTCGCCGCCCAGGAAGCGGCGGCTGGGCTCGCGCTTCTCCAGCGCCTCGCGGTCGTGGAGCAGCCCGAAGAGCCCCACGACCTGCCGGACCTCCTTGCGCGCGTTGAAGATCTTGAAGCCCCCCGAGGTGATCGCCCCCGGCAAGCCCGAGATCTGCTCCAGCGGCCTCGCCAGCGCATTGCCGGCCGCCACGAGGAAGCGCTCCGTCAGATCCTCGTGGACGTTGATCGGCAGGTTGCGCCAGATGTTGACCGGGCTCCCGAAGGTGATCAGCGAGGCCACGTCCTTGCTGCGCCGGTAGGCCGCGGTCTGATACGCGAACATCCCGCCTTGCGAGTAGCCGGCCACGTGCACGGGCGCCCCCGTCGCGGCGCTGACCATCCCGATGGCCTTGTCCACGGCCAGGATGTGGTCGTCCAGCGTGCGATCCAGGCCGCCCTCCTCCTGCTCGGGCTTGCCGAAGTCCACCAGCCACACGTCCACCCCCTGGGAGGTCAGCCACGAGATCGCGCTGAGCTCCGGCGAGATGTCGTAGATCTCCGAGGAGACCATCAGGGGCGGGACCAGCAGCAGCGGCTGCGGGATGCGGGGCGTCGGCTCGCCCTCGTAGTGGCGCAGGCTAAAGACGCGCTCCGTGTGGACCGCCTCGAAGGGCGCGCGGTAGGGCGCGGTCAGCCGCCCGTTCTGCAAGAGCTCCATGGCGTTGCTGGCGCCGGCCCGGAAGCGATTGATCCCCTTGCCGATTGCCTTGATCCTGCCCCTTCGCTGCTCCGCCATCACCTGCCCTCCTGCGCCCTGTCCCAGGCCCTCATGTTGGCCCCTTCCCGGGTCTCGACGCAAGGACTCGACGGCCGCTCAGGCGCCAGGGAAGCCAGCCGCGCCCCGAGCAGGAACCGCTTGACGGTCTCGGATCGGATCATTATCTGGGCACCTCCCGTTGTCTCCTTGCCATGCCGAGACACGAGTATGGGCACAGACGAGAGGGCGCGCCGCATGATCTACCTCACCCACGGCTCGGAGGACTCCACGGACCTGGATCGGGTCTACTTCTTTGACGAGAAGCCCTCCTTTCGGGCGTGTCAGAGCTTCTGCGCCGAGTCCGAGGAGAACCGCAACATCGCCGTCGTGCGCGGCGGGGTCGTGGTCGAGTGCTTCAAGGGCCTGCCCGATGAGGTCAACAACGGCCTCCTGCGCACCAGCCCGCTCCACCGCCAGGAGCACCCGAGCCCGATCCTGCGCCCCGTGACCCGGATCATCGCGCTCAAGGTCGCCCGCGCCGCCCGCGTCATCCTCACCCGGCTGACCCGGACCTCCTTCAGGCACGCGGTCAAGGCGGCGCTGAACGCCCATGACCTCGACGCGCTGCGGCGAGGGCTGGCGGCGGTGGACTTTCGCGACGCGGAGGTTGACGGCGACGCCCTCAAGTCCATCGCCACCCAGCTCGGGCAGTCCCGTGCGCTCGCGCGCGGCCAGGAGCTCTACACCAAGCAGGAGATCGTCGCGGCCTTCCCCGATCTCGACCCTCTCATCTACCGGGCCGACAGCCCGCGCCAGAGCCTCCAGGCGCTCAACAGCCACCGTGATCAACTCCTGGCCGAGATCGAGGGGGTCGCCGTCGACCTTTGCGGTCCCCTCAACCTCCTGCGCCGCGCGCCCGCCTCCCCGGCCCGCGATCAAGCGCCCATCGACGTCCAGAGCCACGGCCTGCTGCTCGATCTCAAGGCCGAGCGCTGCCTCGCGCTGCCCGTCGAGGGCGTCGAGTCTCCCCTCGTCGCCTACCTCCTCGACGGCCAGCCCCGGCTCGCCCTGGCCCAGGGCTTCGGCGCGCTCTCGCCCGGAGAGGAGGCCGCCCTCCTGGAGTCGCTCGACGCCCCGCGGCTCGACCTCGCCCGCTACCACCACACCTTTTGCCTGGAGGGCGGGGCGCTCCGCCACCGGGGTTCGCGGCACCGCTTCACGGGCGATCCCGTCGATCCGGCCGAGTTCGACTTTATCCATAGATCGCAGCCACTTCGATGAACATGGCCTTGACAGGCGATGGAGGTCAAGCTGCTTCTGAATAACTTGGAAGATTTTGGATAAAATTCTTGACCAGGAGCATACCATTCCCAAGATAAGGGTGACCCGGACGTAGTTTGAACTGGAGGGTGCCATCGTGTACGCTCTTAGGAGTTCTCGATCTTCGAGGGGTATTGCGAAGGGTTGGGGGTGGACGTGGTGATCCTTCAGGGACCCGAGTCCAAGGAGTTTGAGCAGGAGTTCGCAGAGGATGTCGTGGCCTTGCTCGTCTCCTTTTCTGCAAGATTGTACGGGCGTCGAGGTGGACGGAAGAAGAAGCAGGTAGACTCCAAATGATCCTCGCGCACAAAATTCGCCTTGTCCCTACTCAAGAGCAAGAGGACTACTTCCGGAGAGCGTGCGGAACCTCCAGGTTCACGTACAACTGGGCTCTAGCGGCCTGGAAGGCTTCATATGAGGCAGGCGACAAGCCGTCAGGGCGTTCATTGAAGGTCTCCTTCAACGCCATCCGAAAGGACGCCTTCCCGTGGACCTACGAGGTGCACCGGGACTGCACAGCAGCCGCTTTTGACCACATCCAGGCAGCCTTCGGTCATTTCTTCCGCAGGGTAAAGGCCGGTCTGGCTGCGGGCTACCCCACCTTCAAGAAGAAGGGGCGCAGCAAGGACTCGTTCAGCATCGCCAATGACAAGCTCCAGCTTCGCCCCCTGGGTGTGCGCATACCCACGCTCGGCTGGGTCAAGGCCAGAGAGACGCTTCGATTCGAGGGCAAGGTGCTCGGCGCAGTAGTGAGCCGCACCGCTGACCAGTGGACCATCGCCATCCAGGTGGACGTGGGAGAGCGCAGGCGTTTGCGCGTCGGGGATGACGTTGTGGGTGTCGATCTGGGCATCAAGGCATCCGCGACGCTGTCAACAGGAGAGGTGATCAAGGGGCCCAAGGCGCTCAGACTCAACCTGCGCAAGCTCAGGAGGTTGTCACGCAGGCACAGCCGAAAAGAGGAGGGCTCGTCCAACCGGCGCAAGTCGGCGATGAAGCTGAGCCGAGTTCACATGACGATCGCCAACGTCCGCAAGGACCACCTGCACAAGCTCTCCACGAGGCTCGTCAGCGAAAACCAAGCTGTGGGCATCGAAGGATTGGCTGTAGCAAATATGGTCAGGAACCGGAAGCTGGCCAAGGCGATCAACGACGAGGGGTGGGGTGAGCTGCGTCGGCAGTTGGAGTACAAGGCTCCGATGTATGGGACTGAGATCGTGGTGCACGACCGATGGTTCCCTTCCTCCAAGGCGTGCTCGGGGTGCGGGCACGTCAAAGAGGCGCTCTGGCTGTCCGAGCGCACCTACTGGTGCGCTGCGTGTGGCCTGGTCCTGGACCGCGACCACAACGCAGCGTTGAACCTGCAACCGAAAGAACTACCCGTGGGTTACGGGGACGTCAAGCCTGTGGAGATGGGAGCGCTGGCTGGCCGAAAGGACAGTGAAACTGCCGTCGACGAAGCAGGAACGGGAGCCGGGGGACTTTCTCCAAGCTTCTGAAACCAGGGCTGAGCAGCTTTCGCGGGCCCGGGCGAGCTTCGTTCGCCGCCGTGGCCCCTTGACCCTCTGCGGAAATCCCATGTCCTGAATGCCCCTCCCGGATCGCGGCTGACGCCGCCTGGTCTTCCTTGTCGGCCTCGCCTGGCTTGAACTCTCCCACCTTGGGCGGGCTCCTGGGCCGCGGCGCGGGCTGGTTGCGCGTTGTCTGCGTCCGTGCGGGCTGCGCGCGCTCTCTCAACACTTTGAGATTGGAGGCCAGGGCAGCGCGCTGCCACGCCATCGCTCTGCCCTGCGCCGGGAGCGAAACGTGGGACATCAAGAGCTTTCAGGGTCGAGCCTCGTCTGGGCCATCGAGCCGAGGGAGTTGCCCGTGGTCGTGCGCCCTTGCCCGCGCTGTGACGCGCCGAGGGGCTTCGTGTGCAGCGGCAAGTTCAGAGTCAACGCCAACCAGCGCCGCCTGGACGTCTGGCTGGTCTACCGGTGCGGGGTGTGCGAGCGCACCTGGAACTGCACCATCTTCGAGCGGGTCAGGCCCGAGGACATCTCCCCCGAGGATCTGGCGGGCTTTCATGGCAATGCGGAGGCGCTGGCGAGGCGCTGGGCCTTCGACGCGGCGATGTTGAGGAGGGCGGGGGCGCGGCCCGAGGCCGTCGAGGGCTTCGAGGTCGTGGGGTTGAGGGGCGCGGCCTTGCCGGCGCGCGCTCGGATCAGGCTCTCGGTCGAGGTGCCGCTCGGGCTTCGCCTGGATCGGGTGCTGTCGGCGGGCCTTGACGTCCCGCGCGCTCGCCTCAAGAAGCTCGTCGCGTCTGGCGCTGTCGAGATCGGCGGCGTCGAGGTCGGCGGCGTCGAGATCGACATCGGGGGTGGCGACGGCGAGCGCGCGCTGGGCAGGGCGGTCAGGGACGGCCAGATCATCCGGTGGCGCCGGGAGCCTGAGGCGTCGGGCTGAAGCGTTACTCCACCCCCTGTCCCCGCACTCCACCCCCTGTCCCCCTCCTCGCTGCGCGAGGCTGTCTCTTAGTCACATCTCATCGGAGCCCGTCGTGGCGGGGGTCGATGGACTGATGTTGAAATCAGCCCTGAGACATCTTTCCTTGGGGGCTCAGAAGTGGGTTATCTATCTGGTCAACGCTTTGAAGGGAGGGGTCATGATCGACATTGAAACTTTTGCTCACGATATTTTCGGTAGTGCTGAACTTGGCGATGAGCGTTTGACACGACGTGCAGTGACATCCTTGGCTCTGCTTGGTGCTGCCCGTTGGAGTTCACTCGTTGAGGCCTGTC
>SXGS01090360.1_pt1 | contig 10865 bp, 13 predicted proteins | sample 3174681 | NCBI WGS metagenome assembly SXGS01 (sample SAMN11356861, study PRJNA531348) | freshwater metagenome | isolation source: freshwater sample F1-80 | place: China: Fuxian Lake, Yuxi | collected 2017-12-25 | reverse complement strand
CCCGATGCGTCGGGAATCGCGCGTGCAACTGAGGCGTGCAAGGTGCCGTATGTTTGTGTTTTGTAGGTCCCTCCACTGATTTGGCAGAGGGAACTCTTCAGGTCGATTGGGGCCAGAAGAGCAGGGAGGAAGAGAGAATGAAGATGGCTTCCATATGGGGTTCATTCCATCTTTCTCCCTGCAATCGGGGCCGAAGAAAGTGCGGGAGGATTTGAAAGAGCAAATCTCATTAGTATACATCTTTTTCGATATTTGGGCAAGACGTCCGCCTTCCTCTACGATGGACGCATGGCTTCTCACGGAAAGCTCGTCCTCATCATCGGTCCAAGCGGTGTCGGGAAAAGCGTGATTCTCAAGGCCCTCAAGATCACTCATCCTGAGTTTGTCTTCCCTCGCTCTGCGACAACGAGGACAAAGAGGGAAGGAGAAGGCGACGATCTCTATCACTTCGTGAGTGAAGAGGAGTTCTCGAAGTGGCTGAAGCAGGAGAAGTTTTTGGAATGGGCGCAGGTGCATAAGGGTGCTCGGTACGGAACCCTGCTTTCGGAAATCATTCCTGCGATCGAGCAGGGAAAGACGGTGATTCGGGAAGTCGATGTACAGGGCTTCCAAAGTATTCGTCGTCATTCATATTTTGGCTCAGGAGGAACGTATAGATTGTATACAATTTTTATTCTTCCAGAGAGTGAAGAGCAGCTTCTCCGCCATATTCAGAAACGGGCGCCCATGTCTCCGGATGAACTGAGCCGCAGGATCGAAAGCATGCGCACCGAACTTGCAGTCGCGAAGGAGACCGATGTGCAGGTCAAGAACGTCGAAGGGAAGCTGCAACACACGATTGAAGAGGTGGAGAAGGCGATCGAACATTGAACGTTACCACGTTCATTGTTCATCATCCTCGCCCACATGTTCTTTACGCTTCTCTTTCAGGAGTGTTTTTCCGACAATCGAACTGATCGCACCGCCGATGATGAACCCCACGACCATCCGTCGCATGATCTTTCGCGTTTTGCTTTGCTTGGGTTCTTTTTTTCTGAATGGCCACATAGATTCAGTATACTCTTTCTATGAAACTTGTCTCCGGTTCCAAGGTCCTCGATCTTCGGTCACATGCAGCCGTTGTTGCGATTCTGAATGTGACACCGGACTCGTACTACGACGGGGGAAAGAATGTTGATGCTGCCGCATTGCTTCGAAGTGCGGAGAACGCTGTCGAGGGCGGAGCCGACATTCTGGAAATCGGAGGGGAATCCACCGGTCCCGATTCGTGTGACGTTTCTTCGGACGAGGAAGAGCGGCGGGTTCTGCCGGCAGTCAGGGCGCTTCGGGCGGCTTTTCCGCAGACGTGGATCGCAGTCGATACGACGAAGGCGACGGTTGCCGATGCCGCTCTCCGAAGCGGCGCGGATATGATCAATGACGTGTCTGCCGGAAGGGCCGATCCTGCGATGTTTTCGGTGATTGCAAAGCATCGCTGTCCGGTTGTTTTGATGTACTCGAAGGACCAGACACCCAGAACGACGCGCAGGGACGTTCGGTACGACGATGTTCTTGCGACGATCAGAACATTTCTTCTCTCGAGGATTGAACGAGCGAAAGAGGCGGGTATCGAAAACGGCCAGATCATTCTCGATCCGGGACTCGGTCATTTCGTCTCGTCCGATCCGACGTACTCTTTCGAGATCCTTCGGGGGCTTTCTGAGCTTACGGATTTGGGTCCGATTCTCGTGAGTCCCTCGAGGAAGTCTTTTCTTGCGGGACCGGAGAATCTCCCTCCCTCCAAGCGCCTGCCTGCCACACTCGAAGCAAGTTTGTTGGCAGTCAGAAACGGCGCTTCCTTCATTCGGACACATGATCCGAAGGAGACGAGGGAGGTCGTTGATGGAGTATTCAAGGGCTAGATAATCCCTTGCAGCACCGCACAAAGCATTGTGCTCCCATCCAAATACATTGTTCTAGAAGGGGAGCGGGATGCTTCCCGCGGTTCATGAGTTTAGATGTTCTTTCTAGAACAGCGTCCGCACAATAAATACCATCGCAAAGCTAAGAATGATCACGAGCAACCCAACGAAGACGCGGATCACAAGCGATTTTGCAGCGGTGAAATCTTCTTCCCGTCCAAAGCTCAGCACCATACGGAAACCTGCGTACACAAGGATGCCGACGGCAAGCGTGGTGATGAAGAAGAGAACGATGAGAATCTTCGACGTCACCAGTGCGATGAGCGCACTCGGCTCCCTATTGAAGAAGAAGACGTTCTTGAAGATGAATGCGCCACCGATGACGATGAGACCGATGATGCCTTGCAGAATGGCCCCGCGTACTTTCGTATAGGCGCCCTCATCCGCTCCGAAGCTCGTGACGGCTTTCAGGGCGGCGATGATGATGACGACGATGCCGATCATCGCTGCCATTCCCGTCAGCCATCCTGCGACACCTTCGGCTTCAAGCCCGATGGGGTCTGCGCTGAAGTTGAATGTATTCACACCGAGACTGAAGACGGGACTGAAGAAGCTCAGTACTACCCCTCTCGGTCCGCCGGGGAAGAAGAGCAGGATGACCGTGATGATGCCGCCGACCATGACGGCGATGACGGTCTTCTTGGCTTTGTCGATCGCTCCTTCATCTTGCGACAGCAGCAGGGTCAGTCCTGCGACGACGATGGCTGTGAAAGCGATGAATCCCCAGAGCGGAGCGAAAGCGGTGATGAGGTTGACGAAGATGTTCGAGATATCCGCTCCTCCCGCTCCGTATGCAGGGAGCGGCATACCCAGCAATGCGCTGAGGATCAGTAGTCGATGCATGAAGCGAATGCGCATACTTAGAGGACGAAGATGACGATCAGCGAGTAGGTTGCGATGACGAAAATCAGGGAAATCAGCGTGCCGATGATGGTGCGTTTTGCCCTATCCCGAAGCGATTCGTCGATGGAGACGATGAGCAGGACTCCGGCAATGATGAGGGCGACGACGCATGCGAAACCGATGATCGTCAGCATGAAGAGGCCGATGCCCACAAGTTCCTCGACGATGACTCCTGCGTCTCTCGTTGCAACGGCTATGACGATGAAATTGGCTACGAGCATGATCATTGCACCGATGCAGTTTCCGATCAGAACTTTCTTCCACTTGTCGAACGCACCCTCATCTCCTTCCGTGGTGATCATTCGGAGGCCTGCGATCACGACCATGAGCGTGAATGCTCCTTCCGCCGCGCGAATAAGGAAGCTGATGACGCTGTTGATGCCGGGGATCAGAAGTCCCGGAGAGATCGTATTGAAGAATGAGTTTGTGAAGGCGCCTGCAAGTCCGATGACGATCAGTCCCATGACGGCGTACATGAACGAATTGCTGACGTCGGTGAATGCTTTCTCATTGTAGGCATCGACGATCATGCGGACGGCGTAGTAGAAGATGGCAGCTCCCGCGATGCCTGCGAAGGCGATCATGGCCTGATCGATGATGTGCGTCTTGATGAAGATACTCAGGAGTGCTGTTCCTGCGTTTTGGGCAAAGCACAACTCCGGGACAAGAAGTGCCAGGAAGACAGAAGGCCCGATGAAGCGCATGTTTTCGCGCATAAGAATCCAATAATTATAGCATACAATGGACGTACGGACAACTTGTCTGATGTCTCAAAATCAGTAGGATGCACTCATGACTTCTCGCCCTATTTTCGCATCGGTCAGCCGTTCCTCACCCCTCAGTGCTTCGGAGTTTTCCTCGGCATACTGGCTGGTCGCTCTCGCACTTCTTTTCACCGGCGCCGGGGTGTTCTTTGGAGCAGCTTTCGCGTTGCCGATTCTGGTTTCAGGCTGGATCTTTGTTCTCTTCATCGCGGAAATCGTGTTGATTCTTTCCGCTCCCGTCTGGAGCAGGACAGCGCCCCTCAACTACATTCTCTTCTTTGCATTTCCCTTCATCTCCGGACTCACCATCACTCCGTTCCTTCTCTCCATTCTCGTCTCGTATGCAAACGGCGCGATCATCCTTCTCAATGCGACGATCGCGACGACATTCCTGACCATTGCAGCAGCCGTATTCGCTCGGTCGACGACGATGAACATCGGACAGTCTGTCGGGAGAATTCTCATACAGTCGCTCATCGGTCTCATCGTTTTTGCCATCCTTCAGATCTTCTTTCCTTCGCTTCGGGGCTCCTCGTTTGAGGTCGTGGTTTCGGGGTTTGGCATCATTGTTTTCTCGCTCTTCCTCGCATGGGATATGCAGCGTCTGGCGATGTCTGAAAAAGGTTCTTCACCCTTCCTCCTGGCTCTTTCTCTCTACCTCGATATTTTCAATCTGTTCCTCTACGTCGTGAGATTCATGCTTGCGATGTCGGGAAACAGAAGGTAGGATAGCGCAGCTGTATGTCCAAGAAGCCCACCCCCAAGAAACGGCTCAGTAAAGATCGCGGTCGTCGCCGTCATTCGGTCTACGTCGGCAAGGAAGTCGTGCGTCTTCGAAATTTTGCCGCATCGCCGTTCTCGGGTCCTGCTCCCGTGCGAAATAAGAGTGGCAAGGCGCTCAAGAAAATCACGAAGGTGAAAGCGTAACCCCGCTCCTATGCCTTCCCGTCGTCGCCTCGCCAGAGTTGCCGCCATGCAGGCGGTTTTTGAGAAGCAGGTCCGTCCGGTCGACCAAAATGTCTCCCTCGAGAAAAATATGCAGGAGCTCGGCGGACAGGCTGCCGTCGATTGCGATTTCGCCGAGAAGCTTTTTTCCGGTGTTGCGAAGGAATCTGCGTCCATTCAGAAAGCGGTCGAAGAACATGCGCCACAGTGGCCCCTTTCGCGCATGGATACCATCACTCGCTCCATTCTTTTGATTGGTGCTTATGAGCTTCTCTTCCTCAAAGATGCTCCACCTGCCGTCGTGATGAACGAGGCGATCGATATCGCCAAAGAGTATGGTTCTGCCGAAAGCGGGAAGTTTGTGAATGGGGTGTTGAATGCGTTGGCACATGCCAAAAGGTAGGGAAGGTATGGTAGGTTTGGTATGTTGGGTACGTACTGCTTATGGTAGTTTAGTGACATTGTATTTTGATTTCCCTGCCAAACCTTCCTAGCCTACCGAACCTCCCTAACCTTTCCATACCGATGTCGAACCCAACATCTCTTATAGGTCTAGAACGCACTACCGGCGTCAGATTCAAGAACAAGGATCTTCTCCATCAGGCGCTGACACATCGATCGGCCCTGCGTGAGCGTGCGAAGCACGGACACAACGAAAGGCTCGAGTTTCTTGGTGACGCCGTCCTACAACTGATCGCCACCGAGTATCTTTATCACCTGAGCGACAGGCCGGAAGGCGAGCTTACGAATTGGCGTTCGGCTCTCGTGCAGGGGGACCACCTCTACGAAGTGGCAATGGAGATGAAGCTCGGGGAGTATCTGACTCTTAGTCGCGGCGAGGACAGCAGCGGAGGCCGTATGAAGAAGTCGAACCTTGCGAATGCCGTCGAAGCTTTTATCGGGGCGATGTTTCTGGATCAGGGTCTCGATGAGGCGCGGTCGTTCATTCACCGCTTCATTCTCGTTCATTTGAAGCAATTGATCGCCAAAGGCAAGCACAGAGACGAGAAGAGCGTGTTTCAGGAAATCGCACAGGAAAAGACGGGCTTAACGCCGACCTATTCCCTGATCTCCGAATCGGGCCCCGATCACAGCAAGATTTTCGTTTCTGCGGTCTGCATCGGCGAGGAGAAGATCGCAACGGGTGAGGGCAACACGAAGCAGAAAGCCGAGCAGGAAGCGGCGAAAGCGGCACTCAAGGAGAAGGGGTGGAAATGATTCACGAAAGGAAAACTGCGTTTTCCTCTCGTGTGCTCTCCTTTCCTTATTCGGAGCGCTCCAGCGATGGGGCACGCAAAACCCATCGCTTCGCGCAACTTTTTATTGCTTTTAACTTTAGGAAAAGGAAGCGGGTTTCTGCTCGCGTTTAATTCAGCCATATTTCCATCGGGTCGAGCAGCTCTGGAAAGCGTAGCGATGTCCACGGCCAACTGAGGAGATCATTCGTGAGTCCGTGCTTCATCGCGTTTCCTTGCACGTAGCCGATTGTGCTGGAGCACTGAGCCAGACTACGGATGCGTTCGTCATAAAAACTGCGTTGCCATCGAGCCTTTGTTTCGATCAAGCCACCTTCAATCGCAGCGGAAGATCCATATCTTCCGCGGTTTCTTGGTTTTCCAGAAATGTAATATTCTTCAGAGCCGCGGAAGTTACGAACTTCCGCTACGGTATCGGGAAACATTTCATTTCCTGGCAATAATTGTCGTATGTCACGCATCGTATTGCGTTTGAACGAGTGCATGAATGAACTCAGTCCTTTTTCACCGGTATTTATGATGATATGTAGGTGGTCCGGCAATATGCAAAATGCAAATAATTTTGCTTTCTGAATATTTCTAGTCATGACCAGATTATCGATGATCATTTCTGGGATTTCTTTTATTGTGCACCATGGAATACGTTCGAACGTATTCGTTGTCACATGAAACATGCCGTGTTGGATTCCGTGTCGTTGAGACATGATTTCATGATGAGGGTATCCCTCACATTAATCATTACATGTGTATCCGAAAATATTCTCAGCATTCTTATTCTGGCTGCAGAATTACAAAAGAAGTGTTCCGCTTGCATAAAGAACACTCCTTTAACCCGGTGTTTAGATACTTTTCATGGATAGAGTTTGGTACTCGAAATTCTTACCTTCTCAAATCCTCCTCCCGTATGGCGATCTCGTCGCCTCGGCTGACGCTATGGCTCAGGAGGTAGTCTGCAAGGTGATTTTCGATCGTCTGCGTGATCGTCCGTCGCATTTCCCGAGCACCGTACTCCTTCGAGAAGCCTTTCTCGGCCAGGTAGTCGACGACAGAGGATTCGACGGTGATGCGGATGCCTTTTTCCTTCATGAAGCGATCGATGATGTCGCTGAGCATCAGAATCGCCAGTTTCCGGATTTCCTCATCGGTCGGTTGTGTGAAGAGAATCACTTCGTCGAAGCGGTTGATGAATTCCGGTGAGAACGTGCGTTCTCCAACGATCGTTTCAATCAGAGCGGTGCGGAAATCCCTTCTTGCACCTTCTTCGGTTGGCAATCTGTTCTGGATCATCCAGTGGCTGCCTGCGTTGCTCGTGGCAATGATGATGGTATTTCTGAAATCGGCTTTCCCGCCATTGCCTCCGATGAGGATGCCTTCGTCGAGAATCTGCAGGAACAGGTTCAAAATTTTCGGATGAGCTTTCTCGATTTCATCGAGGAGGATGATGGACGACGGTCTGTCCTGCACGCGCTTGATAAGCAATCCTTCGACGAATCCTCGGCTCGACTGACCGCCGATCAGTAGAGGGATCGATTCCTCATTGGAAAACTCATTCAGGTCGATGCGGATCATATTGTTGACGCTTCCGAAGTATTCTTTCGCAAGTGCCTTCGCAGTTTCTGTTTTCCCGAGACCGGTCGTACCGAGGAAGAGGAAGGTGCCGATCGGACGTTTGCCATTGCCTATGTTCAATCTGCTCCGTTTCAGTGCCGCGCAGAGGCTCTCGATGGCATGCACTTGCCCTACGATATGCGATTGCAGTCGTTCCTTCAGGTTCAGAAGCTTCTCTTTCCCCGCATCACTGAGGGTTTCGATATCGATACGCGTGCGTCTCGACAGGATGGTACGGATCGTCTCCTCGGTGACCGTTCTGCCGCCTGCGCCGCGCGCACTGAGTAAGGCTTCCTCGAGCACGTCGACGGCTTTGCCCGGCAACGCTCCTTTGCCGACATAGCGCCGACTCAGCGTCAGCAGGGATTTCAATGCGCGGTAGGTAAGACGAACGGAGTGCTGTTCTTTCAAGCTGAAATAAGTTTCAAGCAGCACATCGAGTGTCTCTTCATCCGACGGCTCCTCCACGTGGGCAATTTCAAAAAGTTGGTCGAGGAACGAGTCCGACTTGATGAGCGTATGGTAGTCCTCGGTGTTGGCGATGCAGATGGTGCGGATGTTCTTGGCTTCCAGAATGCTCACGAGAATTTTCTTCAATTTCGCGTCGGCTGCACGCAGAAGCATCGCAAAGTCTTCGATGACGAGAATGAATTTCCCTCCCTGCTTTGCGTCGTTCTCAGCTTGCAGAAGGATCTGGTCGCTCTCTTCGCCTCCGGACAGCAGCAAGGAGGTTTTGAGGAGCAGGACATCGCTGAAGATCCCCGACCGTCGCATTTCTTTCTTGCGAAGCGCACACGCGATATTGCGGATCAGCGTCCTCTTTCCCGTACCGCTTTCTCCCATCAGGAGGATATTGGTTTGCATATTGGTTTCGATGCTCTTGATCGCATGATCGATGATGTCCCTGTGGATCACCACGGATTTTTCGCGACTGAGAATGGATTCCGAAAGATTGGTTGTCAGGCGTTCGAGATCGTTGTTGTAGCCGATGACCCACGACCTTCCGATGGATCCCATTGTGCGCACAAGCATCTCCGGACTGAGGGGATGGTGCTTCCGCTCGAGGAGCTCGAAGTGAAATGCCTCCGCATGGAGGATTTTCTTCAGGTCATCGTTGTCCAGATCGGCTTTCTTCACGAGAGCCCTGAGGACGGGCACCCGTGTCAGGAATGCGTAGATCGTTGCCGTAGAGTCGAGGTGCGTGGTCTGCAGATCTTGCATCGCCTGCAGGCACCATCCGATGCACTCTTCCAGAGTCCAATCGGTTGGCGACTTGAGGAGAGCTGCAAGGACGTCGTTGCGTTCGATATTGATGGAATGCAGCACAAAGATTCCCCACTGGCTCTCCATTGCGGCTTCGATCATCGCGTGTGCAGTCACTTCCGGCTTGGTGCTGAGGTGCTGCACCATGTGGTACGACAGGAGCTCTGCGAGATTATCCGGTTTCAAGAGCGGACATGCGGAAATCTTCAGTTTCTTTCTCCTGAACAGTTCGATGGACCATGTAATCCAACCGAGGAGAGAGACTGTGACGATGAAGGGAAGAGGATTCTCCGTAAGCACTCTCTGCCCGAAGAGGGAAGTTCCAAGGACGATCGTGGCAATCGCAAGCATCAGTCCGATAACCACCATCCTCAGTTGCAGGGATCGGTATGCATTCGTATGCCGGATATTGAATGTCTCTGCTGTCATAGTGCCTGGAAGATAAAGCCGATACCCATGATGAGAAGAACGGGGAATGTGATCCAGATGACAAGGTAGGCGATGAGCAGTGTCACAAGAAGAATTTGCAGGAAGAGGCCCATGACGATCGTCAGAAGTCTCACGACGAAACCGACGCCGCACGCGAGGAGTCCCAGACTCAGCTTTTCGACGATTCTCCCGAGATCGATGCCCCGCATGCGTGTCCTATCAGCAATATTCTTCCATGGCAGCAGGAGCGTCCGGAGCAGGAAGACAAAGGGGACAATCTCCGCGATCGCCGTTGCGTAGGCGAAGTATCCGCGTACGACGGATGCAGGCGCTTCCAAGTAGTACCACTTGAGGAAGAGGACGGAGATGGGTGTGAGTGTATTTTTTGTTGGCATAATCGTTTAATTATAGCAGAAAAACCGAGGTTTTTCCACCGCTTTCGGTCCTCACCCCCTTCCCCTCTCCCAGCGCGACGCTTGGGGAGAGGGGTGCACTGCTTTTCAAAATTTTGAATAACTAAGGCTCCCCCTTCTCTCCAACGCAGTGGGAGAAGGGGTTAGGGGATGAGGTGCAGAGCCGGAGTGAGGACCGTCAGAAGCTTCAATGTATCTATTTCTGCTCTGTTTTGGTAGCTGCTTCAAGTTTTTTTCTCTCTTCTTCTATTCGTGCAAAAACAGCATCCCAAGCACGGTTTGGCGGCATAAGATGAGAAGGACTCGCCAAAAGACTTACTCTGCACGATGCATCAACGATACTTCTCCATCTTGGTCCCCGTTCATTGCGATAGAGCGACATAGAATTGAGGAAAAGAAAAATCCAAGTGATTACCCCATCCTGATCTCGATATCCACGCCGCTCGGAAGGCTTAAGTTCTGCAGTCCTTCGACGGTCTTGAAGGTCGTTTCCGAGAGGTCGATTAGTCTCCTGTGCGTGCGCATCTCGAACTGATCGCGAGCGTCTTTGTGGACGAACGTGGAGCGGTTCACCGTGAACTTGCGGATCTTCGTCGGCAGCGGGATCGGTCCATGGACGACAGCACCCGTGCGAAGCGCCGTATCGATGATCTTAAGAGCCGCCTCATCGAGGACGGTGTGGTCGAATGCGGAGAGGCGAATGCGAATGCCTTTGATCTTCAAAGGCTGTGCAGGAGCGCTGCTTGAAGAAGCGTGAGCAGTCTTCAGGGACATGCTCGTCTGTGCAGAGGTTTTTTCCACTTTCTTCGTCGATGATTCCTTCGAAACTTTCTTCGGAGCGACTTTCTTCGGAGCAGCTTTCTTCTTTTCGGTAGCTGCGGCTTTTTTTGCGGGAATCATGGAAGTGGTGTGGAAAAGAACAGAGGGAGAGAGGGGTTTGACCCAGTCCCGCATACGCGGGACTGGGTTCCCGAGAATTGCTTACTTAGAGATCTTGGTCACGACACCGGAACCGACGGTTCTGCCTCCTTCGCGGATGGCGAAGCGGGTACCGATTTCGATGGCGACCGGAGCGCCGAGGACGACCGTGAACTTGATGTTGTCACCCGGCATGACCATTTCTACACCGGCTGGAAGCTCGACGGCACCTGTTACGTCCGTGGTGCGGATGTAGAACTGAGGCTTGTAACCCTTGAAGAACGGAGTGTGGCGACCACCTTCCTCCTTGGTAAGGATATAGACTTCAGCTTCGAAGTCCGTGTGCGGCTTGATGGAACCCGGCTTTGCAAGAACCTGACCGCGCTCGATGTCCGTGCGCTCGAT
>SXGS01637761.1_pt1 | contig 10870 bp, 11 predicted proteins | sample 3174681 | NCBI WGS metagenome assembly SXGS01 (sample SAMN11356861, study PRJNA531348) | freshwater metagenome | isolation source: freshwater sample F1-80 | place: China: Fuxian Lake, Yuxi | collected 2017-12-25 | reverse complement strand
TCCGATATTCTGTAAACAGGGGGGATGGCTGCTAAAAGGCAACATGCAAGTTGTCTGTCTGGATCTTCCGCATGTTGAAAATCATCCAATGTAAGATACTCGCCATCCGTTTTCTTGACTTTCTCAATTTTACCTACGATAAACCATACCTTGTTGTCTGCTGATATATCACCGGCACATTTTGTGAAATAAATGGAATCTGAGCTACATTGTGGTTTTTCTGTACTTCATGCCTTGACGTGAAGTTTGAACTCTATTTTACCTTTCCACTCCCTGGTTCTTGTGTGACGTTTATTGTAACGCAGGTACATAATAAATCCTTGTCCTTCTTCCGGCAGGGTTCTTGGTGTTGTTCTTTGCCATGACAGGCAAAAGTATTTTTTCCCGGATTCACGCCATTTTTCCAATTCATCATCGCCCCGAATCCAGGTGCCATTGGCACCATAGATATAAAAAATTTCGTCGCTCATTTTGAGTGTCTCTGATGGTTTGGAAGACAGGATATTAAAACCAAAAGATAGGCCGACGCAAGCAGGCGTATCAACCAATCACCCACGTCTCACATATTCCCCGAAAGCGTAGCCATCCTGGCTACGCTCCGGGGGACAGTGATTCATCGTTGAATCCTGTCAATGAACGCTGATACCGTGGGTTACAGGTGCATGATTATCATGTCTCCCCACTTGTCCTTCAGGTATTCGGCAAGCACCTTGCGGTAACAGTGGTTGGCTCTCGGTTCGTTGCACATCAGGCAGCGATTGGGTAAATCACCGGCCCCCCATTCATCGACGTCGTAATCACGGTGTGTCCAGTTTACGCTATAGCGTTTGGCCAGCAGTTGATACAGTTTCCGTACTCGTGCTCCCTCAATCCCGCGAAGCTGTTCCACACTGCGCTTTTCGGGAGGTGCCTCACCAAAACGCAGTTCATACATTTTACGGACTACTTTCAGGCGGCAGGTATCGTTGAGTGCCAGTTGGGCTTGATACAACAATCGGTCAGACCGTGCCCCGCCCGGTTGGCCTGAGGCATACAGGCGCACCCCGGCTTCACCGACCCAAACCAGCAAGGTGCCGACCCGTGCGGCCAGTGCGGCAGCCCTGTGGGAAACCCGAGTACCCGGCTCCAGCATGATGCAGGCGATGGAGCCGACCGGGATGTGGGTGCGGATGCCGGTCTGGTCGATTACGACAAAGGCACCGTCCAGTACGTCAATTTCGCCATACTCAATGAAAATCAGGGAAATGCGTTCTTTCATGGCGATAGGTTTGAGCGGGGGGAGCAGGGTGTCGGTCATGCGAGGTTTTCAGAACGTGACGTCTTCATACAGGTCATCGACGGCCAGATCCAGTCCGACGCTGTCCAGCCGCAGCGTTTCGCCCGGCGCGGCAATCCATTGCTCCCAGCCGCCTTCCGGCCCCCTGCGGTAGAGTTCGGCCCGCGCCGAACGGCTGTCCACCAGTAGATATTCCCTGAGACTGTCGATTTGGGCATAGGCACGCATCTTTTCCCGCCGGTCAATGGTTTCGGTCGACTCCGACAGGATTTCGGCGATCAGCACCGGGGCGGTCAGGTAGTGGCTGGGCGCGTCAGCGGCGGTGTCTGGTCCTGCACAGGAGACGACCACATCCGGGTAATAGTAGGCCCGGGCCGTCTCGACGCGCACCCGCATGTCGGCCACGTAGGCGCGACAGGGCGAACCTCGCAGGTGTACATGCAGCCGCGTGGCGATGTTGAGGGTAATTGTATTGTGGGCCTTACTGGCCCCGGCCATGGCATAGACGTGGCCGTCCACGTATTCATGGCGGATGGCACTGTACGGCTCGCCAGCGAGGTAATCGGCCTCGGTCAGCAAGGTAACGGTGGCGTGTTGCATGACAGTTTTCTGATGAGGAGGGAAGAGGTACGGCACCGATCGGCTGCCGGGTTGCGTTCAATTATCGAGTTCGACCAGACACGCCCGCCTTTCAGCCTCGTGGTTTGCCGCCTCAGCCAGGCGACATGTCGGAGTCAGACCACCCGCCGCACCAGCAGCAGGCCACAGCCGAAGGATTTGGCGGGGCCGATACCCCGAAATAGTTTATCGATGAAAAGGTTTGGGTCACGAACAACCAGTTTTCCGGTGTACTCCACTGTACTCAAGGTAATCGGTTGCGCCATGCCCGCTTTGTACCATCGCTGTTGTTGGTAGTTATCCACGATAACCGATTCCAAGGTGAAGCCGGCCGATTCAGCACGTTCCTCTAGCCATACACTCCCAGCCTTCTGGACAAGCTCGGCCATTGGTGGACGCTGGGCACAGTCTGGGTAATGTCGTTTTTTCAGATCGGCTACCACGTCGTCACGCCGCCTGGATTTGACGGTTTGATCATCACTGACCTTGCGCACTCTGACCGGATTGGCGCGCAGCGTGAACGCCAGGCGTGTCCCCAACGCAAGGCGTGGCTCGAAGGGTTTGGATTCGATGTCCCACAAGCTGGTCGGATCGGCCGCTGGCCGGCGGGATAGCACGTAAAACGTGGGCCGTTCGCCGTGTTGTTCGCGCCGAAACAAAAAATCCCGGCTAGCGCTGTCATCGGCGAACCAACGCCACACCAGTTTGTGCTCGGCATAAGCGTTGGCCGGAATCGCCCTTGCCAGTTGCTCCAGACTCAGGCCAGACTTGAGCCGGACGCGGTGTAAGTAGCCAGTCATGATGCCACCCTCCGGTAATGTTCGTTCCGCTTGCCGAACTGCCAACGTCGGCGGCTCAGCGGTAAGTCCTGACGGGGAGTCGAGTGCAACGGGGCTAATTCGGTTGGGGCACCTTCGTCCCAGTACAGGTCATAAGCCGGTGATGCCAGCCATTTTGTCAACCCTGTCGAATCCCAGAATGCACATTCGGCTTCGGAGCGGTTTGTATCGAAGTCGGCCAAGGCCTCCTCGAAGGTGTCTGCCGCCAGGCACACTGGCACCAGTGGCAAGGCTAGCGGGCACGACTTCCTGCCCAGATACAAGGGGAAACGGGGACAGCGCAGGGCGTTGGCCAGTGCTTCGAGTGATTCCGGCGCAGCCTCGCGTGGCCACAGGCAAGCGGTATAGAGCCCATCGGCGCGATAGTCGCGAGATGACAGAACGGTGTAAAGGTTTTGCCGGTCGCGAATTTCGTCGCGGCGACTGCGCAAATGTTTGAGTCGGCTGGTCGTGTCCGGTAGCTGGGTGGTGTGGTAATCGCGGAGCAATACGCCCGGAGCATCTACCCGCACCGCATAACCATAACCCTCTACCAGGGCCTGTTGCTGGTCATCTTCATGGCGACGAATGCCCAATGCTGCGGCAATAAGGCCCAGTACCGCCGACTTGGAGGGATGGGGGGTGGTCGGGCGTTGCTCACCTACGGCGATATCACCCCAGGATGCCAGAGGACCGTATAGCCGGAAAATCAGGAAGTCAGGCATGATGGTTTTCCCGCACAAAGTCGAGGATTGCTGACAGGCTGCCCGTACCTTCAAGGGCGTTCAAGACCATGCAGTCATCGACGCAAGGCCCATAGACCTTGTCCATATTGTCCCGAGTTGTGGTTAGGGTCTGGATGGCGTCCGACAACATGCCGTTCTTGCGGCCATCGACCGACTTGAGAAAAGCCACCGACAGTGAGCGTGGCTGCTGAGTACCACGCTCCGCCAGAATGTAAGAGGCCCGAGCGCGAGAACCGAAGCTGTTCTGCTTGCCGGTCGGTGCCACAGTCGCGGCGGCTTCCACCAGTGCCCCTAGCACTTGATCGGCCAATGCCAGGTTACCATTGAGATTACCAATCAACAGGGTCTTATCGATGCAGAGATAGATGTAAAACAGGCCGGCCGCAAATTCGGTTTCGCCCATGTGACCAGCACCCACATCCTCCAATCCCTGATTTAGATCATCCACTGCGGTAAAGAAATCATCCTCTATGGCGACTTTGTGGACGCTGATGGCGTGCGCTACCTGAGCGGCGGCCTCCATGTTGTATCGGGGTGCTTCAGCCAACATGCGGCCAAACAGGGCGATATCGGCGGCGGTGTGGTTCTCGCGTAGCAGGTTCAATTCCTTGGTGGTCGGCTCACTGCCGCGCTCGATCAGTGCTGTCACCAATGCATCGACGGCGGCACGCTCCTCCGGACTGAGATGGGCGAGTTGGCGGATCGACAGGCTTTTGGCCAGTGCCTTGGAGACGCTGCTGCCATCGGCCAGCACGATGTCCGCCGCTTCCCCTTCTTCGGCTTTTTTGTCAGAGCTCTCTAACTTGCCAAACACGGCCGCGATTTTCTGCGCCCAATCCTGAGCGGCCTTGTCCTTGATACCGCCGTTTTTTATGGTCTTGTAAATCTCCACGCCCAGCAGCTTGGTGCGTACCCCCTGGTGACCCTTGAGCGCACTCTCCATCACATCGGAAGTACGCCAGGCACGCTTGAGGCTTTGCGAGGAAATCCGCAGCCGAATATCATTACCCATAATGGCGGTTTTCGGGCGTCCCAAGTCGTCGCGGTTGAGGTTGGCGGGCGGGTAGGAGGTTAATAGATGCAATTGGATGAAATCGGACATGGGGGTATCTCCTGCGGGTTTGACTGAGTGGGCACTGACTATTTTTCAGCGAGGTGGTCGTAATAATCGAAGGTCCAGTGCTGGCGGGTGCGCTCGTTCCATCGGTAGACATCCCGGGCCAGGGCGGCGACCGGGGCGGTGTCGCCGGCCAGGGGCAAAACCCTGACCAGATCAATGAACAGTTCATCATGGGACTTGATCCGTATCAGGCGGCGAAACCGCAATTCACTGACCCGGGGTCCCAGACCTTCGCCTCGGGGTTGTGCCAGCCAGGCGGGGAAGGTGTGTTTATCCTGGTGGGTCTCGATGTGCGCGAGGACGCCAGCCATCGCAGCGCAAGCTGGGAGGCGGCTCCATCCCGCCGCCTGGAGTATCCGCCGCAGCAGTTGGAAGCGCGGAACGAGCAGAATATCTTCCAGCGATTTGCAGCGCTTGAGTTCGGCCAGTTCCCCCCGCCGATTGGGCTGTCCCGGTTTCTCGCTGGCGGGCTGCATCTCCAGCCACCAGGCAAAGACTGCAGCATCGGGAAATGCGTCTGCTTTGGCGTGGATATTTTGCATATTGAGACTCCGATTCATGGTGTGTTGGGGGATTTCGAGGGCATCTCCAGGAGAATCTTGATCTGCTTTTTGTGGTTAAAGCTCTTGAGTTTGCGGAAGGCCTGGGCGATGCGCCTGGGGTTCTGCTCCGCAATGGCGGACGTATTGGCTTGACGATGAAATGTCCTGAGGGTGTACTGGTGCAATGATTGGTGCCAGTCCCGATACACCTGCTGGCGGAGTGTGACATCGTTGGGGGAGGACAGCAGACGTTCCAGCAGGGCATAAAAATCGCCTTCGGTATCCGCCCAGAAGGCGGCATCAAGAAATTGAAAAGGCTTGGAGTCGGTGCTCTTGCTGCGCGGATCATCCGGGTCAAACCAGGCCGCCTTTAGGCAAGATCGCAGGTTGCCCAGGAATTCGTCGGCCGCCTTGACCAGGTTTTCACTGGTGGCTTCGAAGCGTTGTCGCGTTTCCAGATCATCAATGTGGAAGAGCGGCAGCGTCCCTTCGTACCAGCCACGCGGTTTCATGTTGTCCATATCGAAGCCGAAAGCCCACAGACGGAGTCGCAGATTTTTCTTCTCGTCCAGGGACTCAACCCGGAAACGGGTGACGACTCTCGCCGGCACACGCTGTGATTTTCTGTCCTTTATCTCCTGTACCAGGCCCAACCAGTGACGGTACTGAATCGCGCCACGCGGATGCAGAGGAATAATCTCGGCTATGCCTCGGTTGTGAGGGCTGAGACTATGTTCCCAATTACCGCCGTAATTGACGCCATAGTTACGGGTTCGGTAATACCGAACCAGAAGATCAGAGTGCACGCCGGACAATCCGCACTCGCCCTTACCCACTTGTTCAAAATCCAAACGGATGCGGCGGGGCATGCCCCAGAAAGCCTGCAAGGGATTGACTTCCGCTGGTGTCGTCATTGGCGTTTTGCTGGTCTTGTCACTGACGCGAGTCGGCGCAAGCCAGGGGAAAATATCGGCATCTGCCTCAAGGTCGCTGGCGAATGCCGCCGCTGGCAGGACGTTGATCCAAAGAGTTTGCCACAGTGGCACCGGTGGTCCGGCCTCTGTCGGCTGCGCCATGACCAGGGTGGTCAAGGGGCCGCCGCCGCGCAGCGAGGTGCGGTGCCCGGCACCACCGGATGGCGCATTGGTTTGCAGGGTGTACAAGGCCATGGCCGCCAGCGCGGGCGACAGCCCCTGTTCCGGCAGGTTCTTGATGAAGTGGGTTTCACTACCGGCGGTGTCAATCAGCAGGGCGGTCATCGGCAACGGTTGCTGTTCGTTGAGCGGATCCAGGTCCTGCATGAAGCGTGATCCGTCGCCATCCAGATTGAAGGCATGGCGGTATCGCGCAAAGGTTTCGCGTAACACTTCAGGATTGGGCGGCGTTTCCAGACCCCGACTCCAGAGAATTGAATTCTTCGGGGCATGAGCAGTTTGCAGCAACCCGATGAGGAACTGCATCAGCGTTCCATTGAAATCCGGGCGTGGCGCGGCCAGCTCAATGACGGGGTTGTCGGTTTCGGCGATTTGCCAGGGAGCGATGCAATCCCTGGACTGGTCGGCCCTGATGACGGGAATCCAGGCCTCCTCAAGCAGGTTATAGGTCATAGTCAGACTCTCAAGGTCTCAGAGTAAGGATGCCCATCGTCTTCGGGGTTGGCGAGTTGCTCGAATGCCGAAGCGCGTTCGCGCCAATCTTCTAGCTGGTTGCTACTCTCCCAAACTTTTTGTTTCAAATCGCACAATTGCCGCCTAATTTTGGCAATCTCCAACTCAAGTTCCTCGATCAACTCGACTGCATTCATGTTTGGAGTTCTCATCATGGGACAAGGGTGGAAGATTGTAGAGCAATCATCCTAAACTAACAAGCATGTAAGTCCTATATAAAGAATGAGACAAAATTAGAAGAAGAGTCTCTTGCACGGTATCCTTAGCGAGCAATTTCTTCCCACCGCTTGGTGGGATGAACCGCATGTAAGTCCTGGTGACTACTCATGCGATGCCAGTTCCCGACCTTCGTTGGGCTCTCACAGGGGTGTCCTGGCCCCCCACTTTAGTCCTAGCGTGACTAAGCATGACCGCACGCTCATAGTTCAGGCATCAACTTTAGTGATCGACGTTCGAGTGTCGGCAGTTGTTTCACGTCTTTCTCAAACCCAAGACATTGTCATATCTGAGCTTGATCTCTTCCCGTTTGCCGTTCAAGGCAGTGCCGTGCCAGGCACCGTCGGTTTCCGCGAGTACCAGCAGTTTGCTCCACCGGCCCTTATCGGGCATGGCCGCCCGGCAGGCATTCACCGCTTCCGCCAGTTCCAGGCTATGAACTTGCTCGGCGAATAGCGAATAACGGACGTTGATCTGGCTTAGTTCCCAAGCATGGCGATCATGCGTCCCGCACCACGGTTCCAGGACGCCATCGATCAGGCGGGCCAGCCGCACCGTGACCGAGGGCTGTTCTTCCAGACGGGTCGGAATGCGGGCGTCGTCCCAGGGTTCGAAGCCCGTATACTCATAGGCCTGTTCCAACTTGATGGTATTGGCCGCCCCCATGCCACGCCGAGCGGCCCGGTCTCCCTCGACCCGGTTGGTCCGTGCCCTAAAGACTTCCGGAATCGCTGCATCCGAATCCGTACCGTAGACACCCTCGACCAGGGTTCGCGCGTTATTGGGCATCACCAATGCGCCGGCTTCCACCAAGACTTGGGTGGTCAGCCAAAGCCGACCGTGATCGGGATAGACCGCACCCGTGCCCACGAAGGCGTCGCCCAGCCAGTTGACCGGGGGAGTTTCGGGTAATTTGGGGGTGTGGAGCCATAGGGTAGGCAAACCCCGACCCTCCGTATCGGCGCGGTTGCCCAGCACGTCTCGCCGGTGCCGGCACAGACGTCCAGCCCTCTGGATTATCAAGTCGACGGGCGCGAGGTCGGTGATCATGACGTCGAAATCCAGATCCAGCGATTGTTCGACCACCTGAGTTGCCACCAGGATTTTCCCGCGTCGGCACTCCGCATTGCTGGCGGGGCCAAAGTTTTCCAGCACCCGTGATTCGATGGCCAATCGATCAATCATGGCGAAACGGGCGTGGAACAGGAGTACGTCCGTGTCTGAAACGCCGGCCTGCCTGAGCAACTCGCGGGCGGCGATGGCATCATCCACGGTATTGCGAATCCAGCAGGCACACTGGCTCTGTTTATTTGCGGCAAGCAGGGCGGCAACGACCTCCTCGATGGTATGCACGATTTTGATGTCAACCCTGCGTGCGACCTCAGGCCGCGTCTCCAGCGGCTGCTCAGTAAGTTGCTGTGGTGTGAGACAGGTCATCAACGGATAAGCGGTTTTCTGGACTGGCGGTACGCTACTCTTGAATCCCAGCCCCTTGGCGTAAGCGTCCAGCAGGGTTTGGCGTGTACTCATGGGCAAGGTGGCTGAGAGCAGAATCACGCTACCACCAGCGGCAGCCTGGAATGACAGCAGCACCTTTAGCAATGTGAGCATATAGTCATCACAGGCATGAACCTCGTCCACGATCAGAACCTTGCGTGCCAATCCCAGCAAGCGCAGGGATTGATGACGGCTATACAGGATCGCTAACAGAGCCTGATCGATAGTGCCCACGCCCAAATCAGCAAGCAAGGCTTTTTTACGGCTGTCGGCGAACCAACTCTCGCGATCGTCAGTGGCCGATGCTTCGATTCCGGCATAAGTCGCATCAGCCGCGCTTTCCTGCCCAAACAGCGCGGTGAACACTGGCTCCAGACAGCTGGCACCGTGCGCCAGAATCAGGTTGGAGGATTCCTCGAAGAATTTTCCGGGCAGGTCATTTTCACGGATCCGGCGGTACATGGCGTTGGAAGTCGCCATGGTCGGCAGACCGAAATAGAAGCCATCGGCCTGGCCCTGGGCAATCAGCCGCTGCGCCAGCATCAGTGCCGCCTCGGTCTTACCCGCGCCAGTGACGTCCTCCAGAATGAAAAGATGCGGTTCTGACAATAACTTCAAATTGGCGGCCGCTAGCTGAAGCGGTGTCGGCTGGGCGGGCGGGCAGAGGTATGGAAACAGCGTAGTCAGTGTTTGCCGGCGGGGGGTGTGGGGCAGCAGGTTGATCGTAGCCAGTGCGGTCCTGGCCTGAGGTAGGGCGTATTTGTTCCAGTAATCGCTGAGCGACATCGCCTCTGTGCAATAGCCAAAGAATGCCTCATTCGAGCCTACCCAGTCGCATAGTACCGAGAAACCGGCCAGCCACCAGGACAGTGAAGTCAATGCTTGGTAAACGGTGTCCCCATCCGGCAATAACTCAGCGTGGACTGGCAGGAACAGTGCCTTGCATTCTTCTGCAAAACTGAGGGCCGCTTGCTGGTCAGTCGAGGAGAAATGGTCCGTCAGAGTACAGTTGGCTCTTGAAAATGCTTTTGGCGGTTGCCCATGATGACCGGTCACACACTTGGACCATAGGTCTGCGATGGATACCAAATATTCACTATCATTGTCAATACACGTGCCAAGCCATTGGTATTCGATCATAAACGGCCTGATTTTCGTCTCAAATACAATTTGGCCCAGTGTGTCATGGCGGATCGTGTAATCGTCCTGTTTCTGCTGGTTTTTCAGAAGGAGAGCCAGGTCTGGACGGAGACCCTGGAACCGATAGCTGAACTTCCCTAAGTCATGCAGCGCCAGAAAGAAGACGATCCAGCTTGTTAGCCTTTCTTCTGTCACTCCCAGGCGTGCCGCCCACATGCGCCGCAAATGAGTATGTCGTTCCAGATATGCCGCGCCCATTGCCGCCACATCCAGGCAGTGGTAGACCAGCAAATGATAAGGCGCATCGCATTCATTTACCTTCCGTGCCTTCCCCCAATATCCCCAATATTTCTCTGTCATAACACTCTCCTTACTCCCATCGCACCCCAATACTGAACAGGTCACTCACATTACCGGGCCAGGTAAAATGCGGATTCGAGACAAATTCCGTGTGTCCAATTTTGGAAGCGGGTGGGAGTATACGTCTTACGCCGCTTCGTTTAGGGTCAGTTGAACCTTGAGACCTGCCCTGCCTGCCAGGTCGATCAAAGTATCAATCTTGAATTTCTTCCACCGTGTGCGCTCCAGGTCGATGATTTTCGTCTCAGTTACCCCAAGTTTTTCAGCCGCTTCAGTATGACTTAATCCGCTGTCCCTCAGCCACAAGGCCAGGGTAATAACCAAGTTAGTGCGAAACTGTAAAACTTCTGCCTCATGGGGTCGAACACCAATAGCCTGGAAGATGTTTTCTCCGGGCTTTACCGTGTACGTCATAAATCACCGATGTGTTTGAATTGCTGTCGTGGCATTAGACCTCCGACAGGGACAGAAAGAGCGTGCGTTCTTCGGTCGGGGAAGGATGGAAACCGTGGGATTCGTAAAAGTGTGCGGCAGCATCCGACAGGACATGAACCAACAGCCCCTTCACGCCAACCACTTCGGACACCTGAACGGTGCGCAAGATCGCATCCCGCAAGAGAAGCTTGCCGAGTCCGTGCCGCTGCCAAGCCCGGTCCACAGCCAACCGGCCCAAAACCATCATGGGAATCGGGTCGGGCATGTTGCGGCGAAGACGGGTAGGGGCCAAGCGGCTTTCAAGCGAGGCGGTCGCTAGACAGTAGTACGCAATCACCCGATCTTCGACACAGACCACATAGGTTCTGGAAGCCCGCTGCTTTTCGTTGCGTAGGGCACGGTGTTTGAGCCGATAATCGAGGGACGAGTCGCCAC
>SXGS01186455.1_pt1 | contig 10870 bp, 9 predicted proteins | sample 3174681 | NCBI WGS metagenome assembly SXGS01 (sample SAMN11356861, study PRJNA531348) | freshwater metagenome | isolation source: freshwater sample F1-80 | place: China: Fuxian Lake, Yuxi | collected 2017-12-25 | reverse complement strand
GCAGGTCGCGACCCACCTGCAGTTCGAGCCGTTCCGCGGTGGCCTTGCCGTCCCACTTCGCCACGGTGGAGGAGATGATGTCGGCCACCTCGCCGCGGTAGTGGTCGACCACGTAGCCGGCCGCGCGGCGCACCCAGTCGTCGACCTTGGCCTGCAGTTCGGGCTCGGCCACGAGGCGCTCGCCCAGGCGTTGCAGCGACCGGTCGATGCGCTGTCGGAGTTCGCTGTCGGGGTCGTCGGTGGCGATGAGCGTGGTGCGCTTCACTTCGCCCCACAGGCTCTGCAACCAGGCCTGCACGTCGCGGTGCTCGAGGAGTTCGGCCTTCACGCCTTCGAGCTTCGCGACGAGCCCGGGGTCGGTCTTCAGGCGTTCGGCGAACCCGAGCATCCGGTCGTCGATGGCGCGGCGCACCTCGTGGGTGGGGTCGCGGCCGACGTCGTGGAGGAAGCGGTGCACCGCGGTGTAGATCTTCTCGAAGATGCGGTCGTCGATGCCCTCGGGCACCCACCACGGCGACTCGGTGGCGAGGCGTTGGCGGAACGTGACGCGGTTGTCGTCGAGGAAGCCGCCGAGGCCGGTGAGCGTGGCGTCGAGCAGTCGTTGATGGTGGCCGCCCTCCATCGCCAGGTCGATCGCTCGCCCCATCAGTGGGGCGACGGAGGTGTCGCGCACCTTGCGTTCGATCATGCCCTGCAGCGCGGTGCTGACGTCGCGGTCGTCGATGACCTCGAGGCTGCCGCGGAGTGCGTCGGCCACCGCGGTGCCGGCCTTCGCCGCGTTGGCCGGCTCGCTGAGCCATGTGCCGAGCCGCAACCCGATGTGGGCCTGGTCGAGGCGTTCGTGCAGCACTTCCTGGGTGAGGAAGTTCTCCTGCACGAAGTCGCCCAGCGAGGCGCCGATCTGGTCCTTGCGGTTCGGGATGATGGCGGTGTGCGGGATGGGCAACCCGAGCGGATGGCGGAACAGCGCAGTCACTGCGAACCAGTCGGCGAGCGCGCCCACCATTGCGGCCTCGCTGAACGCGCGCACGTAGCCCACCCATGGGTGTGCGTCCTCCTGCGACTTCGTCACCACGAACACCGCGGTGACGAAGAGCAGCAGGCAGAGGGCGAGCGTCTTCATGCGGCGCACGCCCTGGCGGCGTTCGAGATCGGCGACCGAGAGCTGCAGCATGTGCCGCAACCTACCCAGTGCCGTTGGTGGGCGTACCCGCGCCGGATCAGTGGGCCATGTAGAGGCCGGGGCGACCGGCCGCGAGTCGGGCGAACACGCCGACGATGATGGCCGGGATGAGCGTGCGCCACCCGAACTGCTCGACCGTGAGCACGAAGCCGGTGAGCGTGACCGAGGCGGCGCTGGCGAACGCAGCGGGCGCGCCGGTGGCGGCGAGCAGCGACCCGTTCACGTTCATGCCCGGCGCCACCGCGGCGCCGAACGTGGCACCCATCACGAACAGCGGCAGCACCTCGCCACCGACGAAGCCGGTGCCCAGCGCGACCACGGTGAACAGCATCTTGAGCAGCGGCACCCACCAGTCGAGGTCGCCTCCGGCGATGGCCTGCGAGTACAGCTCGTTGGAGAGGCCGAGGTACTCGCGCCCGAACAACAGCATCAGTCCCACGGTGGCGGCGCCGCCGATGGCGGTGCGGCCGGGCGTCCAGTGGACGGCCCGTGCCATCTTGCGCTTCGTCACCTTCACCAGCGCGACGAACAGCCGGCCGATGAGCCCGACGCCGATGCCCACGAGCGCCAGCTTGAACGGCAGGCCGATCGTCCAGTCGCTGCGGGGCAGCCGAGGGCGATCGGTCATCTCGTACCCGAGCAGCTCCACCACCCAGTGACCGGTGAACGCGGCGATGACGGCGGGGACGAGCGCGCGGATGCGGTGCTGCTTGCTCACCTGCATCGCGAACACCACGCCGGTGATGGGCACGCCGAACACCGCGCCCCAGCCGCCTGCCATCGACGACGTGATGATGGTGCGTCGCTCGTCGGGGCGCAGGCCACCGAGGCGGGCGGCGGTGTCGCTGACCGAGCCGGCCATCTGCAGGGCGGCCCCTTCGCGGCCCACCGACGCGCCGAACACGTGGCCCACCACGGAGCCACCGAAGATGAGCGGCGCCATGCGCGACGTGACGCCGTGGGTGAAGGTGTGCGTCTGCTCGATCACGCTGGGCGTGCCGCCCTTCGCCCGCCCGCCCCAGTAGTGGTAGGCGGCGCCGACCGCGAGGCCGGCGAGCGGCAGCAGCCACACCAGCCAGCCGTGCGACATGCGGGTGCGCGTGGCCCAGTCGAGCGATTCGAGGAACGCGAACGAGATGAGCCCGGTGAGGGCGCCGCCGATGGCGGCGAAGAACCACACCTTCACCTGGGACATTCCGTGCAGGCTACCCAGCGTGTGACACCCCCTCCCTAGGATGGCGTCACCATGAGCGACGACGGCCGCCTCCAGTTCGATCTCGACCCGCTCGACCTGCAGTCGCTGAACCCCGACCAGCTCGACGCGGTCGTGCACCGTGGCGGTCCGCTGCTGGTGGTGGCCGGTGCCGGCTCGGGCAAGACCCGCGTCCTCACGCACCGCATCGCCCACCTCATCCAGGAGGGCGTGCGGCCCACGTCCATCCTGGCGATCACGTTCACCAACAAGGCCGCACAGGAGATGAAGCACCGCGTGGCCGACCTGGTGGGCCCCGTGGTGAAGGCGATGTGGGTGTGCACGTTCCACTCGGCCTGTGTGCGCATCCTGCGTGCTCACGCCGAGGCCCTGGGGTACCCGCGCACGTTCAGCATCTACGACCAGGCCGATGCACAGCGCCTGGCCGGCTACGTCGTGCGCGACCTCGGTCTCGACGCGAAGCGGTTCCCGCCTCGGGCCGCGCACGGCCAGATCAGCCTCTGGAAGAACGAGCTCATCACCCCCGAGCAGGCCATTGCGAAGGCGTCGAACATCTTCGAACGCAAGCACGCCGAGATCTACACCGACTACCAGGCCCGGTTGCTGAAGGCCGGCGCGATGGACTTCGACGACCTGCTGATGAACACCGTCCTGCTGTTCCGCCAGCATCCGGAGGTGTTGGCGCACTACCAGCAGCGGTTCAGCCACGTGCTCATCGACGAGTACCAGGACACCAACACCGCGCAGAACGAGATCGCCCTGCAACTGGCCGCCGGTCACCAGCAGATCACCATCGTCGGCGATGGCGACCAATGCCTCCCTCCCGGCACCCTCGTCGAGACGCTGTTCGGTCCGCTACCGATCGAGCAGATCGAGGTGGGCATGTCCGTGCTGGGCTCTTCCGATCACGGCACGCTCGAGAAGGGTGACGTCACACGCGTGCATCGCGGACGCTGGCGCGGCGATGTCGTTCGCATCCGGGCCGGGGAGCACGCGTTGGCGGCGACCCCTGACCACGTGCTCGGCGTCGGGTCGGAGGGCCTCGAACTGTCGGCCCGCCAGGTCGAGCCGGGTATGACGGTGCTCGTGCTGGTCGATGGCCGACTGGAGCGGCGCACGGTCGACTCGGTCGAGATGGAGCAGTACGACGGGCCGGTGTACGACCTCGAGGTCGACCCGACGCACCACTACATCGCGAACGGCGTGCTCGTGCACAACAGCGTCTATGGCTGGAGAGGTGCCGACGTGCGCAACATTCTCCAGTTCGAGGAGGCGTTCGACGACGTCACCACCATCGTGCTCGACCAGAACTACCGCAGCACGCAGACCATCCTCGACGCGGCCAACGCCGTCATCGCGCACAACCCCGATCGCAAGGAGAAACACCTCTGGAGCGAGAAGGGGCAGGGGTCGCGCATCGTGCGCTATCACGCCGAGGACGAAGGCGACGAGGCCACGTTCGTGGCGCGTACCGTGCAGCAGCTCAACCAGGAGCGGCGGGCCATCTGGAAGGACATGGCGTGCTTCTACCGAACCAACGCGCAGAGCCGGGTGCTCGAAGAGGCGTTCATGCGCTTCGGCATCCCGTACAAGGTGGTGGGTGGCACGCGCTTCTACGACCGGCGTGAGATCAAGGACGCCATGGCGTACTTGAAGTCGGTGGTGAACCCGCTCGACGAGGTGAGCGTGAAGCGGGTGCTCAACGTGCCCAAGCGCGGGGTGGGCGAGGGCAGCGTGGCGAAGCTCGATGCGCTCGCGCAGGCCGAGGGCATCTCGTTCGTCGACGCGATGCGTCGCGCCGACGACGCCGGGCTCACCGGCCCTGCGGCGCGTGGCGTGGCCAGCTTCCTGCGGCTGCTCGACGGGCTGGCCGAAGCAGCGGCCGATCCCGAGGTGAGCCCGGGTGATCTGCTGCGGTTGGCGCTCGTCGACAGCGGCTACATGGCCGAGCTGGAGGCCGAGGAGTCGGTGGAGGCGGCCGGCCGCGTCGAGAACCTCGGGGAGTTGGTGGGCTCGGCCCGCGAGTTCACGCGGCTCGACGAGTTCCTCGAGCAGGTGGCGTTGGTGGCCGACACCGACGAGATCGACGACGACGATCGCGTCGTGCTGATGACCCTGCACAGCGCGAAGGGTCTGGAGTACCCGGTGGTGTTCGTGCTCGGCATGGAGGAAGGCGTGTTCCCGCACAGCCGGGCGCTCACCGAACCCACCGAGATGGAAGAGGAGCGGCGCCTCGCGTACGTGGGCATCACCCGCGCGCAGGAACTGCTGCACCTCACCCACGCATGGAGTCGGCAGTTGTTCGGCAACACCAACTACAACCCGCCGTCCCGGTTCCTCGACGAGATCCCCGCCGAACTGGTGGAGCAGAAGGGCTCGGTGGGTGGTCGGGGTGGCTACGGCCGGCAGAGCTATCGCAGCCGCGATGCGTACGACGACCCGCCGGCGTACAGGCGCGGCGCGGGCAGCGGCAGCAGCGGAGCCAGCCGTAGTCCGGTCAGCGGCTTCGACCCCGACGACGACATCGACTGGCACCGCGAGCGCGTGGTCGACGCGGCCATCAACGCCGGTCGGCGCAACGCACCGTCGCCCGCGAACTCCCAGGAGTTGGGGCTGAAGGTGGGCGACGACGTCGAGCATCCCGCGTTCGGCGAGGGCATCATCCTCGAGATCCGCGGGCAGGGCGACAAGGCCGAGGCCACCATCCGCTTCCAGGGCGGTGGCACGAAGCATCTGTCCCTGGCGTGGGCGCCGCTGAAGAAACTGGGCTGACTGTCCGTCGGGCCAGTTTCGGGCCTGCTTGAATGTCGCAATGCGTTTGGCGTTGCACCACGACGACCCGGCCGTGCTGGCCAAGCGCAAGGTCATCGTCCGCACGTGGGCCGGCATCGTCATCGGCTGGGCCGTCATCCGCACGATCATCGTGTGGGCGGCGGTGGGCGACTACGGGCTCAACCCGTGGATCTACCTGGGGATCGACCTCGTGTCGGCGTGCATCGACGCCATCACCACGCCGCGCATGGTGCTCGCGTTCATCGACGACCAGTACCTCGCTGCGGTGAAGTGGGCGTTCATCTCGCTGGTCGCGTTCATCATCCCCGACCTGTACATCTTCCTCGGAACACGCGAGCTGCCCACCCGCATCATCGTGATCGTGGCGATCATCATCTCGCTCACCCTCACCGTGGGTGTGGTGTCGGTGGTGCGCAAGGTGAAGGCCGGTCGCGCGGCCAAACGGGCGGCACTGGAGGCGGAACTCGAAAAGGGAACCGTCCCCGACACATCTGCTTAGATTGTGGGCATGAAGGCCGCCATCCTCTACACCAGCCTCACGGGCAACACCCGGCGGGCCGGTGAGCTCATCGCCGGAAACCTGCAGCAGGAAGGCTGGGGCGTCACCACGGTGTGTCCGCTGAACAAGCTGGAGTTGGGTGGCATCCAGGAGGCCGACGTGGTGGTCGTGGGCACGTGGGTGCACGGCCTGTTCGTGGTGGGCCAGGCGCCGTTCGCGCTGGGCAACATCGCGAACCTGCCGCCGATGCGCGGCAAGCTGTCGGCGTCGTTCTGCACGTTCGCGCTGAATCCGGGCAAGAGCCTCGACAAGCTCGACACGGCGCTGCGCGGTGTGGGCACCGAGGTCATCGGCGGCCTTGCGCTGCACCGCGCGAAGCTCGAGGAGCACACCGAGGAGTTCGCCGCCCGCTTGGTGGCCAACACCCCCGCTCGCGCCTGACGCGAGCGGGTCCGCTCTGTTCAGGTGGTGGCGGTGGGGTCGTTGACGCGGCCCATGAACAGTGCGGCGCCGGTGGCGGTGTGCCGCAGCCAGAACGTGAACGGCCGGTCCAGGATGACGACGGCGACGTCAGTGGGCGCAGCGGTGCCTGCCATCACCACCGCGGTCGCAGCGGCGGCTTCGGTGCCCTTCTCGTCGAGCGTGATGTTGGCCTGGTGCACCACATCGGCGATGAACAACTGTGCGTCGGTGGTGATGCCGCTGAAGTCGGCGGCGTCGGAGAAGGCGGTCGACATGCCCATCGCGGCGAGGGTGTCGCCGAGGGTGGTGTTGGTGGCGAAGTCGAACCGTGGCAGGCCGAGCTGCACGGTGCGCGTGGCGAGCTGCGGGAACAACACCGCGGCGTCGGGCAGGGGCGTGGTGGCGGTGTCGCCGACGGCGAACACCATGTCGAGGTCGCCGAACGCATAGGGGAGCGCGGTGGCCTGCCAGCCGTCGCCCTCGGCGTAGGGCAGGTCGCCGCCGGTGCGCATCATCTGCGCGGTGACCGTGTCGCCCTCGGCGGTGGTGAACGGTGTGCCGGTGGTGGCCTGGGGGTAGATCTCGTTCGCCCAGTTGGCCTTCAGGTACACGGCGTTGACCAGGGTGAGCAACGTGTCGGCCGTGAGCACGCCCTCGTCGAGCAGTTCGGGGATGCGGTCCTCGGTCGCGTCGGCCACCCATTCGTTGATGGCCACACGGGCGGCTTCGGCGTCGGCGGCGTAGTCGACCGTCTCCACGCCGGCGCCGTACTCGGCCGACAGCGTGTCGAGGAATGCCGGCGTGAGGGTGAGCCCGTCCTGCGACCACAGCGAGTTGGTGATCGACACCTTCACCTCGTGCGAGCCGTCGCCACCCTCGGCGGCCAGGCTCTTGCTCTTGTTGCACGCATCGAACGCCGCCGACAGCCCGTTCATCGAGCGGTGGATGCCGTCCGGGTCGGTGACGTGCAGCACGCCGTCGATCTCGTTCAGCGTCGCGCCCTTGGCGCCGACGGACGTCATCGCCAACGCGATCGCGATGCTGACGGGTGAGAACACCAGGTTCGCGTTCGGGTTCTTCGCGACGAGTTGCTCGAACAGGTCGGCGCCGAACGCGTTCACCGCGGCCGCGGCGGCCGTCGGGTCGGCGTCGGTGGTGACCCGGGCGGCCGATCCCTGCAGGCTGCTTCGACGGCCCTTCGTGGAGTTCGCGAACGGGTCGTCGTCCTCGCCACAGGCGGCGAGCGCCTGGGCCACGGCGGGCAGTGCGAGCAAGGCGATGAACTGGCGTCGTTCCATGTTCCCTCCGACGCCCATCCTTCCACCCTGGTTCCGGCCACCTTGGTTCCGGTGTCGCAGACCCACGACGTCCGACCGATCGGATATGGTCGCCGCATGCCGTGGGGGCGGGTGTCCGCTGGAGTGCTGACGCTCGGGTTGTTGGCCGCGGCGTGTGGCGACCCGGATGCCGCGTCGTCGGTCACCGAGCCGGTTGCCGGCTCGACGACGGAGGTCGCCACTACCACGACGGCGCCGACCTCGTTCACCACGTTCGCGGGCTCCACCTCCACCACCGTGGCGCCGACCACCACTGCGGTCGCCGTGATGGATCCGCGGCTCACGTTCGAGCCGCTCGACCTGCCGGCGCCCGACTGCACGGAGGAGGGTGCGTGCACGATGGTGCTCGCCACCACCTCGGGCCGGCTGGCCGCAGTGCGGACCGGTGATCCGGAGATCACCTTCGTCGACGACGGCACCACGGTGGCGGTCGACGTGGGTGCGGCCTGGTGGGCGTGGCCGATCATGTTCGGGCCCGAGGACGTGCTGTACCTGTCGCTGGTCGACCGTGCGTCGGGCGAGTCGGGCGGCATGATCGCCGCGCCCACCACGGGCAGCCGTGCCGGTCGCACCGTGGCGAGTTCGAACGTGCTGCTCGACACCTCGGGTGACTCCACCATCGTGGCCACCGCAGCCGGTCTGGTGCAGGTGGGGTGCTGCGGTCACGGCGATCGGCAACCCGCGGTCGACGAGCCCGTGGTGATGGGCTGGGTGTCGGCGAACGGCGGTGCGCTGCCGCCGTTGGCCACCGAGGTGTGGATCGAGTACGCGGCCGACGGTGCCGCCACCGTGGTGCGCAGTGATGCCGGCACCGAGCACCGGTGGACGTTCGACGGTCCGATCGGCGGTCGCGACATGCCGCTGGTGGTCGCCACCACCGACGGCGGCGTGTTGCTGTGGCAGTACGACGGACTCGGCGCCCCCGATGTGCCGCCGGTGCTGTACGAGGGTCGGCCCGACGGCTCGATCGACCGGTACGACCTCCCGGGTTTCAACTACCCGAGTGCGCTGCTGCCCGACCGTTCGCTGGTGCTGTTCACGGCCGATGCCGGCTACGTGCGCACCCAGCTGCCGTGATGGCACGCCCGCCGTCAGGGCCGCAACGAGATGGTGATGCTGCCTTCACCCTCGTTGTAGAAGAGCTTGGCGTAGTCGGGCACCAGCGCGAGGTCGTCGACGGTGAGCGTGCGGCCGTCGCAGTCGAGGAACGTCTGGGTGCCTCTCACCACTTCCACCTGGCACGACAGGTCGCGGTCGGCGGGGTGGGCGAGGAAGATGGCCCAACCACGGGTGGGGTCGTCGCCCTGATGGGTGACCACCAGGTGGTCGTCGTCACCGATGAGGTCGTTGAGGATGATCGGTCCGTCGGTGCGGATGACCTCGGCCAGGTTCTCGGCATTGCCGAGCTCCTGCGTGGTGGGCGACAGGTTGTTGGTGACCTGGTCGGTGTTGCGCGAGATGAGCGCCGCAGCACCCCACAGCAGCGCAGCGAGGAGCGCGAAGAAACCGATGCCGGCCGCCACGGGGACGACGGCTCGGGCGAACGTGGACTTCAGGCGGGGCTGGCGCACGGCCACCAGTGTGCCCTACCAGCAGGCGCGACACACCGCGGGCGGACGCTCTGATTGGCCGCGGACAGGCCCACAGTCGTAGGGTTCCCCGCTGTGAAGCGTCCCTATCGCGTCGTCGTGGCAAAGCCCGGACTCGATGGTCACGACCGTGGTGCGAAGACCATCACCCGTGCCCTTCGCGACCATGGTTTCGAGGTCATCTACACCGGTCTGCACCAGACCCCCGAGCAGATCGCGGAGACCGCGCTGCAGGAGGACGTGGATGCCGTCGGGCTGTCGCTGCTGAGCGGCGCCCACCTCACCCTCTTCCCGCGTGTGATGGAGGAGTTGCGCAACCGCGACCTCGGCGACGTGCTGGTGTTCGGTGGCGGTGTCATCCCCGACGCCGATGCGCGTGCACTGCGCGAGCAGGGTGTGGCCGAGATCTTCGGCCCGGGGAGTTCGCTGAAGGCCATCAGCGGTTGGCTGGAGGTCGAGTTGGATCGAATCGAAGGAGACGAGGCCTAGATGGACCTGTTCGAGTACCAGGGCAAGCAGTACTTCGCCCGTTTCGACATCCCGGTGAGCCCGGGCGACGTGGCGTACACGGTCGACGAGGCCGTCGCCGCGGCCGAGGCTGCCGGCTATCCGGTGGTCGTGAAGGCGCAGGTGCAGGTGGGTGGCCGCGGCAAGGCCGGCGGCATCAAGTTGGCCGACAACGCCGACGAGGTGCGCCTGCACGCCGGGAACATCCTGGGCATGGACATCAAGGGTCACCTCGTGAAGCGAGTGTGGGTCGAGCACGCCAGCGACATCGAGAAGGAGTACTACGCCTCGTACTCCCTCGATCGCGCCGCCAAGAAGCACCTGCTGATGTTGAGCGCACAGGGTGGCGTGGAGATCGAGGCCGTTGCGGCCACCGATCCCGATGCCATCGTGATGCTGCACATCGATCCGGTCGACGGTCTGCCGCTCGACGTGGCCCGCGATGCTGCGGTGCGCGCCAAGATCGACGCCGAAGCGGTCGAGGGTTTGGCCGACATGCTGGTGAAGCTGTACCGCTGCTTCACCGAGGGCGACTGCGACCTGGCCGAGATCAACCCGCTCATCCTGCGCCCGGACGGCGGTGTGCACGCGCTCGACGCGAAGGTGAGCCTCGACAACAACGCTGGCTTCCGTCATCCCGAGTGGGACGAGTTCCGTGCCACTGAAGAACTCGACGAGCGCGAGCAGTTGGCCCGCACGCACGACCTGCAGTACATCGGCCTCGACGGCACCGTGGGCATCATCGCCAACGGCGCCGGCCTGGCGATGAGCACGCTCGACGTGGTGAACCAGGTGGGCGGCAGCGCCGCGAACTTCCTCGACATCGGCGGCGGCGCGAACGCCGACATGATGGCCGCGGCCCTCGGTGTCATCAACTTCGACGAGAACGTGAAGAGCATCTTCATCAACATCTTCGGCGGCATCACCCGCGGCGAGGAAGTGGCGAAGGGCATCGTGGAGGCGCTCGGCCGCGTGGAGCTGCGAGCGCCCATCGTCATCCGCCTCGACGGCACGAACGCCGAGCAGGGTCGCGAGATCCTCGCCAACGCCGGCATCCCCGAGAGCACGCTGATCTCGAAGCCCACCATGCTGGAAGCGGCCCGCGCTGCGGTCGCCATCGCGAACGGAACGAACTGACATGGCCATCTTCGTCAACGAACACACCAAGGTCATCGTGCAGGGCCTCACCGGTGGCCAGGGCAAGTACCACGGCCTGCGCAACCAGGCGTACGGCACCCAGGTGGTCGGCGGCGTGACGCCCGAGCGTGGCGTAGCGCTCCAGGCTCG
>SXGS01116271.1_pt1 | contig 10871 bp, 4 predicted proteins | sample 3174681 | NCBI WGS metagenome assembly SXGS01 (sample SAMN11356861, study PRJNA531348) | freshwater metagenome | isolation source: freshwater sample F1-80 | place: China: Fuxian Lake, Yuxi | collected 2017-12-25 | reverse complement strand
GCCGGTGCGCGCAACTGCCTGCGGATGAATTGCGGCTGGGGTGCGTGACGCACGTCCAGTTCCTCAATCGAACAGCGCCAGATCGATGATATCGCCCATGTGATTGTAGCCGACATCCGAGGGATGCAGGTGATCGCCGTTGTCGTAGATCGGCAGCATGCGCAACGGGTGCTCGGGATCGCGCAACTCCTTGTCGAAATCGATGACCGCATCGAAGGCGTGTGGGGAACCATCCGCTTCAAATGCGGCAATTTCCTGAGGGGTTGGCGGTAGTCCGATGAGGTTGAAAGTGGCCCGCCGGAGGAGTGTGCGCTTATCGGTTGGTGGACTGGACTGCATGCCGGCGTCTTCGAGGCGGGCAAGAATAAATCGATCGAGAAGCGTCTTGGGCCACTCTGAATTGCGAATGGAAGGCACCGCGGGTTTGGCCAGTGGTTGGAATGCCCAATGAGTTACCGATCGGATCGCGACGGAGGCATCCTCCGCGACGGCGACGAAGGCACCCAAGCAAACGGCTGCGCCGAGTTGCCAGAACCGTTGGAGACCATGAAGGCGCGAGGACATGGTGATATGTGTGAGAGGTGAGCGTATCAGGTTCCGGCAAGGTCGCCATACCGAAGTGCGCTATGGACCGAGGGGGACGTGCTCAAAGCGTTCTGAAGACAGATGCAGCGGTTTCGATGGTCTGTTCGATGTCGGAGGGGGAATGTGCTGTCGACAAGAATCCCGCCTCGAACTGTGAGGGTGCGAGGTAAATGTTGGCGTCGAGCATGCCATGAAAGAAACGAGCGAAGCGCGCCCGATCTGCGTGCATGGCGTCGGCAAGATGATGAACAGGGTGTTCCGTGAAATAGGCGCAGAACATGGAACCAATGCGGCGGAACTGGACGGGTATCCCGGCAGCTTTGGCGGCCTGGATCAGACCCGATTCCAAATGCTCACCCAATGTTTCGAGTTGAGCGTGGGCGTTGGTGCTTTCGAGTTCATCCAGTGCTGCCAGTCCGGCGGCCATGGCGAGGGGGTTTCCGCTCAAGGTGCCCGCCTGGTAAACGGGACCGATTGGGGCTAGAAAATCCATGATTTCCTGCCGTCCGCCAAAGGCTCCCACTGGGAGGCCGCCACCAATGATTTTACCGAAGCAACTCAGATCTGGCCTCAAGCCGAAGAGGGACTGAGCGCCACCTAGGCTGACTCGGAATCCGGTCATCACTTCGTCGAAGATGAACACCGTGCCATGATCTCGGCAGATCCGTTCCAGGAATTCGAAATAGCCGGGCTTTGGAAGGTACAAACCGGCATTGGCAGGCACACCCTCGACAATGAGTCCGGCGAGCTCCTTGCCATGAGTGTCAAACGCGACTTGAACGGCATCAACGTCGTTGAATGGCAACACCACAGTGTGCTTCGCAAAGTCGGCGGGGACACCCGCGCTGTCGGGATTTCCGAGGGTCAATGCGCCGGAGCCGGCCTTGACGAGCAACGAGTCGGCATGACCGTGGTAGCAACCGTCGAACTTGATGATCTGGTCGCGTTTGGTGTAGCCACGGGCTAGCCGGATGGCGGACATGCAGGCTTCAGTGCCAGAATTACAGAAACGGATTTTTTGGACGCTGGGCACGAGCGTCTTCACGCGGCGCGCGAGGTCCACTTCCAGTGGGTTGGGAATGCCGAAACTCGTGCCGCGCGTGGCAGCTTCCTGTATGGCGGCGACAATTCGAGGATGAGCGTGGCCGAGAATGGCTGGGCCCCAGGTACCCACATAATCCAAGAGCACATGGCCATCCACATCCGTTATGTGCGCGCCGCGAGCGGATTGCACAAAGAATGGATTTCCACCCACACCCCGGAATGCGCGCACCGGTGAGTTAACCCCACCCGGGATGTGTTGGAGCGCTTGCTTGAAGCAGGCTTCGGATCGGCTTCGATCTGGTTTGGGCATGGGGCCTGGACCGGAGGGTTGATGCGTTTGCCTGAGGCGTCGGTGGTTACGCTGCAGGCGTCGGCGAGTCAAGCCGAGCCCGCCCTTGCGTTGGGGGAAAGTGAGCTTCTATTTCCTGAAGGCGCTGTGATCGGCTCGGCCGCCGGCTTCGAGGAACGCAACCAAGTCCAAGATGTCTTCTTTGCTAAGGCCATCGACCAAGCCGGTTGGCATGGGCGAGATCTTGGAGAAACTGCGGCTGGCGACAGTGGATTTTTTGACGTCAATGCGCTTGTTGGGTTCGAGTTGGTTGGGAACTAGGACGAGCATATCCGGGGTTTCGTCCACCAATCGACCCATGAATTCATCGCCATCTTTTAGAACAACCGTGGTATTCTGAAACTGCTCCGACACGACCTTGCTCGGGTCGAGAATGCTTTCGAGAATATCGAGGCGCTTGAAGCGTGTATTAATGGCTGTGAGGTCTGGCCCGACACCGCCGCCTTCCGCGCCGAACCGGTGACAGGCAATGCACTGAGCGTCGAAGAGAGCTTGGCGGCCTTTGTTGAAGTCTCGTCCGGACGAAACCTTGTCGAGCTCGGAAGCGACTTCGGCAAGTGTCCAGGATCGAACGAACGGGCGTTGCTTCATGGCCGGGAACGTTTCGGGTGACTTCTTACGAGCTGGGGCAGTGGGGTTCAGACTGGCCAGCATGGGAGCAAATTCCGTCTTCTCCGTTTGGCTGAGGTTGGCTGTCGCGTCCTTGAGGAAATTCTTGAGGAAGTTGTTAAAGCTTGCTCCATCGCCATAGGGCCTCCCGGCATCTTCAAACCACTTGATCAAGTCGCCATCATGACCGTAACGGCTGCGATCCGCACTCCAGTAGGCAAAGTATTCCTTGCGTTGCTCCGGAGTCCAGTTCCTGGCGGTTCGCAGATGGAACAGATAATGCATCACATCCTCCTGGGTCTTGGCGCTGGCCATGATGGCGAGAGTCTTGCCGACGACATCGGGCGCCCCCAGGGCGATGAGGACCTGGGAAATCTCCCTATTCACCAGCCCGCTTTGATTGGGATAACTGGTGCTGAGCTTGCTGATTGCCAGTTGAACAACGTCAGGTGACGGCAGGCCATGGCGGGCGATACTGACCTGAATCACCCGGAGTTTATCGAGTTGCTGACGTTCCACGATCGTCGACATGGGCCATTTGCCGAGTGCCTTGAGGCAATCGTCCTGGACTGACTTACCCCCGAGGCGCGCCAATGCGAGCAGCGCTGTGAGACCGCCATCAGCGGATTTCTCGTCGAGCGCACGTTTCTGCCACGATTCAACCGGTTGAGCTTCGAGGGCGATACGAGCGGCATAGCGAATGGAGCGGTCCGAGTGGTTCAAGCGTGGCCAGAGCGTCTCGAGCGCTACGGCGGAGGGCTTACCATGAAGGGTTTCCAATTGTCGGCGCAATTGGCGTGCTTCGGCCCCCGCAACATTGGGTGTCCAGGCAGGCGCGGTGGATTCGGCTCCTTGGTATCGAACTCGATAGAGCCCCGCTGCGGTGCCTCGTCCACCAATGGTGAAGTACATGTGACCGTCGTCTCCGATGATGAGGTCCGTGACATTCAGAGGGGGCTTGGGCTTGGACTTGTCCATGAGGCCGGCGGGGCACACAAAATTCTCCCAGGTGGCGGTATATGAAGCTCCTTGGGGTTGGAGATGAGCGGCAACAATCCGGCCGTACGTCCAATCCATTACATAAATAGCGCGTTGATATTTTGCAGGAAATTTGGAGCCCTTGGCGTTGCCCACGCCTGTCGGGCAGCCGACGCCAATGTCGAGCACGGAGCCTAGGCTGTCGGCATAATAATCTGGCCATTTGCCCGTGCCGTAGCGCCATCCGAATTCTGCCCCGGAGACGGCATGGTTGATGCGTGTTGGGCGGTACCAGGGCATTCCCCAGTCCCATTCCATATCCGCATCGTAAACGAACAATTCGCCGTCCACGTTGAATGCGAAGTCGAACTGGTTGCGGAATCCGGCGCAAAACATCTCAAACTGGGTGGCATCCGGGTTCACTTTGAGAATATACCCACCCGGGGCCATAATGCCGGTGGCATGCCCATTGCCGTCGGGTTGGCGGGGGAGCACATGATCTTCCTGATAATTCTTGTGCGGAGAATCGGGCGATAATCCCTGCGGCGGTTTGGTGTGATTTCCGGCCATCACCCACAAATTGCCATCCGGACCCAATTCTACGGCATGAGGGCCATGTTCACCGCCACCAGGGAATTTCTTGACGAGTTTGATCTGGCTCCAAGTGTCAGAGCCGTCGTCGGTGATCCGATAAAGCCCGGATTCGAACTGGGTGGAGTATTTGTTGACCACGACCCAGAGAGCACCATAAGCGAAAACCATGCCCTGGGCATCATAAAGGGGTTTGGCGATGAGTTCGCGTTTGGCGATTGCACCGTTGGCTCCCAAAGTGACTCGCACTAGTCCGGCGTCGGGGTTGTTCGCTTGATATTGTGGGCTGATGATGAGGCGACCTCGATTGTCTTTGCATAGGTTGACCCAGGAGCCTTCTTCTGGGTCGGCGCTATGGAGCAATTCGACCTGGAAACCGCTTGGGACGTATATCTGGTCGGCGGGTGTGGCGAGGCGTTTGGCTTCGACGGGCTTCACGGCAGCCACAGCGGGCGTCGCGAGCACGTTGCCCCAGGGCTCAACACCAACTTTACCAAGAGATTTGGCTTCCGCCCATCCCGCATCGTCGAAGGCTACCTGGTTCCAGCCGCGGACATCTCGATCTTCGGCTTTCCAGGTCGCATCGGTCGTCAGGACGATTTTGGACTTGGGTGTTTCCACCGTGATCTTGCCAAAAGCGCCGGCTGGGCTCTCGTCCCCATTTTGTGCTCGGATAGCAATGACATTTCGCCCGATTCGCAGGCGTTTGGTGATGTCAACACGGTGAGCCTTGGACCATTCACCGGCGGTCAAGACGGATTGACCGTTTACGAATACCTCCAGGGCGTCGTCCGCGGTGGCGACCAATTCCGCGCGTGTGGCCGCAGAATCCATTGTGAATGTCTTTCGGAAAAAGCGCGTTTCGGCGCCGCTGGTTTTTTTAAACCATATCCAATCTGGAACCTGTGCTGCCAGAGGCTCGGCTAGCCAGACGAATGCGACAAGTGCGATGAATGCTCTCATGAGAGGCCGCAGTATGACCCTCCTCCCCATCCGTAGTAAACGGGGATTCTTACTCGAATAGCAGTTCGGGCGCATCTCTGAGTCGCCGGACATTTGGTGATCGGTGGTCCCGGGAATTCCCTCCAAAAGCGGTGGAGGGCCACCGCACTCAAAAGGGGCGGCATTTTGGAGTGCGGCAGCCCTCTCTCACTTTCCCCCCCCATTAAATCCTGCGTTGATGTTTCTGGGGTGAGGCGAGGGCTCTCTGTTTCCAGGTTCAACGTAGGCGATTAGGGGAGCCGCGGGGTGATCATGCGAAAGAGACGTTCCTGGTCCGGTCCGGCCATTGGCAGGATTGCCTCCAGGGTTTGGTCCAAAATGGGGGCTGGAAAATCAATTTCTCGATTCCAGCTTCCCCCGATGATTCGGTTGCGACTGAGAAGACTGTATGATCTTCCTGATTTTGCGGGAAATCTCACTCGAATTTGGTTCCCCTGTCGTTGGATCTCTAACCGCAGAAGACTGGCGGCATCCTTGGGGTTTGTTCCCGCGAGAAACTCATCCAGATTGCTGAATCCATCCGCATCGGCGTCCAAGGATCCATCGCGGGTGGTTGGATCCAAACCGTGCACCACTTCCCATGAGTTCGGCATGCCGTCCTGGTCGGTGTCAGCAAGGCCGCTCGGATCCGCTGAGAATACTCGAAATTGGTTCGAAATTACGAGCTGACCCTGAAAATCATAACCGAGCAATCGGAGGGTGTTCGTTCCAAATTGAAGGGGCACATTGAGTTGCCAACCGGTGGTCGTGGTCCAGCGAGTATTGTTGGTCGTCGGTACCCCTTCAATCAGAAGGTGTTTGATGTCGATCCATGCCCGCCCTGTGACCGTGATGGAATCGGTCTCCACTTGTGTGAATTCCGTCGCGGGAAAGGTGACGGCGAAAGGGACGTTGGCCGGAAGCTGACTGCGGACGCTTCGGGAGCGTTGGTCGACGTAGGTACGAATGCCGCTGAAGTTTTGTCCTGCGAGCTCCCCGAAATGCGTGATCCATGGACCCAGATAAGCGACGTTATAGGTGGTATTGATGAGGTCCAGTAAATGTCCCAAGTAACGCCGTTGATTGCCGGGCAATCGAATGACCTTGTCGAGATTGCCAGTGGCCCGGTTCAGAGGGGATGTAGCGCTGGCGCCGAAATTGAAATCCATATCCCAAAGAAACGGCAGCACGCGGCCGTCGCTGGGCCGAAAATAGAGAATGAAGTTGTGAGGGTTATCCAGGGGGAAAGTGTCTACCATGCCCCACAAGTTTTGGAATGCGATGGCTCGCATCCAGGTGTCGATATCCATGAGCCGTTGGGTGTCGGCATCCAGTGCGGTCCCGGTCTTGTTCAATGCCTTGGCCAGGGCCATCACCTGGCTGTAGTCATTCCGTCGACGGTTATTTTCCTGCAAGAAAAACCAGCGGTATACTTCCGGGTCATTGCCCAAGTCCCGAATGTCGACGCCGAGGACCTCGTCGGGTTGAGGAAGTTTGAATCCTTGAGTGCCTCCGGTTGTGGTTGTGGGGTAATAAATGAGTTCCAACTTGAAGAGATTGCCGTCGGCCCCGTTCTCGAATTGGGTGTCTAGGAATTCGTCGCCGTATTTGGCCATGATGAGCAAGGCGGAACCGGTGAGATCGGTTCTTGGTGGCAGCACTCGGACGAGGTCATCATACATTCCAGGCAATCCACCGGCATGTTGGAGTGCATGTTTGATGAGGATTTCATCCTGATCCCCTCCGACGCCTGTGTACCCGCCCGAACGATCGATGGAGACACCGTCGTGGACACCTCGGAATCGATTATCCGGCGAAAATCGCAACGTGAAACCAACGCGAGAGGCGTCGAGTCGACCGCGTTGGCTGCCCTGAAGATGCGCTCCAACCTCGTAGAATACTTGGCGCTCGTCGTAAATGACGGTGGCTCCCAAGAATTCATTGCTCATGACATTGGTGTTTGCGTGTAGAAGTGCTCTGTCCCCGGGCGTCATCAGGATTCGCAGGTTGTGAACCTTGCCGAATTGCGCGCGCCGATCTTCAACGCCAAACAAGGCTCGGGAGTCGCGCCCCCGGGCTGGAAACTGCGCAATGCCATCAGCGCCGTCGTTGGCTTCCAGATAAAACTGTACAATGGCTCCGGCGGTGGCGCCTGGAACGGTCGCGGTCAGAGTACCATTGGAGGCGATTTCCATCGGCTTGTTTTGCCATGTACCGCCATTGACGGACCAAAAGATTCGGGCTGAGAATATTCCTTGGGGATCTTCGGCGCGCGCCGTGATGGTGACGGGTTGGTTGGCTGCGGGAACAGTGGGAGTGTGCTGTAGTTGACTGAAGGTGGGACCTATATTGGGAGTGCTCGTGGAGTTTTTCTGACCTGGAGTCCCGTGGCGGAGTGGTCGGTCCAGTTCGATCGTGCGTGCGGCGCGGTTGAAATAGAGCCGGGTGTTCAGCTGATGGTTCCCACTGAGCCATTTCGCCCGGAAAGAGACGTCATAAGTCCTGCCGTTGGCGACGGTTCGACCATTAGCCAGCGTGGTCTCCAAATGATTGTGCATGTGTTCGGTGGGACCCGTAGCGACCAAGTGAAGAACCCGATTGGCGGGGTTGGTCGGATCCGGTACTACCCGGCTAAGGCGATGAGTCCCTAAAGAGCGCCACGCATTGAGCCCCGATTCGAACGTCCCATTTTGGAGGAGGTCGATGGGGGCGCCGGTTGGGGATTCGACAACGCGAAGATCGTCGATCAAACACTCACCTCGATCCAGCAAACCTAGGACGAATTCATTCCAGCGCGTTGGTCCAGGGGCGGAAACAGCCGAGGTGCGGTACGAATAGGTTTTCCAAATCGAATGGTCGGAATCCCGGCTCGCGGCCCAGGCTTCAGGGGAGCCGTTATCGGCGAACGGGTCTCGCAGTTCCAAACTCGGCCCGCTGCCATCGGCGTCTTCAGGCCATCGACCTCCATCGGCGTATTCCACCATATCGGCGGGATTGCCGATCGCATCTCTTAGGATGAGTCGTTCCCCCTGTCTGGAGAGATTGTTTGTGTAGGGACCGACAATTTCGATGCCTGGATACAGCGCTTGCAGGGCCAACGGATCTTGAGCCAAGACCAAGTAAGCGTTGGGTTGAATCTGACTCCCTGGTGCAAAAATGAATTCGATCCCTGCGTCGAAGTACCAACCCGAAATGTCCACAGGTCGTTCGCCCCGGTTGAACAACTCAACCCACGCGCCTGAACTGGATCCATCACGCGGATGATACTGGATCTCGTTGATGACCACATCCTTTTGCAGTTGAATTCGGTTGGCTTCCGAGGGGGTAGGCTGGGTGGCGACAAACCACTCGCTTCCACCGTCGGGGAATCGTGCTTTGGTTTTGCCTTCAATCACCGCGGCATCCTGCACTTGATTGTCGCCTGGTGACCGGAGGACCACGTGATCTCCAGAATTTGGCTTGAATCGAAGCGACTGGCCTGGAAACGAGAGGACGCCGTGAGGGGCGATGGAGGTTCCCGATGGAATCGCAAACGTCTCGTCGTCACTGCCGGTCAGCTGAATTCGATATCCATCGAGTCGCAGTTCGTGCTCGGTTCGGTTGGCGAGTTCCACAAAAAAGTCGGGGTTGGGGTGGCCAATCTCGTTGAGCACCACATCCGGACGTTCCGGTGGTATCAGGTCCGAAGCGATGAGTTCGGCATCGAACCAGAGGTCGTCAGTTCCGGCTTCGGCCTGATGAAGTTCCACGGCCAACCAATTGGTACCGTTGCGTAACCAAGCACCTGGGATGATCCTCTCGATAGCGGGTGGAAGCCCTGATTGAGCCACGGTTGCTGGTGTGGATCCATCCACTGGACCTACAGGGAGGTTCCCTCGGAATACTTCAACCCCGTTCAGATAATATACGGCGCCATCATCAAAAGTTGTCCTCAACAAGAGCTGCGTGGATTGAGGCGTGCCCTCGAAATGAAAAGGGGATCGAAGATAAATCGCGCGTCGGAGGGGTGAGAGCCGGCTTTCGAGGTTCGGTTCGGTTTTGGCGGAACCTTGAACCAAGGCTCGAAAGCCGGCTGGATTGGGGGTATTGCCATCATTCGTCCAGAGGAATTCCAAGGAGTTCTGTCCGGCAACAAAGCCGGTCTGAATTGCGAAAATGGCACTGAAGCTCGTAAACCCTTCGAACGCTTTTCCCAAAGCTGTCCCATTCAAAATGATGTCATTCAAACGGTTGTCAGCGGCAACTTGGACCTGAATTCTAGCGGTCGTCGGATTGAACCCGGTCAGATCGAAGCGCGTGCTGTATCGATACTTGCCGGCAGCAACATTTTGCGTTCCTGGTTGAAGCGGTCCGAGCCACCTGGACTTGGAGTCGTTTTCCAACCACGCCGGATGACCGTCAATGACCCGCGCCGGAGCGGGTGGCTTGGGCGTCACGGTTTGGGCGGAAACAGTCAAAGTGTAGTGTGGATCCAAGGAGCCTGGAGTTAGAACATTTCCGTCATCGCCGACTCCAGTGCCATAAAGGCCTGGAATGGAACGTTCGATCCCGATTGGCGGTGAGGCATCGCCCCCAAAAAACGGCGTGGAACCTCTCTTCCAACTCGTATCCACAAATTCCGACAGGTTCCAACCGTTTCCAGGCGAGGTACCCAGATCGTGAACCGCCCACAAACCACCCGTGGAAAGAAGCGCCTTGGTTTGAATTGTGGCAAGGTCGGGAAAATTTGCAGCCCCAGGCGTCCCATTCAGAAACGAGCTTGGTTTCCAGTTGACTGCAAGTCCGGACGCCATATCTGGGTGATGTTTGGAGAGGCTTGGACCGTGGCCATCTGGGGCCACCGGCCAGTCGATGTCCGTGCCATACCGGATAGAGTCCATGAGCCGATCGTTATTGTTGCGGATCTCCAATCTCTCGCCAGAGTTTGAGAGTCGACCACGGAAGGGACCCAGCACATTGGTCAGTCCAGTGGAGCGGCGTAACGACTCTGGATTTAGTGCCACGACCAGATATCCGCCTCCCCGAAGTACGGTGCCTTTGGTAAACTGAAATTCAATTCCCTGAGTCAGCTTCCAGCTAGACAAGTCCATATTGATTGCCATCTGGTTGTGAAGCTCTACCCACTCATTCTCAGGTTCGTTGGCAGCCGGATGATAGTGAATTTCGTTAAATACAACGGTGCTATCGGCCGCGCCGCGCCACGGAGCGATCCAGAAGCCCAGCGCTAAAGCCCAGCAGAAAATTATTCGAAAAATCACTACTCGCTTCAAAGTTATCGAACGTTATGTCAGATCGATATTCGGGTCAAAGCCTTGAATTCATCGGCTTGGTACTTCCACAAGAGTGTCCATAAATATGTACATCAGCCAATTTTGTTCCTCAAAAATGGACATTGTATACCTCGCTGCGTTGAACTCGTACTTAATTCACCACGCATTATCAACGGGTCTCCAAAGTTGGATCGCAAAATTGGCTGTAAATCGTGAGGGAGACCACATGAGGCATCCAGATTTGTCACGATTGATCCGCGTTTGAGCGATTTTCTAACGTGCTCCCGTGAGATTGCGGCAAGCGTTGTTCGTCGCTGCAGCCTCCCTAGTTCTACATTGTTATAAAAAGAGATTGCGAATTCGCAGCGCCGACGCAATGATTTTCCCAGCGAACAGAAACTAAAACATACGGAGAAACCCATCTCGGCCGCCCGCTGGCGGCCTTCAAAAAAATGAGACACCCG